>Ga0208196_1000135_pt1 | contig 104183 bp, 92 predicted proteins | sample AD_JPNNA7_MetaG_FD_184443 | JGI IMG/M metagenome (GOLD analysis project Ga0208196, IMG submission 184443) | Active sludge microbial communities of municipal wastewater-treating anaerobic digesters from Japan - AD_JPNNA7_MetaG (SPAdes) (version 2) | ecosystem: Engineered > Bioreactor > Anaerobic...
CAGCAAAGCCAAGAATCCACGTCTTCATTGCCACCAGCCCCATCCATATGGAATACAAACTCCGCAAAAAACCGGAACAAGTCCTGAAAATGGCGGTAGAGGCGGTCAAAATGGCCCGTCAATTTACCGATGATGTGGAGTTTTCCCCGGAAGACGCCTGCCGAAGCGAGATGCAATTCCTTTACGAAATCCTCACCGCTGTCATTGAAGCCGGCGCCACCACTTTGAATATTCCGGATACGGTAGGATACGTATTACCCTGCGAATACGGCCAAATCATCACCAATATTAAGCAAAACGTCAAAGGCATCGAGGGTGTCATCATTAGTACCCATTGCCACGACGACCTCGGAATGGCCACAGCCAACACCCTGGCCGGTGTGAAAAGCGGCGCCCGACAGGTCGAGTGCACAATCAACGGTATCGGCGAGCGGGCCGGCAATGCTGCCCTCGAAGAAATCGTTATGGCCATTCACACCCGGCAGGATTTCTTTGAAAATCTGTCCACCGGCATCGACACTCGGCAAATTTATCGAACCAGCCAGCTCGTTTCGCAGCTGACCGGTTTTGTGATTCAGCCCAACAAGGCCATCGTCGGCAGAAATGCATTCGCGCACGAATCCGGCATTCACGTGGACGGCATCCTCAAAAAGCGGGAAACGTATGAAATTATGACGCCGCAGATGATCGGCCTGGAAAGCTCGCGCGTCGTCCTCGGCCGCCATTCCGGACGCCATGCCTTTCTGGACCGCTGCAAACAGCTCGGCTATGACCTCGCCGAAAACGAGATTGAAAACGCCTACCAGAAGTTCCTTGAACTGGCCGACCGGAAAAAAGAGATTTTCGATGAAGATATCGCCGCCATTATCAACAACGAGGTGCGTTCCGTCGAGAAGATGTTTGATCTCAATTATCTGCTGGTCGCCTGCGGTACAGGGACGCTCCCAACCGCCAGTGTACGGGTTCGTGTCCGCGATCAGATTCGCCAGGCCGCTGCCTATGGAGACGGCCCGGTCGATGCCGCCTACGAGGCCATCCGACAGGCCGTCGGCAAAGCCCCTAAACTGATTTCCTATTCTATTCGGGCCATCACCGAAGGCAAAGATGCCCTTGGCGAAACAACCGTGCGAATCGAGAATGAACAAGGCAGACGCTTCATCGGACGCGGGGTCTCCACCGACATCATCGAAGCCAGCGCCAAGGCCTATGTCGATGCCATCAACCGAATGGTGGCCGCAGAAACCAATGGTTCTGCTGAACAGCCAAAGGCAACAATATGAGTTCCCGGCAAAACCCTGGAGCTGTGTTGCAATTGTTTATGAAACTTTTTGCGGAGCAGAAGATATGGCAATGACAATCACAGAAAAGATTCTCGCCCGCGCCGCAGGAAAACCCGCGGTCAAAGCCGGCGATCTCATCAATGCCCGAATTGATATGATAATGTGCCACGACGTCACTACACCGCCGGCTATTTCCATGCTCAAAAAGCGGGGCATCGACCGCGTCTTTGACCCCGATAAGATTGTGGTTACACCCGACCATTTTCAGCCCGCCAAGGACATTCCCAGTGCGGAACTGCACAAGCGGCTGGACAGGTGGGCACGCGAAAAGAAAATCCGCTATTACTACCCCCTCGGCCGGGCCGGGGTCTGCCATGCCCTGCTGCCCGAACAGGGCCATATCCGCCCGGGCGAGGTTATCGTCGGGGGTGATTCGCATACCTGCACCTACGGTGCGTTTGCGGCCTTTTCCACGGGTATCGGCTCGACCGACCTGGCTGCCGCCATTGCTTCCGGTGTGCTTTGGTTCAAAGTGCCCGCCTCGATGAAATTCGTCCTCAACGGCACCCTGCCTGACGGCGTTTGCAGCAAGGATGTTATCCTTGAAATTATCCGCCGAATCGGCACGGACGGGGCACTCTATCGCGCGATGGAATTTGTCGGGCCGGCCCTGAAACAAATGAGCATGGAGGCCCGAATGACAATCACGAATATGGCGATCGAAGCCGGTGCCAAAAGCGGCGTTATCGGCTTTGACGAAACTGTCCGTGCCTATCTGGACGGCCGGCTGAAGGGCAAAACCGACTATATCGTTTTTGAATCGGACGCGGACGCCGAGTACATCTCGACAGAAGTGATTGACTGCTCGTCGCTGGAGCCAATGGCGGCCTTTCCGCATCTGCCCAGCAACGGCAAGCCCATCAGCGAGTGCGCGGGGCTGCCGATGGACCAGGCCTATATCGGCAGCTGCACCAACGGCCGAATGGAAGACCTGCGGCTGGCTGCCGGTGTGATGAAAGGACGCAAGGTGAAAATCCGCACGATTATCGTGCCGGCCACCCCCCAAATCTGGAAACAGATGCTGGACGAAGGGCTGGCGGAGATTTTCTACGAAGCCGGCTGCGTCATCAGCGCGCCGACCTGCGGGGCCTGCCTGGGCGGCTTTATGGGCATTCTGGCCGAGGGAGAACGCTGCATCAGCACAACTAACCGCAACTTCGTGGGCCGGATGGGACATCCCAAAAGCGAAGTATATCTGGCGGGGCCGGCGCTTGCGGCGGCCAGTGCTGTGGAAGGAAAATTAACCGACCCGAGAAGATTTCTGTAAGGCCGGCGATTCCACGCATTGCACAGGACGGGCCGCACAAAGAAAGAACAAAAGATGAATCGGTGCAAGCCGCAAACCGGCGGCTGCACTTTATTCAGGAGAGCAAAATGGCAAAAGCACATGTGTACAAACGGGATCATATCAATACCGATGAAATTATTCCGGCAAGGTATCTGAACACCGACGATGCGGCGGAACTGGGCAAGCACTGTCTGGAAGACCTGGACCCGGACTTTGTGAAAAAATGCCGGCCGGGCGATGTCATTGTGGCCGGCGATGATTTCGGCTGCGGCTCCTCCCGCGAGCATGCCGTCTGGGCTATTCAGGCAGCTCAAGTCGGTGCCGTCATTGCTCATTCTTTTGCCCGCATTTTTTACCGCAACTGCATTAACGGGGGCTTTTATCCCATTGAACTGCCCGGCGCCCTCGAAAAAATCCGTGATGGGGACGTGCTGGAAATCGACTACCAAAACGGCACGATTCATAACAAAACACAGGGTCAGATTATCCGGTTTACGCCGCTGCCGGATTTTGCACTGGACATTATTAAGGACGGCGGTCTTCTGGAACACATAAAAAAGACCATGAAACTCAACGCATAAAATCCAAAGGAAACCAGCAGAGGGGTTTACTGAAAATCGAATTTTGGGGGTTTTGTGGGTTTTTGGGCTGGAAATGGGGTTTTTGGGGAAATTTGCGCACCGCGGCGCGCAGGCGGCGCGCATTTTAAAGCCATTTAAAAACGGCCGCGCGCATTTTAAAGCCGGATTTTGGACCTGCGGAGGCGTCGGCGCGCATTTTTGAGCCAGTTGAAAAGGGCTGCTGAGGGGGTTTGGGGGAAATTGCTGAGAATTCAATGAAGATGCGGGGTTTTGAGTCAGAGGGGAAGGGTTGAGAGGGGTTGGGGGAGACTGCTGAGAATCCAATGGAGAGGGGGACTTTTGAGCCATCGGCTGGGGCGGCTTTTCGTTTTCGAGGTCGTGATGGATTTTGACCAGGTCCATGCCGGCCTGACGGACGACGTCGGAGTTGCCGTTGTGGGCGGCTGCCTGCATTGGTCTGGTTCCTCCGTTGAGTGATCGGCTCTCTACTTTGGGGCGGGGGTGCGGGAATGGGCTGAAAATACGAGGGCTTTGGGCGGAGGCAGCGGCTAGAAGTGCTGGAAAGAGAGGGGGTAAGAATTTTTTGATGCGGGGGGATTTGAGGGGTCGGGGGTGTTGCGGAAATTGTTCGAGTTCGACTGTCTGGGTCGAGAATAAATAAGGGGGAAGAGTGAAAAGGGGGATAGTCGAGGAAGCGGGTCGGGTTTGGGGTTTTGGGTGAAAAATTAAGCGAAAAATTGGGGGAACGGCTTGCCGGAGGGGATTGAGGTTGGGTATAATAGTGGCGAAACGGCTGCTTTGAAAAGACATCGAAAAATAGAAGGGGACAAATAAGGAGTCTGCCAACCTTTGGACGTGCACCGAGTTTCTGGGTCTGAGGCGAGAGAGGCCGTAATTTGATTTAAGGAGGATAAAAAAATGGCTGTTCCAAGTTTTCCTGTTTTCCGCAAAAACCGAATGCAGGTGCGATATGGTCGGGAATCTTAGCCGTCAAAATGGACCAAAGACAGGGGTACAGTCAGCAAGAGTTGGAGCAAATGCTATTGCGTATGCAATAGGCAGGGTAATCGCAGACATGAAAGAAGCGGAATACCACAAGAGACAAATGGACTGGGATAAAGAAGATTATCCTAGACTAAATGCTATGGCTCTACAGATTAGGGCCATACTATTAGGAGAATAACACGATGGTAACAGTAAAATTGGTATTATCTATCTTTATATTTATGTCCTTATGTAGTTGCAACGAAGTAGATGTTTTAAAGGAAAGGGGGTTGGCAGATAATCAAAAGGATTGGCGCATTTATGCCAGACAAACAATTAAACAACTTATTAATATTAATGAGGAATATATTAAAGAGAAAAATAAAATATATAGAGAATATCCCTCCGGTCAATCTTACGAATTAGATCAGAAGATAGTTTTTCTTTTAGGTAAGGACATCAAAGATATTACTCCAGAGTTACGATCAAGGTACTGGCTTGCTAAATATAGAACTGAAAAATATGTCAATCTTGAAAGTGATATAAAAATGTACTGTTATGATCTGTGGGAAGCTACTGGCCGGTCTTGCTTCTTAGATATCCCATGTAATGAATTGCCTGATAATGTTCAGATAGTAATTAAAAGGTATAATGAATATATGTCGAATAATCTTGATGTTTCCAAGGAAGTGCTTTTGCGAAAAGCCATTCAGGAGACCGTTGAAGCCATAGACACAGAATATTGTAATTGGGCGCTTGAAGTCATAAAGAAATATGTGTCTTTTAAGGGAGGTTTCGGGCCACCTGCCTTTCAAAAAGATTGTTACTGTCTAAGCAAGGAATGCGGTGATATTTTTAAAAAGCATTTTGAGGAAGAGTATAGCATTTGGAACAGATGGTATATGCACAATAAAAACAATCTTATATGGAACAGTAAAAAAAATATTTTTGAATCCCATCAAGGAATCTCTTTTGAATTGCCTTATTTGGAAGAGTATAAAGGTATGGAAAAATTGTATAATTAAGATTCCTTATGTCATCGGGTACAAACATTCGTCGTCGACTAAATATTGGTTCTTTCACAAGTTGAGACTGAAAATTCATCCGTAAATTGCCGGCCGTTGCTGCGGCCGACGCAAGGGCAAACGAGGTCGTGGAGCCGCCTGTAAAGTACCTGTATTCGGCATTTTGGCGCGAAACGGCGTGCCAAACAGCGGCTGGCCAAGTTTCATGGCGTCTTGAAGGAAAAGTTTCCTTTGTACTTGAAAGAAATGGAATTCCGATATAATCATAGAAACGAGGATCTCTTTGAATTATTGGCTCAAAATGTCACTAAATGAGTGCAAAATCGTTTATAATTGCCAAAAATAGAAGGGAACAAATAAGGAGTCTGTTAAGGAGTCTGCCAAGATTGGGAAGAGTTCTGGATTTCCGGGTCTGAGGCGAGAGTGGCCGTAATTTGATTTAAGGAGAATGAAAACAGATGGGCGTCCTGAGTTTTCCTGTTTTCCCGAACTTTCCGCAAGAACTGAATATGGGTGCGATATAGCCGGGAATCCTGGCCGTCAAAATAGACTAAAGAAAGGGGTGCGGTCGCTGTCAGCGGCTATGGCGAGCGTCCTGATTTGAGAGAGTAGATTTTTATCACAGGAGGACATGATATGGAAACAAGGAAATGTAGGATTGCAGCGGGCATTTATCTCATTTGTATAGGTTTGGTTTATGGTACGGTAAGCGGACCGGTGGAACTGCTGCCTGTGATTGCAGATGCACTCGAGAATAATCTCGAGAAAATCAGGACATGGAGGGGGTCTGCCGAATATACGTATTCGATAGGGATCAATATGGAAGATGATCATCTCTTCCATGAAAAAGGAAAAGAATCAATAGATTTTCTGTTGGATTTGGAACACGAATACTATAGAAATGCCGGTGTGTTTACAGCACACGAGCAGTGGATAAACGAATTGCCGAAAGCTAAAAGAACTTCCTGGCGAGAAGAAGCTGTCGTGGTCGGAAAAACGCTGTATTGGCTGCTTCCATTTTCTGAAGATCCGAATGCTGCTCAAGCGCCCCGCACTCTGCTTATTAAGCGACACGAAAGCAATTATCGAGGGGTAAAAGGGGAATTTTTTAATCCTCATGCTGTTATCAAGGGGATGGTGGATGATCTGCCCAGCCAATTCCGCGGCAGATACGAGCGGTTTTCGAAGAACCTCGCAGATCCTCTGCTTCGAGAAATTCATGTGTCGAGAGAAAACAACCGAATTACGGTTTATTTGGCATGGCCGGATACGAACGAAGGGATTTTTGGGCTGACTGAAGAAACGCATATATTCGATGCTTCAAAGGCGTTTGCTTTGATAGAGTCCAGAATGAAAAATGCTCTTCAAGAGGAAATCTGGCAGGTTAGTTATACCGTGTTTGAGGGGATTTTCCTTCCGATAAAGATTTCCTATTATTCGGAAGATCGATCTACGGGATACAGTAAAACCGAATCGGAAGTGACGATTCGTACTGAGATGCTGAATGAAGTTTTAGAAGAAAATGAGCGATCTATAACACTGTGTAAAATGGGACTGCGCAAAGGAGACTATATAGTAGATTATACTAAGGGCGGCCTCCATTATCCATGGGATCCTGACACGTCAGACCTAAAGTAGTTTCGTCAAATCTCTTCATCTATTCCCGCCAATGGGAGAGAGAGAGGATCTAAAGAATGAGAGAGGGAATGGTCATGAAAAAAATATGGATTCTCATTATCGGCCTTTCGGCAAATTCCCTGCTGTGTTATGGAAACTCCGATCTCGTCGATTTGCAGAGATTACTTGATCGGTGTGCAAGACAGGAACTGATCTCGACGATCCGGGTCGAATATACTCTTACGGCCAGCGGACCGAACGTTGGAAAAATCGAGGAGGAGGGCGATCTTCTGCTGGTTGGAGAGCAGGCCGCTTTTTTGGTTGCGAAAAAACCTTTCGACAAAACCTTTCTGCTCATTCAGGCGGAGCGGCTGGAAGATATCCGGAAAAAACCGTTTGAATTCACCCGCTGGAGGGTCTATCACAACCAAATCTTCAGACAAATCGAGGTAAGCGATCAAACGAATCCCCCTCATGGTGTAATCGCCCAAGAGCCCCCTCCTGACATGGATATTAATCTGACCCCCCTGGGTTTTACAATTTTTCATCGATGTTTGGGCGGGGAAGGACGCTCCCTGCTGGATATTCTGAAGAAGGCAAACGACCCGAATATTGTGCTTTCTTTGGATCCCGTTGTAACCGAGGTCAATGGTTGTGATTCGATCAAACTGACTTGGTCGAGGGAGTGGATCTCGAAAAAACTGATCAAGCTGATGGACATTCATTTTTCACTGGATCATGATTGCTCTATTGTTCGGATGTCTTATTACAACGCCGATGGAATTATACTGGAATATAACGTACGGAAGTTCAGGTCTATCGGAGACGGCCTGTGGTTTCCGATCGAATGCGAAATTCGCAACAGCGCTGGAGATATCAATAAGATATCGGTTACGGATGTGCAAGTGAACCCCATCCTGGATGAAAACGAATTTGAATTGGAGTTTCCTCCCGGGACAAGGGTGACTGATACGATCACCGGAAAACGATACACAGTCAGGCCGACCCAGGAACAGGTCGATGCCGTGTTGGAGGACCCGTAAGCAAAGCCGGCTCTTTGGATACCGTCGGAATACCCCATAAAGAGGGAGGTTCGAATAATGAAGCGGGGAAATCTCGCAAGGTAAATAAATGACGGCTCCGTCGGGCTGTGCGCCGGCCCAGATGGTTCTGACGCTCAAGCGGGTTTCTCAAGATTAAAAGACGATAGCGGCATAGCCGACAGATTCTTCGCTTCGCTGGCGGAATTTGCGGAGCATCACTTCATTGCTGCTGGTATGAGCCAAAAGGACACCTCGCCGAGCGCCCATGGCCCTGGCGGCCGCTACCACGGCCGCGGCGGCGGACGGGCCGCAGGCATTCTGCTTCTCCGACGCTGCGGGCACGATTTTCTCCGCTTCCATCCGAACAGCCAGTTCGATAAACTCGCGGTCATTGACCTGATGGGCCCAGGCAAGCGCAGAAGGCCCTGTTCCAGCGGGACAAAAACCGTATCGCGGCCCATAATGGGTCAGGTCTGTCGAAGCAATGCACACGGCTTGTTTGCCTTCCAGCGACGCAAGCAGGCGGCCTACGGCCGTGCCGAACGGCACTTCAAAACCGCTTAAGGGCATCAGAATGGGGACGATCCTGGCATTCGGAAACAGGTATTGGATAAAAGGAACCTGAACCTCGATGCTGTGTTCGCCCGAATGAGCATCCGGACCGGCCAAGGCCCCCAGCGAGACGATTTGGTCGGCCAGTTCTTCATCAATATAGGCCAGGCCGAGGGGCGTCTCCCAGGCCCCGCGGTCATAAACAGCCGGCGAACCGCTGTAATAGCGGTGGGCCGCGCCGAAAAGCACAAAGGTATCCACCTGGCCGTCAACCTGGCGGACGGCCTGAAACACCATGGCCGCCAGCCGGCCGCTGAAGACCCAGCCGGCATGGGGCACAATGCCGGCCACGATGGGATCGGGCAAATCGCCGGAAAAGGGCTGCTGAGAAAGGCATTCTTCGATTTCCGCCAGACATGCAGAGCGGGTGGCGGCATAAAATTGGCCTGCAACGGCTGGTTTTCGAATCATTTTCTGTTCTCCGCTTGTGTTTTTAATGCCGGGATATTATCCTATCTATTCAGGTGAAAAAATCAATCCGAATCCAAAATTTGAGCGAGGAAACAATGGCGGCCCCAAACAAGCAGTCGCCCGCAGCGGTGGTCATGGGCTCCGACAGCGATTTGGAGATTATGCAGTCGTGCATTGACCAGTTGAAGGAGTTTGGAATTGAACCGGTTATTCGGATTTTGTCAGCGCACCGAACGCCTGCGGCTGTGAGTGAGTTTGCCCAGACAGCCGCGGAGAACGGTATCCAGGTTATCATTGCTGCGGCGGGTATGGCAGCCCATCTGGCCGGGGCACTAGCCGGACAGTGCCGGCTGCCGGTCATCGGGGTGCCCCTGGCGGCTAAAGAAGGACTGCTGGGGCTGGATGCGCTGCTGAGTACCGTTCAGATGCCGCCGGGGGTGCCGGTTGCAGCGATGGCAATCGGGCGGGCAGGCGCCAGAAATGCAGCTGTCTTTGCCGTGCAGATTCTGGCCCTTGGCAATAAGACCCTGGCGGACAAACTGGCCCTCTTCCGCAAAAATCAGGCGGAAAAGGTTCTTGCCAAGGACGCGCAGCTCAATCGATAAAAAGTCCCTGAAAAAAGGGGTGCCTTATGGAAAAAAGGTGGCGAAAAATCTTTCAGTTTCGGGCATTTGTGTCACTGCTGACAGCCCTGGGATTTGGGATGGCGGTGCTGAGCGGGGTCCTTCTGTTCATTGCTCCCTCCGGCCGCGGAGTCAGGTGGATGTGGACTTTGCTGGGCCTGAACCGTCATCAGTGGGAGCAGATGCACATTTGTTTTTGTCTGCTTTTTGCCGTTGCGGGCATTTTTCATCTGAGTCTGAATTGGAGGCCGATGCTGCATTATCTGAAGATTGTCGGCTCGAAAACGTATGGGTTCCGTTTTGAATGGCTGGCGGCGCTGGCGATTGGTGCTGTTGTCTTTGCGGGGACGTATTACCAATGGAAGCCCTTTGCCGCCCTGCTGGAGTTTCGGCAGCAAATTCGAGGCAGGCAGCAGTCGCCCGCTCCGGATACAATCGTCCGTCCAGACGGCGCCAAACAAAATCGGGCCGGCATCGGCCAGATGACGCTGATGGAGTACTGTGCCCAAACAGGGCTGGAGCCGAGTGAGGCCGTCCAGACGCTGCAAAAGAAAGGTGTCTCGATACGGCCGGAAATGACGATGCGTCAAATTGCCGAACTGACGGGGGTTCATCCGAGCCAGGTGCCGGCTCTGCTTACCGCTCCTTAACCGCGTCTTGTGCATCAGGAGGTTCTCTCTTCCAGACGCATTTTTCCTTCTCAGCAGCAGAAATCCTTTTGTTTATAATTCTGTGACTAATTCGTACAACTGCGGAAAAATATCCGGACGTGCACGAAATTTGGTACCGTGGTTATGACCAGACCTCGCATCAAAATCGATAAGGATTTGGCCTTTTTCAATCGCTGCTATCAATTTTTCAGGCGAAAACCGCTGAAGCATTTTAATTGTCGAATACCTAAAATATTCTCTGCCCTCTTTTCGTTTGACCTCGGCTATTACATAAAAACAATTTAAAAGTTTCGTGCCTGCCTTGTGAGAAAGATCCTGAAAACCCCAATACGGCTGAGGATTCAATTCGCCCAAGCCCGTTCTTTCTTCAACCGACTTCAACCATTCTTTATGACGGGAAGAAACTTCACTGGAGGAAAAAGAAATAAGAACCCGCTGGGACTTCCTATCCACAACAATGCCAAACCCCCGATCAGTCCGGCTTGCCCCGTTTATAGTCTGTCTGAAACTCATTTCGCCAAGGGTATACCGGCTTCCTGCTTTCTGATGAGCCCAACCATACCTGGGAAGCAAAATATTGGGCACGATCCGAAGTCCGCGAGGAGAAGGTTCCATGTGAAAAAGCGTTGTCAGAGAGATTGTCGTTTGTCTTTGACATTTCAGCTCCCATTCTGCTGCATTGGGTATCGGCAAATTGTTCTCTTTGATTCCGAGTAAATCCTCCAGTGTGTTTCCAACGCCGCCTGTATTGCCCGGACGCGCATTAGGAATCCATCCTTTACTGCGAATCGCTCTTAACGCTTTGATTAAATCTTCTTTGCTGAACAGCTGCATTAGTTAATCTTTTCATCTGTTTTCGGCGTCAGAAGCCGGCCGCCAAAAATCAAGAAGATATTCGAAGGTTACCCCCATTGTAATATAATTGCTGGGCCACCCGAAGATACCAATCTGGTTTACAATATTTGTCCGATCCCAAATGATAATATTTCGCAATTCGTACCCGCGTTTCCGCAGTTCCTCAATCAGAGCCACATGAATGGTAATCCTCTCGTTTTCCCACCACATATCAGGAACATTAATAACACAATGCCCCTTCGGCTTCAAAAGCGGCAGGAGTCTTTCAAAAATATCCCCCATAGCTACCTTGTAGGATTCCAGCGAGAGAGTTCCTAAATCCCGCTCATCCTGAGAATACTGTTCAATCTTTCCAAGCTGCTCATTTTTCCGATGCCGCCGTGATTTGTTTTTTCGCTCCCGGTTCAGAAGGTTGGCATAAGGCGGGGAAGTCCATATCAGAGAAACCGTGTCTTCTTCAAAATAATCCCGGATGTGCCGTGCATCATCCTGAATGGCTATCTGTTCGGCTGTGTTGTACAAATTTGTGGAGTGCAGCAATCTGTTTGCACACAATTCAATATAATGCCGCTGAAGATCAAAGCCGACAGCATTTCTGCTTAAATCCTGAGCCGCAACAAGAGTGGTTCCGCTTCCTACAAAAGGATCAATAACAAGTTCGCCTTCATGGGTAAAAAGTTCTATTACCCTTTTAGCCAACGATATTGGAAACGTTGCCGGATGAACATTCTTATCTCTTATATCTCGGGCTTCATAGAAAAATTGCCAAACGCCGAGCTGAGACTTGAGCCATTCTTTTGCCGCCATGCAGTTCAGATGGTTCGAAGCGCATCGGCAAGTTCGCTGATTTTTTATAGAAAGCTTCTGACGGTAGAGATCGTCTCCTTCCAAAATCATCCTGAGATTTGCTGTGCAATTTGGCGGCGTGCTTTGAACTGTGCTGTGGCGAAGTTTTTCCATAAATTATCTCACCATCTTACTTGTCTTTAAAGTCGATAGAAACCGACCGCTTCTATGCTTAGATTTTTTACCTTCTTACATACTCTTTTCTACCCCCTTTCTTTCCCGGTTTCAACCCCTCAATTCCCTTTATTCTTTTTTTGCAGACGTTCGCTGATAATTAGAAAGTTTTCTGCATCAAAAACCACAGAGGCACATAAAATCACAACACATTGAAAACATTATACTTACAAACAATAAGTCTTATGATTGTTTTAGAAAACATTGCCGGCAGAAATGGTTTGTGCAATTGAATTTGTATGGTGCTCTCAGCGGCGGGCGAGCATTTCGAGGACAATTTCCGCTGTTGTCTTCGATGCATTGCGGCCAGCAAAGGGGCGTGTTAATTCCACCAGGGCCGTGCTGGTTTGAATCAAAAGCAGTTTGTTCTCCAGCAGTGAACAGAATCGAGATGCCATCGTTGAAATGCGAGGCAGATACGGCATAAACTCCGGCACCAGTTCTTTTCCTGCCAAAATATTAACCAATGACAGAAAGCGGGGACGGACGAGCCAGCGGCCGACCAGATGCCAGAGGAGCGGACTGGACTGGTACATGATGAGCATGGGGCAGCCGGCTGCGGCAACCTGAAGGACGGCGGAGCCGGATGCTACGAGGGCTAAATCCGCCTGACGAGCCAGCGAAAAGACCTCGCCGATTTGATATTGGATGGAGAGATTGGGCAACTGATGGGCCTTCAGCCAGGCGAGTTTTTCTTCATCTGAAGCAGCCGCAAATAACTGCAGATTGGGATGATGGACTGACGCCTCGACTATGATTTTCTGCATAGCCGGCCAAAGCGTCTGAATCTCCGCACTGCGGGAACCGGGCAGCAGCGCGATTCGGGCGGCGGAAGGGCTGTAATCGCTGTACGATTTATAGCACTGGTCCGGATTGAAAGGAATCTCGTCAAAGAGCGGATTGCCTACAAAGTCGGTCCGAATCCCCCGCCTGGTAAACCATTCCTTTTCAAAAGGCAGGATGCAGGCCAGCCGATCGCAGCAGCGGCGCAGCTTGCGGATGCGCCATGGGGCCCATGCCCACAACTGCGGCGCTACATAAAACAAAACGGGTATGCCCAGCCGCCTGGCCGTCCTGGCAAGATGAAAATTAAAGGCGGGCGAATCGCAGACTACCAGCAAATCGACGGGATTCTTTTTCAGATAATCCGAAGCCGAGCGAAGCAGCATTTGGTAGTATCGAAGCTGGCCGAACACATTATAAATCATTGCCGCCCTGCCGACAGGGTTTTCGAGCAGTCGGCAGCCGGCTGAGGCCATCTTCGAACCGCCCAGCCCTGTCCACTGAATTGCGGGCTTGGACGGCAAAGGAATATGTTTGCTCGAAGCGCCGGGCCAATCGGCAGAGGGGCCTTCTGCAAGCATGCCGGCTGCGCGAATCAAATTGGCGCAATGAACGTCGGCGCTCGGCTCCAGCGCACTGATAAAGACTCGTTTTGGTTCGGATGGAGGCATTGCTACTCCCTGCCGGCGTCAGTTCAGAAAAAAGACAATAGAGCATCCGACACTTTTTTGTCAACAACATCTTCAGGAGCGTCGGGCGGCGGCTCGATGATTTCATAAGCCATCGCATATTCAGCGGACTCCGTAAAGGAGCGGTTGACAACGCGAAGGCGGTATTGTCCGGTTTTGGGGATGAGAATATCTGCTTTTTTGAGATTGTCGAGCGTGCCTGTATCGGAGAAAACGGGCCGACCATGCTCATCTTCCACGAGCAAATCGAGGTTGGCCAGATAGCCGGTTAATTCTCCCTTTTCGATGATGTTGTTGGGGGGGAATCTGTCGAGCCATCGAACGCGACGCTTCCAGGCAAGTGTGAGCACTAATCGAGCACGGTCTGGAACGGCAGTCCATGTGTAGATATGTGCCTTGCCGGCTGAGAGGGATTGAAAGGCCCAGCCGGCCGGCTGGCGGGAAGGGGCTATCTCGGTTTCAGGGACTATTTTGGGACTGCTTAAAATAGAAAATGCCCGCTTTGCGTCCAGCCGACCGTATCCGCGCTGGGGATGCCAAATCCGGCCGGCAGTGTCAAGGCCGTTTTTGTCCTGAATATCGGAAACAGCGGAATTGACCAGCACGGCTTTCAGGACGACACTTCGTCCGCCGTCGGGTTCTTCGGATTGGTCGGCGTACTGGAGCAGTACGGCGGCTACGCCGGCGGTGTGAGGCGCCGCCCAGCTTGTTTCGCCGCGGGTGGTGCCTTCGTTTTTCCAGGCCGTATCGCCGGAAGAAGTCGGGACCCAAAGATTTTGTGCGGGGGCCGCCGTCTCCGGTTTGCGCCGATTGTCAAGGGTGGGGCCGGGATTGACGGCTGTGCCGACGCGGCGATAAATCTCCGGCTCAACGGTAATCAGGCCGGCGGTCGTCAGGCCGTTAAAGGAGGTGCCGAAAATGGTAATTGAGGCGTTGTCATTGCCGGAGGCGTTGGCAAAGAAAATGTCATCGGTATAGGCATAATAATCATACAAAAGGGTAAACGGAAACAGGCGGTCGTAGTCGTTCGGCAGCTGAATGCCGGTTACGACAATGCGGCAGCGGTCGGCCCGAAAGTGATTCAGCGCATCCTGAAACCACAGCCAGTTGGTGGTGCGGTTGGGGTCGGTCTGGGAAAGGCGGCGGGTAACTTTGGCGCTGCAGATTTCAGCATCAGGGGCAATCCCCCGACAGGCCGGATACTCCCTGCCGCCGCGTGAAGCAGCAATGCCGGCCAGGGAGGTATCGTGCCAGTACGGTTCATAAGGCGAGAGGACATCTCCGGTGGGGTCATACCAATGAGCATGCGAATCGCCGGTCGGATTGCCTTGAGAATCTTTTTCAAAGAAGGCCTCGTGGCTGGTTCGGCAGTGTCTTTGCGAGAGCACACCTATCCGGATACCGCGACCTGTATAACCCAACTCATGAAGGGCTTTCACATTCACGCCGCCCGGGCCGGCTGATTCGGCAAGGGGGTAAGCCATCTGACTGCCCAACAAGAACAGCAGCCCCTGGGTGAAAAGCAGCAATGCGCGGTTTTTGCTCATCCTTTCACAGATTCCTCCGACGGCCATAAACAGGCGGATTTTTTGAATGCAGCATCCAAAAAACAAAACGAGAAACCGCACAAGCCGTTCTCTCAAGAGGTCGGCAAGCCGGCAAAGATAATCAGGGCACCGAACAGCACGGCCGCCGCTCCCCAGATGCGGTAAAACCAAAGGGGACGATTCTGCCACCATTGAAGCCACCGGTGGATTTTGTCGAGGGGCAAAGCGGCGAAGAGAACACTTGCCACGACGGTAAGGCAGCCCAGCACAATTATAAGCCACGGGATGCGGCAACCTGTTGCAAAGATGAGGAAGACAATTCCGATGATGATTTTGAGAGCCACCGCCCAATAAATCCGGCGGCCCTTCGCCAGAATATGAAGGAGTCCCTTCTGCCAGGTCGGCTGGACGGCAGCAATAATCCCCCAAATGGCTGTCAAAAGACCGATGCACCAAACGCTGTGTTCCATACCATATCTCCCAAAGAATCGGACGATGCGAGTTTATTCGATTCTTTCGACCATATCCATATCAATTTCTACGCAGGCAGCCTGGCCGAGCATCTGGACCTGCAGCACCAGTTTGGCCTTTTTGGGGGCCTGGACAATCAGCCCTTCTATGCCCATGAGGGGGCCGGCAATAACACGGCAGCGCTGGCCGACTTGGAGAAACTCGTGGGGAATAAGGGGCTGTCCGCTCCGCAGTACTGCTTCAATAGGCGAGAGTTCCTGAATCAGTTGGGGCTGGTTGTGAACGATTAAGAGATTTGCCGTCCGATTGGTTTTCAATACTTCCAGCCGGTCTTGTTCATTCCCGCAAAAAAACAGATAGCCCGGAAAGACCGGCATCAGGGAACGCAGGGTTCGGCCGCTTTTGCGGCTGATTTTCCACGACATCGGCAGAAAATAGGGTACCTGCTTTCGAACCAGCTGCCAGGCGAGGGCCTTTTCGTTTCGGCTCTTGGTATGGGCTACCCACCAGGTGCCTTCAAACGAGGCAATGCCGGCATTGTCGGGCCAGCTGATTGGAGGGTTTTCGCTTTCGCTCAGCATTGATGCTTTCTCCCTGTTCCCTTCGATATTAGACCCATGCCGTCAAATACTCTGTCTGGTCTTCGAAGCGGATAAATCCTTCGACTTGGGCCGGAACCAGGACTGTATCGCCCTTGCGAACCGGAATATCCTCGAAGGTACGGCCGTAAATCGTTCCGCCGCCGCTTAAAAAGAGAATGGCCTTGGGAACGGGCGAGTTCAAAAGAACCTCACCGCCGGGCATTTGATGGCCTTTATCGAGTTTAAATTCCGGGGCATCCACGAGACGGCCGACTGTTGTTACGGGAAGAGGGACGGCAGACAGGTCGAAATGAATGCTTTCCAACGCTTCCTCGATATGAAGCGGCCGCGGCTTGCCGGTGGCGGGGTCCAGACGATTCCAGTCAAAGACGCGATAGGTGGTGTCGGAGGGCTGCTGGATTTCGGCAATCACCAATCCGGCTCCGATGGCGTGGCAGACGCCGGCCGGCAGAAAATGACATTCACCGGCTTTGACGGGGACGGCCTGCAGATAGTCGGAACAGGTTCCGTTTGCGACGGCCTGGGCAAAACAGGCCCGGGTTGTGCCGGGTTTGAGTCCTTTGTAGATAATGCCGTCGGGCGGGGCTTCAATAATATACCAGCACTCGGTTTTGGGCTGTCCTTTGCCCATCCGCCGGCAGGTCTGGGCATCGGGGTGAACCTGTACACTGAGGACCTGGCGGGCATCGAGAAGTTTGATCAGCAGAGGGAAAGAACCATTGCGGTCTGCGGCCAGAGCCGGCCCGAACCGGCGAACGGCTTTATCGAGCGTTTGTCCGGCCAGCGGGCCATTGACAATCTCAGACTTGTCGTTCGGCAAATCCGCCAGTTCCCAGCTTTCTCCGATGGGCTGATTGGGCGGCAAATCCTTGTCAAAGAGTTCACGGAGGCGCTGTCCGCCCCAGATTCGCTCCTTAAAAATCGGCTTCAGTTTTAAGGGATATGGATTCATTCTTTCCAATATACGGGAAATTCGCCGGCCTGTCCAGATATCGGCTGAACCTGCGGCAGAGACGAGAGCCGCTTTTAGAGGGCATCCACGATGGCTTGTGCGATGGCAGAGGCAAGACGATTCTGGAAGTCAATATCGTAGAGAGCCGCCGCTTCGGACGGATTGGAAAGGTAGCCGCACTCAATCAGCAGAGCCGGTCCCTGCGTCCGCATTAAGACGCGATAGTCGTTGGTCCGCAAGCCGTTGCTGGAAAGCCCTATTGTGCTCAGCGCCCGCTCCATCAGACGTCCGGCCCGGCGGGAAGCATCCGAAGCATTGGGGGCAATATAGACCGTATAGCCGTGGTGGACACGATTATGATTTGAGTTGTGATGAATGCTCACAAATAAATCCGCCCCAGCATGGTTGGCGATTTCCGCCCGTTCATTCAGCTCTATAAAGGAGTCATTATTGCGTGTCATAATCACATTTATGCCCTGCTTTTTCAGCAGCCAGGCCACTTTTTGGGCTACTTTCAGATTGACCTCTTTTTCATAATAGCCCAGATAACTGGTCGCGCCGGGGTCTTTGCCGCCATGGCCGGCATCGATAACAACCGTTTTCCCTCCCAAAGGACGGGTTGGAGACGGCGTATAACCGGGATGAGGCAGCGGGGCCGCTGATTTCAGATAGGAGCGAATGCGCGGGACCAGCAATTCGGCCACATACACTGTTTGGCCTTCCTGGATGACCGTGCCGGTTTGGCCGATATTCTCGCCATTCACATAGATACTTCCTCCGGAATGGGTGAAAATAACGACCCGATTTGCGCTGTTGGACAGTTCAACATATCGTCCGCCTGTAAAAGAAACTCGCAATCCGAGCCGGGCGGCCAGATCGTCGGCGGAAAGCATATAAGACGGAGCCCGCGGAGCGGTACTTTTGGGAGGTGCCTGACAACCGGCGAAGGCAAGCAGAAGCAAGAGAAGCCCCCCCAGCCATCGTTGTATTCGCGGCATACTCAATCCTGAAACACCTTTTTTGACTTTTTGCGTCGGTATAATATCAGATGAATCATGAAGTTCTTTTCTTTCTTTTCGGCCTTATTTAGCGAAGGGCTTCACGAAAATCAAGCAGAAAGATGATGGGGGTTCTATTGAGGTGAATTTCCGGAACATTCGTCGCAAAGGCCCTCCAGGCGGATTTGCCGATGAAGGACTAAAAAACCGTCGGGGATATTTTGGACAGCCGGCACAACCGCCTGCCTTAGACAAATGGTACGCCCACAACTGCGACAGGTAAAATGCGGATGACATTGATCCGGTTTGCAGTAGTCGGCCAATTCAAAATGCCGCCTGCGGTCCCGTATGTAGGCCTGGTGAACAATATTGTGCCGAAGGAACACCAGCAGAGTCCGATAAACTGTTGCTTTATCCGTGGAACAATCCAGCTGTTCGTAAATCTGTTCTGATGTCAATGCACAATCCGTCTGGAACAGAACACACAGCAAGGCCAAACGGGGATGGGTTTTTCGAAGACCGCAATCCTCCAAAAGTTTGGCGGCCTTCTGAAGGTACTTTTCATTCACTGCTTGTGCCCTCTTGCCCGGCGGGGTCCGGCTGATTTTCCGTCCGGCCGCATAAGATGCAGTGATGACCTAAATGGGCACCGTCCACACGGACAAACAGCAGCGGAAAAACAATATCGCTAAAACAGCACGGCAGCCAAACCGCAATAAACAAGGCCAGGAACATCCCTACCAAAAGGCCGAAACTCCAATCGGCCCGCGTATTCATCAGCATGTGACTGGCCGAAGCCCAGGTGCTGACCAAGACATGAAACGCATGGGGGTATTTGGTTCTGGGATAAAAATAAGCCACCACAATTCCCAACAGGGCCGCCGGCGTCACCAGCCACCACTCCTCAATAAAGCCCAAATGCAAGTGAGGGCGGTAACGGTCGGGGTCTTCCGGATGCTCCTCGTGCCCTTCTTCGGCGGTGCCGTGGGAATGTTCGTGAAGGGCAGCGTGGGTGGGGACGGCTGCTCCGAGGATACTTTCACCAATGAAAGGAATTACACAATCGCTAATGGTGGCGACGCCGACCGAGCCGACATAGCCAATGACAAAAATCAGCAGAAAGTTTCGGGCTTTGCGGTGGAGTTGAAAAAGTGCGGAGGTAACCATGGCACTGAGAGCAACGTGGAGAGGGTGAAAAATTGCAAAGAGCGTATGGCTGCCTTCTTCGCCCCACCGCCGAAAAATCAGCATAAAAAGAATGCCTGTGAGGGCTCCAAAAAAGGTAAAAGGAGAATGTTCCTTCAGTTCATGGCCAATGAGGCGAAGTTTTTCAAATGCCATAAGTTGTTTCTCTTCAAATAGTTATCGAAAAAAGAATGTTTCCGGAACCGACGCAGTATTGAGTGTATTGTTTTTGCAACTGATTTGCAAGAAGATTTTTCGCTGAAACGGCCGGCGGCAATTTTTGTCCCGTCTGAGCTGCCTAAGACGGGTTTTATTCAGACAAAAAACTTGTTCAGATAAATGATGTTTATAGAATACCTATTCTAAAAGTACTTTTTGAGGAGCGATTATGAGGCGAGTATGGATTGTGTTGGGATTGACTTGCTGCTGGGCCGGCGGATGCGGAACCGTCGAAACGATGCAAAAACAAATCGAAACCAGTTCGGAGGCGATCGGCTCCAACGTTGAGGCCGTTCAGGCAAGCACGCAGGCCATCCAGCAAAACCAAAAAGCTGTTGAAAAAACCACCTCCGCTATTCAGCAAAATCAGAAGGCCGTCGAAGAAACTACGGAAGCCATCGGGGCGACGGCTGCGGCGATGCGCCAGATTACGGAAACTCTCCAGGCCAGTGCCGCAGCGATTGCGGCAACGACCGAAGCCATCAGCGGCAATCAAAAAGCGGTAGAGGAAAGTACGCGTGCCATCCAGGCCAATCGGCAAGCCATTGAGCAAAGCACCAAGGTCATTGCGGCCAATGCTCAACAACTGCAAATAATGATGAAGCCGCTGGAGAAGATCCAATTCAACCTGCCGCTTGCTGCTGCTATAGCCGGCGGAATTGCCATTCTTCTGCTGCTGCCGTCGGTTCTTCTTTTCCTGCTGCTTTTGCGCACAAAAAATGCCCCCCGAACCAAAGAATAAGGGGCTTGTTCTCTTTCTTCCAGAAAACCTCCGACGCCGGACACGGCTCAGCAGATGTTCCCTGCGGACAATTGCCTAAGCCAAAATGCACGCAAAGAAAAAACGATTTCATCCCACCAGCTGATGAAGGATGAACTCGTTTCAAAGGCGGGTTTTAATCGCTTTGTCCCTGTTCGCGGATGAAGAATCCCTGGGGAGCCAGACCTGTTGAAGAAGGCGTTCCCGCAATCCGGCCGAGATAGGAGCTGCCCAGTTCCTTGATATGGTTGTTCACGTTGTCAAAATAGTTAAAATGGGATTGCTCTTCCTCGATAATCGTTTTGAAAATCTTCTGGGTGAGGTTATCTCCATTTTCCCGACAGATTTCGGCAAAGCGATTGTATTCATCGATGGTATAGTCTTCGAGGTCGGCATCGAATGGGAAGATTTTGTCAATTTCCTGGCCTTTGACGGCCTTGGCGGCCGGCTCCACAGTGGGTTCTCCGTCCAGTTCTTTGATTCGCTCGGCAAATGTTTCGGCGTGCCGCATCTCATCGATGGCAATCAATTTCATGCTGGCCGCCAGTTCACCATAGTCCATGTCATCCAGCCCATAGTGCTGATTCATATACTGCGTAATGGCTTGCAGTTCCATTGCGCGGGCTTTATTGAGGACTTCGATCACCTTTTTTTTGGCTTCGTCTTTGGATGTTTTTGCCATAATGTCTCTCCCTTCACTGGTTTCGGCTTTCCCTATTATCCAACTGACCAATGTGTGAAGTATTATAACAGGAGTCGGATTTAAAAAACCAGAAATTTTCAGGTGAAAATCGGCTGAAAAAATGTCCAGTAAGGCCGCTTCGCGGGCCCACGCCCTGCTGAGCGCCGGCCTTGCATGCGGCTGCTGGGCGAGTCATTGTCGGCCCGGTCTGTCTTTTTTCTTCGAAAAAGGGACGCCGGGTTCCGGGTGATGAAGGGGCATTCGCCGTTCACCTGGAAAACGATTTTGATTGCAATCGGGGGATTTTTTCAGAAAATAGACCCACTGAACACGGACGAACAAAAAAATAAGGTCGATTATGTTTTTTCTTCTACATCGATATTTGCTCAAAGAGCTGCTGCGGGTTTTCCTGCTGGCGACGGTGGCTTTGATGCTGATTCTGAGCATCGGGCTGCTGGTGCCGATGATTAAGGAATACGGAGTCAGTCCGCAGCAGATGCTCAGTTTAATCGGGGATTTCTGTCCGATTACGCTGACGTTTGTCATTCCCATCGGGGCCTTGTTTGCCGCCGCCATTACCTACGGGCGGTTTGCCGCCGATAGGGAGCTGGATGCCTGCCGAGCCAGCGGAATCCATTTCCGGACGCTTCTGCTGCCGGGTCTTTCGCTGGCGCTGGCGTCTGCTTTGGCCAATCTGCTGCTTAGTTTTTATATTACGCCTGCCTTTGTTCACCGCAGTGAATACCGCGTTCAGGCCGATGCCAAGCAGATTCTTTTCCGGAATATTCAGCGGAAGGGATTCTGGGATTTGCCGGGGGGTCGATTTAAAATCTATGCGGAGCAGGCCCTTCCGGCAGAAAATCTGCTTCTGGATGTTGTGATTCTGGAACTTCAAAAGGATAAATCGCCGCGTATGATAACCTCCCGCAATGCGCTGGTGGATATTGAAACCCATCGAGCGCATCATCTGGTCTCCGTTATCACGGAAGATACGATTCGCTTTGATGAAGAGCAGCCGGTTCACGTTGGGACCATCGGGGTTAGCCGGCGGGTTCCGCCGCTGCTGTCTGAGAAAATCAAGTTTCAGAAAATTGAACAACTCAAACAGATTCAGGCCGACAAACTCCGGTTTGGGCCGATTTATGATTTGGCCCTGACGGTTCGTGCCCAGCTGGCTCTTGAACGGCTGGCCGAGCAGCTCCGTGAAGCGATGGAGCAGCCCAATGAATATCTGCGTCTTCGGAGTGCTGACGGGGGGCGGGAATATCTCCTGCGGGTCGGTGGTTTTCAACTTGGACAGGCACGGCGGATTGAACTGACCGGCCCTATCCGTCTGCTCGAAGTTCACCCTTATCAAAACAATGAGATTTACTGTCGGTATGACTGCAAACGGGGGCAGATTCTGCTGGAAGATGACCGCATTGACCGTGGACTGGAACTGATTCTCCAAACCCCTCAATGGCAGCGTTCGCCGTCCGTGAAGGGGACGGCTCTTCAGAAGGTCATCCCGAACCTGCCGCTGCCGGCACCCGTTGTCGATGGGCTTACCCCCCCCGAACTTCTGGGAACTCTTACCCAGACGGATTTTTCGGGCGATCGGATTGCCCTGCCTAACCCAAGCGAGGTTCTTCGCTCTCTCCAGGAAAGACTCCGGAAAGAATTGATCAAGGTGGACAATCAGGTGATCTGCGAACTTCATTCGCGGCTGGTGTTTGGGCTGGGGTGTGTTCCGCTGATTCTGACGGGCATTTGTCTGGGGATTCTGTTTCGGGGGGGCCATATCCTCAGCGCCTTCGGGGCGAGCATGATTCCGGCGGCTGTGCTGATGGTTTTTATCTTATCCGGCAAGCAGCTGACCCGAAATTCCGCCGTCCCCACTGAGGCGGGCATCGCTGTGATGTGGGGCGGGTTGGCGCTGCTGATGGTTCTGGCGTGGCTTCTGTACCGGAAAATCAGTCGGGTGTGAGCAGAGAGGAAGTATTGAATGGCGCAGCTGGATCGATACATTGCCAAGAACTTTCTGGTGGGGTATTTCATTGCCTTCTTTGTCCTGATTGGATTGTGCATCATGCTGGATTTGTTTGTGAACATTGATGAGTTTATGGAACAATCCAATCAAGGGATGGGAAAGGTGCTGATTCATATTGCGGCTTATTACGGTCCGCAGGCAGCTCTTTGGTTTCGGCATCTGGCCGGAATTATTACGGTGATTGCGGCGGTATTTTCGCTGGCTCGAATGACGAAAAACAACGAGTTGATTGCTGTAATGGCCTCCGGCATCAGTCTGAAGCGCATTCTGGCTCCGATATTGACGCTGGCTGTTCTGCTGACGGGCTTGCAGGTTATCGATGAAGAGGTGGTGATTCCACGGCTGGCCAGCGAGCTGACGCGCGGACGGGATGAGGTGGGTATGCCGCGCCGGTATTCATTCTGGTTTATCAGCGACCCCAAAGGCAATCTCTTCTGCGGGCGGGAATACGATGAGTCCACCGGAATGCTGCTGAATCCTTTTATCGTTCTGCGTCAGCAGGAGCCGGCTGCCCAACGGTGGAGCGTTATCGGGCAGATTGACGCGGAATGGGCGGTCTATGATGCCGCCCGCCAAGGGTGGGCCTTTGAAAAAGGACGCCAAATGAATGTCCTGCCGGAGGATGCTGTGCCGACGGCCTTGACGTCAGTGGAACCGGTTGATTTTTTTCCAAGCAGTCTTCAGCCGCAGGAAATCGCACTTCGCCGGCAGGAAGGGTACAAATCGCTGCTCAGTCTTCCTCAAATTGAGACCCTGCTGAAAAATCCCGGGACGCGGAAGACGGATATGGCTGAACTGATTTTGCAGAAGCACTCCCGGATTGTCGATCCGATTATGAATCTGATTATGCTGATGGTGGCTCTGCCGGTTCTGATACGCCGCGACCCGCGGGAAATCAAATCCGCCATTTTAATCAGTTTTGTGACAACGACGGGCTGCTTTATTGCGGTGTTTCTGTGCAAACTGTTTGCCACAGAGAGCATCGGGGGACGAGTTTTGCCGGAACTTTGGGTGTGGGCTCCGGTTTTCCTGTTTCTGCCGATTGCCCTGCTGCAGATTGACTCGATGAAGACCTAAGGGGACAGAATACGTCGGGAATAATCTGCTTTTTTCTTTATTTCGGTCCGATAAAATCCTCTCCAAAATTAAACTTTAAAAACAAATCTGCAAAAAACAATATTTCCCCATTTTTTCTATATTCCCCAGATTGACATTGACGATAATAAAAGATGGAAAGATTTTAAGTTTTTTAGGGAGAATGGACTATGGAGAGTACATTAGTCGAACAGCGTAAGGAAATGAGAACGGAATTAAGTTGGCCCGTGAGTGTGTGGCTCCCTCAGGCCAACCGATTCTTCAATGGCCGAAGCGTCAATGTAAGCAAAGGCGGTGCGTACCTGACTATCCCGCTGACGACGCCGGTTCGTCCCGGGCAGGAAGTGGAACTGAACTTCCCGCGGACCGCTCATCTGGCCCATCAAAAAGGTCAATACGCCCGCATCAAGATTGGCAAGGTGGTTCGGGTGGACCGTTCGAGAATGATGAACGAGGGAGTCCTTGGGCTGGCCGTTCAATTCCTGCGTGATTAAACCTTTTGTGTCCGCCCTTTTTGCCGCCGTCTTCTGCTGAAGGGGAAAAGCAGAACGTGTGTTTTTTATCACCGATACTGCGTTCGCTCCGTTGGCTGATACTCCGGACGAACGGGAGTCTTCTTTCGTTTTGACACTTTCGTCTTCCTATTCAGAACCGTTCCCAAAAGGACCTGTGAAAACCCCTTGGCTGACCATTCAACATCGGCTACAATAAGATTTGCTTCCTTTTGGAGAAAGATAAAAGGCCGATGGAAAACAAGGAAACCCGATTTTTGCCGCTGACGCGGATTCAGAAATTGATTGGACGCTCCATGCTCCAATCCAAACAGACCAAAGCATTCGGATACTTTTCGGTCTGGGTGGATGTGACGGAGCTGGCGGCCATGCGGAAGGAATACAGCCGGCAAACCGGCATTCGTCCGACGACGAACGATTTGGTTTTATGTGCTATGGCTCGCGCTGCTCAGCGTTATTTGCAGGTCACCGCGCGGGTGGAGCCGGAGGCCGGGGAACTGGTTATTCCAGAGAAATTCGGACTGGGATTTGCGGTGGCTGCTCCGCAGGGGCTTGTCGTTCCGGTGATTCAGGATGCGGGGCGGCTGACACTTCCGGAAATTGTTCAGGCAGCCGATGCTCTGGTTCGTCGGGCCAGGGCCAATCAGCTCAGACCTGATGATTTTGATGGAGCCACCCTGGTGCTCAGCGGGCTGGGAATGTATGGAATCGAGCAGTTCTATGCGATCGCCCCGCCGTCGGCAAGCGGCATTATTTCCATCGGCTACATCAAGGATACCGTTGTGCCGGTCGCCGGCGAACCGGCGGTGCGCAAACAATTGAATGTATCGCTGGCGATTGACCAGTGTTTCGTTGACGAGTTGACGGCGGCGGGTTTTCTGCGGTGCATTGCCGACTCTCTTGAAAATCCATGGTCGATGGTTTCGTCGGCTCCTTCCTCCGATTCACAGTGAAATCTGAGCGAAAAGTTTTTCAGTTTTTGAGCAAATTGCAAAAATAAAGATTGACAACACACATTCTTTTCTCATAATAAGAAGCAGAATTTGAACGAATCTTATATGATTCGCTTTCTGAAAGGACCGCTTTTCTTCTCATCCACAAAGCGGTCTTTTTTTATGCGGGCTCTGACTGGTCATTGCCGGCTGACGGAGGCAAAGAGGAGGTCTCGTCCAGCGGCGAAGAGGCCTGGGCAGAAACGGCATCCGTATGCTGTCCGAATAAAAAATCCGCCACAGACCGGTAATCCTCAGCTCCATGGCAGGAGGGTTCGTATTCAAAAATCGTTTTGCCATAGCTGGGAGCTTCGGCCAGTTTGATATTGCGGCGGATGTGGATGGGAACCACACAGGCACCCGACCATGGGGTATGGCTTTGGCGAGCGGAGGCCAAAAACTTTTCGATGTCGTTTTTGACTTCGACTGACAAACTGATGCGGCTGTCATACATACACATCAGAATCGCCCGTACATGAAGGGCCGGATTGATTCGCTGGTTGACCAGGAGAATCGTCTGAAGCAGCCGGCCAAACCCCTGCAGCGCCAGAAAATGCGGCTGGACAGGAATCAGGACCTCATCGGCGGCGGCTAACGCATTCAGGGTCAAAAGCCCCAGGGAAGGCGGACAATCAATAAGAATGAAATCAAATTGATGCCGGACGTCTCCGAGGGCATTGCGAAGAATCGTCTCCCGCCCTACTTCGGTGACCAGTTCCGTTTCGGCGCCGACCAAATCGATGCCCGAACTGAGAAGCCAAAGATTTTCCCGCGTCTGAAGAAGGGCCTCCTGGAGGGAGCGTCCGCCAGCGAGGACAGCATACGCCCCCGAAGGGGCAGATTCGGCATCAGCACCAAGATGAATCGTCAAATGGGCCTGGGGGTCAAGGTCAATCACAAGGGTTCGTTTTCCGCCGGCAGCCAGTACAGCCGACAAGTTGGCTACCGTTGTGGTTTTGCCGACTCCGCCTTTCTGATTTAAAACAGCCAGAATGCGGCAGGGGCCGGATTCCGTAAGGGTTTGTTCATTCCTGTGCATGAAAGATGGTTCCTGATTCCTTTTTCCGTCGGTAGACCGCATCGAGGACACCGTTGACAAAACGCGGGGACTGAACACCGCCGTATTTTTTGGCCAACTCGATGGCTTCGTTGATAGCGACTTTTTCGGGTATATCCGGACAGAAAAGGAGCTGATAAACGCCCAGGCGAAGGATGCTGCGATCCACCAGTGACAGACGCATCAGATTCCATTTTTCTGCAGCACCGGCGATTTCCTCCTCGCATTGCCGCCAATGCTCCCAGGTTCCCTGTGTCCACTGCTCGGCCAGCTGAATGACCTGCTCATCGTCGCTGTTCTCACGGAAAAAACGAGGCAAAAGCGGCAGAACGTCCGCCCCTTGTATATCCAACTGGCAGATTGCCTGAATGGCTAACTCCCTGGCTTTGGTTCTTCGATCCACCGCTCTTCCCTGAAGAAAAATATTCCGTTTCAAAAGAACACCGCTTTCGGCAAGTCCGCCGGGGGCTACAGCCGACTAAGAAGATCGGCCATTTCCATGGCCGTCATAGCGGCGGCCGCTCCGGCATTGCCCTGCTTGGTGCCGGCCCGCTCGATGGCCTGCTCAAGCGTTTCACAGGTGAGCACGCCGAAAATCGCAGGGGCCATACAATCGAAATTGATTTGGCCGATGCCTCGACTGATTTGCTGACAGACCATCTCATAATGGGTAGTCTGGCCGCGAATCACGGCTCCCAAACACAGGACGGCAACGTATTTTCCACTGTCGGCCAGCTTGCGGGCTACAGGGGTTATTTCTACTGTTCCCGGGACCCAGACCACGGTGAGCTGTTCATCTTTTGCGCCATGCCGCTGAAGACAGTCAATCGCCCCCCCCAGCAAGCGGGATGTGATAAACTCATTAAAGCGGCTTACCACAATGGCATACTTGCCGCTGCCGGCAGTCAGCTGACCTTTGATTTCCTGTATCATGTGTTCCGCTCCGACCCAGACAACTCGGTTTTTATCTTCACTTTTGCTAAGAGTGGTTTTTTATCGGACGAACCATCGGAAGGGTTTTTGTCCTTTTGGAACTTCCGCTAAACCAGACTTCGCATTGCTGTTTCTTAACCTATGCGATTATAAGGGCTTAACCGGCCGAAGGCCAGAAAAAAGTTTTCCGGCCGAGGAAAAACCTTCGGGCAGAGGCAGTTCTAAAAAACCCTCCTGCTTATTCAGACGATACACAAAGGGTGAAGAGAAGGTCCTCTCTCCGCAGCATACGGAAAACAGCAAGGTCTTCAGGAGAAAGTACTTATGGCAAATGAAGAAAACTTTTGCGAGCCGGATGAGCACCCGTGGGACCAGGCCGACCAAATCGCCTGTGAGGCCTTTGAACTGTATGAAAAAGGGCAGATGCAGGAGGCCCTCGAAAAGCTCACAGAAGCCATCGGTCTGAACCCTTCGTATGGGGCGTGGTATTTCAATAAAGCCCTGACGCTGGATGCACTCGAGCGGTACGAGGAGGCCATCGAATGCTATCTTCGGGCGATGGAATTATGCGGGGAAGATGTGGAAATCCTCAATTCGCTGGCGGTTGATTTTACCCGAACCTGTCAATACGAGCGGGCGTTGGAACTATTTGAAAAAATCGAGGCCCTTGACCCCACGTATGAGCCCTGCTACTGCAACCGCATCATCACCTATACCGAACTGGAACAATATGACAAGGCCGAGCAGATGTTCTATCTGGCCCAGCAGATTGAGCCGGACTGCCCTATCTGCTTTTATAATATCGGCAATGCCAAGTTCAGTCAGGGTCATTATGAGCGTGCAATCTGGTGCTGGCAGCGGACTGCTCAGCTGGAGCCCAATCATCCGCAGATTGATTACCGAATCGCACAGGCCTGCTGGGCGGCAGGCAAAAAGGAACTGGCCCGGGAGTATTTTTTGAAGGAAATCCGCAAGGAGCCGGGCAATCTGGAGGTCATCCTCGACTTCGGCATCTTCCTGCTCCAAACAGGAGATATGGAATCGGCCAAGGAAAAATTCAATCGGCTGCTCGAATTGGACCCGGATTTTGCACCGGCCTGGTTTTATAAAGGGGAGCTGGCGCTGAATCTGGGCCAACGCGAGGAGGCGTTCGAGTGCTACCAGCGGGCACTGGAAACAGACCGAAAAATCAAAGGGCCGCGTTTTCGGCTGGCTCAGCTCTATGCCGAAAGAAATGAGCCGGAAAAGGCGATTTCCCATCTTAACCGTGAAATGAGCAGTGATTTGGATGAGCCCGATGTGCTGCTGTCAATGGGCTGGCTGAGTGCTCAGCTCGGCCAGAATGACACTGCCTGCCGATGTTTTCTGCGGGTTCTGGACCAAAACCGCATCGAGCCGATGGCTTTTTACGGGCTGGGACTTTGTCTGGCACTGCGGAAAGAATATGACGCGGCCGAACAGTGCCTCAAGCAGGCCATCTCGCTCAAGCCCGACCAAGCGGTTTTTCATTTGGCCGGGGCATGGCTTAGCGTAAAGCAGGGACAATGGGAACTGGCAACTCGGCAGGCAGAACTGGCGGCGGCGATCCATCCGAACAACCCTTTTGTGAAAAAGGCCTGCCAGCAAATCCGGCGGGTTGTCCGTGCCAACAAACTCAAAAACAAAATAGGCAACTCTGTTATTTACCGTGGTCTGCTGGCAAGATTGAGGTCTTTTGGGAAAATTCTTGGTTAAAAGAAAAACACCTGCCCACCCCTATCTGAGCGATTTCCTGCAAGAATCCATCTTCATCTGAAGCTTCTATCATTTCAGACAGCCATCTTTGGGAAAGCACTGTGGAATAAATATTTCCTTAATAAGAAGTTATATTGATGTAAAAAATGAGGTTTTGAGGGTTCATGGCGGTTGCCGGGGGCTGGTTGGTTTGTTTGAAATCCCCTCTTCCTTTCTTCGTTCGGTCTCTTTCTGAAGGTATTTTTGAATGCAATTGCAATATGCGGGCGGGCCAATTTTCTTGCAATCCGGCCTCCTTTTTCTATAATGCAACGGTTAAAAACAGAACCAAAAAGGTAGAAAATACGTAAGATTAGGCCGAGTGGCGGAAAGGCAGACGCTGGGGACTTAAAATCCCCTGCCCGTTTCGGGCGTATGGGTTCGACTCCCATCTCGGCCACTAAGGCCGGAGGAAATCTGCCGGATAAAGACAAGGAAAAACCTGAGAGACTGAAACCATCGAGAGAAACAAAAATGGCATCAAACAGCAAACCGATGCAATTGCAGGATGCGGAACGGCCGAATCTTTACCGGGAGTTTTTCCCCTATACGGAATTTCCAAAACTGGAGTTTGAAGAGCAGACTGTGCCGATGGAAATCCCGGAGGACTTCTGGATTACTGATACTACCTTCCGTGATGGTCAGCAGGCGCGTCCCCCCTATTCGCCTGAACAAATAGCGCGGATTTATGAATTTTTTCATCAAATCAACGGGGAAACAGGTCTGATTCGTCAATGCGAGTTTTTCCTCTACTCGGACCGCGACCGTAAGGCCGTTGAACTCTGCAAGGAAAAGGGGTATCGCTATCCGGAAATAACGGGCTGGATTCGCGCGACGCCGGCAGATTTCAAATATGTAACGCAAATGGGGCTGAAGGAAACCGGTATTCTCACCAGCGCCAGCGACTATCATATTTTTCTGAAGTTGAAAATGACACGTTCGCAGGCGATGCAGGCCTATTTGGATATTGTCAAGGCGGCGCTGGATAACGGGATTCTGCCTCGCTGCCACTTTGAAGATATTACCCGAGCGGACTATGAGGGTTTTGTTCTGCCGTTTGCTTCTGAGCTGCTGAAACTGTCGCAGCAGTATAATTCCCCGGTCAAAATCCGGCTTTGCGATACGCTTGGGTTTGCGGTACCGTATCCGAATGCGAAGCTTCCGCGTTCTTTGCCCAAACTGATTGCCGGCCTGCGTCGGCTGGGGATTCCGTCGGCCTGGCTCGAATGGCACGGGCACAATGATTTTCATAAGGTGCAGGTGAATGCCGCCGCGTCGTGGCTGTACGGATGCAGCGTTGCCAATTGTGCTATTTTCGGGGTAGGCGAGCGCACCGGCAATCCGCCGCTGGAGGCGATGGTCATTGAACATGCCCAACTGGCCGGCACCAATCCGAAGGTGAACTATGCCGCCATTACCGAATTAGCCGAGTATGCGCAGAAAGAACTGGGCTTTCATCTGCCGGCAAACTATCCGCTGGTTGGACGGGACTTCAATGTCACGCGGGCGGGCATCCATGCGGACGGCCTGCTGAAAAATGAAGAAATCTACAACTGCTTTGATACGCTCAAACTGCTCAAGCGGACGGTAGGAGTGGCCATTACCGACAAATCGGGAGCGGCCGGCATCAAACACTGGATCGAATCCCGCTATCAGATTGAAATCTCCAAGCATGATCCGCGGGTGGAGACCATCAAAAATAAAATTGATGAGGAATACAGTGCCGATCGCATGTCCGCCATTTCGGACGAAGAGATGCAGACATGGGTTCGCCAGATATTCGGCAATTCGCTGCCGCCGGAGAGGTGAACGATTTGGAAGGTCGGATGATTCAGGCGGTTCTGTTTGACCTGGGAGAAACCCTGCTTCATTTCGGGCAGCTGGAAATAGGGAAGATTTTCGACCGGGCTACGCGTCTGTCCTACGAGTACTTGCAAAGCCGCAACCAGCCGGCAGGAAGTTTTGCGGTGTATCGGCTGCGGAATTTTTTCGGGATTCGGCTTCATCTGCTGTTTTCCTATCTGACGGGGAATGATTTTGACTCTCTTTCAATTCTGAAAAAATACGGGAAGAAAAAGGGCTTTTCGCTGTCCGAAGCGGAATGGGAGGAATTGAACTGGCAATGGTATCAGCCGCTGACCGAGAAGGCACAGACGGAACCGGACATTGTCCAGACGCTTCAACGACTTCGTCAAATGGGGCTCCGGTTGGGCATTTTATCCAATACCTTCGTCCACAGCAGTTCTCTGGATCGGCATTTGAGCCAGATGGGGCTGCTTGAGTTTTTTCCTGTTCGGCTTTATTCGTATCAATTTCCGTTTCGCAAGCCGGACCAGCGGATTTTTTTCGAGGCAGCCCGTCAGCTCCAGACTGAGCCCCGGCGGATTGTTTTTGTCGGCGACCGGATAGAGAAGGATGTTCGGGGGGCTCAGCGGGCGGGAATGACTGCTGTTCTGAAACATGCTTATACAAATCAAAAAAAAAGAGTGCCGGACGGCATCTTTCGGATACAATATCTGTCCGAACTGCCGGAACTGATAGAGACCTTAAACAGGAGTCAGAGAGAGCGGTCTGATGGAAGCCAAAGCGTACCAGAAATGCATCAATCCCCGGTGCCAAGCCCAATTCGACCGGAGGGAGATTCTGTTTGAATGCCCCCGCTGCGGCGATTTGCTGGATGTATGCTACCACTGGGACAAACTGCCTGTACCGAAGGAACTGAGCTGGTTTACAAAGAAATGGCCCGCTCGTCAGAATCCGCTGGACTTTTCGGGAGTTTGGCGTTTCAGCGAGCTGCTGCCGTTTTGTGAGGAACCGTATCGGGTAACGATTGGCGAAGGCCAGACGGTGCTCCAGCAAAACAGCGCTTTGGCTGCCGAATTGGGCATGCATCCGAAAGCACTGTATCTTCAATATGAAGGGCTGAATCCTTCCGGGTCTTTTAAGGATAACGGAATGGCGGCGGCCTACAGTCATGCCCGTCTTGTGGGGGCAACGGCCAGTGCGTGTGCCTCCACGGGGAACACTTCCGCCTCGATGGCTTTGTATGCTCACAGCTGCGGCTTGAAGGCCACCGTCTTCATCGGCAAAGGCAAAATTGCTTTCGGCAAGCTCAGTCAGGCGATGGACTACGGCGCTTATACGCTTCAAATTGACGGTGATTTTGATGACTGTATGCGTCAGGTTCAGGATGTCTGCCGACAACTGAAGATTTATCTGGTCAATTCGCTCAATCCTTTCCGTCTCGAGGGGCAGAAAACCATTATGTACCGCATCCTCGAACAACTTAACTGGGAAATCCCCGACTGGATTATTGTTCCGGGCGGCAACCTGGGCAATTCGAGTTCCTTCGGCAAGGCCTTTGCGGAATTGAAGGAGCTCGGATTGATTGAGCGGATTCCGCGTCTTGCTGTTATCAATGCCTCCGGCGCTGATACGCTGAGCGAACTGGTCAACAGACGGGATTTGCGATGGAACGACGGCCATGTTGATCAGGAGGTAATTGCGGATTATTATGCCGAACTGGACAGCCGAAACTACCGGCCGAACACTGTTGCATCGGCAATCGAAATCTCCCGGCCGGTCAATCTGAAAAAATGCGTGCGGGCTCTGCATATCTGCCGAGGGGTGGTGCTGGATGTCAGCGATGAGGAAATCCTGGACGCTAAGGCCCAAATCGGCAAATACGGGCTGGGCTGCGAACCGGCGTCGGCGGCGACGATAGCCGGTCTAAAACACCTTTTGGCCGAAGGAACCATCGGCCCCGACGAACGGATTGTGTGTGTGCTGACGGGCCATTTGCTCAAAGATCCCAACACCACGGTGAATTACCACAGTCAAATGCAGCGGCCTTTCAGCAATCCGCCGGTGCAGGTCCCAAATGACCTCGAAAAAATTATTGAACTGATGAAGGCATAAATGCGCCTATTCAGGGTATAATAGACAGGGATTTTGCAGAACAATTTTTTTAAAAAATTGAATATTTTGCTAACCTAATTCGTCGATAAAGCGTATAATATTCTTTATAGAAAAATGTAAAGGGCAGTATTCTTAACCATCTCTCTGGAATATTTCCCCTACCATTCAAGTCAAGAGAGATATTTTGGGATTCGGCGACGAATCCGGGAGTAAGTACAAATGAGTACAGGTATTGTGAAGTGGTTTAATGACGGCAAGGGATACGGTTTTATCACCCCCACAGACGGCGGCAAGGATTTGTTCGTCCATCATTCAGAGGTGAAAACCGGCGGCTATGCTTCTCTGAGAGAAGGCCAGTCCGTTCAGTTTGAAGTCGGCCAGGGCAAGAAAGGCCCCTGCGCGATGAACGTAAAACCTTGTTAGTTTTCACTTTCAAGGAACTCCAAAAGCCCCGCCCCGTGCGGGGCTTTTTTATGCGCTTTCGGGAGCGGGCTTTCGGCCGGCGAGAGGATAGATTCCTGCTCGCTTCAAAATGGAATTGACGCGCTCCATCGGCAGTCCGACGACATTTGTAAACGAGCCGTCGATTCGGTCCACAAAGGCATCGTTGGTTTCCTGGATACCATAAGCGCCGGCTTTGCCGTGCCAGCTGCCGCCGGCAATATAATCCGCAATCTGCTCCTCTGTGAGCATTTTGGGATAAACCCAAGTGATTTGGGATTCAACTTCTTCAGTCTGACGTGATTTCCAGATAAAAGCGACGGCGGTAATCACCTTGTGGGGCTTTCCGAAAAGGCGTCGAAGGATGGCTTCGGCATCCGCCGCATCGGCGGGCTTTCCGATGAGCTGTCCATCTGCATCCACTACTGTATCAGCGGCCAGCACCGGCCGGTGCGGATGCAAAGCGGCTACATCACGGGCCTTCGCCAGGGCCAGCCGCTCAGCCGCCTGCCGGCAATCCAAACCGCTTACCTCTATATGCGACTCATCCACCTGCGAAGGAATCACCTCAAACTCATAGCCGGCCTGTTTGAGAAGCAGTTCCCGACGAGGAGAGGCCGATGCAAGAATTAAGGGACATCCTGTCTTCATTGGGGCACCTTCAGATGAACAGGATAGGTAATCTTTTCGCAAAAGGCCCGATATTCTTTTTCAATCTTCTTCAAGTCCGAATCAATATAGAGGGAAAACAGCCGGGGTGAGACCCGCTCATTCCAGGCCGTCGTCAGGGGCAGATTCCGGTCGGAGGCCATCTTTGCCTCCATCTCGTCCAGAGGCCAGCTGCCGCGAAGACCAGCGGCCATGAGGGTATGATATTTGCGGAGGTAATATCCGTAAAACTCCTCCCGCAGAAAACGAACGAGGGCATAGGTTTGGGCATAAAAGGCCGTTACGCTTTCATTGGCCCCGCCGTCTTCCGGAAGGAGCTGGCCTGGATTGAGGACGAGCAGCTGTTCGAGCGGAATCATTCGCCCGCTCATCATGGTTTCTTTGAGAGCCCCCAGACGGTTGAGGTTCTGCTGGGGCTCAAAAACAAACCGGCCCTGCCGATACTGACAGGTCTCAAAGAGAGTCGCTACTCCTTCATCGAGCCAGCTGGGCAGCCGAAAGGCAAAAAAGCGGCTGTTGAACTGATGCCATCCTTCGTGTCCGAGAACGGAAAATGTCTGGGAGCGGCCGATGGAATAAGCAACACAAACATCATTGATGGTATAGGCCCCCCTTTGAATGCGCAGATAGACCTCGGCATTGGGGCCGGCAAAGTCGCGTGTAAACTGCTCCCACTGGCTCCGCAGCCCGAACAGATAAATCACAAAACGGTGATTGGTGCTCACTTTGTCCGGCAGCTGGGCCTGATATTCGGCATAGGCACTCTCGACAAAGGAAGGGACCTGACGAAGCATCAGCGGGTCTTCAAGCGTCGTAAAGATTTCATAATGACGGGTGAAAATTTGAAGACCGGCTCCATAGGGGTTATCCCAGACCTGGGCCTGCTGGACAGCGGGCAACTCGCGGAGGTATTGAAGCAGGCCTTCTGTTGTGGTCAATGCCGCCGGCTGGGGAGAAGGTTTTGCCGAGGGCCTTGCGCATCCAGATAAAAACAGGATGGGCGTCAGTGCGGCAGAGAAAAAAACCAACCCTCGAAAAAGCATCCGCATCAATCCTCAATGTCCGTCCAGTGTGCTCCGAAGACCTCCGCCGTGAAAAGATAGACACGCACGGAGGGATCCCGCCATGCTCCCGGAGGAAGGCCTGCTTTGTGAGTGCAGCAGTAATCGAGAAACTGTTCTTTTGTCCAGCCGGTCTCCTCGGCCACCTGGGGGAGAAAGCAGCCGGAGCGGAAACCGTCAGTAATATAAATCCCGTGGACCCCGAGTTTCAGTTTCAGCGGGTCGTCCGCCAGCACCATCGGCGAAAGGACGGAAATTTCGATGTGCAGCTGAGGAAGTTCGGCAGGTGTAATCGGGTCGGCGGCAAAACGAGGGTCGTGTAAAGCGGCGGAAACGGCCATTCGGCTGACCATTTCTATGAGCGGTCGGTCTGCTTCAAACTGGCCGATGCAGCCGCGAAGTTCTGAACCGTTTTTGAGAGTGACAAAACAGCCGCGCTGCGCCAGCAATTCGGGGTCGTTCGTCCTGGGCAGCGGCGGGCGCGGCAGCCCCTTGACCGCCGCCCGCACCGAGGCCTTTGCAACTTTCAGCAGGAGATTTCGCTGAGCATCGTTCATTTCTTTATCCTATTCAATTTTCATGTTTTATAAAACGCAAGGTCTCCACCAAAAAACTCCCTTAGGGACAAGGCGGCAAATCCAAGCGAACTTTAACTACGATTTTTTTTACCTTTTCTGCGATGTGGGCTGCTTGCCGGCCGGGCATGTGGGGTTCTCCCGGAAAAAAGACGGCAAACATCCCGCTCTTGAGCATAAGGCGGCTGAGGTCGGCGGGAGAGCGGTAAAAGGCGATGTCTTTCTCCTCCGTATAAGGTTCCAGTTCAAGAAGGCCTTCGAAGGGACAATAGCCGATACATTCTCTGCCGGCAGCAAGATACTGAATATCAAGATAGTGCCGATGGATTTCCAGCCGACCCTGTTCAAAGGGTGAAGTAACATAATTCTGGACAATAAAAAAGAGGTTTTCTCCTTCTACTGTGTATCGGCCTTCGTCGGCGGTGCGGACATCCTCTTTGTTTAACAAGGCCAGGCCGGCGGCAATCCGGTGCTCCAATCCTTTATACAGGGTCGAATGTTCAAGTGAATCAACAATCATCGATGCTCTCTTTCTGCTCCAAGCAGGGTATCTTCCTGCTATTCATACAAAAAACGGGGGAAAAACTCAATGGAAAAACGCGAGTCCAGGAAAGGAAAAAATATTCAGCGGCGAGCGCGGGAAAGAAATGCCGCTCCCGCAGCCAGCAAAAATAGACCGGCCGGCTCCGGGATGCAAATCGTATCGATGCTCAGATAGTCGATATAGGGCGCATCCATGGAGGTCGGCAAGGCGGGATAATGACTAAACACCAAACCGATGTATTCCCACTCCGGGCTCGGTTCTATAGTAAACTCGTAAACCTCTGTACGCCAACCATCCAGCGAAACGCTCACCAGCGGCCCCGACGTGATAAACACGCCGTTATAACCAGAGATGGGCCCCGACTCGGTCAAACCCCAAACCTGAAAACCGGCAAGGGAAGCATAGGTACTCTCATAGCAGATTTCGAGCCGGAGGAGGGTGTATTGGGCCTCGTCAACGAAATTGGGCAAAGTAAAAACAAGACCATCAGTATTGAGTTTGAGTACGTCGGAATGGGAGAGGTAATCGCTGAAAACCTGGGCAGGGCTGCCGAGCAGAGAACTTTCCTGAAACGCACGGACCGTTATATTTTTTCGGGCACCTGAACCAAAACCGATTTTATCGGGGGTAAAAATCATATCCCCCGAATCCAGCGTACGCCCGTTCCACTTATCCCACTCTGCATAAACGGTTTTTTCCTGCCCCCGCCATGAAGGGCTGAAGACTCCGGAAAAAGAAGAATTGCTCACCCCTCCTAAAAGGAGCAGGCAGAAGAAGATTCGACTCACCTTTCGCATTCGCATTCCAAACCGCTTTCCAAAATCAATACGGCTTACGGGCGAAATGACCCTCTCTCTTCCTCCACCCCATTTGACAACTTTCGTAAGTTTAGCGGCTAAAATGGAAAAAATCAAGAAGAAAAAGGGCAAACAACTATTTTCGGCCGGTCGGAGAAGTATAACTATTTGTAAAACAACAAGTTATAAAATAGAGAAAATAGGAAAAATACAAACTTATTTCAAGTGGGAATATGGGAAAGAGGAAGGATGCGCAGATGTTCCAATCAGGTGCTGGGGAGGGTAATTGTGACGGTGGTTCCCTTTCCGGGGCGAGAGGTAATCATCATCGTCCCATCATTCATTTGAAGGAGCCGCTGGGCCCGTGCCAACCCCATGCCGCGGCGGCGGCCGGCAGGACGAGCCGAAAAGAAAGGTTTTGCAGCATTGGCCAGTGTCCGCTGATCCATGCCGCACCCCTGGTCTGAAATACTGAAGGCAGAGCCATTCTGGGGCTGGAGAGGGGTGCGAGCAATTCGGATGGGACCATTTTCTCCCGGATATGACTGGAGCGCATTGAGCAAAATGTTCGTCAAGGCCTCTACAATTTGCTCGAAATCCACATAAACATCCGCCAGGGAGTCAAGCCCTTCCAGACGAACGGCCATCTGGGGAAGATTATGGATTTTGCAGGCCCGCTGAATGGCCTCCTGCACCAAATCCATTACGGAATGGATATGTTTTTGGGGCTGGGGCGGACGGGCATACGACATCAAATCCTTAAGAATCTGGGCCATTTCCTCTGTGCGCTGCTGAATCAGCCGGAGTTCTTCCTGCCGTTTGGGATCTGTTTCAGAAGAGGCCAGCAGCTGAGCATGGCCGGAGATAACAGAGAGCGGATTGTTCAATTCATGGGCAGCCCCGGCAGCCATTTCCGCAACGCCGTGAAGGGTCTCAATCTGGGCCATCTGACGGTGAGCTGTTTGAAGATTGCCGAGCACTTCGGCAAGGCGTTCTGATAGTTCCAGATGCCGACGAGCCACTGCGGCCGTCTGCAGAACCGAGGCGGCCGACTGACAAAGAGGGCCTATCGTCTCTGCCAAAAACTCGAGCCGGTTTGCATCGGCCAGTTCAAAAACCACCTTGCCGATCCGAATGCCGGGAACCGATAAAGGAACCGTATAGCAGACAGCAGGATTCAGCCGACCCGAATACTTATCAAAAAACCAATCCAGCGTCGAATCAATAAGACGAACGGAAAAATCTTCTTTTTCCTGCCGGGCAGCGACGGTTTGTCCAGCCGGCAACTGAAGCATCGCCGAATAATGTTTTCCCTGACGATCCACGGAAAAGCAGGAAACCGACGAATCGCCGAGGTCGTTTTGCAGAAGGACCGAAACAGCTCCCTGCGCTGCCTGACGAATCACTTCCGCCAGATGAAAGGCCAGGGTATCCAAGGTATCATCCGGCTGGATTCTCGCCAGGAAGTCATCCAACAGTTCTACCTGACGGCTTTTAATCTGAAACTGACGGCTTGTCTGAGCCAAATTGAGATTGTTTTTTGCCAGTTGAGCGGCGGTCTGCTGGATGGCTCCATAGTAATGGCGGGCTGCCGGAGGCAAATGAAGTCCGAGCCGCTCGCTTTTGAGCCGAACCATTTCGGGCAGTTCGTTCAGCAGCTGCTCCAAATGCAGGGGATTGAGCCGAAGATTGGCACTGCTGAACAGGGAGTCCTCTATCGCTTCATAGGAACCGGATGAGCCGACCGACGCTTTTCGGGCCAGGCAGTCCGCCAAATGCACGATTCTCGCCATCTCTGCAAAAGGAATATGGGAGGCAACTGCGTCGGTATCGCTGTGATGAAGCCAAACAGCCGTCTGGATGGGTTTGGGGAGGCGCCATTTTTCCGCCAGGCGTTTGCCGAGGGTGGTATGGTCAAGACCAAGATTCTGCTGCTCAATCGAATTCAGCGAAGCACCTTCGCTTTCGGCCTGTTTGACCATTTGGAGAAAACTTTTGGGCATGACCTCCAGAAGGGCGAGTTTGCCGAGGTCGTGCAGCAGTCCGGCAGAAAATGCTATGTTTTTCAGGTCGGCGTCTAAGGCATCCTGGGCCAGCCGTTCGGCCGCACAAGCAACTGCGAGGGCATGAAGGGCCAACTGATGACGGACGGTGTACTCTTCCTGCTCGGCGGCGCTGGCGTCAAAGGCCTGAAAGACCCCTACCGACAGAAGCGCATCCCGCAGCTGCTCACCACTGAGAGCGGCGGCGGCCTGCTCGATGGAAAGAGCCGGCTCTCCATCTGCGACGATCCGCGAAGAAGAAACAGCAAGAATGCGTGCCGACAGGGCTGGATCATGCTTAAGCAGTTCAATCAATTCGGAGGTTTCCGTCGGCCATGAGGCAAGAAGCCGAAGGGCATTGCCCGCCACCTGAGGAAAGGTAGACAAGGTATCCAGCTGACGGACGATCATCTCGACCTGACGGGCTGTAGCAAGTTTGCCGGCGGAAGAATGCATCTGTGGACATTTCCCCAGCTTGCTTTAAGCCCGAGCCAGTTGGGCGATTTTTTCGGTAATTTCTGAGATATTGAAAGGTTTGGGGATAAACTCGGAGGCCCCGGCAGAGAGCAAGTCGTCAATTTCTTCACGATTGACGACGCCGCTGACAATAATGATGTGAATATGGGAGAAGTTTGGATTGCTCTTGATGGTTCGGCACACAATATTCCCATTCACATCCGGAAGCATATAATCGAGGAGAATTACATCCGGCAGGAACTGCTGGGTTTGGATGCCGGCATCATAGCCGCTGGACGCCGTCCGGATTTCGAATCGGCCGTCCCGACTGAGAACATCCACCATCAGTTCGACGATTTCATCATCATCATCGACAATCAATACCTTTATCTTTCCATCGCCCAGCAGATTATCCAGGGGGATATTGTTGTCTTTCATGAATTTAATAAGCGATTCACGCGGAATCCGCCTGAACCGAGAGCCGGGTACTCGAAATCCCTCCAGACGCCCAGAATCAAAGCAGCGGATAATTGTCTGCTGGCTGACTTTGCAAATATCTGCTGCTTCACCCGTTGTAAACAGTTCCTTCATCTTCTCCATATTCGTTCCCTTATCAAAAAAACCTTCCTTGGATTCACCAACTTCGGCAGATTGCCTAAATTATCCTTCGGTATTCTTATCTGTCAAGGATTAAAAAATAAATAAAAACCTATCAAATAATATTGAAATGGGGCTTTTTTCTGGACAAAGAGTGGGAACAAGGCAATCAGGATATTTTATGGCTTGTTTTTGGGTTATTCAAATGCTCTTCTATCATGTAAAGAGCATTGTTTCATCGGAAGGAAGCCCCCTGCTAAGAACAATCCGCTTCTTACTTTGCGTGTTTGGAGTTATCGGTTCCGGTATCTTCGGATTCTTCTGTGCGGCCGGAATCTGCGGCTTCCTGAGCGAGGGTATCGGCTTGTTTACGAAGATGGTCGGCCTGTTCTTTCAGGGAGCGGATTCGTCTGGAAAGATATTTTTCGAGAATCTGAGCCAGTTCTTCGGCTTTGACAGGTTTGGAAAGATAATCGTCACATCCGGCAGCCAGGCACTTCTCCCTGTCGCCCTGAAGTGCATTGGCAGTTAACGCGATAATGGGAGTCTTGATTTGCTGTTTTCTTAAGATACCGGTGGCTTGATAGCCATTCATAACCGGCATTTCCATATCCATAAAAATCAAGTCATATTCTTTTCTCATTACCATCCGGACGGTTTCTTTGCCGTTGGCGGTCAAGGTCACTTCCAAACCATATCGTTCAAGCAGTTTTTTCATAAAAGTCTGGCTGGCCCGGCTGTCTTCGGCCACAAGAACCCGAGTAATCATTTCCTCCTCGCCGCCTTCGGGGTGGCAGAACAAGACCCGATCGCTGCGGATTCCCGCGGAGTACTCCGGCATGCGGGTATCACTACCGAAATCGAGTTCCTTTTGGAATGGGGCATTGGTCAAACTTACCGGCAGGACGACGGTAAAAATAGAGCCCTGGCCCGGCCGGCTCTGCAGGAAGAGTTCGCCGCCCATCAGATGAATAAGTCTGCGGGTGATGGCCAAGCCGAGCCCTGTGCCGCCGAATTTGCGGGTGGTAGAGACATCGGCTTGAGTAAAAGACTCGAAAATGACCCTTTGTTTGTCTTTGGGGATTCCGATGCCTGTATCTTCGATATCGATGCACAGCCGCCCCTGCTCCCCCGGCCGTTCCTCCCATCCTAAGGTAACGTGAACATAACCGGATTCGGTAAACTTGATGGCATTGCCGAGCAGATTAATCATGCACTGATTGAGCCGGGTGGGGTCGGTCTCGATAACTTCAGGGAGTTTGTCGCCTTTGAAAAATTCAAAATCCAGACCCTTTTGATTAGCAATCGGCCTCATCATCTGCTCGATGTGGCGGAAGAAGGGTTCGAGGGCAAACTGCGTCTTCTCGATGGTGAGTTTGCCGGCTTCGATTTTCGTAAAATCGAGGATATCATTAATAATCTGCAGGAGGTTTCGTCCGCTGCCGGCAATCACATTGACATAATCAGCCTGCTCCTCATCCAGCGAGGTGGCGGCCAGCAGTTCGCAGAATCCGAGGACGGCATTCATCGGTGTGCGGATTTCGTGACTCATATTGGCCAGAAACTGGCTTTTGGTTCTGTTGGCACTTTCGGCCATTTCCTTGGCCCGCACGAGTTCGGTCACATCAATCAGATTGGTGAGGACGCCGGCATAGGTGCCGTCATCATAGTAAATCGGCTGAATCCGCATCTCCACAATGCGGCCAAAGAGTTCCCGCTGGATTACCACGGGCCGGCTGTTCGGATCTTCACGGAAGGTACGAATCAGCTGTTTGATCCGGCTTTGGACCTGAAGCGGATGGACATCGGCGAGTTTCTTGCCGAGCAGTTCCTCTGAGGTCTTGCCGACCATTTTCAGGAAATAGGGGTTTAGTTCAACAATGGTATCCTCGCTATCCGCAAACACTACGCCCTCCTGCATTCCGGCAATCATGGAAGACAATTTGGCGCTTTGCCGGCGGATTTGTTCCTGGGCCCGTTCCATCTCGGTAATATCCACGAAGGCCTCCACGAGCATCTCCTGATCTTCCAGCAGGATGGGAAATGCGTTTTTGAGGATGGTAATCGGTCTGCCTTCGGGGCCGCGGATAGATAGCCGCTCTCCTTCGAAGGTATGCCCTTCGTGTAAAACAGGACAAGCCGGACGGTCGACACCGCAAAGAATGCCGCAGCAAGCTTTTCCGACAACCTCTTCAGAGCGTTTTCCCAAAATCTGCAAAGCCACCTGGTTGGCCCGATGAATCTTGCGTGTCTTATCCACGAGAACCAAGCCGAAGGGGGCCCGTTCGAGGAGCTTTTCAACGGTATGGAGCATGGTTTTGAGGGTTTCTTCGTCCTGCCTGCGCTGGGTAATGTCGTAAAGAGTTTGAATAGCCCCAGTCAGATTTCCCTGACGATCTCTGAGGGGTGCGGCTGTAAAAGCCAGCCATTTGCCGCTTTTTCCTAACTGCGGGAAAAACCGCTGGGCTTCCAAGGCATCTTTGAGCAAATCACTGCGCTGCAAGGAGGCCCCATAGACGGCCTCTATTTCGTCAGCGGGCGCCTGGTTGAGAATCCAATCGGCGAGGGTTAAGCCGCGGTCATCGCCGAGAAACCGGCTGTATTTTTGCGTGCCAAGAACGCTGTCGGCCTTGATGCCGGTCAGTTTCTCGCAGGCCCGATTCCAGTGTGTAACCAGATGTTCCTGATTGAGCACAAAGGCAGGAACCGACAGGCCGTCGATAATCCGCGTCAGCATATCTTGTTCATCCGGCAAAAACAGATGGTGGTTTCGCCGGCGAAAGGAAATGATGCTGAGAGCGCCCAAGCCGAAGAAAACAAGCCCCACAGTCGTGAACAGCAGAAACAGCGTCCCGACGGACAAACCCGCGGAGCTGATGATGCTTTGGATGTTCTGCACTATCTTGGTGAAAAACCGACTGCCGGTTAAAGGATTTTGAGCAGATGGGGCTGCCAGCCAAACCACCGCCGAGCCGGCTGCCATGGCGGCCAGTCCCAGAAACCAAAAGAAGACTGCCGCCGCACCAAGATGCCTGCGACGGGTAATTTTGGACCTTGATTTCAACCCTTTTGCCGCCATTTGCGTTTTCTTTTCGTCTGAAAAGGCGGATAAATTCAGGGAAAAAACAAAAGGGTCAAAAACAGCCGATAAAAAACGCCCCTTCACTCCGAAGGGGCGTTGTGTGTTTCAATCGTTTCTTCAGAAACCCGTTTTATCGGGCTTGCCGAGAAGAACAGGGGGAGATTTCAGTTCAGCAGACTTTTCGCTAAATCCACTGCGGAGGCCGCATCGGGCGCGTAGCCGTCTGCCCCGATTTTGTTGGCGTAATTTTGGGTAACGGGTGCCCCGCCGATCATCACTTTGCAAGGAAGCCCGGCTTGGCGTATGGCCTGAATGGTCTTGTCCATGGCCGGCATTGTAGTAGTCAGCAGAGCGCTGAGGCCGACAATCTGAGCATTGGCCGCTCGGGCTTTTTCGACAAATGTTTGCGGGGATACATCCACGCCCGCATCTTCCACCTTAAAGCCGGCGCCTTTGAGCATCATCACGACCAGATTCTTGCCGATATCGTGGAGGTCGCCCTGCACGGTGCCGATGACGGCCCTGCCGATGGGATCGACGCCGGCGGCAGCCAACCTGGGCTCAAGAATCTCCATGGCCATCTTCATCGCCCGAGCTGAAATCAAGACCTCGGGGATATAAACCTCGTTGGCCTTAAAACGAACACCGACAACTTCCATTCCGGCAATCAATCCCTTATCGAGAATGGTTTTCGGGTCAAGCCCCTCTTCGAGGGCCTGCTGAGTGAGGCGAACGGCCTCGGTTTGATTGCCTTTGATTACAGCGTCTGCCAATGCCTTTAAATCTGTCATATCTTTCTCCCGTTTAAGCATTCACTTAACCGCAAAAAAGCGAGTATATCCACTTCAGGGCCGTTTTTCAACCGTTCCTTTACGGTTTTGCGGACGTCCGTTCAGGTAAACCGCCGGACGGTTTCCATAAAAGCGAGCAGATTTTCCAAGGGCACGCCCGGAGGCAGGTCGCAGCCGGTGCTCATGATAAAATTGGGGAAGGGGCGCATCTGTTCGAGGAGGCAGCGGCAGGCCTTTCGGACATCGTCGGCTGTGCCGTCCTTCATCACCGTGGTAGGGTTGATGTTGCCCATCACAATCACATCCGGTCCGGCTTTCTGTGCAGCCAGGGGCAAGTCAACGCCCGTCTGAGGCGAATCCAGACTCAGGGCGGAGACGCCGGAACGGGCCATGGCTTCAATCAGATGCATCGAATTGCCGCAGATATGATAAATCGTATCGACGCCGGCACGATGGACATCATCGAGGATTTGCCGTACATAGGCGGCGCTGAACCGCTCAAACTGGGCCGGACCGAGAATCACAGCCGTCGGCTCGAGGATGCAAAGCAGGTCTGCGCCAGCGTAAATCAGGGCACGAGCGTAGGTCTGAATGACTTCTGTTGAAAAACGACACAGGAAATCCACCTTTTCGGGCTGGAGAATGGAATCAACGGCCACCTGTTCGGCACCTGCCAGCAGCCCTGAAAGTGTGACCGGCCCGACGACATAGGCGCCTATGAGGACCTCCTCCGGCAGACCCGTTCGCATCATCTCCACCGTCTTAATATAAGATTGAATACGGGAATCCTGCAGAATATTGATTTGCCGATAGGCAAGCAAATCTTCAGGGCTGCGAATTGGATGGTATTCAACGGTGCTGGATTCATGGAGAGGGAAACGAACCGGCAGACCGAGGGCGTTGGCCTCGACCGAAAGGTCCATCATCATAAAAGCGGCATCGGGCTGGATTCGTTCCACCAGGGAAGCGATACATTTGTAATGCATCCCATAATTCTGCTGGGCCACCTTGATCGAAACCCCCAGCCAATCACAGGCCGGAAAGCCAACCAGCGGGGCCGCCAGCCGACGTCCCTCCGCCCAGGCCTGCTTGAGCCGGTCTGCAAGGGAACGACGCTTCAATAAAAGTTTTTTTGACCCCTTTAAAACGGCTGTGGCGGACATCGCTGTTTTTCTCCAAAAAAGTTTTTGTTAAAATCAATGCTCTTCTTTGTTTGGGATTATTGAAACGTTCTCCGGTCGATTTTTCTTCAATTATTTTCGCTATTTATTGTACTATCTTGCTATATTAGAGGCCGAATCTGAAGGGGCGGTTTGCTTATCTGATTTATTAACAATGTCTTTCAATAGGTACAATTTTTTTATATAATATTATGTTGTCGAGCGACAATAAAGATGGACAATATCGACAAAACAACGAAACTGCTGAGCCGGCGAACTTTCCGTGAAATCGAGGAGAGATTTCGGAAGCATTTTGACCTTGCCATCGAAACCATCACTCCTGAGGGGCGTCGGGTCGGGGGGTTGTGTTCCGAGCATTGCGAGCCCGCCTTCTGTGCGTTTCTTCGAAAAAAGACGGGGGCACGAAAACGATGTCTTCAGGAAAGAATCCGAAGTCTTCACATGGCCTTTCAAACCGGCCAGCCCTATACCGCCTTTTGCCATGCCGGCATCTTGTTCAGCTGCATTCCTCTTATGCATCAGGACCAGCCGCTGGGAGGGATGCTGGTGGGTAAGGGGCTTTCCGAACCTTTCAGCGCAGAAATCGCTGAAGACCTGCAGAAACGGCTGGCGGGGCTTGCTTTTCGGCCCAAGCGGCTTTTTCAGGAGGCCAGCCGACTTCCGATTTACAGCGGACGCTTCCTCCATAACGCCGTCGAATTTCTATTTATCCTTGTCTATGAAACAGCCCGACTGGACGCACGCGTCATCGAATGGAGGCGTCTGCAAGCGGCGCAGCAGTCACAAATCAGCGAAATCATCCAGCAGCGGAAAATCGCCGGACTGGAGGAACGATATCCTTTTCAAAGTGAACGTCAGCTGATTGCCAAGGTGAAAATGGGAGACAAAACGGGGGCTCGCGAAATCCTTAATTCCATTCTGGGCAGCATTCTTTTTCGCAACCCCGGCCAGTTGAATATCCTGAAGGTGCGTCTGGCAGAGCTGCTGGGGATTCTCAGTCGAGCCGCCGCCGAAGCAGGGGCAGACCCTGATTTTCTTCTGGAGAAAAACGCCGCTCACATAAACAAGGTTATTTCTCTGCAAAGTCAGGAGGACATCTGCCTGTGGATCAGCGTAGCCCTGAATGATTTGATTGACTGCGTGTATGCGATGCAGAAGCCGGGCCGGCTGGAGCGGCTTGGGCCGGCGCTGGAGTATATGCAAAATCATTTTCAGGAGAAAATCACGCTGGCTCAAATTGCCAAAGCCGCCCATCTGAGCGTTTCACGGCTGTGCCACCTCTTTCGGGAACAAATGCAGATGACGGTGGTTGAATATCTGACGGATATTCGCCTGAACCGAGCCAAACAGCTGCTTTTGTCCACAGACCGAACGTGTCTTCAAATCTGCTATGAAGCGGGCTTTCAGAATCTGAGTTTTTTCAACCGAACGTTCAAAAAACAAACCGGTCTGACACCCCGTCACTTCCGCCGGCAAAACCGCCGCAGCGACCTGGCGATTCAGCTGTCGTGCTGAGCAGTCGGCTCAGTCTATCTCGTCGGGTGTTTTGAAGTCATAACACTCGAACGGGATATTCAGTTCTTCCGCCAGGGCCTTCAAATCCGCCAGATAATCGCCGAAGACAGCCATCGGATGGTTCGTATTGACTTTCCATTCGATGCGGCCGCATAGTTTCAGATACCACTGCGGCCAGTCGCGGTTGCACCGCTCGGTGCGGCGGAGCCATTCTTCCTCGCTGGGCACATCGGTTTTTCCGCGGCCGGCACACAGATACAGCTGATGATCCCTGTAGCCGAATCGGGCCCAGGTAACCACGCCGGGCTTTCGGACAACAACGGAACAGGTGCCGCCTCCGGCTTTGAAATACATTGGGGTCTGACGTTCCGACCAGGCCCCTTCGAGGGAATCATCGCGTCCGTAGGCAAAATAAGGAGCCAGGGCTCCTGAGTTGACAAACCAATAAAGCATTTCATCGGCTTTCCAGTAGCGAAGGTCGCTGAATCCGACGGGCTTGCCGCCGCTGAGCAGTTTGAGCACCTGCATCGTGAGGGCGGCTCCATCGTCGGCCTCGGTGGCGGCGACAAAGGTTGTGCCGTCCCCTTCCGGACGAAGCCAATTGTTCAGCAGGCCCAGAGCCAGATCGGTAGCCGGATAATGCTCAATCCAGTCCAACTGATCCTGAACCCCCACAAAATCCAGACCGAACTGCTTCTTCAGGTCGAGCAAAGCACAATAAACCTTCATCTGGAAAAGCACCATCTCGCGGGTGAGTTCCGTCTCCGGATTCGTGCCGAGGACAAACCGCATTTTGTTTGCGACAAGGAAATCAAAGGCCTTCTGCGCCCGTTCATCGGGTACCCGTTCGGCCATTTTCAGAAGACGAAGGCCGTCAAAGCCGAGTTTGGCCATGCCGAAATACCGGAGGAAATCCGCTTCGGAAATCTTGTTCCACATTTCCATGGAGCGCGGGCCGACGGTACCGTAAATCATTCCGGACAGCTGTTTTTTGACCTTTTGGGCTTTTTTGCGATTTTTATCCGCAAGTTTAACCTCGATGGTTTTTGGATAGCGCGGGACATAGCGGCCTTTGTCGAGGAAATTTTGAAGCGGCTGACAATAGGAGTCGTAATCATCAAAATTTTCGACAAAAATCCGGCTGGTACGAATGCCGACATGTTCGGTACCGCTTGCAACGGCCAGGAGTGCTACTGCACCCGGAAAATCCTGGATAGTGCTGCCCAGCAGGAGTTTGGGAGTATCTTTCGGCAGCTGCCACATCGGGCTGACGGAAAAATCCGGATAGGCCCAGCCGGCCAGAAAGTTAATAAACCGGCTGCCTTTGGCCTTTCGAATTATCTGAAAGCCCTCCGCCACACTGGAGACGAATTTGTCCGGATTGAGCACATTCGGCTGCCAGCCGAGTTGACGAATAACTTTTGTGAGATGCGCCAATTGCGGTTTTGCAACGGTCATTACAACCCGGTTGGGAGTTTCCCTCGCATCGAGAGGCAGATAGATATCCACAATCTTTTTCATCGCTGCACCCTTTCTTATCCTTGTGTGCTCTGTCTTCCTGCTGGGGTCGGCTTTTCCCCCTCCAGCCGCTCCAGTCCCCGTCAACCTTTTTTCTATTATGCGGAGGAAAGCCGCAAGCGTCCAGCATAATATCCTTTGAAATCGGCCGCTCTGAAAAATATTCCCGCCGCATCGATGGCCTTATTGCGGCCGGTTGGACAATGAAAACCGGCCGAACAGGACTCTAATTTGGGTTTACTTTCCCTTTCCCGGCTGGCGGCGAATCTCCTGGACGAGGTCAAGCGTCTGGCGAACAGCGGCAGTGATTCCGGCAAAGTCTCCGGCTTCCACAAGGGCCTTTGTAATCAGTTTGGAACCCATCCCCACGCAGGCCGTACCCGCACCAAACCACGCCGAAAGACTCTCACGAGTCGGCGCCACGCCTCCGGTCGGCATCAGTTCCGCCCATGGGCAGGGTCCGCGTACCGCCTTAACAAACTCCGGCCCGCCGACCTGGCCGCCCGGAAAGATTTTGCAGATTTCCACGCCCAACTGATGGGCCCGATGAATCTCGGTTACAGAACCGCAGCCGGGCAGATAGGCAATCTTGCGGCTGTTGCATAGTTTGGCAGTGTCTTCATCCAGCAGCGGCCCTACCACAAAATCCGCTCCTGCCGCGATATACATTGCCGCTGTCGGCGCATCCACAATGGAACCGACACCGATAATCAGGTTGGGCTGCTGCTGATCCCGCCAGCGTGTGAGTTCCTCAAAAACCCGCACGGCCCGATCGCCGCGGTTGGTAAACTCAATACAGCCGGCTCCTCCTTGTGCACAGGCACTGGCTATTTCTATTGCTGTCTTGGCATCCGGCTGATAAAAAACCGGTATCAGACCGATTTCCTTCATTGCACAAAGTACATGCAATCGTGAATGTCGTGCCATCCGAGTCTCCTTTCCCTGATAATATCTATCTTTTTTATCCTTGCTGATTCTGCTATTATAATCGCCAATCCGGATTTGAAAAGTTCGTTTCCTTGAAAGAAAGCGCCGCGGCCGGTACGATACTGATATGCTTACAGTACGATACAGAAACATCGCTTTCAGGAGGTCTCAGATGAAAATGTCTTTTCCCGTTGCTCTGATTCTGGCGGCTTCGATTGCCTGGGCAGATGATTCTTATACTCTCTGGTATTCTGCGCCTGCCGAGAAATGGACAGAAGCGCTGCCTGTCGGCAATGGCCGGCTGGGTGCAATGGTGTTCGGCGGCACACTCGAGGAACGCATTCCACTGAATGAAGATACCGTCTGGGCAGGTCCGCCGGTTCCTCAGGCCGAGCCCGGCTTTCAGGAAGCCATGAACCAAGCCCGCGGTCTCTGGTTTGAAGGCCAATATGCCCAAGCAGAGAAGATGATTCAGCGTGTGATGGGCAAGGCGATTGAACCGCGCAGCTATCAGACCCTCGGCGATCTTCACCTCCGTCTGAACATTCCGCAAGGGAAAACGAGCGAACCGCCGGCCGGCGAGGTCTCCAGCCGCGATGGGGCGGAGCATCCGGTCTCCGGCGTCCAACTTAGCCGGCATTTTGAGCCGCCCGTGGAAAACTACCGCCGGCAGCTGTGTCTGGACACGGCTATCGCCTCTACCCGCTTCGAATACGAAGGCATCGGCTATACGCGAGAGGTCTTTTCTTCGGCGGCGGATCAGGTTCTTGTTATCCGAATGACTGCCGAGCAGCCGGGCAAGCTGAATCTGACGGCCTGGCTTGACCGTCCGGCTGATTTTACTGTCGGTACCGCTGGAAACGACCGGATTGAAATGTTCGGCCAGGCCCAGCACAATGGGAACAATCTTGGCGTGAAATGGCACTGTCTGCTGAGAGTCAAAACCCGCGGCGGCCAGAGCCGAACCCTGAACAACCAACTGCTCATTGAAAACGCTGATGAAGCTGTCTTCTATTTATCCGCCGCGACCGATTACAACAAGGCCAACCCGTCTGAGCCGCTCGGCACAAACCTGAAAAACCTTTGTGCCGAACCAATCGAAGCCGCCTCTGAAAAATCTTATGAGCAGCTTTGCCGGGATCACACGGCCGCCCATCAGGAGCTTTTCCGTCGATGCCTCTTTCATCTGGCCGGCCCTGACAACTCCGCCCAGCCCACCGATGTCCGCCTGCAGGCCGTCAAAGACGGCGGGGAGGAACCCGCTCTGGCAGCGCTTTATTTTGAGTACGGACGCTACCTGCTCATCAGCTGCTCGCGGCCCGGCTGCATGCCCGCCAACCTGCAGGGGCTCTGGTCTGAAGCCCTTGCCGGCCCGTGGAATTGCGACTATCACATCAATATCAATATTCAGATGAATTACTGGCCTGCTGAAGTGACCAATCTGTCTGAATGCCACAGTCCCTTTTTTGATTTTATTGAGGGACTTGCCGCCAACGGGCAGCAAACAGCCCGACGGCTCTATGGAGCGCAGGGCTTCTGCGTCCATTTCACTACGGACGCCTGGCAATACACCGACCCCTTCGGCAACGTTCAATATGGAATGTGGCCGCACGGCGGCGGCTGGGCCAGCCAGCATTTTATCGAGCATTATCGATTCACCTGCGATATTGACTTTCTGCGCAAACGTGCCTATCCCATCCTTCGCCAGGCCGCTCTTTTCTATCTGGACTACCTGACAACCGACCCGAAGAGCGGTCTTTTGGTGTCCGGTCTGGATACTTCGCCGGAGAACCTCTACCTGACCGCCGAGAAACAAAAACTGGCCCTGTCCATGGGGCCGGCGATGAGCCAGCAAATCATCTGGGATGTCTTTACCAACACGCTGGAGGCCGCCGAAATCCTCGGGATTCAGGATGATTTTGTTGAGCGTGTCAAAGCCGCCCGAAGCAAATTGGCTCCTTCCCGCATCGGCCCGGACGGGCGGCTGATGGAATGGGCGATGCCCTTTGAGGAGGCCGAGCCGGGCCATCGCCACATGTCGCACTTGTTTGCTCTCCATCCAGGCCGTCAATACAACATTTACGACAGTCCCGAGATGGTCGCCGCCGCCCGAAAGACCCTTGAGTACCGGCTGGGTCACGGCGGCGGGCACACCGGCTGGTCGCGGGCATGGATTATCAACTTCTGGGCACGCTTCCACGAGGCGGAAAAGGCCTACGAAAATCTTCAGGCCCTCTTCCGCAACAGCACCTTGCCCAATCTGTTCGACACCCACCCGCCGTTTCAAATCGACGGCAACTTCGGGGGGACCGCCGCCATCGCTGAAATGCTCCTGCAATCCCATTGCCGTACCGCAGAAGGCACCGTCATTATCGAACTGCTGCCCGCCCTGCCGGCCGCCTGGGCAGAAGGCAGCATCCACGGTCTGCGGGCGCGAGGCGGTTTTGAAGTCGATCTGGACTGGAAAGACGGCCGGCTTGATAAGGCCGCCATCCGTTCCGACACCGCCAACCGCTGTCAGATTCGTTATAACGGCAAATCCATTGAGCGAACCTTCCAAGCCGGCTCTGGGGCCGCACTCTTTGCAAAGGACTTTTCATAGCAAGCATGGAAACGCAAATCTGCATCCTTGGAGCCGGCCCGGCCGGCCTGATGGCGGCCATCTTTGCCGCAGAGGCCCAGGCCCAGGTGCTGGTCATTGAGCGAAACACCACGGCCGGCCGCAAACTCCTGAAGACCGGCCGGGGCCGCTGCAACTTCACCCACACCGGTTCGATTGATGAATTTGTCCGGTCTTACGGTGCCTGCGGCCGATTTCTCAAGCCGGCGCTGTATGCGTTTTCTCCTGAGCAGGTTCGCCGGTTTTTTCAGGAGCGCAACCTGGCTGCGAAGGTGGAAAAAGACGGCTGTGTTTTCCCCGTCAGTGATCGTGCTTCGGATGTGTGCAGAATCCTGCTTGAAACGGCACGAGAGCGGAATGTTCAGTTTCTCTTCGGACGCTGCGTTGAACGAATCACTCAGGAAGACCGTTTCTTTCTGATCCACACAGACAAACAGACGGTGCGGGCGTCGGCGGTTATTCTTGCTACAGGGGGGGCCAGCTGGCCTGCCACCGGCTCAACGGGCGATGGATACCATCTGGCGGCGGCTTTCAGCCATTCCATCATTGCTCCCAAACCCGCCCTTTGCCCGCTTGTTACGGAAGAAAGATGGCCCTGTTCTTTGCAGGGAATCGGGATACCCCATGTTGCTATTCGAGCATCGGCTGACGGGCGCACTTTTCAGAGTGAGGGGCCTGTGATGTTTACTTCAGAGGGGCTGGGCGGGCCGGCAGTCTTTGACCTCAGCCGTCATCTAACCGATTTTCTTTCCCGCGATGAAAAAGCCATCCTTCATCTGGACTTTCTTCCTGAACTGGACATTCAAAGTCTCCAAAATAGATTGGTTTCTGAATGTGCCAGCCATCCTAAAAAAGAACCGGCCGGCATTTTGTCGGCCTTTTTGCCTCGTCAGGTTTGCCTAACGATTCAAAATCTGCTTTGGCCCTGCGGCGGCCCTTCGGCTTCTCAACTTACTCGTGAGCAGCGGGACCGGTTGGTTCATCTGCTCAAGTCCGCTTCTTTAACCGTCGCCAAAACCGCTCCGCTGGAGCAGGCCACCATCACCCGAGGCGGCATCAGCCGAAACGAGATTGAGCCGACATCTATGCAGTCCCGACTGTGTCCGAACCTCTTCTTTGCCGGGGAAGTAATCGATGCGGACGGCCCGTGCGGTGGCTACAATCTGCAAATCGCCTGGTCCACCGGCGCTTTGGCCGGTACCTCTGCCGCAAAAATCCTTCAAAAACCATAAAACATTCGACACAAAGTCCGATAATTTCACCCTTTAATGTCTAAAATTCAAAGTTGTTTTTTTGCCTACTTTCCCTTGTGAACTTTTACCGAAGTTGCCGATAAAAAATAGAGAAAAGGAACCAAATAGTCGCCACAGATTGTCTTGTTTCAAGCCAGAAAGCGTTTGACACATGCTTTATACGGTGGTAATGTAAAAGGGAAAAATAGTGGAATAAGAACCTCCGTTTTAAGGGAGGGAACGATTCGTTTTGGATGGAGACAAAACAATGGTCATCAGCACAAATTCGCTTGCCTATGTAATTGGCCTTTTGTGGACATTTTCGGCTGCGGCGGCGGCTGCGGAACCGTCAAGCCAGCAAGCATCGGCTGAGCCCAAAGCGTCTGCCGAAACGCAGGCCCCTGCTGAAAATCTGGTGGCAAAGCTTGCCCAAATGGAATTTCCGCAAGTGGCTGAAGTCATCGGCAATGATGTAAACATCCGCTCCGGCCCCGGCACCAGCTACTATCGCTGCGGCAAGCTGAACGCCGGCGACAAAGTCATTGTTGTCGATATTCTTCACAATGCGTGGGCCAAAATCGTCCCGCCGGAGGGAAGTTATTCGTGGATTTCGAAGACCTATGTCCAGCTCAATCCCAACAATCCCAAGATTGGCGTGCTTACGGGTGATGATGTGAGGGTTTGGGCCGGCTCGGACTTTGTCGAACCGATCCATTCTCACTCTCAGCAGGTGAAACTGTACAAGGGCGATCTGGTGGAGCTGGTCGGGCCGTCGGACATGGATGCTGATTTCTACAAAATCAAGCCGCCGGCCGATGCCTATCTGTGGGTAAGCATGGAACAGATCAAACTGCTGGGGCCGGTCTCTGCCCAAAAGCCGGTTCAGCCGCCTGCGGAAGAAAAAACTCAGGCCGCCGCGGCCCAGCCGAGTTCATCCGCGGAACCGGCAGCGGCTGCAGCCGCCCCAACCCAGCCGGCTCAACCCGCTGCGCCGCAGCCGGAACAGGCAGCGAGTGCACCCAGTACTCCCGAAGCTGAACAAGCCCAACCGGCTCAGCCAGCACAGCCGACTCCTCCGCCGGCTCCTTCGGTAGAGACCCTTGCGATTCAAAAATGCACTCAGTTGAAAGCGGCCATCGAAGAAGAACTCAAAAAACCACTTCCTGAACAGGACTATACTGCGTACAAAGAAGACCTCCAAAAGATGATTCAGACACCGGATGTCGGGCGGGCTAAACTCTATGCCGAGTCTCTTCTGAAGCAAATCGAACGATATGAATTGGCTATCGAAGTGCACAAGCAGCTTCAGCAGCAGGACCAGGCCCTCCAGGAGATTCGGGGCAAGATTGCTGCGGCTCATCAGACCCAGCGGGAACGGGCTGTACCGGCGGAGGCCAAATACCTTTTTGTCGGAACCTTGCAGCCCTCTCATATTTACACCGGCAAAGTCGGGCCGCGACGCTATGTCGTGATGGATCAGAACAAGCGCATCCTTTGCTATCTGCTTCCCAAAGACCCCTCCTTGCAGCCCAAACTGGACAGTTTGACGGATAAGATTGTCGGGGTCAAAGGGACGATTCTTGACGACCCCAAGGCCATGATTCCGGTTGTTCTGCTCGAAGAAGTTGAGGCGATTTTTGAATAAGCGGCCGCCGCGGCGGCGGATTTAAAACGGCCGCGGCAGCAGGGGGAGGGGAATTTGTGTAATGACCGGCTGGGAGAGCGTGCCGCTGATTTCCACACGAGCCAGCGCTGCGCCGAGATTTTCCGCAAGCCCTGTCAGGAGGGTTGCTTTTTCTCCCTTGCGTCTTCCGAAGGCCGTCAACGCCATCTGAATTTTCCCATTTTCTAAATTCAGATGTCCCTGGCCCTGATAGACATCGTTTTTGCCGGCCAGCAAGACCCGCTCACACTGCACCAGTTGTCCTTTCAGGTTGGCCTCGACAAACAAGTCGGTAAACAGGACATCGTCGGCCTGCCGCAGCTGCATCATCATCAGGAGCTTGCCGATGAGCGTTTCCCGCCCAATTTTCATCTCTTCCGCTTCAACCGTAATATGCCCTTCCCTATCGTCGGGGGAGTCCACTTTTCCCCGCATATCGACTGCTCCGCGAAGGCGTCCCTGGGCTTCGCTTGCCAGCAGCCAGGCAATGGGAATCTCCTCAAACATCGCCTCCGCTTCATACTGCAGAAACGGTTCGGACATCGTCAGTAGCAGATTGGCCAGGACCCGTCCGCCTCCACAGGAACCGCGGATATCCCGAATGTTCACAACGCCGCTGTTGGGGTCGGCGGTCCAATTGCCTTCCAGCAAGGATAAGGAGCGTCCCATGACCTCAAGCGAGTCCAGAGAAAATCGGCCGCTGCCCGAGGGCAATCCTTGCGTTGCCGGCCATGCCAGTTTGCCCTCCAAAACGCCGCGGGCACCGGAAACGGACAAATGTTCGGAGCCGCCCTGGTGAATTTCTACCCGGCCTTCCAGTTTCTGCGGCAGCCCCAGCAAATCCGGATTCCATTCCAATAAATCAACGGTCACATCCGCTTTCAGCGACGGCTTGAGAGCGGCAATTGCTTTCCATCGCGGCGTTAGTTTCTCGATCCATTCTTCCCCAAGCGAGACATCGCGAATCTTCCAATCCTGAAGCCGAAGTTGGCGGTTCTCGATGAGCAGAGTTCCGGCCGCCGGCCCGCTTTGCCAGCCCCCCGGGACCTCATACAAAAATCCGTCTTTCAGATAAACCGTCAGTTGGGTCTGGAGAGTCGCCGCCGGCTGGGCTTGCATCGGCGGCTCGTTATCCGGACAATTGTAACAAAAACTTCCTGCGGTTTTTGCGGTTCCTTCCGCACGAAGAAGGGAGAGCATCCCCCGGCAAAGCCCCGCCTGCTCCATCGCCTGCCAAAATGCCGGGCCGATTCCCATCTTCTCCGCCGTAACTGCAATGCGGATGGCGGGCTGATTGGGATCTTTTCCGGTGTCCCAGAAATGCCCCACCAGCTGACCGCCGCCTCCATCCGGCAGCAGACCGGCGCCTTGTATCTCCATCTTTCCGTCTCCCGCCGAACCCCGAATCTGGACTCCTTTCAGTTCCAGCGGAAACCGCTTCCACAAAAATCGGCTGGCTTCCACCTGAAACGAGAACGCGGGCAGCGGCGGTTCGTCCTCCTTCATGACTCCTTTTACCTGCACATCCAAATCCAGCCGGCCGTCTACTTCAAACTCGGACAAAATCCGGCGTATCGGGCTGCGAAAGGTATTGCGAAGTGTTGAGTCGATACTTAACCTGTGTGCCGTGATACGCAAATCGCAAACCTGACTGAGCGATTCCAGCCCGCGAATTGTTCCCTCAATCCGAATCTCCTGACCCTCTTTGGGGCGAGCCCTGATGTCCTGGAGCAAAACCGCGTTGGGTTCCATCACCATCGTTCCCGTCAGATTGGTAAGGGGATAGGGATAACGGTCATACAGACAATGGACTCCCTGCAAATGGATAACAGCCCGATAGGAGGGTTTTGCATCCTTTTCCCGCACAAACTGATAGTCAAACCCGCACTGTCCGGCGGGTGCAAATTCAAACCATTTCTGCTGGAGCGGTTCCGGCAGGGCCTGCTTGATTTCCTCTGTCAGCAGGACGCGGCTGCTGGTGACTCGAAGGTGAATCTGCCCTTGCGGGCCGAAATTCCTAATCTGTCCGACAATGGTAAACTCTGATGCGCCGTTGTGTGCCTGCAAATCCCGCAGAAACAAATCTCGGCCGGTCAACTCTATCCTGCCGCGGATTCCTTCCAGCCGATAGGGAAACTTTTGGTCCAAAATAGATATGTCCCGACAGACCATTACGCCTTTGATCTGACTGGCGGCCAGATCTGCCAGAGAGCCCTGAATTTGGAGAGAAGCATCGGCGGTTCCCTCCGGACGATAGCGGCGTAAAAAACGCTCCAGCCCGCCCGCCATCATCTGGAGCACAGGTTCAGAATAAACAATCGCATTCGGGCGGGAAACAGGCGACAAGTACAGATTCTCCAACTGAAGACGGACATCCAGATTTTTCTGTCCGGCAGGCCCGCTTATTTCTCCCTGTATGAAAACGCGTCCCTCTCCAAGCCCGCACGAAAACCGTTCAATGCTCAGCCGTTCCTTGTCATAAGCAGCCGACAGTTCCATCTCCTCCAGATTCCATCGGTTCCCATACACCGAAGTCTGGGGCATCTGAATCCTGCCGGCCAGTTCCAAATGTCCGCGGCTGCCCCGCGGCTTCCACAGCCCCTCCAGGCGGCTTCCGGCAAATGTGCCGTCTGCCGCTTCCAGGTGCACCCCGTATCCCCCTGCTGCCGGTCTCAGATGTCCCTGCAGATCGGTTGAGACGAGTGTCTGCTGTTTTTCTTCTTCCACCTGCAGGAACCTCAGGCGGAGTGATTTTATGATAACTTCCGGCATGGGGCCTGCCGCTGCTTCTTTTTTGCCGGTCGGCAGAAAACGGCCCAGGTTCCATTTGCCGGCGGCGGCATCATAGCGCACTTCGACAGCCGCATTTTCGACAGAGACAAGCCGCGGCTGGAAACGCAAACGCAATAACTCGCCAAGAGACAGAACGCACTCCGCCTGCTCTACATGCAAAATCAGTGTCTCCCGCGGCTTTTGCGCATCCTCGGCAAGCACCAAATGACGAAGCTGCACCGTCAAGAGGGAGCTCCAGCGAACCTCTTCGAGAAAGACGGCTGTTTGAGTTTTTTCCTCCAGATAATGCCGTATCTTCGATGCAAAAATCCAGTGGGAAAACAGGTAAAACAGGAGGATTCCCCCGACCAGAGCGCCCCCCGCCCATGCCAGCCCTTCTGCAACCCGAGCCGCCCATCGCAAAGGAAGCCATCGGATATGTGCTCTTTTTGTCATCGGAAAAGCGGCACTCCATTTCGCGTGCGGGCGCGGCTATCGCAGCGCCTTATCCGCGATATCCCGACGATAATAGGCGCCGTCAAAATGAATCATTTCGACGGCCTCGTAAGCGCGTTTTTTGGCCTCTGCAATGTTTGCTCCGAGGGCTGTGACCCCCAGCACACGGCCTCCAGCCGTAACAATCTGTCCATCCTGTTCTGCTGTACCGGCATGAAAGACTTTGACATCTTTCAGATGAGCAACCCTGTCCAGCCCTGTAATAACTTTTCCTTTTTCATAGGGACCCGGATAGCCGCCGGAAGCCATCACCACACAAACCGCCGGCCGCGGCTCCCATTCGAGGGTTACCTCCGAGAGCTGCTCCCGGCAGACCGCCTCGAATACTTCGAGCAGATCGCTTTTCATCCGCATCAGAATGGGCTGCGCCTCGGGGTCGCCAAATCGCACATTAAACTCGAGGACGCGCGGCCCGCCGGGTGTAATCATCAACCCCGCATAAAGCACCCCTTTATAAGGGGTTTCGTTGCGGTTCATTCCATCGACGATCGGCACGAGGATTTCGCGGACAATCTGGTCCATCATCTGCTCACTTACAATCGGGGCCGGGCTGTACGCTCCCATCCCGCCGGTGTTGGGGCCGGTATCTCCGTCCCCAATCGGCTTATGATCCTGGGCACTTTCCATTACATAAATCGTCCGGCCGTCCACAAACGCCAGAATGGAGACCTCTTGTCCCAGCAGTTTATCTTCGACAACAATGGTGCTGCCGGCCGGGCCGAAGATTTTATCGACCATCAGCTTTTCAGCCGCCAGAATCCCTTCAGCAGGGTCATCGCACACAAATACCCCTTTGCCTTTGGCCAGGCCGGCCGCCTTGACCACCACCGGTTCATCACGGCTGGCAATATAAAGTTTGGCATCCTCAAAATTAGTGAAAATCCGTGCTTCGGCCGTGGGAATGCTGTTGGCTCGCATAATCTGCTTGGCAAAGGCCTTGTCGGCCTCCAGACGTGCCGCCTCCTGGGTGGGGCCAAACGCCCGGATACCTTCCGCTTCCAGACAGTCCACCAGGCCGGCCGCCAGCGGCTCTTCCGGGCCAACAACCACAAGGTCAATTCGCTTTTCTTTGGCAAATGCGGTCAGCGAGTCGATATCATTTTCGGCAATCCCAACATTCGTTCCAACCTCGGCTGTGCCGGGATTTCCTGGGGCAATATACAACTGCTTGAGTTTTTTGGATTGACTAAGTTTCCAGGCGATGGCATGCTCCCGTCCCCCGCCGCCAACCAGCAAAATCTTCATACAATCTCCCATATTTTCGAGCGTACTTTTCTAATTCGCCGGCCAGCACTCTACCAAAAAGGCCCTCTTGGGACAAGATTTTCCTTGGGTTTGGCTGGGCTGGACCGCCGGCGGCAGAAAACAATCAGCAGACCAGTTCGAGAATCTCTGTCGGATGGGTCAGAATCCGCCTGGCTCCGGCCTGCCGGAGAACCTCCGGTGAGCGAAAGCCCCAGCCGGCTCCAATGGCTTCGAGCCCTGCGGCTTGTGCGGTGAACACGTCAATATCACTGTCGCCAATCAGAACCGCCTGCTGCGGCTCCAGAGACAGGGCTTCGAGAGCGGCTAAGGCCATGTCCGGTGCAGGTTTCGGCTGAAAATGGTCGGACATCCCGCAAATGAAGTCAAAAGTGCCTTTGCCGAAATAATACTCGACAATCTTGACCGTTTGGGGATGGTTTTTGTTGGAAATCACCGCCAGACGGATTCCCTTCTGCTTCAAAACAGGCAAAACCTTATCGAAACCGTCGTAAGGGCGGCTTTTCTGAAGGCAGTGCTGATCGTAATACTGCATCATCAAGGTGCGCAGTGTTTCCGTCAGGTCTTCGCGGCCGGGCGGCAGGGCACGACGGGCAAACTCATGCGTTCCATAGCCAATCATTTGTCGGCAGGACTCGGTTGTATGCGTCGGCAGATTCAGCTGACGAAGCGCCCAATTCATTGCATCCGTCAAGTCCTCGAGCGTATCAACAAGTGTCCCGTCTAAATCAAAAAGAATTCCTTTGTATTTCATAGGGACAGATTGAACAGCCCATTCAGGGAAAAGTCAATCGTTCCTTTCCGCGTTCGGCATCTCCCAATCGTTTTGACATCTCCGAGGGGAAAGATTTTTGCAGGAAGGTTTCAAAGCAGGGGAACTGGGTTCCAGCCCCTGGGCCTATTAAAAACGCTTGAATCCCCCGCCATTTCCGATAAGATAACAATCCGGTCAGAACAGCAGAGGAAACCATGGTTATGAATGACGTTCAGGAACTCATCCGGCTTGTTCAAGGAGGCGTCAGCTGTCTGTCCATCGTTACGCACGAAGAGCATCAAGCCCTGGAAGTCATTCGGAAAGCCGCCCAGGAACTCGGCTGGAAGATGCGGATTTGGTCGGCCGGGCGAGGCACTCGCGACGGTTTGTTTGCTGTTCTGGACCGCACGGAAAACCCAACCCCCGACGAGGGGCTTCAGGAGTTCTGCCGTCTGCCTTCGCATACTTTCTGCGTTGCGCTCGATTTAGGCAAACATCTTCAGTCCCATCTGATTCTTCGGATGCTGCGGGATGCGATCTATCGAATCGAGCTCAACCAAAGCATGCTGGTGCTTATTGACAGCGAGGACTGTCTGCCGGGTTCGATTCGGAGCTGCAGCCGGCGATTTGAACTGTCTTTGCCGAGTGCCGAAGAACTTGAAAATATATTTCGCAACACTCTCCGCCAGATTCGCAATAAAACTCCTCTCGAAATTGGTCTAAGCAAAGAAGGGCTGGAGGCCATCATTCGGAACCTGCGGGGGCTTTCCATTCGTCAGGCCCGTCAGCTTCTTCAAGAGGTCGCCGCGGCCGACCGACGGCTGGATGATGAAGATGTTAACCGAATTATTGCCGGAAAACGTGCTCTTATTGAAGCCGACCGGCTGCTCGAATCTGTCGAAACTCCTCTGACGATGGACGAAATCGGCGGGATGGGAAATCTTAAAAAATGGCTGTCTGCGCGGAAAAAGGCCTTCAGCAAGGAAGCAGCCGAATTTGGTCTGACGCCGCCGCGGGGGATTCTGATTCTTGGGGTGCAGGGCGCCGGCAAAAGTCTGTGCGCCAAAGCCATCGCAGCGGCCTGGCGTCAGCCGCTGTTTCGTCTGGACTGCGGGGTACTCTATAATAAATACATCGGCGAATCGGAACACAATCTGCGGACAGCGCTGCGTCAAATCGAAGCGATGTCGCCGGCCATCCTCTGGATTGATGAGATCGAAAAGGCCTTTGCATCCGCCGCCAGCCAAAGCAGCGACGGCGGATTGAGCAAGCGAATGTTCGCCACGCTGCTGACGTGGATGCAGGAGCATAAACAGCCGGTCTTTCTCGTAGCCACCGCCAACGACATTGAAGCCCTGCCGCCGGAACTGCTGCGGAAGGGACGGTTTGACGAAATCTTCTTTGTTGGTCTTCCGGATAAAAAAACCCGACGTGAAATCTTTGCCATTCATCTGAAAAAACGCAAACGCGATCCGAAACAATTTGATTTGGATGCGCTGGCTGAGGCCGCCGAGGGATTCAGCGGCTCGGAAATTGAACAGGCGGTCATTGCGGCTCTCCACGAGGCCTTCAGCAAAGGAAGCGAACTGGATATGGAAACACTGCTCCGCCTTGTTCGAAGCAGCGTGCCTTTGTCGGTTACCATGCGGGAACGAATCGAAGCCCTTTATCAATGGGCTCAGGGACGCGTGATTTGGGCAGACTGAAATGGAACCTTCGGCCAAGCATGTAATTTTCTTCGGACGAGTGCAAGGAGTCGGATTCCGCTATACCGCCCGACGAATCGCTGAACGGTACAACCTGACCGGCTGGGTAAAAAATCTGCCGGATGGAACCGTCGAAGGTGTTTTTCAGGGCAGGCCGGAGGCCATTGAGGGCTGTCTGGAGGAATTGAGGGAGACCTTCAGCGACTATCTGCGGGATATGGAAATTACGCCGATGGTTTATAACCCGAACCTGACTGATTTTCGAATCCGGTTTTGACGGCCGGCGTTAAAAAAGGCGTTTGCTGTCGAGGAGTATGGTTACCGGTCCGTCCTGAAGGCAGTCGATTTCCATCCGCTCTGCAAAGATTCCTGTCTCCACCGGCACATTCATGCTCCGCAGGGCGGCAATCAGCTGTTCATACCCCTGGCGGGCCTGTTCGGCTTTGGCAGCGGCGGTAAAATCGGGGCGCCGCCCCCGCCGGCAATCGCCATACAGCGTAAACTGACTGATGAGCAGAATCCCTCCGCCAGCCTGCTGAACATCCAGATTCATCCGTCCGGCGGCATCCTCAAAAATCCGCAGATGAGCAATTTTGTCCGCCAGATACGCTGTATCGGCCGCTGCATCGTCCGGACTTATCCCGACAAATACCAAAAGCCCTTTTTGAATCTGTCCGCTCACCTGTCCATTTACGCGGCAGACAGCTTGCAGAACCCGCTGAACCACGGCACGCATTTCGTTCTCCCGATGAAGAAATTGCCAGACAGAATATCGAACTGCAAAGGAAGAAACAAGCCCCGGCCCACATACTCTTTGGAAAACGGGCCGGCTGCCGGTTATGAGCCGTTCGGCTGAAGTCCGCTCAGAAGAACATAAATGCGAAGACAATCGCCGTCATCTTCGTACATCCCCCGGTGCACCCTCGCCCGTCCGAGCAAGGCGGTAAACACATCAAAGCCGTAATGAAGGATTTCCGGCAGTCCCGGGACATGAGCCATCATTTCTGTTTGGCCCACCATTAAACAGGCCGCTGCCTGGGTTTGCTTTAGATTGTACCTGCCTCCCTGCGTGCTTTGGTCAAGGGCCTCTCGAACGGCCTGGGATACACGGCAGCGGTCGGGCTGTCCCTGCAGCCGGCTTTGTCCCATTCCTATCCAGCCGCCAGCAGTGAGTACATCCAGATAATCCATCGAATCAAAACTCAGATACGGTGTTGGTTTTGCACTGAGCTGATTGAACAGGGCGAATAATTCAGCAGTCCGGCGAATGGATGCTGAATCGGTGTGTTTTCGCTTCTGCCCAAGACCGCCGGCACAAGCCGCCACCTTGGGCAGGATGTCCGCCGGCACTTCGGCTCGCAGAGGACCAGTCCGGCCGCCGGCGTGCAGCAGAAAAAGGCCGCTTGTTCGCTGACGAAGACGAGAGTTGAGCAGACGTGCATAGCTGCTGAGCAAATCCATCACGGATGGGAATAAGGCCGCCCCTTCCGGCTCTTCTTCGGACAGGCAAAGCATCGGAAAATCGAGCTGCTCGCCGAATATTTCTTCCATCCGCCCGAATAAATCGTGTCCGACAGTCCGTCGAGAAGAGGTTTCCTTCCCGAATCGAATTCGTTTGGACAATCCGCCGGGCCACAGGCATTTTTGCCGTTCAGGCAGATGCAGCCGTTCGAGATGTTCTTCATCGGAACCGACCGCGATGACTTTTTCATAGCCGAGATGGTAAAACCATTCAGCCAGCCGGCTGCCGAGCGGCCCTACCCCAACCCATCCAAATTGAACCGAGCCGATCGGAAGCCGGCCCAATTCCGGCTCGGCGGGCGGTTCAAACCATTCCAATTCCAACTCCGGAATCATCGTCTGCTCACTCCGCAACGGTTGGTTGTCTGCTGTCATCCTTTCGGTTCCTTTTCTATTCTGTTTCTTGACAAATTAGAGGGATTCTGTCCAAATCCTCAAGAACAGAGTCTGCTTCTTTTGAACAATCGGCCAAAAAAGGAAGGCGGATAACCGCAATTTCTGTGGGCAGGCGGACAAAGAGCTTAGGGGCGCGTCCAATCGTCCGATAAAAGTGCTTCCCAGACGCCAGATGTTAAATACATCGCCAGCAAAAAGTCAGAACTTCCGGCCCTAACTTGCCGGGAGATTAGACAAAGATACATTCACGCCTTTTCGGCTCAGATAACGCTTTAATTCGGGAATGTCAATCAAATGAAAATGAAATACCGAAGCGGCCAGCAGGATAGAGGCGCCGGCCTCGACGGCCTGATAAAAATGCTCCATCGTGCCGGCCCCGCCGGAGGCCACTACTTCTGCTGAACAATGCTCAGCGATGGCCTTAATCAGGGGCAATTCATAGCCGGTCTTGGCGCCGTCGGCGGCTTTGCTGGTGGGCAAAATCACCGACACCCCAAAACCGTCCACGCGCCTGGCCCATTCCACTGCATCAGCCCCGGTTGCTGTGCGTCCGCCGTCGATATAGACTTCATAGCCGGAAGGCAAACGAGGATTTCTATCCACATCAATCGCCACCGTCACTCGCTGGGGGCCAAACTTTTTGACCATTTCCTCAATCACCGACGGCCGGCGAAAGGCCGCACTGCTGACGGAAATTTTATCAGCCCCTGCCTCGAGCACGGCTTCTGCTGAAGCGGCATCGGCAATTCCGCCGCCGACGGTGAAGGGCACTGTTACCACCTGAGCAACCCGCCGAACCACTTCCAAAAGGGTGGGACGATTTTCAACGGTGGCGGTGATGTCCAGCAGCGCCAGTTCATCGGCGCCGGCAGCACAATAGGCCTGTGCACAGGCAGCGGGATCGCCGGCATCCTGAATATTCGTAAAGTGAACGCCTTTAACTACTCTTCCATTCTGCATGTCCAGGCAAGGCATAATGCGAACGGGTTTGTTCATTTTCATTTCCTATCTTTAAAAACGTTTTTTCTGCTACAGTTTGCGGTCCAGTTTTCGATAACCGACGGCTTCGGCAATGTGAGCCGGCTGAATGGATTCGGAGCCCTCCAGGTCTGCAATGGTACGGGCCACTTTGCAGATTTTATCGTGAGCCCGTGCTGAAAGAGCAAACTCCGCCATCGCCTGGCGAAGCAGCATTTCCGAGGTGGAATCGAGCTCGCAGAACTTTTCTACCTGCTTGTGCCCCATCATGGCGTTGGTCATAAACAGATGTCCGAACCGCTGTCGCTGAATCCGGCGTGCCTGCTGCACCCGCGAGCGAATCTGCTCGGAAGAATCGCCGTTCTGCCGGGAGCGCAGTTTGCGAAACTCCACCAGCGGCACATCAATATGAATATCCATCCGGTCCATCAGCGGGCCGGAGATTTTGGCCATGTATCGCTCAATCTGAGTCGGCGTGCAGCGGCACCGCCGCATTCCCGTGCTGAAATAGCCGCAGGGGCAGGGATTCATCGCCGCAATCAGAATAAACCTTGCCGGAAAACGAAGTGTCCCTTTGGCACGAGAGACGGTAACCTGTCCTTCCTCAAGCGGCTGACGAATCATCTCGAGCACGTGGCGGGGAAACTCCGCAAACTCATCAAGAAAGAGGATGCCGTGATGAGCCAGCGACAATTCCCCCGGTCGGGGATGGGTTCCGCCGCCGACCAGCGACGGCCCGGAAGCCGTATGATGAGGGGCCCGCACGGGGCGGGTGGCAATCAATGCCTTGTCTTTGGGAAGAAGGCCGACGGAAGAATAAATCTGCGTGGTCTCCAGCGACTCCGGCAGGGTCATCGGCGGAAGGATGGTAGCCATTCGCTGCGCCAGCATTGTCTTGCCGGCGCCGGGCGGCCCAATCATAATCAGATTATGCCCGCCGGCAGCGGCAATCGTCAGCGCCCGCTTGACTGACTCCTGCCCTTTGACATCGGAAAAGTCCACCTCATAGGCGCCGCATTCCTGAAAAAGCATCTCCAAATCCACCGTCGTCGGCTCCATCGGCAGCTGGGCAGTCAGCAAGGCAGCCGTCTGGGCCAGCGAGCCGACCGGATAAACCTCGATGCCTTTTACGACAGCCGCCTCCTGAGCATTATCGAGGGGAACAATCATCTTTGTAAAACCAGCGGCGGCCGCCGTCATTGCCATACTCAAGACGCCGTTCACAGGCCGTACCCGCCCATCGAGGGCCAGTTCTCCAATTACCACATACCCCCGCAGTGTTTCCGGCTGCAAAGCACCGCCGCAGGCCAAAATACCGAGGGCAATCGGCAAATCAAAAGCCGGGCCGACCTTTTTGACATCGGCCGGCGCCAAGTTCACCAGAGACTGCGTATCCGGCCAGCGAAAACCGGAATTGATAATGGCGCTGCGAACTCGCTCGATGCTCTCTTTGACAGCTGTATCCGGAAGCCCCACAATCACCGGCCGCTCAAAGCCGCCCCGAGAGACATCCACCTCCACTTCACAGAGAATGCCTTCTATTCCCTCGACCGTAACCGAATACACTCTCGACAGCATACCAAGACTCCTCTCTTTACGCCGTTTCTTCCCTGAGATAAAAGAAGCAGTATAGCCGTCGAAAAGGAAGGACGCAATGGTTTATTCCAGCGAGCGTACGTTTTGCCAGGGCGATTCAATCGTTTCGGGCGTCACGAGGTCTTCATAGGTTTGCCGGCGCCGGATGAGCCGAAAGCGGCTTCCGTCCACCAGTACTTCGGGGCACAAAGGCCGCCCATTGTAGTTGCTGGCCATGGTAAAACCATAGGCCCCCGCCGTGAAAATCGCCAGTAAATCGCCTCGCTTCAGCGGCGGCAGCAGCCGGTCTCTGGCAAAATAATCGGTGCTTTCGCAAATCGGCCCCACCACATCCACTTTTTCCATTCCTGGCATCGCCGGTTCTCTGACGCGGGCCGGCGGAACCAGCCGTTCCGGGACTGCCGCGGGCCAAATGAAATGAAACGCCTCGTACAAACAGGGACGAATCAGGTCATTCATTCCGGCATCGACAATCACAAAGGTCTTCTGTCCGCCGACTTTCTTATACAGCACCCGCGTGAGCAGGATGGCCGCATTGGCAATGATGCTCTTGCCCGGCTCAAGAATCAGCCGCAGCCGTGCCTCTTTAAGGAGGGGCACAAGGCCGGCTGCATAGTCCGCCGCCGAGGGTGCCGTGTCGCTTTCGTAATCTGCGCCATAGCCGCCGCCTAAGTCGAGAGTATCAATGCGGTGTCCTCTCTGCCGAAGAGTTTCAATCAAAGGCAGCACTTTTTTTACGGCCTGGACATAGGGGTCCACCGTCTTGCCGCCGGAGCCCAAATGCAAATGAACAGCCGACAGTTCTACCACGCCGTTGTCTGCATAGTTTTCAAAGACCTGCTGAGCCCGCCCCATATCCACGCCGAACTTGGTTTCTTTAATGCCGGTGGTGATATGCCGATGGGAATCGTATGGAATATCCGGATTGACCCGAAGGGCCCCGCGGGTCTTCTTGCCGGCCTGCCGGGCCAGCCGGATAAGATTCTGCAGTTCATCCTCTGACTCGATATTAAAATATCCAATGCCTGCCTGGAGGGCTTCGAGAATCTCCCGGTCTGTTTTTCCGACTCCGGCAAACACAATCCTGCCCGGCTCTGCCCCGGCCAGTTTGGTACGGTACAACTCGCCGCCGGAGACAATATCAAAGCCGCTGCCGGCCTCCGCGAGGAGGCGAAGAATATGAATATTGCTGCATGCCTTGACCGAATAACAAATGGTCGTTTCCAGGTCTGCATAAGCATTCTGAATCTTTTGGAAATGATCCAGGATCGTCTGCCGGCTGTACACATAGACCGGTGTGCCGACGGCTTCGGCAATCACTTCGGCGGGCACATCCTCGGCAAACAGCCGGCCCTGCCTGTATTGAAAACTGTCCATATTTACCCTTTCCTAAGGACATACCCGGCCGAATCCATTGCGGCTGCGGGAGGGCACACTATAGGGCTACGGCCGGTTTTTTTCAAGATGCTGCCGCAGCCAGCCATACCAGGCATCCATTCCTTCGCCGGTGGCGGCGGAAATCTGAAAAACAGGGGCCTTCGGATTGACAGTGTGCAAATCCGCCAGCACACGCCGGAGACTGAAGCTGACATAGTTGAGCAGATCAATTTTGTTAATGAGCACGACAGAGGCGCCGGCGAATGTGCCGGGGTATTTGGCCGGCTTGTCATCCCCTTCCGGCACAGACAAAATCACTACGCGTCCGCTTTCTCCTAAATCAAAGGCCGACGGACAGACCAGATTGCCCACATTTTCAATGAAAATGAGGTCCAGCGTCTGTGCCTCAATCTTTCTGAGAGCATCCTGCACCTGTTCAGCCGACAAATGACAGGCCCCTTTGGTCTCAATCTGAAAGGCCCTGGCGCCGACGGCCTGAATCCGGCGGGCGTCATTGTCCGTTTCGATATCTCCCTCGATAACGCCGATGGCCAGCTGCCCTTTGAGGTCTTGAATGGTGCGTTCGAGCAGGGCCGTTTTGCCGGCACCGGGAGAAGAGATCAGATTCAGACATAAAATCTTCTGCGACTGAAAAAACGCCCGGTTTTCGGCGGCCGCTTTTTCATTGCGGCTGAGAATCCGCTGGTTTAATGATACCTTCATTGCTGGTCCTCAAACTCGATTTCTTCGAGAATAAGCGGAGCATCCGGCTGAATCTCAAAATCCTCGCCGCGGCACTGCGGACAGAACGGCTCCATCAGTTTCAGGTCAAACGTTTTGCGGCATCGGCTGCATACCGCCCGCAGCGGAATCTGCCGAATCTGAATCACCATTCCTTCGCAGATGGTTCCGGCGGCAGCCGTCTCAAAGGCGAACTGCATCAGTTCCTCGTTGAGTGCGTTGAACTGCCCGCAGGAAATAACCGCCCGAATCGGCCGTGCATGCAGCCGCTGGGCATGCTCCTGAATCGACCGCAGTACACTTTCAGCCGCCACCGTTTCGTGCATCAGCAAATCCTCGGCAAATCCCGACCGTACGGCATCGGGACAATCCTGCGGCCGCCAATTCGGGTACACAATTCCACCAGCGGCGTGCCTCCTGCGGCGCACACCCGTCCAATCAGGGCTGCCTGACGGCCCAACGGATGGCTCCGGCTGACCTCGAGGGCTGTTTGGGCAGCCGCCTGTGAAACAATCGCAATCACCTTGCCTTCATTAGCAATGTGAAGGACGTCCAGCCCGAGCATATCCGCTGCGGAGCGCACCGCCGGCCGGACCGGCAGGGCCGCCTCTTCTATTTCGATGTTCACCGCCGCGCCGACGGCGATTTCATTCAGCACCGCTGCTATACCGCCGCGGGTCGGGTCCCGCATAAACTTAATCTGCCGGCCGCAGGCAGCCGTCAACTGCTCAATCAGTCCATTCAGGCAGGCACAATCACTTTCCAGATCTCCTTCAAAAGGAATATCGCCGCGTTTGGACAGAACCGTCATCCCATGATCGCCGATAGTCCCGTTGATTAAAATCCGGTCGCCTGCGGCAATCTGTTCGAAACCAAGCGACACATTTTCCAATGGCAGGCCGATGCCGGCGGTATTGATAAACAGCCCGTCCGCCGCTCCTTTTTCTACGACTTTAGTATCCCCCGTTACGATGCGGACGCCCGCCTGACGGGCGGTCTGGGCGGCACTCTCAAGAATCTTCTCCAACTGGGCCAGGGCAAAACCCTCTTCAAGAATCAGGGCCAAACTGAGCACCTGCGGTCTGGCTCCTGCAACAGCCAAATCATTGACGGTTCCGCAAACGGCAAGTTTGCCGATATCTCCGCCTGGGAAAAACAAAGGCCGCACGACAAAACTGTCGGTCGTAAAGCACACCGGCCCCGCCCCCGTCTCTACATAGGCGGCATCCAGCAGGGGCTGGGGCGGCTGGCTGAGTTTGGGCAAAATTACGCGCCGCAGCAACTCATCCATCAGACGCCCGCCGCCTCCGTGGGCCAGCAAAATGGTTGTCTGCTCATCCATTCGCCCGATTCTACTGCAAAGGGGCTTTCGATTCAACCATCTGCCGGGCGGCTAAATATTTGCTACTCCAACTCGTCGGCCAGTTCAAACCGCCGGAGGATTTCATCAAGGGCATCATACGGATAGGCCCCAACATCCACCGTAAAGCGGCCATCAGAATTGTCCTGGGAGCGGACGGCTCCATCGGCATACAGCAGATTGGTGACTTTCCGCAGGTGGCTGGTGCGGGTAACCACGCCGAAGGAGGACAAGCAGGGATGGGCCAGAAACTGCACATCCATCACGAGGGAACGGATACGCCGACCGTTGCGATTGGTCCCCAGGCGGCTGAGTTTAATAGAAAATTTCTCCGGCGTGCCCGTTAATATGGCCACGGAGGCGTGGCGGTAATAATAGTCGCATTGGGCCTGCCAACGGCCAACCCTGGACAGTTGAAGATCTGCTTCGGAGGGCTGGTCTGCCCCCGGACAAAATAAAACCTTCGGCTGACTGGACAGATAGGTGTCCAGCAGCAGCCCCAATCCGACAGGCCGGCCATCCAGCAGCGATAACAGACTGGTAACACTGCCGGTGACGGTATAGAAGTTGGAGCCCATCATCGGCAGACCTTCGGGGCCGAAGGGAATGGTATCGTTATAGTCCTGGGCATAGGCATGAATAGCTGTACCAATTTGTCGGAGATTGGACAAGCAGACTACCTTCCGGGCTTGATGGCGGGCCTGCCGAAGTGAGGGAAGAAGCAAAGACAGCAGCAGAATCACAATCCCAATCACCGTCAGCAGCTCCACCAGCGTAAAGCCGTACCGCCGGTCATGGATAAAAGTCCGCTTCATCCGGACTCCTTTACAGCATTTCCAGCCACATATCCGTCAAAAAGATCAAATCCTCTAAATCCACAAAGCCGTCCCCCGTCAAATCAGACTCCAAGGCAGTCTCTTGAAACCATTCAGAAGACAACACGGCAAAATCCGCCAGATTCACAATACCATCTCCGGTCAAATCCGGCGAAGAAACATATTCAAACACCCGGACATTGTCCAAATCCCAATATCCCCCTGCCTCCCCTACGGCGCGCAAGGCAATGCCGATATCCTTGCCGGCCCAGGGGTCTGTCGGCTGAACCGTCGGCAGATAAAGCCGAAAGGTCCGCAGGTAATTGGGAATAATCTCCGAACCAGGCACAAGGGTTGTAATAAAGTCGTTGGCATCGGCGCCTGTATAAAAGCTGATGCTCAGATAATCAACCGGCTCCTCTGCACGCGGCGGATACCACGTCGACGGGCAGACATCCACCAGAAGCAAATAACTGCGTCCCACCTGAAAAGGCGAGGGAATCTGCTGAAGAAATCCATTGCCGCTCATTGTATTCAGAAAAGCCAGCTGGGCGCCATGGGCATTGACAATATGATCAAAACTGTTCGGCTCCGTATTCCGAAAGACACCGGTGTTGGTGCTGTAATAACTGTCCAAATCCACCTCTATCCAAGAAATAGCCACAGGGACCGCCAAAAATGGATTTTCAATCGGGTCAATCGGCGGCTCTTCAAAAGAAAAATTGGCAACCGGAAGAGAGGCCGCCCTTGCGGACACGGCGGCCGCCGCCAAAGCCCCTAACAACACTGTCTGACGCAGTACTTTCATCACGTTTCAAACCCTCCAAAAAATTGTTGCGGAAACCGTTCTGGTTCTGAAGGCCTATTTTGCCTTCCCGTCTTTTTCCTTTTCGCTGTCCTGCGAAATCAAGTAGGCCATCAGGGCATTGCCTCTTCGGACAAACAGCCGTCCGCGGCTGATAATCGGATGGGCCCAATGCTGCTTGTCCCCTGCTGTAATCGGCAGTTCGCTGATGACAGCAAACTCTTTCGGAGCGGCATTGACCAGCCCTATGATACCGGGCTTTTCCGCATACACATAAAAAAGCCCGTCCGCCCAGAGAATGGAACCTTTGTTGTTCCACCGCTGGGTGTACATCAATTCGCCGGTTTTCCAGTCGATACAGGCCCACAGTCCGTCTTCGTTATTGTTCCAGGTCGAGCCGTACACATAACCGTCGTGATAGACCGCACCGCCATGATGGCAGTCAAACTCAGGATTTGTCCATTCCCGCTGAAGCCCCCAGCCGTCCTGGGTAAAGGTAAACTTGACCGCGCCCATATTATAACCACTGACAAACATCAGCCCGCCTTCAAAGAAAACCGGTGTATTCGGATGAATATCCGCGTTTCTTCCCTTCAGATAGTCTTTTATCGGATACTTCCAAAAGAGCTGGCCGGAGGCGGCTTCGACCGCAAAAAGATATTTTTCCGTCATTCCAGCCAGAATCGTTCTGCCGGCCCACTGAAAGACGGCTGGGGTACAATAGGTAACGGTATCATTTAAGGGTTCTGAAGTCCAGACTACCTGTCCATTCTTTGCCTCCAGGGCCGCCATCGTGATTTTGGGACCGCCGACCGTCACAAAGACTTTTCCATTTTCAATCACGGGCGACATGGCTACCCCCCACTGCGGAATCTTGCCCTCATAGTCTGCAAATAAATTCGCCGCCCATCTTTCCTTGCCGTTTTGGCAGGAAAAACAACTCAGCCGGCCTTGCCCGCTGAGGACATATACCCCATCTTCCCAGATGACCGCCATCCCCCGCACGCCTGGGTAAGAACCGGTCCATTCCGGGCCGTAATCAGCCGTCCAAAGCCGATTGCCATCCCAGTCCAGACAGGTCAGAACACCGCGCTTTTCCTTCATTCCTGTAACATAAATCTTTTGCTGGGCAGCCGCCGCGGAGGAATAGCCGTCGCCAAGGTCATTGGCTGTCCATAACAGCTGGGGCCCTTCCGCAGGCCACTGTTTCAGCAACCCCGTTTCCGGGCTTCGATTGTTTCGGTCCGGCCCCTGCCAAAAAGGCCAGTCCGTTGTCACCGGCGAGGCCGCTGCGCAAACGGCACATGCACCCATCAAAAAAAGGAATAACCCATTTTTCACAACGGCGGCTGATTTCTCACGATACCCCATCAATAATCTCCCAAAGTCTTATTTGTTCTTCAGCGACCATGCGCCCGTAGGACAAACCTGTACACAGGAGCGGGCGGCGGGGCCTGCGGCTTCTTCAACCGGCCCATTCAAAGCCGCCGATACCTGCATCGTAAAACCTCTTCCCTGGAAGGTCAACCCTTCCTGAATGCCATTTTTCATTAACGCCTGGACACAAAGCCCGCATTGAATACATTTGCCGGATTCAAAAACGGCCTCCGGATGGCGATAAGCACGGGCATATTTTCGCCGCTGGCCCTTATACGTTCCGGCGGCGGCTTTCAGTTCAGTAGAAAGTCGACGCAATTTGCAGGACTTCTTCTTTCCGCAGTCACAGTGCAGGCATCGTCCGGCCTCTGCCATTGCCTCTTCTTCCATAAAACCGTCGTCGGGATTGGCAGGTTCTACCGGCCGCCTTTCATCAGCGCCGGCTATATATTGCTGCCATTCTTCCTCCGTTAAGGTTCCTAACCGACTATGAAACTCTTCCTGTTTTCCCAAAGCATCGGCTTGGGTGAGAAACCGGTGAATTGCCCAAGCGGCTTCCTTGCCGTCCGCCACGGCTTTCACACACATTTGCCGGCTGCCAATGGCTCCTCCGCCCGCAAAGACCCCTTTCATCGAAGTTTGAAAAGTGGAACGGTCAACGACGATTTTTCCGCCCTGAATCTGAATCGGCAGCGAAAGAGGTCCGTCTCCGGACGGCTCACCCATGGCCAAAAAAACTGCATCAACCCGGCGGCAGAGTTCTTCCAGCGAAAGGTCGCGGCCCAGCATCGTATTGGGACAAAACGAAATCCCCAGGTCGAAAATCAAACCCATTTCCTGTTCGAGAATCTCCAAAGGAAGTTTCGGCCGGAGCCCGTCTGCTCGAAGCATCCCGCCGGCAGCACCTGTTTTCTCAAGTATCACACATTGATGTCCCTGCTGAGCCAGCGTATAAGCCGCCGAAAGCCCGCAGGGACCTGCGCCTACAATGGCCGCCTTTTTGCCGGAGGCCGGTTTGCAAAGAGGCCGGTAAGGCGTCTGAGACCGCAAATCCTTGTCCGCAGCAAACCGCTTGAGCAGACAAATGGAGACCGGGCCGTCCTGACGGGCGCGCCGGCAGACTTTCTCACACGGAGCCGGACAGATTCGCCCCAAGACAGCCGGCAAAGCAATATCCCGTTTAATAATTTTAATTGCTTGAGCCCACTGCCCCGCCGCCAAACAGCGAATCATTCGCGGAATATCCATCCTTGCCGGACAAGCCGACCGGCAGGGACCTTCACAATCTCCAATATGATCGCTCAGCAGCAGTTCCAAAGCCGCCCGGCGAGCCGCCTGCACGGCAGGGGTATCCGTATGCACCTTCATCCCTTCCTCAACCATCAAAGCACAGGAAGGCATCAGGCCGCTGTATCCTTCCACCTCTACCACACAGAGCATGCAGCTGGTTGACGGCTCAAAGCCCTCCCGATAACAAAGCGTCGGTATCTCAATCCCTGCCGTTCGAGCCGCCTGCAAAACCGTTGTCTCCGGCGGAACCTGGATTGTTTGCCGGTCTATGGTGAGCGTAATCATCGTTTGGACTCCACCCGCACCGCATCAGCGGGACAGACACTTTTGCAGGTGCCGCAGCGAATGCACTTATTGCAGTCAATCTGATGCTGCTGATAGGGCTGCATCTCGATGGCTCCCGCCGGACAGTGCTGGGCGCAGCGTGTGCAGCCGATGCAGCGGTACGTAATGACATAATCAATCAGTGCCCGACAGCGTCCGGCCGGGCAGCGGCCCTCCAGATGGGCTTCGTATTCATCCCGAAAATAGCGAAGCGTGGAAAGCACCGGATTGGGTGCGGTCGAGCCCAGGCCGCAAAGACTGCCGGCTTGAATCAGGCGACCGAGGTGCTCCAGTTTATCGAGGTCCTGGGGGCGGCCGCGCCCCTGACAAATCCCCTGAAGGATTTCGAGCATTCGTTTGGTTCCCACGCGGCAAAAGGTACAGCGGCCGCAAGACTGCCGCTGCGTAAACTCAAGAAAATAGCAGGCAATCTCCACCATACAATCTCCCTCATCAAGCACAACCAGCCCGCCGGAGCCCATCATCGCGCCCGCCTGGGTGAGCGAATCATAATCAATGGGAAGATTTGCCAGCCGGGCCGGAATGCACCCGCCGGAGGGACCGCCAATCTGCACGGCTTTAAAGGACCTATCGCCGGCAATCCCTCCTCCGACCTCCTCGACAATCTGCCGAATGGTCATTCCCATCGGGACTTCAATCAGGCCGCCTCGGCGCACTTTGCCGGCGAGGGCAAAGACTTTGGTCCCTCGGCTTGCGGGCGTGCCTACAGCGGCCATAGCCGCTCCGCCGTTTCGGATAATCCAAGGAACCAGCGCCAGCGTTTCAACGTTATTGATGAGGGTCGGTTTGCCCCACAGACCTTTTTGGGCGGGATACGGCGGCCGCAGATGCGGCATGGGTCGTCTGCCTTCGATACTGGCAATCAGTGCGGTTTCCTCGCCGCATACAAATGCCCCCGCCCCGGTACAAATCTCCAGCGAAAGTGAAAAATCCGTTCCGCCAATCCGCTCTCCCAAAAAACCTTTCTGACGGCAGATCTCCAAAGCCCGACTCATTCGGGCCACCGCCAGCGGGTATTCATCACGAATATAAAGATACCCATGGGAGGCCCCGACCGTCCAGGCGGCAATCGTCAGCCCCTCCAGAATCCGAAACGGATATGACTCCATCAGCATCCGGTCCATAAATGCCCCTGGGTCGCCTTCGTCCCCGTTGCAGATGATATATTTGGGCTGAGTCGGGTTTTCCTGAAGGGCTTTCCACTTCAGAAAGGCAGGATAGCCGCCGCCCCCCCGTCCGCGCAGTCCGCTGATTTCAATTTCCCTGAGGACTTGCTGCGGACTCATAGCAAACAGGCATTTGCGAAGGGCTTCAAAACCCCCCTGGCTTTCATAATCCTTCCAATCAAGAGGCAAAGAGCGGCCTGCACCGGAGGTCGCCATCGGCACCTGGCGGCTCATATAGGCTGTCAGCTCCTCATCGCGAACCGTCGTCTCAAAACGAATCGGCGTCTCTCCCAGCCGGTCCTCCAGCAGGGTATCCAGCAGGCGGCGAACCGCCGAACGAATCCGTGCCGTCACGGTTTGAGGACGAAAATGCCGATGCAGAATCGCCTCCGCATCCGACGGCTGCACACGACCATACTGAAAGCATCGCCCCTGCGAATCCGTCAGCTCCACCAGCGGAGCCAGATAAGAAACACCCTGGCAGGAAACATTCCGCAGACACACTCCAAGACGGTCGCGCTGAATCACCTGCTCGAATGCCTCATAAACCCGATGGCTCCCGACAGCCCGACAACTCGTGTCCAGGCAAATGCGGATTTCCCCCTGGCCGCCGGCTGCGATATCGGCATCGTCTTTGACACTGCCGCCCTGAGCGTTGCCGAGAAAATCCACCAGCACAGACGGGACCTTTTCCGGCGATAAATACCCGTAAATCAAGTCATCAATCTGAACCGCCGGCGCCAGCATACAGCAGCCCAAACAAGCCACCTCCTCTAATGTAAAGAGCCGCTGCGCATCGGTATCCTCTCCCTGGCCAATCTTCAAATGCCGCCGAAAGGCATCGAAAACCTCTCCAGCCCCTTTCACATGGCAAGCCGTTCCCATACAAACCCGAATGCGATGCCGTCCTGCCGGCTTAAATCGAAACTGATCATAAAAGGTGGCCACTCCCCAAATTTCCGCCAGGGAACGGCCTGTCAATTCACTGAGCCGTCGAAGCGCCTCGGCCGGCAGATATCCATAGTGTTTCTGAACGGCCTCGAGGATGGCCAGGGTCTTTTCAGCAGCCGTGCCGAAACGGGCCACCGTGCTTTCCACAAAATCCAGATGCTGATTGTCCGTCGTCTGCTTCACGGCTGTGCCTGAATACAATAAAGATGCTTCGCTCCGCGCAGATATATCCGACCGGGCCCAAAGGCGGGTGAAGCCGTAAAAGTATCCGCCAGTTCGTTTTCGCCCAGTTTTTCAAAGACTCGGTCGGCTTTTATCCGCATCATTTTCCCTTTGGTGCTCAGCAGCAAAAGCGTATCCCCCACGAGGACCGGCGAGGCCTGAAACATTGCGTTTAAGTCTTCGCTGTATAGACGGCTGCCGTCCTGAACATCATAGCATTCAAGATTTCCATCCGTCTCGAGAGTCCAGACGAGCAGGCCATTGCTGATGGGGCTGCAGATATCCGGCATACTGCCTTCGGCCTTCCAAACCAACTGCGCCGGCTGGTTTGCCTCGGAGGACTGCGGCGGCCGAATCGCCGCAAGGTGAGTGTACGGTTCCACAGCAAAAACCAATCCTGCCGCTGCCACCTGCGTGGGAGCCACATCGCCGCTCAGACAATCCAGACGCCATAACTCCGCCTCTGCCTCTGCATCATAGGCAATCACCCACGGCGAACCGCTGGTCAAAATCTGCCTGCGTCCGTTCAACTCAACCACGGTCGGAGAGGTCCAGGAATTGGGCACGGGGCGTGCTTTTTCCCAAAGAGTCTTTCCTGTTGCCATATCCAGGACAATCAATTTGCTTTTTCCCGGCTCATAATCCTGGTCCATCTGCACAATCAACCGATTCTCATATACCGTCAGCGAAGAGGCGTAGCCGTAGGCGCTGATTGGTACCCCCAGCGAACGAACCCACTGCAGACGACCCTCAAAATCAAAACAGCCCACCTGCCCGTCCGCAAAAATAGCCGCCGCAAAAACACCGTTGGCGGCCGCCGTCGGAGCCGCATAGCCGGTATCTTCTATGACGGTCATTTCCTGCCGCTGCGAAGCCGGCGCCAGCGGCACAGAACCGGTCCAAAGCAAAGTGCCGTCTTCCGTGCTGAAGCAATAGAGCTCCTGGCGGTTTGTGTCTGCTCCTGTTATGAAAATCCGATTTCCCCAGACAATCGGCGAGCTGTGTCCGGCCAGATTCACCGGCACTTTCCAGCGAATATTTTTCCCTGATGCGCCGTCCCATTCCATCGGAATATTATCAAAAGGACAAATGCCGCATCCCTGCGGCCCGCGAAATACCGGCCAGTTCTGCTTCATTTGTTCCCACCAGGCAACCGCCGTTTGTGTATCGGAGAGCGGATTCGACCGGACCGGCTCCTCCCCAGCTGCCGGCTGAACCCGCAAAGACCAGAACAGAGCACCGCCGGCTGCCGCCGCCAGAACGACCGAGACCGCCAGCCGTGCCCGTCGGGCTGTCTGGATCTGAAGGGCTGTCTGTTCTCTCCCCGGCTGCGGATGGGGCACTGTCTTGTGAAAAGACCGGACCCAGCCGATCGTTCCAATCAGAACAGCCCCAAAGAAAACAAACAACCCGCTGCCGCGACGGAGAAACTGAAGGCGGGCCAGATGGTCTCGCCGATAGAGGGTATCCAACTGACGAATTTCTTCGGCCAGGGCTTCATCCGGACCTGCGGTTCGATACGCCGCCCGCAGGGATTCCAGTTTGCTGCTGCGCCGCTCATCGGTAACCTTCAGATGATAAACCTGAACCGCCAGCAGCAGCCCTGCAACAGCGGTAAACACCGCCGAGACAATCAGCGAGCCGACCGCCGCCTGATAGCGTGGGTTCTGCCAAAGCAGATATTTACTTTCGGACAAGTCCTTCATCCTTCGACCTGTTTTTTCTCCGCCGATACCGCCCGTGCCTTTTCCCGCATCTGCTGTCGCGGACAAAAGGCAAAACATCGCCCGCAGGCAAGACAGCCCGCACGGTTGGCCTGGTATTCTTTGCGGACTCGATGAATGCTCACTTGAATAAGTTTGACGCCGGCTGCAAATCCGACAAATATCCCTGCCAGAAGACCGCCAAGCGAAAACTTCTGCAAAACCGCCGCTTCCTGCGGCCAAAGACTTTCCGCCGGTTTGCCGGAGGTCTCCCAAGCCCGAATCTCGTCAGTTCGTTCGGTCATTTTGCCGCTCTGCCAAAGGCGAACTTGTTCAGCCAGAGCGACTGCGGGATGACCGGCAGCCAGCACCGGATGCAATCGATATCCAATCCACCCACCCAAGGCCATCAGCAGCGGAAGCAGCAGAATCAGCAGCCCCAGACGCCGCCGTTCAGCCGGCAGCAACTTTGCCGGCCAGGGGGCGGTCGGCGGCTCAATCGCACCCAATGGACAGGCCTCCTCACAAAGCCGGCACTGAATACACTCATCGGGGGTAATCCTCACAGACCAAAATGATAAGCGGCTCATCTGTCGAAGCAGCAGCCCATACGGACAGACAAACCGGCAGTACGGCCGCGCTATAAAAACCCCCACCCCCAGGCACAAAAGGCCCAAAATCCACAACGGCGTATTCAGACTCAGCCGAAAAAAGGAAACAAACGGATCATAGCGGCAAATCAGAAGCCCGCTGCCGGCCGCTGCCATCAGCACTGCCGCCGCCAAGTAAATCCAGGCAATCATTCGAAGAGCCGTCTCCAGCCAGAACGGGACTGAGAGCGGCCGAAACACCACCAAATCCTGAATTGCCCCCAGCGGACAGACTGCCCCGCAGAAAACCCGTCCGAAAAACAGACCAAACAGCAGCGGCAGAAGAAAAAAAACCGCCGCTGTCAGCGGAAGAACATAGGAAGGGTCAAACAGCGACAGCACCACATTGCCCAACGCTCCCACCGAGCAGATGCAGCCCCGCCGCCAAAAACCAAAATACAGCAAACTAAAAACAGACAAGGCCGCAATCCACCGCCGGCTGCGTTTCTTAAACACCAGCCAGGAAGCGGCCGATAAAGCCGCTGCCAGCACTGCAGCATCCAGCGCCTCCCAGAGGGCTTCACGCGGCGGCGACAGATGGACGGTCGGTATTTGATAATCCGTTTCAAACTGCGGCGGCGGAAACCGCTGTGCCGCCTGAGCGGCCGCCGCCCAAATCCCCAGCCCAAGCCCCAAACCTGCCAGCGCCAGCCGCTTCATGAAGCCGCATCTTTCAATAAGTACGGCTGGTCAGCCGGAACCCGAACAAACGCACGGGAAGGACAAACCCGAGCGATGGAACATTCATTGCAGTTCAAACAGCGATCCTGCCGCACCTGCAGAAACAGTGAACCGTTGCCGAACGCCGAACAGCCAACCACACATTTGCCGCAGCCGATGCAGCGGCTTTCATCAATCGTAAACTCAAAATACGGCTCCTCAATAAACCGCCGGCGAATAGCCCCTGTCGGGCATAACTGGTGCTCTGCGCCGGTATCCAGGGCCTTCGGCTCCGGCCCAAAATATCCTGTACATAAATCGCAATAGCCGCACAGGGCGAAGGCATGCACACACTTGACTGCCGATTCAGTGAGGACACAATGGGTCGCACAGCGTCCGCAGGCGATACATTTGTAAGGGTCAATCTGCCAGAGCCAGCCCTGCCGACGGCTTCGTGCCGCCAGCAGCGCAGAGGCAGCTCCGCCGAGGGCGGCAGATACCGTCCACACGCCGTCTTTCAGAAATTGACGCCGGCTGAAAAATTCAGAGGGCTGATGTTCCATTCTTATTCCCCGCAGATATTTTTTTGGCGGGTGAGCGAGTCAGGGGGCAACGCCGATAAAAGCCGCACTGCCGGCAGGAATCGACCGCGGCAGCAGAGCATCGCTGCGGCGGACCAATCCGTCTTTGCTTAACAAGCCAAAAGATCGACAGCGCTCCCATGGCCGCCAGTACACCCGTTCGAGCTGTATTCCGCAAGAATACCCGCCTCGAAAAAACCGGACTATGCAAACAAGATAAATCTCGAAACCAACTCATTGAATTTTCTCAAACACCAGGATTGTATTGCGGACTTGTTCGAGTACATAGATTCGCCCCTGCGGATCCGCCGCTACATCCAGACCTCGGACTTGACAGTCTTGGGGACCTTCACAAACACGAATCGGGGCCTGCCAGCCCAGCTGACGGGGACCGGCAACTACCCCCAGCAGGTTCCCCTCATCATCATAAAGTTTTACACGAACCAAACCTTTCTCGGCTGTCACAAAAGTCCCATCCGGCAGCATTGCCAGCGCAACCGGATTGCAGCAGCCGCAGAAACCTTCTATTCCCATCGAAGGACTGCCCCAGTGCCATTCGAGATGACCGTCAAAGGTATAGGCCTCCACCCGCTGACGTCCCGGATTGACCACCCGAAGAAGCCCGTCTGGAGCGATGAGTATATCAAAATAGGGACTGGGCACTACAAACCCCTCAATCCCTCGTTCAGCATCCTTTTGGCCAATCAGGCCAAGAGGATTGCCCTGTTTATCAAAACGCCGCACAACCTTATGGAGAGCATCCGCCGCAAAAACATCCTCCCGCCCGACGGCAATCGAAGTCAGCAAGGCCGCCGGTATGTTTGCCCAGACCGCTAACTGCTCGCCTTGCGGTGAATAGAGTTCGATTCGCTCCGTCAGGGCCGTATAAAGAAGCCCCTCAGCCGTCTTCAGAGCGGTCGGCATTGCCGGCAAAATAATCTCTTTTTCTTTCCGGCCTGAGGATGAAAAAACAAGGATTTTTTCGTCGCCGGCAGCATAAAGAATCCCTTGAGCATCCACATCCACTGCGGAAGCCCTTTGCAGACCGGTTTCGATAGGAGAGCCGACTTGCCGGCAGACAATCAGCCCAGGGTCAATGACAGCCAATTGTTCAATAGGATACTCATAGGCCGCTGGAACTTTCTTTTTCACAAAGAAAGCACGGTCCAATATCAGATAGGCGATAAAACCTGCCCCAAAAGCCCCCAAAGCCAGCAGCAAGGCAAGCAGCCCACTGTTTGTTTTAGCGAACCTCATTTTCTTAAGCAGCTGCCGCATCTGTTTTGCCATGCCTGATTAGCAAAGTAAGGACAGAATTATAACCGTCCGGCATCCGATATACAACAGACCCTATTGCCGTAAATCCAGACATTTCATCGTAGTAAAATCCCGAACAATCAGCCGACCCTCTACCAGAGCTGGCGGGCCCCAGCTCTCGATACCTTCCAGAACCTTTGCCCTGGCCAGCAAAACAAACTTATCCGGCTTGGCTTCAATTAACGACAAAACCCCATCATCATTCAGGACAATCAGCATTCCGTCTGCTGCGATATAAGGCCCCAGCCCGAATTTGTTCTGAGTGCCGCTGCTCCAGCGCACATTTCCATCCAAATCCAGGCATACCATCTCTTCATTGGGACGAACTCCATACAGAAATCCCTGATAAAAAACCGGTGTTTGCTGATCAGAGCCGAACACATCCGGCGGCAGGGTAAAGAGCACCTCCGGCACCACCTTGCTATCCTGTTGGGTAAGCCGCATCATCATACTGCCTTTGTTGTAGCCGGCCGAAAAAAACAGCCGATCCTCTCCTACCCATACCGGCGTAGGGACGTGAATCCGCAGTGTCCAGGCATCCGATGTCCACAGCACGGCCCCATCCTCCGCCGAAATCCCTGCCACACCCCCTACCGCACAATATACATACATCCTCTGACCTCCAAAGGAAATCGGCAAAATCGAGGAATGCGTCATTTGCCAGCGCTGCGGATTAGGGCTCTTCCAGAGCACTTGTCCGCTTTGGCAATCCACCGCTATCATCAGGGCCTCGCCGGCCGGGGCAATAATCGCCTTGCCCTCTTCTATTCGCGGACACTGGCCGGCATACCAAAGCGGTTCTTTTGTGCCGTATTCTTTCACCAGGTCAATCGCCCATCGAAATCGCCCGGTGTCTGCATCAACACACGTTACATCGCAGCGCGGGCCTATTGTGACAACATAGTGTTCATCCACCGCCGGGATTGTGCGGCTCATGCCATGATTGCGTTTGACTATCACCGGATAACTATAGCGCCAGATTTCTCTGCCGTCATCCAGGGAAAAACACCGAATCACATCGGCCTGACGAGCCGCATCATAATCAATTACATAGACACACCCCCTGCAAACAGCCGGCCCTGCATACCCTTCGCCAAGAGACACACGCCACAGTTCGCGAGGGCCTGTCGGCGGAAAAGAGCGAAGCAGCGGAACCGACTCCGTGCTTACGGCATCATATCGGCTGCCGCGAAAAGCAGGCCAGCACGCGGTCAATTTGGAAGGTACCCCATCAAAAGTTTCAAGAATTCCTTCTTTGGTCTTTTCAGAAACAGCGGCGGCCTCAGAGGCCGTCGGCCGGCCGTCCGAGCCGGGCAAACGCGGCTCTGCAGAAAATGAATAGAAAGAATAAATCCACCCTGCCAGAAGCCCTGCTCCGGCAGCGGTAAGCAGCAGTGGAATCATCCACGGCAGGTAATATTTGCCTGACACGATTGCTTCCCTTTTCGGGCTTGACTAACCACGGGCAGGACTGGGACGCAAAACCGCTCTGGAAAACAGCGGTTTCCCCCTGCGGCTTGAGGCATCTTGTTCAGCACAAACGGAGTCGAAACCCTTGAAACAAACAGAACAGACGGCTATTTAGCCGGAATCCTGATTTTGGTCCCAATGACCAACGGTTTATCCGGAGAAATATGCGGATTCAATTCAATGATTTCTTTATATCGGGCACCGCTGCCGAGCTGGCTGGCGGCAATCTTCCAGAAACTGTCTCCCTCTTTAATCACATACTCTCTTGTCGCGACGCTGCCTTGAGAGGAAACCGAAGAGGGAACCGCGGGAGAAGCAGCATCTGCCGCACCTGGCCGGGTGCTTTCTGTGCTTTTGGAGGGAGTCTGCGCTGCCGAAGCCGAAGAGGGGGCTATTGTCTGCTCCAAAACGGTCTTTGCCTGTGCCAGTTCACTGCGGACTTTGGCCAAATCGGTATTGGCCTTGGTAAGGTCGTTGCGGGTACGCATCAGTTCGGCCCGCAGTCTGGCGATTTCATCTGCCGAGGCCCGCAGTTTTTCCTGAGACTGATTCTCGAGGGTCTGAAGCTGTACTCTGAGCTCTTCCGCTTGCGAGCGGGCATCGTTAATCTTCGGTTTGGCGGCCAACCAGCCGATTCCAAACCCGACAGCCGCCCCAACCACTAACAAGATAATTATTATCGCTAATTGTCGCATCTTCTCCAATCCTTAAATAAAAGTGTAGATAATCTACCTTTTTCAATTCTGCAATGCAAGAAAGATTCTCGACTGAAGCGACGCAGAATTGCGGTTGCCGTTTGGGGCTGAATGCAGTATAACAAGCAGGAAAAGCAGTGTCGGAGATACCCTGGGTGAACAAACTCAAGAAGTTCAGGACATAATGATGGCAACGACAACTTTAAATCGATGGCTTTTGAAACTGTTCGGCTCGCGCAACGAACGGCTGGTGCGGGCCTATATGCAGGTCGCCCTTGCGGCCGGTCAATATGAAACCTCTATCCAGTCTCTCAGCGACGAAGAACTGAAAAACAAAACCGCTGAATTCAAAGAGCGGCTCAAAAATGGGACCCGTCCCGAGGAAATTCTGCCGGAAGCGTTTGCGGCGGTACGAGAAGCCGCCCGCCGAACCGTTAATATGCGGCATTTTGATGTTCAGCTGGTCGGCGGCAATGTGCTGTATGAAGGCAAAATCGCCGAAATGGCTACCGGCGAGGGCAAAACCCTTGTTGCCACCCTGGCGGCTTATCTGGTCCACCTGACCGGCAAACACGTGCATATCGTTACTGTCAACGACTACCTTGCCAAACGCGATGCCGAATGGATGGGGCCGATTTATCGGGCACTCGGTCTGACTGTCGGCGCTATTCAGGCCGACATGGATACCGTCGGAGCAGAACGGCGCGCTCAGTATGAATGCGATATTACCTATGGAACCAACAACGAATTCGGCTTCGATTACCTTCGCGACAATATGAAACTGGACCTGGAGCAGATGGTGCAGGGACCGCTGGAATACGGCATCATTGATGAAGTTGATTCGATTTTAATTGACGAGGCCCGTACTCCGCTGATTATTTCCGGCCCGGCGTTCGACGACGTGTCTCGATACAAAAAAGCCGATGCGGTTGCACGCCAGCTGGTCAGCCGGCAAAAACAGACTTACTCTTCCATGCTCAGCCAAGTGCAAAACACCGATTATCTGCGTCAGCGGGCGGCGGCCTGCGGCAAGTCCGAAAAAGAGGTGTTCGAAATGGCGGAAAAGTTCCGCTATGACCCCTTTGACCTCGATGAAGACGAAGCCGAAGTCCTTGGTGTTCCCCAGCTTTTTGTCGTCAAAAAAGATTCCAAAAGCGTTCACCTGACTCACGAAGGCATCGGGGTTGCTCAGGACCTGGCCGGCGTCGGTTCCTTTTTTACCGGCTCCAACATGGACTGGCCCCATATGCTCGAACAGGCACTGCGGGCCCATGTGGTCTTTGAACGGGAGAAAGACTACGTCGTTCTTGACGGCAAGGTCATTATCGTCGATGAGTTCACCGGACGGCTTATGCACGGCCGTCAGTGGTCAGACGGTCTTCACCAGGCCGTCGAGGCCAAGGAAAATGTGCCTATCAAAGAAGAAACCCAGACGCTGGCCACTATCACCCTTCAGAACTTCTTCAAATTGTACGAAAAAATCGCCGGCATGACCGGCACCGCCGCGACCGAGGCCGAAGAGTTTCTGAAGATTTACAAACTGGAGGTTGTGGTCATCCCCACGAACCGGCCCTGCATCCGCGACGACCGTGATGACCTGATTTACAAGACAGAACGTGAAAAATTCAACGCCATTGTCGAAGAAATCTACCGCACGAGTACCGCCGGCCGACCCGTCCTGGTCGGCACCGTCAGCATTGAAAAAAGCGAAGCCCTGTCCGCCGCCCTCTCCAAACGGCACGGCCTTGAACACGAGGTGCTCAACGCCAAGCAGCATGCCCGCGAAGCCGCCATCGTCGAAAAAGCCGGTCATCAGCATACCGCCCCGGACGGCTCCCGACGCGGCAACATCACCATTGCCACGAATATGGCCGGCCGCGGCACCGACATCAAACTTGCCCCCGAGGTCCTCTGGGAAGTTCTCAGCTCTGAACCCAGTCCGGACGATTCCAATGCCCGCATCTACACTCTCCGCCAGAACGGCACAGGTAAAATCCTTACGCTCAAATCCACAGACCCCTTAGCGGAAGTCTTCCAACTTCACCGTAAGGACCGCTGGGTGGGAGGGCTTCATATCATCGGCACCGAACGCCACGAGGCCCGACGCATTGACAACCAGCTGCGGGGACGTGCCGGCCGCCAGGGCGACCCGGGCTCCAGCGTCTTCTTCCTGAGCTTTGATGATGAACTGCTGCGGATTTTCTCGCCCGACTGGGTTATTAAAGCCCTCTCTATGCCTATGATGGGCTGGGAGGAGGGGATGCCTATTCAGCATCGGCGAATCAGCAAAGGTATTGAGCGGGCCCAGAAAAAAGTCGAGGAACGCAACTTCGAAATCCGAAAAAATCTGCTCGAATATGACGAAGTGATGGACTATCAGCGGAAGATTTTCTATGCCCGCCGGCGAGACCTGCTCAAGGGCGAGGATATCAAAGGCCTTGTCCTGTTGATGATTGAAACAGTCATTGAAAAGGCCGTCCGCACTATCCTGGACCCCCTCTATCCGTACCGCTGCATCAGCGAATGGGCCAAAACTGAATTCGCCGTAGAACTGGATGCACGCAGACTCCAAGGACTGGAAGCGGCTGAAATCGAAGAGCGTGTGAAAGAGACTGCCTGCAAGAATCTCTCCAGCGAAATCTCCATCGCCCTTGGAGAATACCTTGAAGATTATACTGACGTGAGCACATGGAAACTGGATGCACTTGCCCGCTGGGCTATGAGTGCCTTTAAGGTGAGTCTGTCGGTTTCCAAACTGCGTCAGATGTCCGCCGAAGAAATCGAACAGACTCTCATTGAATCGGCCAGTCAGCTGGTCCAAAAGAAAGACGCTTCCCGGCTGGCTGATTTTCTCCGCGAAGATTTTGCCCGCCAGAGTCTGCGAACCTGGGCTCGAAACAAATTTGACATCGACCTTCCGCTTGAGCTGCTGGAAGGCAAAAGCGAGGCCCAAATTCGCTCCCTTCTGCTCGAAAAGGTCCGCGAAAAATATACCCGCCGGGAAATTGAATACCCGGTGGAGTTTGCAATGAGCATGGCCTTCGGCCCGCAAGGTCCCAATGTTTACGGGATGGAGGCGCTGGCCGACTGGGCCAACCGCCGGTTTCAGGCGGGGCTGACCATTGAAGAGATTCAGAATACCAAGCCGGAAGCTCTCTACCAGAAACTGCTTTCGCTCAGTGAGCAGTATCATCAGGGAAAACTTGAGCAGGATATTGCTCAAATGATTCAAGAGGCCGATTCACCCAAACAATTGGCTCAAAAGGCCGCCGAAAGGTTCGGCACCTCCTTCCCGCCGGAGGAACTGGCCGACAGGGAACAAGCCCAGAGCAAACTGCTGGCGGCCGCACGGCAATTTCTGCGTCAGGAATTGACCGAACTGGAAAAATATGTCCTTCTGCAGATTCACGATACGGCCTGGAAGGACCATCTGTATGCGATGGATCGGCTCAAAGAGAGCATTATGCTGCGTGCTTACGCCGAACGAGACCCCAAAATAGAATACAAACAAGAGGGCTACCAGATGTTCCAGCAAATGCTCGAATCCATCGATGACAAGGTCACCGATGTGATTTTCCGTGTACGGCTGGTGGACCCCCGCGCCCGTCAGCGGAGCGTCTGGAACATCAGCCAGGCCCAGCACGACGAGGTCGGCCAGTTCGAGATGGCCCAGCGTCAGCAGGCCGCCGCACAGGCCCCTCAAGGGGAGGTCAAAGTCAAAACCATTCGCCTCCAGCAGCCCAAAGTCGGACGCAATGACCCCTGTCCATGCGGCAGCGGAAAAAAGTACAAGAAATGCCACGGTCAAAATGCCTGAGCCGAAGCCGGCTTAGCGGAGCTGCTCGAAGCAAAGATTGGCAATGTTAATATAATCAGCAGCTGACAGATTCTCCGGCCGCTGCTGGGCATCTACAAACGCCTCCGCAAACACCTTCGGCCAGTGCTGTACGGAAGAAAGCCGGCCTTCGACAAAATGCACACAGGCCTTGAGCATCTTTCGCCGATGACTCATAAATAAATGAACGATTTGCTGAAAGAGCTCCATATCGTGAATTTGAGCGACCTTGTTCGGATTGCGGACAAACTGCACCATCGCTGAGTCCACCTGCGGTCGCGGCCAGAAGACGGTTGGGGGCAGGGACTTGAGAAAATGAACCTCGCCGGCAGCCGCCATCACGATACTTAACGGGCCGTATGCTTTTTGTCCCGGCTGGGCCGCCATTCGCTCAGCCACTTCTTTCTGTACCGTTACGAGCATGAACTCAGCGGTCAGAGGCCCGGTAATCAGATTGGCCATCACACTGGAGGCGACGTTATAAGGCAGATTGGAAACCAAAAGAAGACGCCCGCCGGACTCTTCCAATGCCTTTTGGAGGGCACTGATGACTGCCTGATTGAGGGCATTTTTGCTTTCGAGCACATCCCCGTTAAGCACGGTTAGATTGGCAGCATTAGCCAGCCGCTTCTGGACAATCCCAAACAAAATCGGATCGTATTCCACACCCACCACATAACCGCTGCGGGCGGCCAGTTCCTCCGTCAAAGAACCCGTGCCGCAGCCGACTTCCAGCACCGCATCGCTGCTGCGAATGCCGGCGGCCTCGACCAGCTGACGCATCAGATTCAGGTCAATTAGAAAATTCTGCCCCAGCCGATGTTTCGGATAGGTGCCGGCACCAGCCAGCAGCTGCTCAATTTCCTGTTTGGTCTGCATCGGAGGCCCTCTTGTCCTGGCGGTGCTTACGATGAATGGTGGCCATCTCAATCGCCATTCGAATCGCCTGTTTCATACTGTGCTCTCTGGCGATTCCCTTGCCGGCAATGTCAAAGGCCGTCCCGTGCGAAGGGGAAGTCCGTATAATCGGAATCCCGATCGTCACATTGACCGCCTCATCAAAAGCGAGCATCTTGACCGGTATCAGCCCCTGGTCATGATACATCGCCACCACGCCGTCATATTCGCCGCGGGCAGCCCGTACAAACAGCGTATCCGCCGGAAATGGGCCTTCACAGCGAATACCGACTTCCTGAGCCAGCAGCATCGCCGGACGAATAATCCGCTGCTCCTCATCGCCGAACTGGCCGTCTTCGCCGGCGTGCGGATTCAGACCGGCCACCGCAATCCGCGGATTTCTGATTCCAAAATAATCCTGCAAAGCCGTATTCAGAAGGTCTATCGGCTCAAATACACAGCCGATGGTGAACTTATGGCGAATTTCAAACAAGGGCTCGTGAATCGTTGCCAGCGCCAGTTTCAGCGGACCGGCAGCAAACATCATCGCCTTGCGGGGACTTTTGCAACAATCCGCCAGCATCTCCGTATGGCCCGGCCAGGGTGCATTGGCCATCTTCCAGCTGGTCTTGCTGATGGGAGCCGTCACAATCGCATCCACAATGCCGTCGCGAGCGGCCTGAACAGCATCCAAACAAAACCGGATTGAACATTCCCCGCTGATGCGCATGGGCCGATGAAGATAGGACGGCACCAAATATTCATCATAATCAGCCACAACAACCTGACGCGGATAATCCCGACTGATTTTCTCATGCGGATGACGAATCCAATACGGGGGCACCTCCGCCAGGTCCGCTGCATATTCAAGCTGTTCATCCAGACCGAAAATAATAAACTTGGCCTGACGCCGAAGCAGCGGGTCTGCCAAGGCCTTGACAATAATCTCCGGCCCGATACCCCCGGGATCACCCATCGTAATCCCAATGGCCAGCGAGTCTGAAAACGAGTTGTCCGCTCGATTATTTGTCATTGGGGAAATAGCCCGACTCCCGCAGCAATTCAGGGATCAAAGAAAAGGATTGAGCCGCCGTTTTGCTTAGAAACTTGTGTACAATCTTAATCAGAATATCTGTTTCAATATTGACTTCATCGCCAATCTTCGCTTCCTTCCATGCGGTCTGGGCCAGCGTCGATGGAATCAGAGCAACTGTAAATCCCCTCTCCTTCAGCGAAGCGATGGTCAAACTGATGCCATCCGCCGCAACCGAACCCTTTTCGACCATTTGTGCAAGCAGGGCCGGTGCCGTTTCAATGTGAAACTCGGCAAACTCCTCCTGCCGGCGAATAGCCGCTATCCTGCCGACACCATCGATATGGCCCTGAACAAAATGGCCGCCGAAGCGTCCATCCGCCCTCACTGCCCTTTCGAGATTGACTTTTCGTCCGCTTTGAAATCTGCCGAAGGTGCTGCGGCGGAGCGTTTCCTCGCTCACGTCAAAAACAGCAGACGCACCTTTCAGCACAGATACCGTCAAGCAAACACCGTTTACCGAGATGCTGTCCCCTGTTTTTGTTCCTTCGGCAGCAGAACCCAGCTCAATCTCCATCTGCAAACCGCCTCGATGCGGGCTGATCCGACGAACAAGACCTATTTGTTCTATAATACCCGTAAACATATCATTTTTCTGCTGTTTGTCTTCCTGCTGATTTTTGAATCAATATGAAAAACGCTTTGTTTTGCCGGTCCTGCATAAGCAGGGGTCTTGGCCGGGCAAAATCCCGAATTCCCGTCTGGGCGGGAATGGCTGCGGATTTCTTGAATTATCCAAAAACCAATAACTTGCTATCTATCCTATCTTTAGAAATCTGAAAAAGCAAACGGCTTTTCTCCGCGCTGGCGGCAGATGGAAGCCCGCAAAATAATGGTTTCTTTTTTGAGGTTCTGCGGTATGATGTTACCATTATGGAATGGGCGGGAATGTTGGAATCATAGAGACTCATAGGGAGTTTTCAGATGAAAAAAGAAAGACTGTATAAAAAATATCTTTTTCTTTCCCTTGTTTTAATGCTTTCCGTGCCGGCCGTTTTTGTTATCGCGGCGGCCTCGCAAAGAACCCGAACACCCGACCAGATGGGCGCAATGCCCCGACAGGAAACCCCGCGCAGGCAAACCACCGACCCGCAGACACTGGAACAGCAAGCCTCGGAGGCCGCCTCTCTGCTCGAACGGGCGCTCGATGATTTCTTTGTCCAAATCAACGAATACAAAGACCCTGAAGAAATTTATGTAAAATCCGCCGCCGTCCTGCTGGAGGACAGCCGACGGTATCTGATAAGGTTCGAAGACCCTGCCAAAACGCGCTATATGCTCCTCCAGGCATGGGTAGAGTATTGTAAGGGAGATTGGGAAGCCGCTCTCACCAACAGTGTTCGTGGGTGTCGATTGGATGCGACCAATCGGGATACATGGGTTTCCCAGCAGTTCTTTTCGCTTCTGCTGTCCAAACGTCCCATCCAGCCGCCTCCTGTTCGGCTCCCTGGATCGCGAACCGCCGCTCAAAGGATAAGGCCGGAAATGGCCGCCGAAGTTTCCACCGGCCAGTCGCCCTATGGAACAAGCGGCAAACTCGACTTTAATCCCGAAACGCTGCGGCTGGACCTTATCGGAAAAACCATTAAGCCATTCTCCGCTTCTTTTCTGGATGGGAGCCCTCTTGATTTTACTTATCCGGAACAGAAATCTATTCTCTGCATTCTCGTATGGGAGGTCCCTTCGAACCTGCTGAAGCAGGAGTCTCCCCAAGAGACTGACCAGCCGCTGCTGTATGTTCCAGCCAAATCCCAGCCGGCCGCACAGGAAGGAACTGCCGATTCCTCCGAAAGCAGCTTGTCATCGTTAGCTCAGCAAACAGAAGCACTTGAGGCGCTCAGGGCGCAGGTGAAAAAAGCCGACAGAAAAGATATTCTTTTCTTCAGCGTTATTACCAACAAACCGGAGCAAAAGCCGGCTGTCGAGCACTATCTGAATCAAAATCCCCACCCCTTGCCGGTTCTGTACGCCTCCACCGCTACGGCCGAGTTGGTACTCGAGGCAAAGACGCCTTTTGCAGCCATTATCGACGAGAACGGCCGATTCCGATACGCCGGTTCCGCGGAAGGTTTTATGCTTCCGATGCTGCTGCGGCATTGGACAGGAATCCCCTTTGTGAAATTAACCGGCCAAAGTATTGCCGGCGATGGCGAACATCTCCCGACAGAAGGCCCCGCCGACCCCAACCGGCCGGCTCCCCTGGCGGCTGACCCCAATTCTGCAAAACCATCGGCTCAGCCGCGCGCCGCCGTACCGGCCGGGAAGGAATCATCGGAAAACGCAGAGTATAACGATCTGTGCGGGGCTGAGCAGCTGGCGGCAGCACAAGACTTCTTTCTGAAGGCAGCCGGCAAACGATTTATTTCATATCGCAAAGGCGTCGATTTATGCCGGTATGTAATCAAAAATTGTCCCAATTCCAAAAATGCCGAGGCAGCTCGTGAACTTCTGCGAACCAAAATCCCCGAAGACCAGCGAGAATCCCTCGGCTTGACAAAGGAGGAACTAGGCCTGTAAATATCCTCGGGTTCTGTGTGATGACAGGCCGCTTGCAACGTAGGATACAACCTAATGCGGTTAATTGATTTAATCTTGAAAACTCTTAAGTCTCTCTTATGACAATCCAATCCTCCAACTGCGATCTTCCTGCGCTTTTCATTTCCGCCGAGTGTCTGCCGGAGGCGTGGGAGAAGGCCGTTCTGGCTGTGTGGGACCACGGGCTGACGATTCCGACGCAGTATGACCGGCAGGGCGATCCGCCCAGCAAAGATGCCACGGTGATGATTACTGTCAGCAACCCGTTCCGCGAGCCGCGCATCCACAAAAACTTTCCCGGCGGGCCGGAAGAACTTGAATCATACCGGCAGGAAGTAGTCAGCGGCATCCACGACCACTGGATTGACCCGGCTGCCGGCAAATGGACCTATACCTATCATCAGCGGCTGTTCGCCTACTGCCCCACCGAAGACCTGCGCAATCCCCACAGTCCCAAACCCTTCCAGCCGGTCAATCAAATCGATTTTATCGTCGATGCCCTGGCCGCCTGCCATTATACGCGCCGGGCTCAGGCCATCACCTGGATGCCGACCGCCGACCCGAAAACAGAAGACCCGCCCTGCCTGCAGCGTCTCTGGTGCCGTCTGATTCAAGATGGCCAGGACGGATTTGTCCTCCAGATGAATACTCATTGGCGCAGCCGAGACCTCTACAAGGCCTGGTTTATGAATGCTTATGCTCTTACCGACCTCCAGCGGATTCTCGCCGAACGAATTGCTGAGAAAATCGGCTCGCCGGTCCGCGTCGGCCGCTACACCGACATCAGCGATTCGCTCCATATCTACGGTTCCTATCTGAAAGACGCCGGCATTGAAGTCGAAAAGATGCGAACGACGCCGTTTACCCAGCGGGCCTGGAACTCCGACTGGCCGGCCTTTGCCTATATGACCGAAGAGGCCCGCAAAAAACTCTCTCAAGACCCTGACTGGTATGCTCACTCAAAAGGATAAACAAACTATGATTTCTTCTTCAAGAAAACACCCCGTCGTTTCTGCAGCGATTTTTCTTTCTCTCCCCTTGCTTTTCTGGATTGGATGTTCCAGCTGGCACTACACCGTATCGGAAAAATCGGATATTGCCTTTTACCAGCCGCCGCAAACCACTCAGCTGCTTGACAATCCGGATCCAGGACGGCCGCGCAATATTATTCTCTGTATTGGTGATGGAATGGGCACCAACCAGATTGCCCTTGCCCGCCAGGCCGCTGTCGGCGCCGCAGGCCGGCTCTGGATGGAGCAAATGCCCTATACGGCTCTGGTTTCCACCCATAATGTCCGCGGGGAAGTGACCGACTCGGCAGCGGCCATCACGGCTATCCTCTGCGGCATCAAGACCCGCAACGACCGTCTCGGCCAGGATGAAAAAGGCGTAAACTGGATTTCACTGCCGCAGCGTCTTCGGTCGGACGGCTGCCGCCTCGGCGTTGTCGTCACCTCCGCCATCACACACGCTACTCCCGCCGGCATGGCTGCTCATGTCCCCAATCGCGACCTGGAAGCCCGCATCGCCGAACAAATGTTCGATGCCCGTATTGATGTACTGCTGGGCGGCGGACGCAAATACTGGCTGCCCGACTCTGAACCGGAAGGTTTCCGAGCCGACCGCCGCAATTTGCTGGCCGAAGCTCAGCGAGCGGGCTATACGCTGGTCCGAAATCAACAGCAGCTGCAAGCCGTCGAGCAGGGTCGTGTATTGGGGCTTTTTCAGGCAGAGGCCCTCACAACACTTCCGCCCGAACCTTCGCTGCAGGAAATGACACAGGCCGCCCTGCGGATTTTAACCAACAGCAAACCCGAGAAGCCCTTTTTCCTCCTGATTGAGGGCAGCCAGATTGACTGGGCCTGCCATGCCAATCAGGAAGAAGTCTGTATCCGTCAGACCCTTCTGTTTGACCTGGCTGTTCGGGAAGCCCTGAATTATGCCGCCGCAGACAAGCAGACCCTCGTTCTGGTTACCGCCGACCATGAAACCGGTGAATTGACCTTATCCGGCGGCTCCCTGAAGCCGAACCTAATGAAAGCCCATTGGTCTTCGAAAAATCACAGTGCCGCACAGGTGGCTTTGTTTGCCTTTGGTCCCGGTGCTGAACAATTCACAGGGGTTCTGGACAATACAGAAATCTCCCGACGCATCGCCCATCTGCTGGGCATTGAAGACTTTCCCAAGACCCTTCCGAAAAAACGCGCTGCTGCTCAGTCAACTTCAATCCAAATGGCTTCAATCTTATCAAACTAAGGAATATCTTTTATGATTCGCAAGGCCTTTGTCATGCAGGTTCACCCCGGTTATGAAGCTGAATATGAAAAACGGCACAATCCTATCTGGCCTGAGCTCGAACAAACCCTTCTGTCGCACGGCGTAAAAACCTACTCCATTTTTCTGGACGAGCAAAGCCGTCAGCTGTTCGGCTATGTCGAATTGGAAGATGAGGCCCGCTGGAATGCTGTTGCCCAAACGGATGTCTGCCGAAAGTGGTGGGCCTATATGAAAGACCTTATGCCCACCAACCCCGACAACAGCCCGGTTGAGCGTCCGCTTCGAGAGGTCTTCCATATCGAGCAGCCGCCCCGTTCCCGCAGGTGAGAAAACCTGCTCTTGTCCAGAGCACTGCCGGCCTCTATAATACTGCGAAAGCCAACAGGTATTTTGAAAGCAGCTCCCAACCAAAGGGATACAGCAAGATGCGAATTGTTTTTTTGGGTTCAGCCGAGTTTGGGATTCCGTCTCTGGAGGCCATCCTGTCCAGCCGCCATCACCTGGCAGGGATATTCACCCAACCAGCCCGGCCTGCCGGACGCCGGCGCACTCCGAAACCTACCGCTGTTTCTATTTGGGCCAAACAAAAAGGACTGCCTGCGGCAGAATGCGAGAATATCAATGCTCCCGACTGCATCGGCCAAATCGCCGCCTGCAAAGGCGATTTGCTGCTGGTAATCGCTTTCGGGCAAAAGATCGGCCGCGCCGTCATCGACCTTTTTCGCTTCGGAGCTGTCAATGTCCACGCCTCTCTGCTGCCCAAATACCGCGGAGCCGCTCCCATTCACTGGGCCCTGATGAATGGCGAAACTGAAACCGGCATCAGCATTATCACGCTGGCCGACCGAATGGATGCCGGCGACATTCTCGCCCAGGCACCGGCTCCCATCCTGCCCGACGATACTGCCCAGACGCTCCACGACCGTCTGGCGGCTTTGTCTGTTCCGGTCCTGATGAAGACCCTCGAGAAGATTGAGAAAGGAACCGCTGTCTATACGCCTCAAAACGAATCGGAAGCCACCTATGCTCCCAAACTTCAAAAGCATCACGGCTATATCGACTGGGAGCGTCCTGCCGCTGCCATCGTCAACCAAATTCGGGGACTGTGGCCCTGGCCCGGCGCCCAGGCCGTATATGTCTCCGGCAAAACCGGACGTTCCTGGCGGGTAACCCTCCAGAAAGCGCAGGCCCTCGATGTGCCGAATCCGACCCGCCAGCCCTCCGGAATGCTCAATGAAAATTTGGACGTCTGGTGCGGAGAAGGTGCACTGCGTATTGAGCAAATCAAACCAGCGGGCTCGGACCTGATGTCGTTTGGCGCTTTTGTCAACGGCCGGGCCTGTCAGCCAGGTGATTTGTTCCTGCCGCTGGAAAAAGTTCTCAAAGGAATGATGGAATGAAGATGTCCCCCGCTGCTTCCAATCGAGCTCTGGCCGCTGAAATCCTCCTCAGCTGGGAAGAGGGGCGCCGCACCGCCGCCGAGCTGCTCGAACAAACTCTGCCCCATGCAGAATCGCGCGGACAGGTAACCGATTTGGTTCTGGGCGTCATCCGCAATCGAACCCTGCTGGATACACTCCTGGCAGCCGCAGCAGAGATGAAGCCGGCTTTCGTTGAAAAAGACCTGATGATTCTGCTGCGGCTGGGGGCCTATGAACTGGTGTTCTGCCCGGATACCGCCGATTATGCCATCCTCAGTGAAACGGCCTCTCTGGCAGGCCGGCAGGCCCGACGGCGCGGGTTTGTCAATGCCGTTCTGCGCCGGCTTCAGCGGGCAATCGAAGACCGCCGCCGACCCGAAGAAGGAACCGACCCGCGCTGCTGGATACCCACCAAAATCCCTCTCGGCTGCCTGCTGAAAGAGCCGCTTCTGCCTGAGCCATCCACCCAGCCCGCAGACTATTACAGCACAGTTTTTTCAATGCCCAAATGGCTCGTCGAACGCTGGCTGCAGGACTACGATCTGGAGGCCCTTCGCCAAATTTGTCTGGCTTCCAATCGAATCCCTTCGATTATCCTCCAGCCCAATACGCTGAAAACCACCGCCCCTCGGCTGGCCGAACTGCTCAAATCCGAAGCCGTTCAGGCAGAACTGAATGCAGAACAAACCATGCTTCGCATTCATACCCGCCGCTATCTGCCGGACTTGTGGACCTTCCAAAAAGGATATTTTTTCGTGCAGGATCCTACCGCCGCCAAAACAGCCGCAATGCTGCCCGTCCAGCCGGGCTCTGTTGTTCTGGATTTATGCGCTGCCCCGGGCGGTAAAACCCTCCAGCTGGCAATGATGATGAAAAACCAGGGCCGCATTATCGCCGCCGACGCCGACAGTCAGCGGCTCCGAAAAGTCGAAGAAAACTGCCGTCGGCTGGAAATCACCTGCGTCCAGTGCGTCCAGCCGGAGCAAATTAAACAGACCCTCGGCGCCAAAAACAAAGTTCAGGCCGTTCTGCTTGATGTGCCCTGCTCCAATACCGGCGTGATGGCCCGTCGCGCGGAGGTGCGATGGCGGCTGAAACCGGAAACAATACCCGAACTGGTACAGCGGCAGAAAGACCTGCTCGAGCAGGCCGCCGGCTGGGTCCGCAAATACGGCCTGCTTCTGTATTCCACCTGTTCCATTCTGCCGGAGGAAAATCAGCTTCTTGTGCAGGAATTCCTCCGCAATCGTAAAGAATTTAAACTTGAAAAAGAAGAACTGACCCTGCCCTTCTGCGGCAGCAAAGAAGTATTTGCCCACGACGGCGGATATGCCGCCCTTTTACGAAAACAATAAAACCCGAAAGCTATGCGATGTTATCTGGACATTGAAACGACGGGGCTGAGCCCTCGCCACGCCGAAGTTACTGTGGTGGGACTTGCCCTCGAAAAAGGCCCGGTGCTCGAAGTGATTCAGCTGGTCAGCCCGGGTATTACCGAAAAAGACCTCAGGGCAGCCCTGAAGGGCGTCCAGCGGATTTACACCTACAATGGAAGCCGATTTGACCTGCCGTTTTTGCGGAAGCGGATGGGCATTCACCTCGAGAAGTCCTTTCATCATCACGATTTGATGTACTCCTGCTGGGAGAAACAGCTCAAAGGCGGCCTCAAACGAGTGGAAGAAAAACTGGGCATCGCCCGGCAGCTGAAAGGCGTTGACGGCTGGATGGCCGTCCAGCTCTGGCAGGACTATGTCAAGCGAGGAGATGCCGAAGCCCTGCAGACCCTGCTCGAATACAATCGCCAAGATGTGGTCAATCTGCAAACCCTGCGAATGATACTCCAGGTTCCCTGAACAAAAACAGAAACATAAAGAATAGGAGACTCGCTATGAAAGGCAAAAAATTGATTTTCTGGACGGCTGCCCTTGTTCTGTTCGGCGGCTGTTCCACCGTACCGGAAAAGAAAGAATCCCGCGACGTCCTCAGCGCCGAAGTCAAAGAGGCCATCGCCCTTTTTAAGTCCGAGGATCCCACCATTCAGTCCTTCTTTGATAATGCCTACGGGTATGCTGTCCTGCCGCGGGTAACCAAAGGGGCCTTCTGGATTGGCGGGGCCTACGGACGAGGCGAAGTCTTCGAACGCGGCCGGAAAATCGGCTACACGAGTCTGTCGCAGGCCACCATCGGCTTTTCCTTCGGGGGCGAATTCTTCCGAGAAATCATCTTCTTCCGTGAAAAGCAGGACCTCGATCGCTTCCGCACGGGTGAGTTTACCTTCTCCGCCCAGGCCACTGCTACCGCTGTGACCGTCGGCGCCGCTGCCAAAGCCGACTACAAAGATGGAATGGCCGTCTTCATCATGGCCGATCGAGGTCTGATGGTCGATGCCTCTATCGGCGGACAGAAATTTAAATTTATCGAAGCAGACCTGAGATAACCGCTTGCCAATGAGGGTTTGCTGCGATAAGATGCCGCTTCCGTAGAAAGCAGAATGGACGTCTTTCTCGAGGGAAAAAGTGAAATTTTCAGAAAGGGGACAGAAATGAAGGAACGGAAAAGACATTCAGGAATACAAAAACTGGGGATTTGCCTGATGGCGGGGCTGCTTTCAGCCGTCGGCTGGACTGCACAGTTAACGGTCCGTGCCGACCAGCCCAAAGATACCATTGCCCCCGAAATCTACGGCCATTTTGCTGAACACCTGGGCCGATGCATTTACGACGGCATCTGGGTTGGCGAAGATTCATCCATTCCCAATATCCGCGGCATCCGCATCGATGTCCTCGAAGCACTCAAAGCATTGAATATCCCTGTCCTCCGCTGGCCGGGCGGGTGCTTTGCTGATGAATACCATTGGAGAGAAGGCATCGGCCCGCGGGAAAAACGCCCCTCAATGGTCAATACGCACTGGGGAATGGTCACGGAAACCAACGCCTTCGGCACGCACGAGTTTCTGGATTTATGTGAACTGCTCGACTGCCGCGCCTACGTGGCCGGCAACGTCGGCTCCGGAACCGTCGAGGAAATGCAGGATTGGGTCGAATATATGACCTTCGACGGCATCAGCGAGATGGCCAATCTTCGACGGGCCAACGGACGCCAGGACCCCTGGAAAGTCCGCTATTTCGGCATTGGAAACGAAAACTGGGGCTGCGGCGGAAATATGACCCCCGAATACTACAGCGATCTGTACAGACGGTATGCCACCTATGTCCGCAACTATTCCGGTAATGAAATCGTAAAAATTGCCTGCGGCCCGGGCGGGATCGACTACAACTGGACCGACGTCGTCATGAAAAACTGTCATCGGTATATGGATGCTCTTGCCCAGCATTACTATGTGCGGGGCACCGGCTCCTGGGGACACAAGGGCAGTGCCACTCAGTTTGATGAAAAAGAGTGGTTTGCCCTGATGAAAAATACGCTCGAGGTTGATGAAGTCATCCATCGCGTCAAGGAAATCATGGACAAATACGACTCCCGCAAACGCGTCGCCCTCTTTGTGGACGAATGGGGCACCTGGTGGGACAGTGAACCCGGAACCAATCCGTCTTTTCTCTATCAGCAGAACACCCTTCGTGACGCCCTCTCCGCCGGCATCTTCCTGAATATCTTCAACAGCCACTGCGACCGCGTCCGGATGGCCAACATCGCCCAGACGGTCAATGTCCTCCAGTCGATGGTTCTCACCGAAGGCGAAAAAATGGCCCTCACGCCGACCTACCACGTTTTTGAGATGTACAAGGTGCATCAGGGCGGCCGGCTGCTGCCGACAGAGCTCCGCTGCGACGACTATTCATTCGAAAACCAAAAAGTTCCTGCCCTGCACGTGTCCGCCTCCAAAGGCAAGGATGACGCCGTGTATATCTCCATATGCAACCTGAATCCGAACAAGCCGGCAGAGCTGAACTGCATACTGGAGGGATTCAAAGTCAGCTCCGCCAGCGGACGCGTCCTGACCGCAGAGACAATGCAGGCCCATAATACCTTTGATAAACCTAATGTTGTCAAGCCCGCGGTACTGGAGGGCATTCAAGTCAAAGACGGCAATCTCTCCGTCACCCTGCCGGCTCGCTCCGTTGCGGTACTGAAAGCAGTCCAGTAAAGAACCAAAAAAGCAAACAGCAAAACCGCCGGTCCGCAAAACCGGCGGTTTTTTATTTCTGACTCCAGCCGGGTCAAGCGTTTTTCTTTGCAGATGGATATTTCCCCTCGCTTTTTCCCGCAGAAAATGGTTAACTGCAAGGACAATTTTTTTCGGAACAGACCGATGAGGATAGATTACGATTTCCATATTCATACAGAATATTGCGGACACGCACCGGGGATGACGGTAGAGGCCATCTGCCGGCAGGCGGACGCGCTGGGACTGCGTATCATTGCCATTACGGATCACTCCTATCATCCGCAGGAGCAGGCCCCCGTTGAGGAAATCCGCCGCCAGGTTCGGCAGGCCCGCCCCCGCTGCCGCGTCATTGTCGGTGCTGAAATTGACGTAGACGGCGATTATGACGATGGACGGCTCGCTGTCCAAAATACGGACAATCTGGATTATGTGATTGCCGGGTTTCACTATGTCCCCACGAAGGGGCATTACCCCCACAGTCCCGACCAGCGAGGAATGGACGAGTTGGACTTTCTGCGGGTGTGGGAAAAGACACTGCTGGGCATTGTCTCCAATCCCCAAATCGATACGCTGGCCCATCCCGGGCGGCTGCTGGCCTCCTGCATAAATCTGGATGTTCACAGCGAACGAGCGCTGGGGATTTTTAAAGAGGCCGCGATTTTGTCGGCCCGTCATCAAATCGCCTGGGAGCTGAACGAACTGACCGGCGAACGCATTCCGGAAAGTTGGCATCCGTTCTGGGTCAAGCTGTATCAAATTGCACTTGAACAAGGCGTGCGGCTGATTTACGGTTCCGATGCGCACGAGCCGGAGTCGATCGGCAGATGCACCTTTGCCCAAACCATTCTCCGGCAGCTGCCCGCCGGGTGCCTGTCTGCCCCTGAAGACCTGCCTGCGGCCCGACGATGGAATTATCCAATCTCATCCTGATCGGTATGCCCGGCGCCGGCAAGAGTACCCTCGGCATCCTGACGGCCAAGGCCCTCGGTCTGAGTTTTCTCGATACCGATGTGGCTATTCAGGCCGAATATGGACAAACCCTTTCGGAGTTAATCAGCCGGCACGGGCTGGAGGGGTTCTGCCGGATTGAAGAGGAGTATCTGGGCAATCTGAATGTCCGTCAAACCGTCATCGCCACCGGCGGCAGTGCCGTCTATTACGATGGGGCGATGAACCATCTCAAGCGGACCGGCCGGGTCGTTTATCTCAAGGTTCCCCTTGAAATCCTTCAGAGCCGGCTGGCTGACATGGCCTCTCGAGGGGTGGTCATTGAACCGGGCCAGACGCTGGAAACCCTTTTCAAGAAACGAAGCGGACTTTATGAAAGATACGCCGACCTTATTATCCCGCTGGCCGAGCAGTCCCACGAACAGGCCGTCCAGGCCATCCTGCAGCGTCTTCAGGAGAAAGACGGCAAGGAGCCCATCGGCTAATTGCGGAGACTTTGGAGGGGAGCGGGCATTCGTCCGCGTCTTATCACAAAGTCTTTTGAGGCCTTTCGCGAGACGGGCATTATCGGGGCCGAGCCGAACAGCCCCCCAAAATGAACAATCTGGCCGGCCCTCTTGCCCGGCACAGGAATCACCCGCACACTGGTGGTTTTATTATTGATGATGCCAATCGACAGTTCATCTGCAATGATGGCGCTGAGCACATCCGGGGGTGTACTGCCCGGCACAGCAAACATATCCATCCCTACCGAACAGACGCTTGTCAGGGCTTCCAGTTTCTCCAGCGACAAGGCCCCCTGCCGCACCGCCCGAATCATGCCGGCATCTTCACTGACCGGAATAAAAGTCCCTGAGAGTCCCCCTACATGTCCGGAGGCCATCGCGCCGCCTTTCTTGACGGCGTCAATGAGCAGTGCCAGGGCCGCGGTTGTACCGGGCCGGCCCATTCGGCTTACCCCCATTGCTTCGATGATTTCCGCCACCGAATCGCCGGCCCGCGGCGTCGCGGCCAGCGAAATATCCACAATGCCGAACTCCACGCCAAGCAGATGGGCCACTTCTTTTCCGATCAGTTCACCTGCGCGGGTAATCTTGAAGACGGTTCGCTTGATCACTTCGGAAAGTTCGGTCAAATCGCAGTCGGGGTTCTGCTCGACGACTGCTTTCACAACGCCGGGGCCGCTGATGCCGACATTGAGGGCGAAATCGGGTTCGCCGGCGCCGTGATGCGCTCCGGCCATAAAGGGATTGTCCTCCGGGACGTTGGCAAAAACCGCCACCTTTGCACAGCCGATGCCTGTTCGGCTGCGGAAGGCGAGTTCTTTGAGCACATGGCCGAATCGCTCTACCGCCGTCATATTCAGGCCGGCCCGCGTCGAGCCCATATTGAAATAGGAACACACCCGCTGGGTCTGCGAAAGGGCTGCCGGCAGCGAACGCATCAGGTTCTCATCGGAGGAAGTCAGCCCCTTCTGGACGTGGGCACCAAAGCCCCCGATAAAGTCAATCTCTCCTGCTGCGGCTGCACGGTCCAGCATGCGGGCTGCGGCCACAGCAACGGCCTGCGTTTTCGGCAGCGGCTCCAGCAGAATCGAGGCGGGCGTTACCGCGATCCGGCGGTTGATGATGGGAACGCCGTATTTGGCCTGCATTTTGTCAGCGGCTGTGTTTAACTGTTTGCCCATTGATTCGATGCGCTGGCCCGCACGGGTGCAGAAATGGTCCAGATCGCGGTCCATGCAATCCTTCAGATTCAGACCGAGGGTGAGTGTGCGGATGTCAAAATTCTGACGCAGCGTCATATTGACGGTTTCAAAGATTTCTTCGACTGTAATCGACATATCCAATCCTCATTGTCCGGGGTTCTTCGCTTTTGCCTGCCGGGCGGCTGGGCCGCGGTTGGGATTTTTCACAGATTGAAGTACTATACCAATTTGGGAGGCAATGTGCAAAAAAAGTCGGACAAGGGAAATCGGGGTTTTTGGGCTGGAAATGCGGGGGGCTTGGGCGGGGGCGGCGGCTGGAAGTGCTGGAAAGAGAGGGGGTAAGAATTTTTTGATGCGGGGGATTTGAGGGTCGGGGGTGTTGCGGAAATTGGCTGAGTTCGACTGCCTGGGTCGAGAATGAATGAAGGGGAAAAGTGAAGAGTGAAGAGTGAAAAGGGAAAAGGGGAATAGTCGAGGAAGCGGGTCTGGTTTTGGGTTTTGGGTGAAAAATAAGCGGAAAATGGGGGAATATCTTGCCGGAGGGGGTTGGTAGGGTATAATGAGGGGCGAAACGGCTGCTTTGGAAAGACATCGAAAAATAGAAGGGAACAAATAAGGAGTCTGTCAACCTTTGGGCGTGCACCGAATTTCCGGGTCTGAGGCAAGAGATGCTGTAATTTGATTTAAGGAGGATTAAAAACAGATGGGCGTCTTGATTTTTCCTGTTTCCCCGAACTTTCCGCACGAACTGAATAGGGGTGCGATACGGCCGGGAATCTTAGCCGTCAAAATAGAGCAAAGAAAGGGGTGCAGTCAGTGGGACTTGATGACCGAAATCTATTATTACTGCTTCCGGGATTACAGCCCGACCCGGCCGGATACATCGACGGGATGAACCTGTATGCCTACTGCGGGAATAATCCCATCAACTGGATTGATCCGTGGGGTTTGGATAAAAAGGAAGGTTCTCTTGGAGATATGCTTGGAGATATTGGTTGGTTTTTAGGAGAAGTTGTTAAAAAAGCGTGGAATGCACCTAATACGGCATTGGGTGTAGCAGTTGGAATAGTAGGTGTGCCATTGGGAGGAGATATGCCAAAAATTGAACATAATGGCATAGAATTTACTAATTGTCCTTTAATAATTGATGGTGCTGCTCTGACCCTTGGAAATACAATGTTATATGGACAAGGAAACTATAGCTGGCAACAGATTATGTCCCAGCCGTAGTTGAAGGTTCATAGCGGCTCCATTGTTTTAGCCTATCCGACCCTTCGTTTTTCTGCAAGGGTCTGTTCGTTCTCCAATTCATCCAGATACGATTTCAGCATCCAGATC
>Ga0208196_1000136_pt1 | contig 103892 bp, 80 predicted proteins | sample AD_JPNNA7_MetaG_FD_184443 | JGI IMG/M metagenome (GOLD analysis project Ga0208196, IMG submission 184443) | Active sludge microbial communities of municipal wastewater-treating anaerobic digesters from Japan - AD_JPNNA7_MetaG (SPAdes) (version 2) | ecosystem: Engineered > Bioreactor > Anaerobic...
GGCCGGATTATTAACAGGAGCATGGCTGTTTTTTGCCGGGTACTGAATTTTGTTGGATAAATCCCTTTACTCAACAAAAAATTTTCCCGATTTTACACAAAACAGGGACTTTATGGACAGACACTAATTAAGTAATTACAAATTTAGTGCAGAAGATTTGTTCATGCAGCTTAACGGTTCTGGGCTTGCTTTTCGTGCCGGAATTCGGAGTGGTTTCGGGTCCGAACTCTTTCGAAATTTCAACCATCGTGACAAGGGTTTCCTCTAATGTGTCGTGCAACAGCGCCAATTTTACAGCTAGCTCTTAATTAAAATCAGGCTTGTTTTGATAGGTCACAAGAACTTCATCGCCACATTGCTCAGGTGCACAACACAGGGCAGATTTGAACCGTGGATGGTTTGATTTTTTTCAGCATCTCGGGCAACGGCAAATTGATTGCGTGTTGATGTATTGATTGTATTTCCATTCATTTGATTTTATTTATTCACCCGATATGATAGTTTTATTTAATAAGTTTACATTCTCAAAAATGAAGAAAAATGATAAACAGATTGTATTCTACCATAGTGGCCATATCTTTTCTTGCGTCTTCGCAGGGGCAACCCATCCGGTATTCTCCGCATTTTGACATCAGGGAACTTGCCTCCGGTGTATGGGCTGCCATCAACAACGATCATTATGGCCACGCCATCTGCAATGCAGGCATCATTGACCTGGGGCAGGAGGTATTGATCTTCGACCCCTTTATGAATATTGATGCGGCAACCGACCTGAAAGCTGCAGCACAAAAACTGACCGGCAAACCGGTAAAATATGTCATCAACAGTCATTATCACAATGACCATATCCGGGGCAACCAGTTGTTTAAACCTGAAGCAAGCATCATCAGTACCTATCAGACGAGGATTGATCAGAACATCAACGAACCGAAAGAAAGAGCTGATGAAATGAAGAGCGCAGATAAAATCCTCGCTTCATTGCGCGAGCAATATAAGTCCATAAAAAATCCTGAAGAAACCGAACTGCCATTGTGGATTGCCTATTTTGAGGGTATCACCGCCTCAGCACCGCTTCTTCAGTTGGTGGTACCTGATGTTACATTCAACGGAGAAATGTGGATTTACGGCAGTGCTCGCGATGTTAGAATCGTTGAATACAAAAACGGCCATACGGCCAGCGACTGTATGTTGTTTTTGCCCAAAGAAGGCATCGTCTTTACCGGAGATTTATTTTTTGTGCTAAGGCATCCTTTTTTCGGAGACGGAAACCCCGATGAATGGTTCAGGCATCTGGAACGAATGGAACGAAACGCCGGCTACTCCATTTTTGTTCCGGGACACGGACCGATAGGCGGAAAAAATGAAATTGCCGAATTGAAAAATTATATCAGAGACCTGCAGAAAATTGTGAGGGATGGTATTGATCAGGGTCTCGCTGATGAGGCTATCCTGAAATCACCGGTACCTGAGCCATACAAGCCATGGAAACTAAGTCGCTTTTATGCCGAGAATCTCAACTTTCTTACCCGGACCATGCGAGGTAAGTGAGAGGGGAGTGACGTTGTATCGGGGGCGTATCTTTTGGTATGCCGCATAACGGGTACGCATATGGCCTGTGGCGGTTTGCGAGGCACGTCACTATCCACCGAGACAAATCTTAATGCGGAGTATAATATCTCAAGCCTGCGCTTCCCCACCATTGGTTATATGCGATGTTGTGTCCAGTTAATTAATAGATAGTAATGTATTTAGTGTCGATTCTAATTCTTTAGACGGTTCCGGTGCATTGGAATCAATAATCTTTCCTTCTCTATCTATTAAAATATATTTAGGCAAAAAGTTTATCGAAAATCTTTTCCCAAATTCAGTTCTCATCCCATTAGGTATGAATAGCTCTCGTACTTCTCCTTTCAAATTTTTATTTGTAGCTATATAGTTTTTCCATATATCAATCGATGAATCTACAGATATGGCAATAAACTGAATGTTATTGTTGTTTTTATAGTTAGTTGCTAATTCATAGAAATGTGGTTTTTGAGCAATACATGCCCCACACCATGTTGCCCAAACATCTATTAGTACTAATTTGCCTGCAAAATCAGATAATTTTATTGTTTGATTACCAGTGTCTTTTGCCAGAAAGTTGTAAGCTTCCATTCCTTTTTGTGATGCAAAGTGAAATTCGGTAATCCTTTCATAAATCTCACGGTAAGGATTATTTTTTTGTTCTTCAAGAATTTTACGCATGATGACAGAATCAAATAATTTATTGTGTCTTTCCCAATAAGAGGGACTCGCAACTAATTCTTTAATATAAATAGCTATCAAATAGTTAGCCAAATCAAAATTATTTGTGTGTAAATGGATAAAATCAATAAAATCAGAAATGCTTTCTAACTCATTATGCTTTCTTAAATATTCTATTTCAAATTTGTACAGTAGGTTGTGAGGCAGCGATTTATTGTAGATGGAATTATTATCAATTTGAGGTAGAAAGTCCCAGTAGGAGTGATTAGGGGTTAAGTTCCTAATTATTCTTCCATAATAAAAAAGAAAAGAATAAACCCTTGCGGAATTTTGAAAATCAAGAATTCTCCTTTCAGTGGATGTTAAGCTACTACTATAGCAATTAATCACGCTATCCCTTTGATTGATAAAGGAATCAAAGAGGCTATAGACGTCTTTGGGGTCTTCTGTTTGAAAAATGAATTTTTGGTTTTCCCCAATGAACGAATTAGTTATGTAGGTCAGCGGCGTTGCCGCCGCTTTCCCCATTAAGAACTGTACATGCGACTTTCACCGCATACAGCTCCGATAATTCAAAATTTAGTTCTCACAAAACTAAATCGGCTCATCCGCTCCTTTGCAGGAAACGATTTCCGATAAAGTGCCCTTTCGGGATGTACGTGTTCGGTTGCTTTTCTGCTTCCGCTTCCAGAAGTAGGCATCCCAAGTCGGGTCATATGGATTGGCTTCACACCTCACTTTTATATGCCGCCTAATCGGAATGTCCGCCAGCTTCATAAGTGTAAAGATAGCATCATTCTCGCCATCTTTGTGCTTGAAGCCAAAAATCCAATCCCGATTACCGACCTTGATAAAGTATTTGTCCTTTATCCATCTTCTCGATTTGTTCGTATGCCTCCGATAAGACCAACGCTTTAACTGATTGGTTAATATATGGTCTATCTTGCTAAACGTAGTTTTTGACACCACACCGCTGTAGTAATTGCCCCAGCCCCGCAATACGGGGTTAAGGGCTTCTATCAGCTTTTGCTGCGCTACCGCCTTGTTCTTTCCGAACACTACCTCATGCAGCTTTTCAGTGAACCGTTTCAGACTTTTAGGAGATGGTTTGATGAGCAATGTACCGTTGTACTTCCGAACATTGAACCCTAAAAAATCGAAGCCCTCACTAATGTGCGTTATCAGTGTCTTTTCTTCGGATAGCGTGAGACCACGCTTCCCAAGAAACTCAATCAACATGCGCTTTATCTCTTCCAGTGTTTCCCGTTTGTCCGCTGTGACGATGAAGTCATCGGCATAACGTACGCAATTCACTTTCGGATAGTAAAGCCTACCGTCGATATAGCTCACCTTGTACCTCTCTTTCATCATCCTTTCCATGCCATCGAGCGTAGCGTTGGCGAGTGTCGGTGAGATGATGCCGCCCTGCGGAGTACCCTTCACCGTAGGCTGTAACAGCTTGTTGAACACCACTCCATTCTTCAGCCATTTCTCTAAGATGTACTTGTCGATTCGTACGTTATCGAGAAGCCATTCGTGGCTGATGTGGTCGAAGCATCCCTTGATATCGCCCTCCAATATCCATTGGGGAGAACAATCCCTGCTTAACCATCTGTGTAGGGCGTCTATAGCGTCAGCCGTACTTCTGAACTTTCTAAATCCATAAGAGTTGGCGTCTGCCGTTGTCTCCGTAACGGGTTCCAAAGCCATCAGATAAAGAGCCTGCATGGCTCTGTCTTTCATGGTCGGAATCCCGAGCGGTCTTATCTTCCCGTTCTTCTTCGGTATGTTGACCCTTTTCAGTGGGAGGGCTCTGTACCCTCTCCGTTTCAAGGAACACACTGCGTTTATCTTCTTGGCGTTGGTATTCCACAATACATGGTCAACCCCTGCCGTACGTTTTCCTTTATTGGTTGTCACTTTCCTTACCGCCAATGCCTTGGCTTCAAAGGAAGTGACAAGAAGATGCTGCAAGGCTTTCACCTTATTGTATCTTCTTTCTTTCTGAGCCTTTGCTATTCGGACTTGTAGCTTCCTTACCTTGCGCTCGCATCGTGCGAAGTTGATTCCCTTCCATGACGTCCTGCATTCGGCTGAAGATGCACACTCGGCTTGCGCCTCGCTCCTTTGCTGTTTCTTCATACTTTAAGTTCTACCATTCGTTTCGCAAAGAATTACCCTGTGGAAGTCTGCCCGCTTTCGCGCGGGGTGACGTTCAAACCCCTATCCATAATATTACATCATGGCATTCGCTTTCTCCACAATCCTTTACCCGCACTCCATTCGGCCGCTCTTACGATTGGCTTACCCATCCGCAGTTGGCTGATGGGAGAAGTACGGGCTTACCAAGTTCCGCACAAGTAACTGACGACCGACTTAGAGTCCGCCCCTCCACCGGCAGTGCGACATCCGTGTAGTACGAAAATAAAGCGCACTATCCTGACTGCTTGCCTTTTGGCATGGCTCATAAACATCCGTGAGCCATTTCTTTATTACGATGGTGAAACGGTTCACCTGCGTTACTCATATCGGTCAGCCTTGCCATTCTTCACCTATGATGTTTAGGCTGGAACGTCGTTGTCAAGAGGGCTCCGCACCCGACCGTTGCCAGTCACGCACGCCTCTTTAGGCTACTATTGACGGAACAATAGGTTCAGACGCCATGCTGAACAATTACTTGTGCGACTTCTTGTCGCACTTACTAATAAAAAGATACTGAAGCAGCGAATCAGCCAAATAATTACTTTTTAGGTTACCGCTGGAATCGATTTTTAATGATTTGTCACTGTTAGGAGAAAGGATACCCAGATGAAGATTATTATCAGAATTGCTTAAACTGGCAATGGAAACTACAATCGGTTCATTTATTTTTATCAATGTGTCAGATACAGTATAAGGTAAAATTACAATGGGGTCTTCTGTAATTAAATCTCGTATCACAAGTGAATCACTTATTTTACTTTGATTTTCAATGAATATTCTGACTTCATTGTTATTAATGCAGCTTCCCAATACTATTAGAATAGCAAGGTAGATAAGTTTTGAAAATTGCTTCATTGTTTTTGTTTTAATTGGCCACAACGGCTGGCGGTATGTTTTGTTTGCGTGCCCGACGCCAGGAGGGCTGGCGTGGTTTTTGCCCATCGCGGCGCTTGCAGTAATCTGTCTTTTTGTTTTTCAGGTTATCGCGCCGCTGTCACAAGTTTGCTGGATGTTACAAATCTATCCTTCTGCACATCGTGTTATAGACAGCGAGCAAAAACCATGACAAGCAAATGAAATATACCGACCTGTTATGCTTAGGCTTATTTATTATTCTCAAGGCTAATGCCACTTATATTTTGTTTTCCCTAGTGGATCAATTTTAATCTTGTCTTTGAATAAATGAATTGAATTCCACCAATCATAATAGGCGCTGGCAGCCTTTTTATGTGATTGGTCATCAAAAACTATCTGTAATTCAGGAGCATCTCTTAAGGCAAGAACAGGATTTTGTGAAGGGAATCTACCTATTAAAAACTTACTATTGGTTTCAACTGCTCTTATGGATTCAACTGTCCACAAAACAAACATACCAAGTTTACATTCTTGTTGCCAGAAAGAGGAAATTGGATTACGGGGAAAGTTAGTGATGATTGTAGTTTCATTTCTGTATTCAAGTAAAGCAGATATGTCAGCGGTGTTAAATTCTGGTAAATCAAATGATTCATATGTGCCTGAAATTAACTGATCTATATATGTGTCTACATCAGGATTGTCTGTATGTTTTTCACATCCAAGCAGTCCAAATAATGTAACTAATATGAATGATCTGAGAAGTATCTTCATGGGTTTAGTGGTTGGTTTATCAACTTATATGCTACAAAAACTGTTCCATTTGATTTATTAATTCTCTGGACGACTTAAGCTTAAGCATAACTTACTTATTTGTATACCAAAGGTAAACAATAATTGCTGATTCAGGTGGTTATTGTGTGGCTGGGATAAATTTTTATATTTTGTACAGCCGGAAAATCAGAGGCTTATAGGCAGAACTGTAACCCTTGTCAACCACATGCCTGTAGATATTATCCACCACATGATCATTGTTTATCTCCCCGACTGGCCGCTTACCTGCCTCTTGCAGGAATAATCTGATCATATGGGCATAGGTTCAGGTGGTACCACCTTAAGGTGCTAGAGGCGTAAGCCTCTTTGTAATCGGGAAGCAAAAATGCAGTAAAATTGGGAAGTGCAATGCAGTAAAAATGGGAACAATGATACAGTAAAATCGGGAACAATTATGCAGTGATAAGTTATCTTGATTATTAACCTGTGCTACCTTTCAGGATTTGATAAAAAAGACTGAGATGGATGCACGCCAAAAACGACTTATCATTATGTATCATGAGATTCAAAGGCTCCGTAATGTTGAACATTTTTCCATTCAGCGCATTGCGGATAAATTAAAAATCAATTTCCGGACCGTTAGGAAGATCCTCCATATGACGGAAGAAGATTATGACAAATTTATAGAGAAGAAGTGGGCAAAAGGCCGCCTTCTGGATCCCTACCGTGATTTTATTATCAGCTACCTTCAGCAGTATCCGGATACTCCTTCGGCAGTCATGCATGACAGGCTTAAGGAGCGGTTTGATACACTACCTAGGGTTGATCCTAAAACAGTTTACAACTATGTGATGACGGTTCGCCGGGACCATAACATTCATATGGTCAGTTCCAGTGAAAGGCAGTACTCGGCAGTCCCGGATCTTCCTGCGGGCCACCTGGCCCAGGTTGACTTCGGAGAGAAGAAGCTCCGTCGAAGTACCGGTGAGTGGGTTAAGGTATACTTTTTCGTTATAGTTCTTTGTTACAGCCGTCACAAGTTTGTTCTGTTTCTTGACAGGCCCTTTACCTCTGACGATGCTGTTATAGCCCATGAGAAGGCATTCGAGTTTTTTGGTGGCATCCCCCGCGAGATAATCTATGATCAGGACAGCGTTTTTCTTCACCGTGAAAACGGCGGAGATTATCTTATGACAGATGTTTTTCATCGCTACCAGGCCAGCCGGGGGTTTAAGGTTACCTTTTGCCGGGCTGGTGATCCCGAGAGTAAAGGTAAGGTTGAGAACTCGGTTAAGTTCGTCAAGCACAACTTTCTTTTTAATCGTACATTCATAAATCATAATATCCTTAATGATCAGGTCCTGGCCTGGCTTGAACGTACCGGTAATGGCACGCTGCACAATACCACCCGTAAAGTGCCACAGGAGCAATGGCTTCTTGAGCGTCCCTTTCTGCGGCGCTGGATACCACTGCTTACAGCAGCAAGAACAAATGGTCATAAGGTCATTAAAACAAATACTATAAAGTATCGGGGCAACAGTTACTCGCTTCCTTTCGGTACTTACCGCAACGATGAGTCAAGAGTATTTGTAACAGAAGAAGGTAATGAGTTGGTTATAAAAAATGCTGCAGGCAGCATAATAACGACTCATCTGATCCCGGATGGAGTAGGCCATAATATTATAAATACCAATCATCGCAGGGATACTTCCATTAAACTTGATGTTCTGCGTGGCAAGGTAAGGGAGTTTTTTGGCCACTCCGGTGAGATAGATACATTTATCGATAAGATCAACAAGCTTTATCCCCGCTATGTCCGTGACCAGCTTACGGCGGTTCTTACTGCAGCAGAAAGAAGCGGGCAGCAACATGCAGGGATAGCCCTTGAGTTTTGTGTGCGTAACAGCCTGTTCAGCGCAAGTGATTTTAAATCGGTTCTCCAGGGCCAGAAGGCCGGCAGAACCCACCTCTCTACAGTGGCACGACCAGTCATCAAGCCCCTGGGAGATGCCAGGACACAGTTGATAGTGAACATAGAACCCGAGCGGAGTGACATACGGGAGTATGAAGTGATTTTTAACCAAAGCCTTTGATGCCATGAGTCAGTACATACCACTTATCAGGCGTCAGGCCTCGCGCCTTCGCCTTTCGGGTATCGGCGGGAACATACCCAACCTCATCCGGGAGGCAGAGCAAAACTCTCCGAGTTATGATGAGTTCACACATAGTCTGTTCGCTTTTGAGATAAAAGGCAGAGAAGCCAAACAGCTGATGATGAGGACGAAGCTTGCAAGACTACCATTAAATCATGATCTTGACAGCTATGACTTTAATTTTTCCTCCGGACTATCGGCCTCACAGCTAAATCAACTCCGTGAGCTCAATTGGCTGGATCAGTGTTACAATATTATGTTTAGCGGACCATCGGGAACAGGCAAAACATACATCTCTGCCGGTCTGTGCTACGATGCCCTGCAGCGTGGATACAAAGCATACTTCCGTGGCATGAACGATATACTGGCCACCCTCAGGCTGAAGGAACTTACACCTACTGCCGGCAAGGAGTTTAAAAGACTCTCAGAAGCTCAGCTTATTGTTATTGATGATGTTATGACACTGCCTCTTGGAAGGGAAGATGGCAACAGGTTCTTTGTATTCTTAAATCAAATCTACGAGACAACTTCTTTCATAATCACAACCAACAAATCACCGGCTGAGTGGGCAAGATCAGTAGATGACGAGACCCTGGCAACAGCGCTGCTTGACAGATTGCTTTACAAGTGCCAGTTAATCCAACTTCAGGGCAAGAGTTACAGAATGCAAAACAGAAAGACAATTTTTTAAACATTGATGAAAACTTGCAAGAAAATAGGCATACTTTTACACCAGAGTCACTGCATAATTGTTCCCGATTTTACTGTATCATTGTTCCCATTTTTACTGCACTTCATTTTCCCGAAATCACTGTATTTCTTTTTCCTGTTTACACTCTTTTTTCATTATATGGCTTCCTGATCCTGAAATCTGAGCTGATTATCACGATTATTTCAGAGAAACCGCCATCCGGTTCAGGACTTTTACAAAAATTCCCGGCAGCTGCCGCCAGGCGCAGGTTTTTCGAATTTTTCTAGCCTTTATCGTCCGGTGTTGCTTTGATCTGTGTAAGATACAGAGAAACAGCTGATTAATAATTTAATTATCACAATGATTTTCGAACGCTCTTTCAGTATCCGGAAATATTTTGTTGTAATCTGAAATATAATTTCTACTTTAGGCAACTTTAAATTCATTTGAAAATTTATATAACAAATTTAACTCTATGTTACTTCATCAGCAGTTTGTCCGGATGGCAAAGAAATTCTCATCCAAAATTGCCATAAAAGACAGGACGACCAACCAGTCACTTACCTTTTCAAAGGCATTGATCGGAGCTCTGATCCTGACTTCAAAGTTTAAGAAATATGATAAGGGATTTATCGGTATTATGATACCGACTTCCGCGGGCTGTGCCCTGGCATCCGTTGCAGCTCTTATGAGCGGCAGGATCCCTGTTATGATTAATTATTCAACAGGGGCTGAAGCCAACGCCAGGTATGCCCAGAAAAAATGCAGGTTTAATACAATCATTGCCTCAAAAGCCCTGCTGGACAAGATTGGCTGTCCGGTAATCGAGGGAATGGTTATGATTGAGGATCTGATGAAGGGTGTTACTACTGCCGACAAGCTTAAGGCTGCTCTTAAATCAATGCTCCCCGTAAAATTGCTGCTGAACACTATACATAAAGGGGCTGAAGATGATTATGTTGTCATGCTTTTTACCAGCGGAAGCGAAAAAGACCCGAAGGCTGTTCCGCTTACTCACAGGAATATAGTTTCAAATATCGAGAGCTTCACCAAGGTTATCTCCATAACCTCATCAGATATCATCCTTTCAAACCTGGTCTTCTACCATGTCTTCGGACTGACAGTGGATCTGTGGGTTCCTCTCTATCTTGGCATGACCATGATTACCTATGCCAATCCACTTGATTTTCAGACAATAAGCAATATAGCCCGAGAGGAAAGGCCGACACTGATGGTTGGAACTCCCAGCTTTTTCTGGGGATATCTTCAGAAATCCGAGCCCGGTGATTACAAGTCTTTCAGGCTGATGGTTTCGGGTGCCGACAAATGTCCGGATGCATTGCGGGGGGAATTCAAAAAGAAACATGGTGTTACTTTGCTGGAAGGTTACGGAACCACGGAAACTTCTCCTGTCATATCAGTCAATTCCCATGAATTCAATCGTCCCGGCAGCACCGGCAGGGTTATTCCCGGCCTTCAGGTAAGAATTGAGAATTTTGAAACCGGGGAGGACTGCAAGACGGGTGAGGTTGGAAAAATAATGGTAAAGGGCGATTCAGTGATGAAGGGATATTTTGAGGATCCTGAACAGACTGCAGAGGTATTGAAGGACGGATGGTACAATACCGGCGATATGGGATTCCTCGATGGAGAAGGCTATTTATGGCATGCCGGACGCTTCAAGAGATTTACAAAGATCGGCGGGGAAATGGTTTCCCTTGTAAAAGTGGAGGGGGTTCTCGAAAAACTGCTTCCGGAAGGCGTAAAATGTTGTGTTGTTGAGATTTCCGATGAAAAGAAGGGTTCCTACATTGTTGCCGCGGTGTCTGCCGGGATTAACAAGACAGAAATACTCCGGAAGATGATGAAGGAACTGCCGATTATTTCACTGCCCAGGCAATTTGTTGTTATAGAGGAACTGCCGATGATGGGAACCGGAAAAATAGATTTCCGCAGGGTAACGCAGATGGTCGGGGAGATGGAGGAAGTAACCGGCGACGCCAGGTAGGTACAGCTGCCGGCAGCTATACCGTTACGGATCCTATTCAAACTCCTTCGGTACTCCGCAGATTATCCTGAATAAGCTGTCGGGCGAAGTGTTCCTGTACTGGTGTTTTTCGTCCGGGCTGACAAGGGCGAAATCGCCTGTCTTCATAGGATGTTCTTCCCCTTCCGGATCAACAAGGACACCCTGTCCTTCAATGACATAATTCATATGTTCATAGGGATGGCTGTGATATGGAGTATTTCCGCCCGGTTCGATTGTGAAAACCCTGAGGGAATACAGCGGTGCACCATCCATGCTTCCGAGGGGCAGCTGTTTCCAGGCACCGGAAGCGCCTTTCATTTGTACCTGCATTTTATCAACCTGGTCAAGAGAAATAATTTTCATAGCTGTTTTTTTTATTTGTTCTTATGCACTGATGAAAAGGCTTTTGCTTGAATAAACCGGATCACAGGTAAGGTTGACCCTTAGCTTTCTCCATCCGGCCTCGTCGCCCGGAGTGGGGATATGGGTGAGATGCACCTCACAGTCACGGAGGAGTTTCAGGTTTTCAAGTGCCATTTTTGCTGCCGGATTTGACAAAGCACTTATTCCAAGTACAATCAGCGTTTCATCAACATCCAGGCTGACCATTTTGCCATGAAGGATGTTTTTCTTCAGATGAGTGACGGAATCGATTATATTTTCAGGTAAAAGATACATTTTATCCGGCAGGCCGGCGAGATATTTTGCGGCATTCAGCACAAGGCTTGATGAGGCCTGCATCAGGGGGGAGTTTTTCCCCGTAATGATAGTCCCGTCGTGTAATTCTATGGCTGCTCCTGAAAAGATTCCTTCATTTCCCTTTCCGCATTTTTCAGCATCCCTGGCAGCTTTCCTTGCGGGCTCAACAACATTTCTGTCCTCTTCCCTCACCCCGACCTTGTCCATTATCAGGACAATACGGTCCATGGCCTCCTTTTCCGACAACCCGGCAGCATATTCAACCGAACATCTGAAAAATCTTCTGATTATTTCCTGGCGGGAAGCTTCCCTGATTATACTGTCCTTAATGATGCCCGCACTTGCCCTGTTCACTCCCATGTCGGTGGGCGACTGATACATGGATTCTCCGCCTGTGATCTTTTCAATGATCTTTTTAAGAAGATGGAATGCTTCCAGGTCACGGGTATAATTCACACTTTTTATATTGTAGGCCTTCATATGGTAATCATCCAGGAGCACCCTGTCTTCCTGATCGGCAGTTGCAGCTTCATAGGCGAGATTGACCGGATGATCGGCCGGAAGATCCCACACCGGAAATGTCTCAAATTTTGCATAGCCTGCCTTGATTCCCTTCCTGTAATCATGGTAAAGGTTGCAGAGACAGGTTGCCAGTTTACCGCTGCCCGGTCCCGGTCCGGTGACAATTACGATGGGGCGGGTGGTTTTTATCTGTTCATTGGCTCCGTATCCGTCATCGCTTACTATAAGATCAACATCTGTGGGGTAACCTTTTGTGGGATAATGCAGATAAACCTTTACACCCCTGTGTTGCAGCTTGTTCCTGAAAATCTTCGCATGAGGCTGATTCTGGTACCTGGTGATGACAACAGCTGCGATATCAATGCCCCATTCCCTGAAATCGTCAATGGTCTTGAGAGCATCAACATCATAAGTGATTCCGAAATCCGCCCTGACTTTTTTTCTTTCAATTGCTCCGGCATGAATACAAAGAATTACATCAATCTTGTCCTTCAGCATCTGCAGAAGCCTCATCTTTACGTTCGGATCAAAACCCGGAAGAACCCTGGCGGCATGATAATCATAAAGTATCTTGCCTCCGAACTCCAGATAGAGTTTCTGATGGAAACGGTTTACCCGCTCAAGAATGGCAGATGTCTGTTCTTCAAGATATTTATCATTATCAAACCCTATCTGATCTAAAATCACCATTTTAATTCCCTTTAAAAATCATTCTTCCCCGGTCCGGATCAGAACTTCAATATTAATGATTTTTTCAGTTCACAAAATAATCTTTATTCCTTATGAACTCATTTTTGATCATTATATACTGACTTAATGATATATTTGTATCAGGGATTAATTTTCCGGTAACTCATATTCCGGAGGCCTGATCGGGACTAAATCATTTGGGTCTGCAAGGACAGATGCGGATGCCATGGAATTGATGAGGCGGAGTAAAGTAAAAAAAAATTGAATTTTTTAATCGCAAATTATGAAGTGTTACAAATTGTTGCTGACAATACTTCCGGCACTTCTCATACTATCCGGTTGTAGTGATACGGACAGTTCTACCGCTAAAAGAAAGAAATTAACAAAGAAGGAGATCAATTACATTGTTGAGTTCGATAAACCTGTTCCGTCAATACCTTCAGGTTTGAGGATCTCGACATTTGACACAGATGCAACTCCTCCTCCGGGAACATGGCTGGCTTATGATTCATTGTTGAATACAGGGGATCTGGGTTTAAGAGCAAAAGGCCTGGTTATCCTGGGCGCAGGAGAACCTATTGTTATTTGTTGTGTGGATTGGCTGGGGATCTCCAATGCCGGGTATGATTCATTCCGCCGTTCTCTGGGCAATGCAGCCGGAACAAGCCCGGAAAGGGTATCAATACACACCGTTCACCAGCATGATGCTCCAAACTGTGATTTCACCGTTGAAAAAATACTTCTGGATGCAGGCGTTGATCCGGCATGCTTTGAAGGTACTTTTCACCGGGAATTTATCCGTAAACTGTCGTATGTGGTCAGGAATTCGCTGGAAAAATCACAGCCTGTAACTCATATAGGGACCGGCAGGGGAATTGTTGATCGGGTGGCTTCCAACAGAAGGATATTGGGAGAAAACGGGAAAGTTATCGGGACAAGGTGGACCACTACGAAGGATCCGGCTCTGAGGGCACTGCCAGAAGGACTGATCGATCCCGAGGTCTCGGTTGTGAGTCTTTGGAATAATGATGATCCCCTGGCAGTCCTGAGCTTTTATGCTTCACATCCACAGAGTTATTACCGGACAGGTATAGCTAATCCGGATTTTCCGGGCATAGCACGTTTTTTCCGTCAGCTTGAAGTACCGGATGCCCTTCATATTCATTTTAATGGAGCCGGTGGTAATATTGGCGCCGGGAAATACAACGACGGAGCTCATGAAAACCGTCTTATACTTGCCCAGCGCCTGGCTGAAGGCATGAAACTGGCATGGGAATCAACAGTAAAGGAAGAAATCACACCCGAATCCGTGAGATGGAATTATATCCCCGTTTCACTTCCCCCTGCGAAACATTTGCTTGAACTTGAAAAACGGATGACAGAAATTTCAGATACCCTGTATTCTCATTCCCTGGCCTCCAAGCTTGCCTGGCTGGAGCGTACCAGGGCCGGAATTAAAACTGACGTTTCTTGTCTTTCAGCAGAAAATACCAGAATACTCTTTTTACCCGGTGAATTATTTGTTGAATATCAGCTTACAGCCAGGTCCATGAGAAAGGATCTCTTTGTAGCCATGGCCTCCTACGGTGAATATGGAATGGGATACATAGGTACTGCCGCTGCCTATGATGAGGGCGGATATGAAACAGGAGACGAATCCTTTGTTGACTCCGGCTCGGAAACAATACTTATGGACGCAATAAGCCGGCTGTTGGGTAACAGGTAATATCAGATGTCTGTATCATTGATAATGAATACTCAGATTGTGTTGAGCTTATCTCTGTTGACATAGACCTTCATTATGGCATTTATCAGGTCATCCATATCTGCCAGAGTTCCGAGCAGTGGACCTGATGCCCATAACATTACCATATCCTCACAAACCTGGTCACATTTAGGCAGATGCAGTTCGGAATTGAATTTCCTGAGCCTGGCGGCACCATACATTTTTCTGTAAACCGGCAGTGTCTGAATATGCTGTGTCCATGGTTCCCTGTGGAGGCCATTCGTGATATAAGGGCTCAGGCTTATACCTTCAGCGGCAATTGCTTTAAGGAATTTCTCACGGGGAGCTCCGTTGAACATATCCTTTTTATACGACCACGGATAAAGATACCACGAACCTGCAGTAGTACCGGGATAAAGTTTCTGCGGGACAAGCCCCGGGCAGTCCTTAAGATGTTCGGTCAGGTATTTTGCATTCCTGTTGCGGATATAATGCCTGTCCATAACTCCCGGTAACTGACCGAGCAGGCAGGCAGCTTCAAATTCGTTCATTCGGTATTTTGATCCGATAGTTTCGGTCCTGCCTCTTTTTGAAGTACCATGATTATGTACTGTGTAGCATTTATCCAGAAGCTCTTCATTGTTACTCACAATGCCTCCTCCTTCGCCGCATGAAAGTACTTTGCTGGTTTGGAAGCTGAAACAACCGACATCACCTATCAGGCCTGCTTTCTTTCCCTGGTATTCTGCAAAGTGAGCCTGAGCTGAATCTTCAATAACCAGCAGTTTATGCTTTTTCGCAATTTCCATTATCCGTTCCATGTTACAGGGCTGACCCATCATATGAACAGGCATCAGGGCTTTTGTCCGGCTTGTTATTCTTCTTTCAACATCATCAGGGTCGAGCTGGAAGGAATCCGGATCAAGGTCTGCCAATACCGGAAGAGCTCTGCTGACCAGGATTGATGCTATTGTTCCGGGATCGGTATAGGGCGAAGTGATCACCTCGTCACCGGGACCAATGCCAAGAGCTTCAATACATGTGTTCAGAGATTGTGTGCCTGAACCGGTGGCGATGCTTGTTTTAATCCCCATCAGCCTCGCAAATTCATTCTCAAATTTCAGAACCTTATTGTCGGCTGACTGAATCCGGCACCATATTCCGCTTTTTGCAGTATCCATCATTTCTGCAATGACTTTTTCGTCAATATAAGGCCATTCGGGCCATACTTTTGCCGGTGCTGCAGGAGTGCCTCCCAGAATAGCCAGTTTACCGGAATTGTCATTTATAATTTCAATATCCTTAAACGGGGATATGGCCCCTGATGCAACAGCAGCAGATCCTGCAGATGCTGTTGTAATAAATTTCCGTCTCGTAATTTTTTTCATTTTGTATATGTTATAAACTTATAAATCCCCATTTTTATAATCGATATGGATAGTATCAAAGTTCGTCAGTCTATTTAATATTTCAAAACATGAATAACAGATTTATCGGTTCCGGCATTAAGATTACTGCCATTGCCATATCAATGTCAATGTTGCTGATCAGTTGTAATACCTGGCCGGGATTTACAGGAAATAAAACTGAAAAGATCAACAGGCTTACCAGGGCTGAAAAGAAACAGGGATTTATGCTGTTGTTTGACGGAAAGACTTTCAACGGCTGGCGTGGTCTGGGAAGGGATCATGTCCCTGCCGGCCTCTGGGTTATTGAAGACGGAATGATCAAAAAAGTGGATACAAGAAATAAGGAGAAACTCCCTGATGGAAGGCCCGTTGAAGGAGGAGATCTGATGACGGTTGAGACTTATGAAAATTTCGAACTGACTTTTGAGTGGAAGCTGAATAAGGCGGGAAACAGCGGTGTGAAATACAACGTGTCGGAAGAGATGTCACAGGAATATGGATCAGGATTTTCGGCACTGGGTTTTGAATATCAGTTGCTGGATGATGATGATGAATCCTACAGGGGTGTATTAAAACCGGCACAGTTCACCGGCTCCCTCTATGATCTGATACCCTCGCGGAATGTTGCTCTCAGACCTGTCGGGGAGTTCAACAGCAGCAGGATAATAGTTGACGGTGATCATGCCGAGCACTGGCTGAACGGGATCAGGGTGCTTGAATACGATTTCGGGTCACAGGAACTGGAAGAGGCATACAGGGACAGTAAATTCAGCAAAATACCGGATTTTATCAGGAAACGGAAGGCACATATCGTTTTACAGAACCATAATGATGAATCGTGGTTCCGGAATATCAAGATAAGGATAATTGATTGATTGCCGGCAGCTGGTTTTCTGCTTCAGATGAATACCAGGGCATCCTTTATTACCCTGCTGTTGTTGGTGCCGTAAAGTTTTATCCCGACACAGGGAATGGCATCCTGGAGTATGTCCTGAACAGGGATCAGTGCATCCCTGATATCATCTATATCGTTCATGTCATCATACTCTTCCAGAGGCATATAAAGATGAATATACAGAATGTACTCCGGGTCGTTTATTTTTTTGAGTATTACCAGTATTCTGGAAAGCCACATCATTGATGCGGTATTGAAATACTCAATATCCAGCCTCAGGTTGGTGATTGGTTTGGCTTTTAACGCATACTCACTTACCCAGTTCAGGACCGGCTCATAAACCTTTGCCGCATTTTCAGGAATTGATTTTCCGGAAAACACCAGCTCGCCGGAATCCTTATTCAGGTCAATCCTGGGAGTTTTTGCAGTTTTTTCAAGAGTGAAATTATTAAGTGACATTTTTTTAAAAAAATATGGCAGAAGAAAACTAGGCAATACAGTTTCAAAAATACTTGATATGGTGCTAAATGGAAAAATTTTTATCAAATACTATTGAACAATAGTCAATAAAATCGGCATTTTATCAACAAATTTCCCTTTCGGGCCAATTGCGGGATCAATTCCCCGGTATGGCCTGCAGACTGAATCCGGAATGAATTCCATCTGTCTGACAGCTTCTTTAACAAATTTTTAACTTTCATCTTTTTTATTTTTCCCTGTTTTGAAATAATTTCAGCCGTTATTTTAAAGCAACCCGCAAGAAAAACAGATATTTTATGGATATTGTGATTGAAAATCTCACCAAGCGATACGGTGTCCAGAAAGCCGTTGACAATATTTCGCTCAGGGTGGCAACAGGTGAGATTCTGGGTTTCCTCGGACCCAACGGAGCAGGAAAGACCACCACAATGAAAATCATTACCAATTTTATAACTGCTGATGAGGGAGAGGTTTATATCGGCGGCAGATCGCTCAGGGATGATCCGCTTGAAATAAAGAGGCATATCGGCTATCTTCCGGAGAATAATCCCCTCTATCAGGAAATGCCGGTAATTGATTACCTGGAATTCTGCGCACTGATAAACAATATTGAAAAGCACAGGGTGGCGGGAAGAGTTGCCGAGATGATCCGTATTACCGGCCTGAACAGCGAGAAACATAAGAAGATTGCCGAATTGTCGAAAGGATACAGACAGAGAGTCGGTCTGGCCCAGGCTATGATCCATGATCCGGAAATACTCATTCTGGACGAGCCCACATCCGGACTGGATCCCAACCAGATAGCCGAGATACGCAAGCTGATACGCGAGCTGGGAAGGGAAAAGACAGTAATTCTCAGTACCCATATCCTGCCGGAAGTGGAGGCTACCTGCGACAGGATTTTCATTATAAACAAGGGGAGGCTTGTTGCTGACGGTACTGCCGAGAGTCTGAGGAAAAAGGCACAGGGTTCCGACATATTGCGCGTGAGAATTGAGGATGGCGATATAGATCAGATTTTCAAGGCACTGCAATCCTTAAAGGCAGTGTCAATGGTTGATTTTGCCGACAGGCAGAAAAACAGGTTTGATGTTCATTGCAGGAGCGAGGAGGTGAAACGTGATATTTTCAGGCTCTGCGTTGAACGGAACTGGGTACTTACCGAAATAACGCCATTTGAAACCAGGCTTGAGGATATTTTCCGGGAACTGACAATGAATTAATTCTGAATAAGCATGAAAACAATCTGGATAATAGCAAAACGGGAAGTGAATTCATATTTTGATTCGCTTACGGCAGTTATAATGATAGTGTTATTCCTGGGCTTCAGCGGATTCTTTACCTGGATATCGGGTTCGGACATTTTTTTTCTCGGGCAGGCGAGCCTGAGATCCTTTTTCGGAATTGCCTACTGGACACTCTTCTTTTTTATACCGGCTCTCACCATGAAGACTTTTGCCGAAGAAAACAAGAGCGGCACAATTGAAATGCTCCTGACAAAACCTGTAACCGACCGCCAGGTGATCCTTGGCAAATATTTTGCAACACTGATACTCATAGCAATAGCCCTTGCTCTCACACTTCCCTATGTGATCACGGTTTCAAAAATAGGGAACCTGGATGCTGGCGGAACCTTCTGCGGATATCTTGCCCTTCTGCTGATCAGTGCGGCATATGCAAGCATCGGACTGTTTACAAGCAGTATTACATCAAACCAGATAGTGGCATTTCTTTCTGCACTTTTTATCGGACTTTTTTTCCATATAATCTTTCAGATCATTGCCGGAGGAATGAAAGGATTCCTGGGACAGATTGTAAACTATCTCAGCATTACCTTCCATTTTGAAAGCCTTGCCCGGGGAGTCCTTGATTCAAAGGATGTTATCTATTTTGCATCAATAATTTTCATGGGATTATTCCTTACGGAAGTTTCCCTTTCAAAAAGAAATGCCTTTAACTAATCAGACTGATCATGGTCCGTTGATCCGTCAATAATTCAGAAAACGATTATGAGGAAAGCAAAAATAACATCAACAATTATCATCGTCACAATGATTGTGGTCGTTATAAATATTCTTTCAAAAAGCTACAATTTCAGGCTCGATTTTACCGAGGGTAAGGAATACACACTCAGCAAGGCAACCAGGGATATTCTTGAAGGTCTTGACAAACCTGTCACGGTCACGGCATATTTTTCTAAAGATCTGCCGCCGCATATCGGCAGCATATCTGATCACCTCAGGGATATGCTGATTGAATATGGCAACAGGTCAAAGGGTATGGTGGTATTTAAATTCGTCAATCCCAATGAACAGGAGGATCTGGAACAGGAGGCGATGAAAAATGGTATTCAGCCGGTGATGATAAATGTGAGGGAAAAAGACCAGGTGAAGCAGCAGAAAGCCTATCTGGGAGCTGTTGTTTCGGTTGGCGACGACAGGGAGACCATACCTTTTTTCCAGCCGGGTGCAGCCATGGAGTATGCCCTTACCACCTCAATCAAAAAACTATCCATAACTGACAAGCCGGCAATAGCCCTGATCCAGGGGCACGGGGAACCGTCATTAAATGAAATGCCCCAGGTTTATGCGGAATTAAGCGTATTATACAATGTTGAGCCTTTTACCATGACCGATACGACAAACATTCCGGACAGGTATAAGACCATTGCCATTGTCCGGCCTTCTGATACAATAAGTTCAAATCATTTCGGGCAGCTTGACCGTTTTCTCGCCAGGGGAGGCAACATATTCCTTGCCCTGAATCGTGTGGAGGGAGATTTTTCAACAGCAACGGGTCATTCTGTTTCCACAGGGCTTGAACAATGGCTCCTGCAGAAAGGTCTGACGGTTGCGGACAACTTCGTTATTGATGCAAGTTGCGGGGCTGTGACTGTTCAGCAGCAGCAAGGCAATTTTATAATGACCACGCAGGTGTCATTCCCGTATTTCCCCATAATATCAAATTTCGCGGACAATTCAATTACCAGGGGTCTGGAATCTGTCGTGCTGCAGTTTGCGAGTCCGATCATTTTCAGTGGTGACAGTACAAAAAAATTCACTCCCCTGGCGTTTTCCTCGGAAAGATCAGGAACCCTAAGCGCTCCTCTGTATTTTGATATTGAAAGGCAGTGGACGGAAAATGATTTTCCCATGTCTGACATTGCAGTGGCCGGAATTCTTGAAGGAAAGTTGTCAGGCGACCTGAATTCCAGAATAGTACTCGTTTCTGACGGGGATTTTGCAGTAAGCGGCCAACAGCGCGGCCAACAGCTGCCTGCAGACAATATCAGCCTTATGGTCAATTCCATTGACTGGCTCTCGGATGATACCGGACTCATTGATCTCAGGACAAAGGAAGTGACATCAAGACCCATAAAGGAGATATCTGACGGCAGCAGAAGTTTTCTGAAATGGTTCAATTTCCTTCTGCCCATAGTTCTCATAATTGTATATGAACTGATAAGAATGCAGATCAACCGCAACAGACGGATTAAAAGAATGGAGGTAAGCTATGAGTAGAAGATTTAACAACAGGAAGTTACTGGTAGTCCTGGGAGGATTGCTGATACTGCTTTTGCTTACGCTGGTAATTAAAATCCCACGTGAAAGATCGACTCTGAAGGGCACTCTGGTTGCATTTGACACGGCCGGCGTGGAGCTTATCACTATTGTTCCGAAGGCCGGATTGTCGGAGGAATTCAGGTTCACGCGCAATAATGGCAGGTGGAACATAATCCAGGGCGAAACAGTTGCCGTCCCGGTGCAGGGTGCTGTTGAAAATATCCTTTCGGGGATAATGGCAATAAAGCCACAGACACTGGCCGCTGTGGGTAAATCAGCGCAGGAGGAATATGAGCTTACTGACAGCCTTGCAACCAGAATAAAAGTTACAGGCAAAAGGGGCAGGAAGCTTGCCGAAGTGCTGATCGGTAAATTTAGCTACAGACAGTCTGCCAGTCCCTATGCAGGCTACGGAAGAAACAACTTCGATGTCACCACCTACGTAAGACTTGCAGGAGAAGAGGAGATTTATGCTGTTGATGGCTTTCTTGCCCTTACCTTCAGCGGCGGATTCAACGACTGGAGGGATAAAACATTTATAAGGTGCAAGCGGGATGACATAAACAGAATAACATTCACTTATCCTGCCGACAGCAGTTTCAGTCTTGTAAAAAGGGATTCGTTCTGGTTTGCCGGCAATCAGAAGGCGGATTCGCTTAAGGTTGCTGACTATCTCAGTTACCTGAGCCTGGCTGAAGGAAGGGAATTTGCCGATACTTTCCGGCCCGGTTCCTATCCGTCGTACCAGATACTCATCGAGGGGAACAACCTGCTCAGTATAACAGTGAAATGCTTCCGGGACGGGGATGATCAGTTTATCCTTAATTCAAGCCTTAATCCCGGGGTATATTACAGCAGTGACAGGGACGGCATGTTTGCGGAATTATTCAAACCGCGGAATCACTTTTTCTGATTCACCGTTTTTCTGATTCACTGTTTTTCATCTTTAATAACGGCATTTGCGGGCCGGTTGCGAACTCTGTAATTTGACGGATTCCGGGAGGCGCAGGGTGATATGCTTAAATAATTTTTAGTAAATTGTGTCCTTTAATTTTAATCCGGAAATCATGAAAAGGACGATGATTTTAATTTTCCTTCTGGCATTCAGTATTATTTCTGATGCCCAGTTGAGGGTTGGTGTTGCCAGGAAATCAATTACCCCGGAAACACCTTTCTGGCTGACAGGCTATGCAAGCCGTGACAGGCCGTCCACGGAAGTATTACACGATCTGTGGGCAAAAGCGCTGGTAATAGAGGAAAACAGCAGGAGCAGGATAGTCATCGTAACAACTGATATTCTCGGCTTATCCCGCGACATATCGGAAGAGGTTTCCCGAAGGGTTCTGGCTGAACATGGGATGGACCGCTCGCAGCTTATTCTCAGTTCGTCGCATACTCATTCCGGACCGGTAATATGGCCGGCACTCAGTGTCATCTTCGATTTTGACCGGGAAGATCAGAAAACCGTGATGAGATATGCAGAGAAGCTTACTGATGATATTGTGGAAGTTGTGAATATGGCGTTTTCAGCGATGGAACCGATGCAGCTCTCGTACGGCAGGGGAAATGCTGACTTTGCAATAAACCGCCGTCAGGCCACGGACAAGGGTGTGGTAATCGGACTGAATCCTGCCGGGACTGTTGATCATGATGTGCCCGTTCTGAAGGCAGCTGATATGAATGGCAACGTGAAGGCGGTTCTTTTCGGATATGCATGTCACAATACCACTTCGGCTTCATATCTGATTAACGGCGATTATTCCGGTTTTGCACAGATTGAAGTGGAGAAGATGTTCCCGGGAGCTGTTGCCATGTATATGGCGGGCTGTGGCGCAGATCAGAATCCCAATCCGAGAGGTTCGGTGGAGCTGGCTGCTGAACATGGCAGATCCCTTGCTGAAGCAGTTAATACTGCCATGAAAGGAGAAATGAAACCTGTAAGGCCTCCTCTTCGTACAAGCTATATCGTGACGGAACTGCATTTCCGGCCTTTTGACCCCGGAATATACCGCAGGGAAATGACAGGAGAGGATATCTATATGCAAAGACGTGCCAGGCTTATGCTGGAGGCTTATAACAAGGGATGGGATGTTTCCACGTACCGCTATCCCGTTCAGGCAGTGAGGTTCAGTAATGATTTCACCATTCTTGCGCTCACCGGGGAGGTTGTACTGGACTATTCCATTGCCGCCAGGGCCAGGTTCCCCCGTGAAAACATGTTCGTGGCAGGGTATTGCACCGAGGTACAATGCTACATACCTTCAAAAAATATACTTCGCGAAGGAGGATATGAGCCTGAAAGCAGTATGATATATTATGGATTTCCGGGGTCGTTCACAGAAGATGTTGAAGACAGGGTAATGGATGCTGTTGCCCTGGTAATGAAGCGCAGCGGGGCAGGGAGATGATAATGGCCTTCTCCGGCACACGGAACCTGAAAAACTGTTTTTCAGTAATGACTTGTTGAACCAATATTATCACTGATGAAAAAATTGCTGATCGTTTTATGCCTGATTACGGTAGTGGCAGGGCAAGCTGCAGCCCAGGACTACAATACCGGTATCGGATTCCGGGGCGGACCCTTCAATGGTGTGACAGTCAAACATTTTATAAAACAAAATGGAGCTGTTGAAGTGCTTATGGCATCAAGGTGGAGGGGCTTTGAGGCAACCGGGCTGTATGAAATCCATTACGATATCAGGAATGTTGACAGGCTGAAGTTTTATTTCGGAGCAGGAGGACATCTTGGCGTTTACAACGGTAAACATACAGGCTGGAATGATAATGAGGGCGCCTATCTGGTTCTGGGTGCTGATCTGGTTCTCGGTATTGAATACAGTTTCAGGGAGTTGCCCATAAACCTTGGATTTGACTGGAAACCGGCTTACAATATTCTGGGATCAAGGTTTGTGGCTGACGGAGCTGCCTTTTCTATAAGATTTATTTTCTGACAGATATTTCCCTGCAACTGCATATCAGGCTGTTTTCTCCTGATTTCAACAATTCTTTAAATAAAGCGGAGGATTTTCAGATTAATTCAAAAAAGCAGTTACAATTCATCTGTAATTATTAATTTTAGATTGATTTACCAAACTCAATCTGAAAATATACTATGAGAACAAATCTGACAATCTTAATTCTTTTATGCCTGATTCCCTTAACCGGATCATCCCAGGGCAAGTTCAACGGACTTGATCTGAATATGGGAAATCTTTACAGGCTTTCGGATGCCAAATCCCGTTCAATAAGCCCTGAAAACTTCACCGGTGAAAAGGGCAGAGGTGGTATGGCTGATCCTGCAGACAGGGATAAACCCAATGTTGCCAATTCGGCCAGTGCAGCACGTGATCTCGGGCAGGGCTGGAAAGTTAATCCTTTTGTCAGGATTAAACCGGGCGAGACTTTTACCCTTGCCGAAATTGACGGTCCAGGTGCAATTCAGCATATCTGGATGACTCCCGCAGGCAACTGGCGCTTTTCCATTCTTCGCATTTACTGGGACAATGAGAAGGAACCTTCAGTGGAATGCCCCGTCGGTGACTTTTTCGGAATGGGCTGGGGCAGCTATGCACAGCTATCCTCGCTGGCGGTATGCGTGAATCCGGGAAGTGCATTCAACTGCTACTGGACCATGCCATTCAGGAAAAAATGCAGGATAACAATGGAGAACACAGGGGATACTGATCAGATGACACTGTATTATCAGATTGATTATACTCTTACTGATGTCCCGGCGGATGCAGCCTATTTCCATGCTCAGTTCCGCAGGCTTAATCCCAATGTGACTTCCGATTATACCATCGTTGACGGCATCAGGGGAAAAGGCCATTATGTTGGGGTGTATATGGCCTGGGGTGTCAACAACAACGGCTGGTGGGGAGAAGGTGAAATCAAGTTTTTCATGGATGGGGACAGCAAGTTTCCGACCATATGCGGAACCGGAACCGAAGATTATTTTTGCGGCTCATATGATTTTGACACCCGGAAAAAGAATCCGGCAGGCGTTGAGGAGGTTAACTATACTGAATTTTGTACGCCCTATGCCGGATTACACCAGGTGATCCGGGGAGACGGCCATTACAACGTGATGCAGCGTTTTGGCATGTACCGCTGGCATATCCTTGATCCCATACGTTTTGAGAAAGATCTGAGGATAACCATACAGGATCTGGGATGGCGGCATGGCGGAAGATACCTTCCCCAGAAATCCGATATCGCCTCGGTATGTTACTGGTATCAGACCGAGCCGCATGCAAAATTTCCTGCGATACCGGGCTGGAGAGAACTTGAGGTAAACTAACCGGGGAAATATTATATGCATATTGAAAATCAATACATAAAAAACCATATATTTAAAATCGGAATTTATTGAATCAGAAGACGGGGCGCAATACGCTTCGTTTAACGGTGGCTACATTGCAACATGTTGGGATTACAGGACCTGTTGGAAGCAACAATTACAGAACCAATAATCAGAGAATCATATATTATAGAATCAATAATTATAAAACCTAAAAGATGGAAAACGATAAACAATCAAAGGCGAATATTCAAAAAGGGACAGGGCGGCGGAAATTCATTGCCAGTGCAGCAATGGCCACCATCGGCACTATTGGTGCAGCCGGTATTATTTCCTCATGCAGCAGGAAGCCAAAAGAAAAATTACCCGTACTTCTTAATGAAGCTCCGGATGGCAGGGTACTTAAGGCCGGTCTTATAGGATGCGGCGGAAGGGGTACCGGTGCGGCAGTCAATTTTCTGGATGCCGGCCCCAATCTTGAGATCACTGCCCTTGGTGATATTTTTCAGGACAAGATAGACAACTGCAGGGCACAGCTTAAAAAGCAGAAAAATGTGGAAATAGCGGATGACAAATGTTTTGTGGGGTTTGACTGTTACCAGAAAGTAATAGATTCGGGTGTTGATCTTGTTCTTCTCTGTACCCCTCCGCATTTCAGGCCGGCACACATTGAAGCCGCAGTAAATGCAGACAAGCATATTTTCCTGGAAAAACCCTGTGCCGTTGATCCTGTCGGGGCAAGATCTGTTCTTGTGTCGGTGGAGAAGGCAAAGCAGAAGGGCCTGTGCATGGTAAGCGGTACTATATACCGGGTATCAAAAGACTATATGGAAACCAGGAGAAGGGTAATGAACGGGGCAATAGGAGATATTGTAAGTGCCCATGTAATAAGAAACGGTGGTTCCCTGTGGGTCAGATCCCGGCAGCCGGGCTGGACCGACATGGAATACATGCTCAGAAACTGGGGCAATTTCTGCTGGCTTTCAGGAGATCATATTGTTGAACAGTTCATTCATCAGATTGACGTGATGAACTGGTATATGGGGGAGAACCCGGTCAGGGCAATAGGCTGGGGCGGACGCCAGAGAAGGGTTACCGGTGATCAGTATGATTTTTTCAGTATAGAATACGTGTATGAGAACGGAATGCACACACACTGTGCAGCCAGGCAGATTTCAGGATGTTCAAACCTTACCCGCGTGCATATTGCCGGAACAGAGGGATATGCAGATGCAACAGGAGCCATTTACAACTGGAAGGGGGAAGAAATATGGAAATACCCGAGGCCGGAAAAGGATGATCCTGATCAGACCTGGGCAGTCAAGGATCCTTTCGTTCAGGAACATATAAATCTGGTAACCGGCATCCGCACAGGAAATGTTGTTAACGATGCTGAGGCCCAGGTGATGTCGACCCTTGTTGCAGTTATGGGGAGAATGTCGGCATATACCGGCAGGGATGTTACCTGGGAGGAAGTGATCAATTCCGACATGCGGCTTGGACCGACGGTCTATGAATTCGGACCGGTTGAAGGCATACCGGAAACCATTCCCGTGATAGGTATTGAAGCAAAGGTGGGTTGATTCTTTAACGGCAGATCAGAAGCAGAACCGTTGTTTTCATCCTGACAGGGTATGCTTCTTCTCCGCTGAGACATTGTGGGGAAGGACGGGAAATGTAACAGGAAATTCTTAAATTACAATAAATTAATTCTATATGAACAGACGTCAGTTTACAAAACGGACTGTCATGGCGTCAGCTGTGGCATCGTTTGCACCGGTACAGAGCTTTTCGAAGCTGCTTTCCCCTCCCGCCAGAGCCATTAAAAAAGGTATAATGTGGGGGAGCAACGGAGTCGGAAAAACCGTTGCAGAGAAATTCCGGTCTGCAAAGGCTGCGGGTTTCGATGGCATTGAACCAATGAGTCACCTTAACCGGGATGAAGTTCTAAGGGCTATGAAAGAAACCGGTTTATCTGTTCCAAGTGTTTGTGGTGAAATGCACTGGAAGTACCTTCTGTCGGATCCGGATCCCGCGATACGCGAAAAAGGTGTTGAGGCCCTGAAGCTGTCAATCGAAGATGCCAGTGCCTATGGGGCGGATACAGTACTCCTTGTTCCCGGGAGGGTAAGTGAAACGGTAACGTATGACGAATGCTGGAAGAGATCCACGGATGAGATCAGAAAGGTTATTCCCCTGGCGGAAAAACTGAAGATCAGGATTGCGATCGAGAATGTCTGGAACAATTTCCTGCTGAGTCCTCTGGAAGCTGCAAATTATGTTGATCAGTTCCAGAGTGAGGCTGTCGGGTTTTATTTCGACTGCGGCAATATCCTGGTTTATGGCTGGCCGGAGCAGTGGATAAGGATCCTGGGCAAAAGGATTGCCAAGGTTCATATCAAGGAATACAGCCGGAAGATAGGTGACAGTCAGGGTAAATCGGCAGGATTCAGGGTTGACCTGCTCGAGGGTGATGTTAACTGGCCTGAAGTGATGAAAGCCCTTGATGACATAGGTTATTCGGGCTGGGCAACCATTGAACAGCCGGGCGGAAACACAGCTGAGGGTCTGAAGGATCTGTGTGACAGGCTGATCCGCATAATAGCCAGTTGAGAACAGGGCCAGCTGAGAAAACGGCCAGCTGAAAATATTGCCAGCTGAGAAAACGGCCAGCAGAGAGTATTGCCAGCTGAAAATATGGCCAGCTGAAAATACTGTCAGCTGCCTGAATATCATGCAGGCCTGTCCTGGTGAAGGGTAACTGCAACTTCTGCACCCTTTTTTTCGGCCGAAAGATAGCCGGCATAGATCGTAGCAATTGTATCGGCGGCGAGAATACTGTTGCTTTCAACAGGATCCCCGAATGCAGCTGTACGGTAGAATGCTTCCATTTCGTGCTGATAACCGGTGAACCAGCCTTCGTCGGGCGAAACGGATGACCATCCCTGTTTTGTTTCTGTCTTTTCGACTATGTAAACATCCCTGAAGTGCTTCTCATCGGGCGTGTATGCCTGCATTGCATTGTTGGGACTGATATTGCAGATTGTCCGGTGATTGTTAGTATTCACTTCTATCCAGTTGTGGACTCCTCCGAGTACCAGTTCACTTGCAAAAATATCCGCGAAGGTGCCGTCAGCAAAAACAACATGCATCAGAGCAAAGTCTTCAATATCGGTGTATGTGGTTCTGAGATGTCCCTGATCCATATAGCCCGGCATCCTGGTCACAGCATGAGTACGGGCTGTTATGGCAACGGGCCTTATCGGTTCACCAGTCCTTGCGAGGCCTTCAACCTGTTTGAAATACAGTGCGGCCGAAAGGGGATGACAGCCTTTCCCTATCATCGATCCGCCACCTGAGAATTTCCATTGCCCGTATGACAGGGAGTGGGATCCGGAGTGGGATTCCTCGCCATGCATCCAGATTATCTGTGCCTTCGTTTTGCGGAGCATGTCGCGTTCCTTCATGATGGCCGGAGCATAAATCCAGTTTTCGGCGTACATGATCCTTCCCCTGCTCCGTTTTTCTGCCTCAAGCATTCTCCCGCAACTGGCAAGTGCCTCACTGAGACCCTTCTCCCTTGGAAATGTATCACCGTGGAAGACAGGGCTTCCGTCTCCGAAATATCCTGTAAGGGGTTTCTCCACAATAACATGCCTGTTCTTCTCAAGGGCTGCAACAACTATTGGCTCATGTGTTGAAGGAGGGGTACAGACATGGACAACATCAACATCATCAATCAGTTCATCAATGCTGCTGTAAGCCTTCAGGTTCCGGGGCCCGGTGAATTGTTCAAGCCTTTCCCGTGTCGGGGAATAAGAGCCTGCAAGATCAACTTTTACGCTGAAGACCCTCAGTAATGCTTCGTAATGAAATTTTGCCGCAAATCCGGAACCTGCAATTCCGCAGCGGACTGTCTTTTTTGTCATGGGATGAATATTTTTTATTTGCCGGAATTGCTTACAAAGGCTATCTCCCGGCTGTCGGGTGACCATGACGGGACGTTGATGGTTCCCTGGCCCCCGTAAAGCCATGCGATAACTACGGGCTCTCCTCCTGATGCCGGCATCATTCTGAGCATTACTCTTTTATATGAAGGATGGGAATTCGGCTCTATGTCCGGAGGAAATGAAAGAAACACCATCCATTTCCCGTCAGGGGAAATGTGCGGGAACCAGTCATTGTATCCGTCGGAGGTCATCTGTTCCATTGATGATCCGTCGGGTTTCATTCTCCAGATCTGCATGGTGCCGTTGAGGTTGCCGTTGAAATATATATACCTGCCGTCGGGAGAATATTCGCATCCGTCAACATGCTGACCCTTTTCGATATTGGTAAGGGCAACTTCCTTTCCTCCCTTTATTGAATTCCTGTAAATATTGTAAACAGGGATATTGTTCCTTTGAGCCACATATATCACTTCCTTATTGTTCGGGGCCCATCCGTGCCAGTAGGAAGGGGTGTTTTCAGTAACCATTTTCGGGGTGCCTCCTTTCAGGGGAAGGACATACACTGTTGATCCGCCTCCGGGTAATCCTTCACGGTGATGACTGATGGCAAGCAGCTTGCCGTTGAATGATATTCCGTGGTCATTATTGTTGCGGTTGGCAAATCCGGTGTTTAATACAGCGGGTTCTCCTCCCGTGACCGGAATATTATAAAGAAGCCCGTCCATGTTGAACAGCAGCTTTTTCCCGTCCGGCATCCAGTTCGGGGCTTCAAACCTGCCGTTTTTTTCATAGATGACCATTCTTTTTCCGTCAAAAACATTCATTGTCTCCAGACGGCTGCCCGGGTATCCTTCCCTGTCGGGATTATAGTTTTCACTTACGGGTTTGTCAATGCGCACATTCCAGATGGTTGCCTCCTCTGTTGCATCGGGGTCATGCGCACATACAAAGAGGCCTGTGTAGATTTCATCCCGGAGGTTGATCATTTCATAGGATCCTATATCCTCCAGGGCTTTTCCCGGATGAGCGGCCCTCATAAAGATCAGTTTTCCCCGGCGTTCCAGCTGGAGGACTTCGTAATGCGAACCAGGGGCAAAAATTTCATCCTCAGGATCTTTCATCGGAGCTCCCCTGCTGTCTCTCCATTGCAGTACAGTGAGACCGTCACCGTGCAGTGCTGCTGAAATATGGGGGGAATCATCATCCAGGGTGTTTCTCAGCATCCAGCCTGTTTTTCTGTGAACAACAACACCTTCTCCTTCAAATCTGAAATTTGCCGTCAGAATAAAATCACCTTTCATCCTGTTGAAAAGGAAATGAAACTCATCTCTTTCAAACCAGATGTTATAGCCTGTTCCCCTGATTGAATAGCTCTGATCACTGCTGTTATATACCGAGGAACCACTGTTCCGCGGATTGCCTATATCGGCTGATGAGCTGAAAATGCCTGTCGGGGATTCCTGTGCCTTCAAACTGTAAATGAAGAGGCAGAAAAATAAAATCATTGTGTTTTTCATGTGCATAAGGGCTAAAAGGTATAAAATTATGAATTTTTAAATTATCACTTTGCAATTAACAGATGCAATCCTTCAATAACTGTTTGGAGATTTTCCGGGACAATGATAACGATATTATAATATTTATTTAGATTTATAAGCAGAATTCAACCTTTAATCAGAATTTTCAGAAATGAGAAACACTAAACCCGCCAGTCTTATATTACTTGTTGCCCTAATCGTATGTTCCTGCAGCAATGAATCAGGAACCTCTGTTCAGGATACGGAGCTGTGGTACAGACAGCCTGCCGCCGTCTGGACGGATGCACTGCCGGTCGGTAACGGCCGCCTGGGCGGAATGGTATTTGGCAGATACGATCATGAGATCATACAGCTTAACGAAGAGAGTGTCTGGGCAGGATCAAGGATAAATAACAATAATCCTGAAGCATTGGACAAGCTTCCTGAAATACAGGAGGCGATATTCAGAAACCAGTTTAAAAAGGCTTTTGAACTATCTGATAAATATTTGCTGGGAACCCCTCCCCGGATAAGATCCTATCAGCCGCTTGGCCATCTTTATATCAATTTCGGCAGCAGGGGCAGGCCCGTTTCCTACAGAAGATCGCTCAGCCTTAACAGCGGCGTTGCAAAAACAGAATATTCAGTTGACGGGAACAGGGTTATTCAGGAAGTATTTGTTTCAGCTCCCCATGATGTAATGGTGTTAAGCATTAAATCAGACAGGAATATGGACTTTGACCTGCTTCTTTCCCGGGAGCGGGACACTATGGATTTGCCTTCGAAACAGGGTGAGAGACGGGTGCCGGGTCATTACATAAATGAATACGGAAACGAGAATGGCATAGCTTTCTTCAGGGGTCAGATTGTAGATTTTGATTCACCTCTCAGGGGGCCGGGGGGAAAGCACATGAGATACTCTGCAGCCATGAAGCTTTTAAAAGGCGGGAAAAAGGGCCTGCAGCCCCTTATATCGGATACTTCGGCAGGATTCCGTGTTCAGTCGGCAAGAGAGGTTGTTATTATTCTTACGGGTGCCAGCGATTACAACTCGGAAAAACTTGATTCTGATGCTTCGCTGGATCCTCTTGGAGCCTGTCTGGATAAACTTTCAGATGCATCCCGTTGCACTGCCGGGAAGCTGAGAAAGATTCATGAAAAGGATCACAGGGAAATGTTTGAGAGGGTGTATTTTTCACTTGGAGATGATCCCGGCCGGGAACTGGCTACCGATGAACGTCTGGAATTACTTAAGTCGGGAGGCAGTGATAACGGGCTTATTCCGCTGTATTTTCAGTACGGACGCTATCTTCTTATGGCTTCTTCCAGAAACCCCGGGGTATTGCCTGCCAACCTTCAGGGAATCTGGAACGAGCATTATGAAGCACCCTGGAATTCCGATTTTCATACCAATATTAATCTTCAGATGAACTACTGGCCTGCAGAAGTTTGTAACCTGCCTGAAACGTCGGAGATACTCACCGGATTCATGGAAAAACTGACGGTTCCGGGGGGGATCACTGCCAGGGAGATGTATGGCGCGGGAGGATGGACCCTGCATCATCTTACTGATCCTTTCGGCAGAACAGGAGTGGCAGACGGTGTCTGGGGAATCACTCCCCTTAACGGTCCCTGGATGACATTTCCTGTATACGAACATTTCCTGTTTACGGCAGATACTGCATTTCTTGAAAAAAGGGCCTATCCGCTGCTTAAAGGCTCCGCTGAATTTGTACTGGATTTCCTTATTGAATCGCCGGAGGGCTATCTGGTTACCAATCCTTCACATTCCCCTGAAAACAATTTCAGAGTTCCCCGGACAGGAGAAATTTCAGCACTTACCTATGCAGCCACAACCGATATTGAACTTATTAATGCCCTGTTTGATTATTGTACAGAGGCAGCAAATATGCTTGACAGAGATCATGAGTTTGTCTCTCAGCTTATTGCTGCCAAAAAGAAACTTCCCCCGATTCAGATAAACTCCAGGGGAGTCATTCAGGAATGGATAAAGGATTATGATGAACCTGAACCGGGGCACCGTCATATGTCACACCTTCTCGGTCTTTATCCGCTGGCTCAGTTTACTCCTGAAACTCCGGAACTTTTTGAGGCCGCCAGGGCGACGATAGGGAGAAGGCTTTCATTCGGCGGCGGGCATACGGGATGGAGCAGGGCGTGGATTGTCAATCTGTTTGCACGTCTGCAGGACGGGGAAAAAGCCTATGAAAACCTCCTGGAATTATTGAGGAAATCAACCCTGAATAATCTTTTTGACACCCATCCGCCCTTTCAGATTGACGGCAACTTTGGAGGCACTGCCGGAATTGCTGAAATGCTGATACAATCGCATGGCAATATTATAAGACTGCTTCCGGCAGTTCCCCGTGATTGGAAAAGCGGTGAGGTGAAAGGCCTGTGTGCAAGAGGAGGTTTTGTGATTGACATGAAATGGAATGATAACAGGCTTCAGCACGTGACTGTTTTTTCAAAGAAGGGCGGTGACTGCACTCTGGTTTATGCCGGGGAGAAACATAAAATAAGCTTGAGGGCAGGAGACAGGGAAACCATTGTTTTTTAGCTGTCAGAATTTTCCTGATTTTCTTTGAGAGGATTAATCCTTTTGATAAGACGATGATGAAGTTTCGTAATCCTGAAGGGATTCTACTATTTACGGGATAATTTTCACATGCAATAAAGCAATTGATTAGATAAAATTGGATATTTTTAACAGTTTATAGATTACTTCAGATTTTCTGTATATTAATTCAAATAATACCACATATGGATGATCTTCTGATTAAACTTTCCCGTTGCGTTGAGCTGGGGAAAACCGACAAATCCTCACCCTATCCCCCCGACATGAAAGGTCAGGATGGTGCCGATGAGCTTGCCAGACAGGCTCTGGACAAAGGTATAACACCTGATTCCATACTTGAGGAAGCCCTTATTCCGGCAATGGCAATAGTGGGCAATAAATTCAGCAACAAGGAGATATACGTTCCTCAAATGCTGATGGCCGCCAAGGCCATGAACAGTGCAATGAAGCATCTCAAACCCTATTTTCAGTCGGGTGAAACCAGGAGAAAAGGTAAATTCATTATCGGAACCGTATCCGGCGATCTGCACGATATAGGCAAGAATCTTGTTGCCATGATGATAGAGGGAGGAGGCTGGGAAGTCATTGATCTCGGAGTTGATGTATCAACAGAGAAGTTCCTGAAGGCACTTGAAGATAATCCCGGGGCTTTCATAGGACTTTCTGCTCTTCTGACCACCACCATGGAGAATATGAAAAAGACAGTATCAGCTGTCAGGGAGAAATATCCTGCATCAAAAATACTTGTGGGTGGTGCGCCGGTGACCATGGACTACTGTCAGAAGATCGGCGCCGATTTCTACTCGCCCGACCCGCAGGGTGCGGTGAACTATCTGGGCCGGATGGTATGAAGACAACACTAAGGGGCAGGACCCGGGAAGTTGTTATTGACACAGAGGGCCCTGTTGTCATTATCGGTGAGAATATCAATCCGACAAGAAGGAGCAGGCTTGTTTCTACCCTTCAGCAGGGAGATTTTGAATATGTCCTTGAACTTGCCGAAAGCCAGATCAGTGCCGGTGCGGATATACTTGATGTGAACGTCGGATTCCCCGGGGTTGATGATGTGAAGCTTCTGCCGGAAACAGTCATGCGCCTGCAGGACAGGTTCGATATTCCCCTGTGTCTTGATTCGCCCAATCCGCGGGCCATTGAAGCAGCACTGAAAGTTGCCGCGGGCAAATGCCTGATAAATTCGGTGAATGGGGAAGAGGATTCCCTGAATGCCTTCCTGCCGCTTGCCAGGGATTATGGTGCTGCAATAATAGGTTTGTGTATGGATGATGACGGAATCACCCATGATCCGGAGAAGAGACTGGCAATTGCCGGAAAGATAGCCGAACGGGCAGCCAGGACCGGCATCAGCGAAGAAGATGTTATTATTGACCCTCTTGCCATGGCTGTAAGCGCCGACCCCAAAGCCTGCCTGGTTACGCTTGAGACTATCGGGCTTGTCAGCAAGAAGCTTGGACTTAATATTACACAGGGAGCAAGCAACATATCCTTCGGTCTGCCCGGCAGGGAATTCCTGAATTCTGCCTACATGGTCCTGTCAATCTATAACGGCCTTAGCTGTCCGATTGCAAATCCTGAAAAGATTACTCCGATAATACGGGCTGCCGATCTGATACTTGACAGGGATGATTATGCCATCAGGTTTGTTGAATATTTCCAGAGCAGGCAATAGATGTCGGGTATAAAACCTTCCAGGAGATGGCAGCCGGCTTTTTATCCGTTTAAAAAAGAAAAACCCGGGGCAAGGCTTCTTGCCAGGGTTGAACTTCTGGTCAAGGGGCCGTTGTGGGGATGCAGGATGTGCGGGAACTGTCTTTTGCAGGAAACGGCATTCATCTGTCCCATGGAATGCCCCAAGGGGCTGAGGAATGGTCCCTGCGGGGGTATAACACCCGAAAAGAACTGCTATGTTGATGAAACCCGCAAATGTATCTGGTACGCAATCTACAGCCGGGCCCTTAAAAAGGGAAGGGAGGAAAGACTTCTTGAAGTTCTGCCTCCTCTTGACTGGAACAAGACCGGTACCGAGACCTGGGGAGATGTGATAAGAGAGATAAGGAAAGCAGGTGCACTCAAATTCATAAAAGGAAATCTTTCATCGGATAAGAAAAAAAGGACAGAGACCCGGGAATCCGTTTTCAGGGCGGTCAGACAGCCTTCATGGTGGAACGGTGATTCGGAGTACCATCCTCCTGCCTATACCGAACCGGTCTCGGGATTTGAGAGAAAACTACGCAATGGAGAATTCGTTCTGACAACCGAGGTTTCTCCTCCCCTGGGGGCGAATACCGGTCATCTTGCAAGGAAGATTGAACTTGTCAGACCTTATGTGGCGGCGGTCAATTTCACGGATTCATCCTCGGCAAGTCCGAGAATGTCAAGTCTGGCCTGTTCCGGAGTTGCGGCAGGCCTGGATGCGGAAGCAGTTCTTCAGATAACTGCCCGGGATACCACAAGAACCGGTCTCCAGGCTATGGCCACCGGTGTTGCCCGTTTTGGCGTGAAAAACATACTCTGCCTTACAGGTGACAGTCCGGGGGTTGGTCCATCGCCGGCAGCCAGCCTGAATTTTACAGACCTTGATTCGGTGCAGATGCTCTGGATATTGAGGAGAATGAGAGATGAGGGAATCTATCTCGACGGAAGGAAAACAAAATATCCCCCGGAGTATTTTCTGGGTGCAGCTTCTTCTCCCTTTGCTTCAGAACCAGTTCTTCAGGCCATAAAAGATCAGAAGAAAGTTAATGCCGGAGCACAGTTTCTTCAGACAAATATTGTTTTTGACCCGGAAAGACTTGATCTCTGGCTTGAGGAGCTCGACAAAAGGAGTGTTCTTGACAAGGTGTTCATCCTTGTCGGCGTGGCTACGATGAAGAGCCTGAAGCTTGCGAGATATCTTCATTACAGGGTTCCGGGGGTATTTCTTCCTGACAGGATCCTTGCCCGGATGGAAAAGGCAGGAGACGGGGAAGCAGAGGAAGGCTTTCAGATTGCACTGGAAACCATCACTTCCCTGAAAAATAAAAAAGGGATTAACGGATTGCATATTATGACCCTCGGATGGGAAGAGATAGTGGGAAGAATAGTGAAAGAGTCCGGACTATGATGTATGAAACCTTCAGTTTTGACTTCAGACAGCTCGGGATAACTGTTACACAGCTGCAGAAAGACATGGGTTACCGGAAAGAAGCCCCTGACGCTTCTGTTGACCTGATTATATCGGAAGTTCTGGAGGAATGTGAAACACTGGGCAGTATAAGGGCGGAGTACAGGATCTTTGAGAATATAGAATTTGATCCTCTGTCAAGGGGACTCAAAATAGAGAACATCTTTTTCGGTATAAATGAAATTGTTTTTAATCATCTGGCCGGATCGGAACTAATAGCTGTTTTTCTCAGTACAGCAGGTGAAGAAACCGCCATCCGGGGCAGGGAAGCCGCTAATGCCGGAGATCCGCTCAAGGGCTTTGCCTATGATGTAATAGGCAATGAGATTGTTGAAGGAGCTGCAGAGCTGATGAATAAAGAACTGGATAAAAGGTTTGTCCGTGAAGGCATGAATCTGACAAACCGTTTTACGCCCGGATACTGCGGCTGGAATGTGAGCGATCAGCATAAGTTATTTACTCTTATGCCGGACAATTTCTGTGATATATCCCTGACGGAATCCGCCCTGATGAAACCGGTAAAATCCATTAGCGGCTTCATAGGCATCGGCAGGGAAGCAAAACGTGTTCATTCGGTCTGCCGTTTTTGCAACATGAAAGACTGTTTTTACCGTCGACCGTAATAAGGATTTTACAGTGTCCATAGAAGTTTCACAGGGCCGGCTGAGGTTATTATGGAATTATGAAAAAGCTTCCTAATACCAGACAAAGAATTTACATGGTCCGGCAGAAACTTCACCTGATCAGACAAAGGATTACAGGATCATCCGGATTTATCTGAGAACCTTATATTTATCAAACTGTCCGGCTATATCCGCATCTGTATGAGTTCCTGAATGAACCAGCACCCTGTATCTCAGCACAAGCGCGGTGCCTTTTTTCAATTGAGTATCAGTATCGTTCGGGGGCCAGTACATAGGAGTCGGCGACATGAATCCATAATCTCTGGTGAACCACGGCGAGGGGTACCAGGGATTGGAAGGATGCTGTAAAATTGCAAGTCCTTCCACAGCATTACCCCTTTTTCCGTAAAAATCCATCCATGCAGAATTTTTACCGAAAGTATCCTTTTCTCCCTTTGCTCCTTCGGCATTTATCATGGTGCCGCCGCTGGTGACTGCCAGGTCGGCTGCCATCCTTGCGCTGAAAAGTGAATGGTTTGTTTTTCTGATCACGACATCCATCAGCATTTCCATACTGATTTCCACATCGATCTGATAAATTGTTTCCGAAGGAGAGCTTATTATGTATTTCCTGCTATCCTTTACCGGGGAAAGGGCTCCCGGCCGGCTCCATATGCATTCGTCACTTATTACCACCGAATCACCGCCCTGTTTTTCTATACGGGCATTTACTGAAATAATTCTTCCGCGTTCAAGTCCTTCCTGCCAGTAGTTGCCTCCGTTCACCATGTCGCAGCCGAAAAAGAGGGATGTGTGATGGGGGTAAACGGCGTTTCTCATTGATGTTACCGAACCTCCCGAAACAGGTCCGTTCAGGGGATAAAAGAAAGGATATTTCTCATCTTCAGAAAAAACATAGCTGGTAAAAAACCTGCCGTTTATTGTGACATTTATTTTTGATCCGGTTTTTTCGGCAGTAATCTTTGCTGCTGACAGGGAAAAGGATAGTATGAGGCCCGATGTGAACATCAGGCCTCTGGAAAGAAAATTTTTCATTACAGGTATGTTACATTTTTATATAATTGGTCCCGTATGGAGCCCTCTGCGGGCGTGAAAGCATACTGTTTGCCTCATCATCATTAATGAATCTCTCATTATCGGGGTCCCAGTTCAGTTTCCTGCCCAGTTTCATTGCTATATGTACGATAAGGCAGATTGTGCAGGCCCGGTGGCCGGGTTCAACAGGAGATATTGGTTCTTTTCTTGATTTGATGCAGTCGAGCCAGTTACCCTGCTGTGAATCACTCTCGTAGAGATGAATTTCATTTGGTCCGATTACCGATTTCAGAATTTTGGGATCACTTGCATCAAGTGCCTTGGCATTTTTATCCACTGTTACCGGGTCGCTTGCAGTTGCTGTATATGCTCCGCGGGTTACGAAGATCCAGCCTTCACTTCCTTCATATCTGACTCCGTTGGGATAGGAACCGCTTGTAATCTGTGTGATTCCGTTCCTGTATTCCGTTATTGACATGAAGTCACCGTGGACGTCCCATAGTCCTGATTTGGGAAACTGGGCAACGGCCTGAACCGAAACCGGTCCGGTCAGTTCGGTATCCATTCCCCATGCAGCGGAATCAAAGTGATGCTGTCCCCAGCCTGTAATCATACCGGCCCCGAACTGCTCACATCTGAGCCAGCCCGGCCTGTCGAAATCTTTCTGCGGATGTACGCGGATTTCGGTATAATAGACCAGGGGGGTTGATCCGAGCCACATATCATAATTGAGATTTTTGGGAACAGGCATTTCCGGGGCTTCGGGCCCTGCCGGATCTCCCGGGAGTCCGATTTTTACCGTGTGGAGTTTACCGATTCTGCCGTTGCGTACAAGCTCGGCGGCGATTCTCCACTGGGGGCTTGAGCGCTGTTGTGTCCCCACCTGCAGGATTATTTTCCTTTTCCGTACCACATCGCTGAGCAATCTTCCTTCGGCAACCGTGAGTGATGTTGGTTTTTCGAGATAGATATCCTTTCCGGCCAGGGCGGCTTCAATTGCCGGCTGGGCGTGCCAGTGGTCCGGGGTGGTGATCATGACGGCATCTATCGATTTGTTTAGGAGCATATCCTTATAGTCATCATAGGATCTGACCGTGATGGCATTTGAACTTCCGGTCTTACGGCTGTAGAAATCCTCAATCATCTTTTTGCCAAGTGCCATTCTGTTCGAATCAACATCAGAAACTGCCACCACTCTTGCCGAATCAAATCTCATTGTGGCCATTATATTGCCTCTTCCCTGCCTTCCGCAGCCAATCCACCCTATATTTATCCTTTCGCTCGGGGGATTTTTTCCCATCACCGAGGAGGGTATGATTACAGGCATCACAATTGTACCCGCTGCTGCAGCGACTGTGTCAGAAATGAATTTTCTTCTTTTCATATATTTTTTCCGGTTTATTAAAGGGTTATTAATACATGTAAATTTAACAATTAGTACGGACAGAGGTATTATTGTTCAACAATTTCTCCTTCTCCGGGTCCGTCAATCCATTTTCTGGGAGTGATATTGTTTTCTGCTCCAGGATAACCCTTGTTCTGGTTAATATGTCCCATGGTATTGGCATTTATTGCATCTGAAGGAATTGGCCAAAGTACAATCCAGGGAGCAACCCTGTAGGTATAAAACGGGGCTACAACATTTTCGGAATAAAACCGGTTTTTTTCCATAATCCTGTCATACCAGAAATTATCTGAAGAAAAGTTTGTCATGCTGTATGTTTTTCCGTTATAGCATGTTTTTCCTGTCCGGGCCAGAATGAAAGCAACACGGGTGATTTCCACGTTTCTCATTTCTTCGTAATATAATTCGCGTGCACGTTCGTCAAGTATGGTACCGATATTTATTTGTCCGGGTTCATACGGGGCGCAGCCTGCCCTTGTGCGTACGGCATTGAGATCGGCTGCAGCATTTACAAGATCATCCTTCCAGAAATAGGCTTCAGATCTCAAAAGATATGTTTCAGCCAGTCTGTAGCAGTACCAGTCACCATTTCCGCCCTGCGGCATTCTGTTCGTAGGATCAGGAATATACATTTTATACTGAGGCCAGTCAAACCATGACCTGATGGTGTCGGTGCACAGAATGCCCCCGCCTGCATCACGAAGCTGCAGATGCTTGCCGTAATATGAATCTCCGGCAGCTTTTAATCCCGGGTGATTATATACAAGATCCTGCATTCTTATCCAGTTTGGATATTTATGACGCTGATCATTCGGATCATCCCAGAGTTCAAACTGGGCCCAGGGTGATGGTCTGGAAAACGCTACTCCTCTTCCGTATGGTGTAACCAGGTCTATTTCTACCGGATTACCTCCGACCAGGTTGCCCAGTGGCTGGTCAGTCGTGCCCGGCAGGCCTGACGGTGTTTTGATTTTACCCGCACCTCCCCAGTAAGGGAGGGCATTGCGCATGATTATTATCTTGTCGCTTGCACCGTCTTCCGTCAATGCTTCCTTGGAAACAAAAAGGAATATACGTTCCTTGTTTTCCGGAAGAGCTTTGTTTGGTTCCTGGTGAAGGTCCCAGGTTACATCATGTGCGGGATTATTCTTGTCCACACCAAAACGAGTTGTCATTAACTCATGGATTCCATCGTTTATGATTGCACTTGCTGATGCTACTGCATCATCAAACTTTCCCAGCGACAGGTTCACTTTTGTCAGAAGATGATTGCATGCAGCCTTGTTGACATCACCAATGGGACATTCTGCATATACCCATTGTGCAGCAAACTCCAGATCTTTTTTGCATTTCTCAAGGATACTTTCCCTTGTACAGGTGTAAAAGTCAAGTCTCGGTTTCTTTATTTCCTCCAGGATCAGGGGGACGTCACCGTATTGGTGAACCATACGGTAATATACATTTGCACGGTGAAAATAGGCCTTTCCCAGAATATTATTTCTTTCTTCCTCACTTTTCCAGGTGGCCTCATCGATCCTGTTTATAACAACATTGGCGTACTGGATTCTGTTATAGCCGTTTTCAGTCCAGTAGCGGCCTAATTGTGTCTGATCACCACGAATCATGCTTTCATCGGGAAGTATCTGGGCCGGGAGATCCATATGAACGCCGGTTTTATCAGTCGTGCCGCTGCAGCCCTGGTCCGAGAATATTATTTCGGATACAAAAGGGGACATGTTTCCGTAATATTCTCTTCTGAGATTGCGGAGGCAGGCAATAAGGGCTGAATTCAGTCCGTTGGCATCAATGTACGAGTTTTCAGGTGCATAAAACGACAATGGTTTTGGTGTAAGAAAATCTTCGGAACATCTTATTCCAAGGAAAAGCATTGTCAATATCAGGAATGAGGATATAATGAACTTTTTCATAATTCTTGGCTTTAAAGAGTTACATTAATTTTAAATGACAGGTTTGACGGGGAATAGTCATTGTATTCCGGATCCATCCATGACCACCAGGGTGCTATCACATATGAATTTTCGGATACCAGTGAGAATCTGCAACCCGCTATTTTAAATTTATTCAGAAATTTATTCGGCACGTTATAGGATAAGGCCACGTTATCAATCCTTACAAATGAATTGTTTTGCCATACATCGAATCCGGTCTTGTAACTGTCTATCCTTGCCCATGTGTTACCTGGGTTTTCAGGTGTCCAGTATGGCACATTGTAATAAGTTGACCTGTCGTAAAATGCTTCACCGTTCCTTACATAGTTGTTTGCCCGGTAGTGCCCCAGGTTGGAATACATCTTGACAACAAGCTCAAGATTTTTATACTGGACAACATTTCTGAATGTAAGTCTGACAACAGGATTTTTGTAACCCTGGAATTGCTTGTCGGCATTGGTATAATATCCGTCTTTGTTAACATCTTCAAGCTTATAGTCACCCGGCGATCTTGAATAGGCTGCAGCTTCAGCCGCTTCATTCTGTTGCCAGATTCCCAGTGTCTTGTAATCCCATATCTGGTCAATCGCATGACCGATAAACCACTTGTTGATTATATCATCCTGTTCCACCATTTTTCCTGTTACAGGATCGCTGACATAATCACCGTAGAGATGGACTATTTTATTTCTGTTATGTGCCATCGAAAGGTCTGTTGACCATGTAAAGTCCTTTGTTCCTATATTGATTGAATTCAGGGTAAGTTCAATTCCTTTATTGTCAACCTGTCCCAGATTGGCCATTACGCTTGCATAACCGGTGATGTTGGGCAATTGTCTGGGAATCAGCAGATCTTTGGTTATCATGTAATAACCTTCAATATTAGCTCTTATTCTGCCTTTAAGTACAGCCAGATCAAGTCCTACATTAAAGGCACTTGTCCGTTCCCATTTCAGGCTGGAATTTGCCATTCTGTTTGTATAAAGCAGGGAAGTATATCCGGGTGTTCCGTTTGTTATCATTACGAATTTTCCCGTTCCCAGATCTGAAAGAGCATCATATATGCCCACGCCACGGTTGCCGTTGGTTCCGTATGATGTTCTGAGTTTCAGCTGGTCAATCCAGGCGACATTAAAAAAGCTTTCCTCACTTATTGTCCATCCTCCGGCAAGTGACCAGAAAGAGGCCCTGGGATTTTTCTGGCCGAATGCTGAATAGCCGTCACGTCTGAATGAAGCCGTGAAATTATATCTTGACATCAGCGTATAGTTCAGCCGGGCAAGTATTGCATCGCCTGTGCTGACCTGGTCGTTACTTGAAATTTCTATATCTTCTGAACCGGCCTGCATCCGGTGATAGCCGAGCACATCACTTGGCAGAAAGCGCCGGCGGTACATATAATCCTGCCAGTACTGATATTTCTCGGCATTCTGGACAAGTGTTACATCAAATGTGTGAATATCGAATGTCTGGTTCCATTTGAGCATGTTGTTGACCTGCCATTCAAAAATGGTAGTGTTTTGTCTTAATGCCCTGCCCCCTTCAACTGCCCAGTTGGGGTGTCCTGTTGACCATGACTGATAATTTCTGTTCCAGTTGAAGCGTGGAATAAATTCGGAAGTAAAGGTTATTCCCAGAGGAAATACAATTGTTCCGTAGATTTTGCTGTTCATAGTATTATATTTTATGAACCTGTCGTGATAGACCATTTCATACCAGAAATTCGGGGCGTTTACATAGCCTGACGGGGAAAAGGTTAATGTGACACCGTCATCCTCATACATTGAGGAATAAGGTGTATTGTAAAAGCTTCTTCCCACCACAATAGGGCTTTCGTCCCGGAAGGCAACCTGGGTGTTGGTTCCCACTTTCAGCCAGTCTGTAATGTTGGCTTCGAGGTTGAGACGTGAACGTATGGTATTGAAGCTTTCATTATACCTGATACCCTCATTGTTGGTATATCCCAGTGACAGGTAGTAGGATATTTCCCGTGAGCTGCCGGAGACATTCAGGTTATAATCCTGGGTAAGTCCGGTCTGCCAGGTGTATTTGCTGAAATCTGTTTCTCTTCCCTTCTTGTAATTGTCTATTTCCACGGCGGCAAAACCAATTCTGTTCAGCCAGACACCGACCAGGTCGGTTGCCGCGCTGGATCCGTCGTAGGCTTTCCACTGTTCCAGTGTTACACCCGAAGGCAGGTCTTCAGGTGAGTTATAGTATCCGGGACCAATCATGATCTGGTTTCTTTCATTGGCTTCAAAGCCGGCTTTTCTGCGGGCTATGAACTGTTCGCCGTTCATGAGGGGATAATGTGCCGGGGAGACATATGCTATACCTGTGCTTGTATTAATATTGATTACAGGTTTTCCCGGCCTTCCTTTTTTTGTGGTTATAAGAATTACACCGTTTGATGCACGGGCCCCGTAGATTGCAGCTGAAGAGGCATCCTTCAGTATATCGAAGGATTCAATGTCAACAGGGTTAATATCGGCCAGGTCGCCGTAATATATCATTCCGTCGACCACCACCAGCGGAGCATTGGCATCAGCCATCTGACTGTCATCTGATCTCAGTGAGGTCTCTCCCCTGATCAGCATTTCCTTTGCATTACTGATCCCTTTGGGAGTGATGTTGAATCCTACGGACAATCCGGGTATGGCTCCCCTGAGCATTGATGTCACATTGGCAGAGGCTTCGGTCTGGAGTTCATCCGCATTTATACGTGTGACAGCTCCGGTGAGGTCGCGCTTTTTAACTGTACCGTAGCCGATTACAATAACTTCATCAAGAAGCCCGACATCAACGCTCATTACCACATCAAAGTTTGTCCGTGTACCCATTTCCAGGTCATGGGATTTCATTCCAATGAAGGAAAAAGACAGAACTTTTGCCTCACCGGGAACTGTAAGAGTGAATTTTCCATCGGCATCTGTCAGGGTGCCTATGCTTGTTCCTTTGATGATTACCGAAACTCCACCCAGGGGGTTTAGGTCTTCATCCGTTACTTTTCCGGTAACTACTTTTTGTGCTGCCAGAGAAAAGGAGAATCCGGCAAACACAAGGAATAACAGAATGATTCTTTTCATAGAGGTAAATTAAAAGGTTCATAAAAATATATGTCAGGATTTTTCCCCTGTTAAGTCCATGATAAATTTTAAAAAAGTGCACTCTACGTATTGAGTTATATGAAAATCTGATTCGACGAACTCATTATCAGCTTAATATAAATACTTCAAATCCGATCAGGATAAAAACGGGCTTAAAGCGGCAAGTCAAATTTACATACCTTTATTTTATATTGCAATCGATTGCGTAACTTTTTTAAGTTTTTCAGCATGGCTTTTTATTTTGCAGAAATGATTCTTATTTCAGGCGGATTTGCAAAATATTCCCATGCATTTTCCGCCTTGTCTCTTTCAATCCGGTTATTGTAAACGAGGAACCTGTACCTGAGAACATAATTATGGCGTGGTTCAAGTAACCAGTCCGTATCTTTTGTGGGGCAGAAATTTGCGAACATATCGCCACGGTTGTACTGGTTCTCAGGCCATATCCGTAAAGGTTCGGGAAAATTGTAATTTGTGGGGAATGACATCATAACAACTCCGGCATAATCATCGTCGATTTCACCCTGTACTATACACCATCTTGCCTTGCTTCCGTCCGCATCTTTTCGTGATTTACCTTCAGATGTAAGTACCATGCTGTTTTTATTGTCCCATTTTTCAGTTGTTCTCCAGCCAAGTCCGGCATAACGGTATTCCAGCAGCTTGACCGGGCTATCCCCGGCACAATTCAATTGTATGTTAAAGTCAACAATGAAAAATCCCGGATCATTCTCAGGGGCATAAACACGTACGCTCTGCAATTCCTTCAAGGCTATCCTTTCCCTTCCGTCTTTTTTGAATACGACATGATCATGAATGGCATCAAATTCTGAATATACGGATCCGTTCTGTATTGACACAAAATCCGCAAACCGTACAGTTCCCTTCCGGGTATTAATATTCCAGAAGTCAATCGTATCTCCTTCAAAAGCCACATGAGTCCACGGGTTCCATATTCCGTAATGGTGATAATGATCCCGGGGCTGAATGCGTGTCAGCACCTGACCGTGAGGAGACCAGAGGGGATGTATAAATGCGCTTCTTTTGTATACCGTATCAACCCCCTCAGGAGGATATACCGTACTGAACCAGTACTGCAGGAAATTCCTGTCTTCCATGTGTATCAGTAAAGCCCCGTCTCTCACATCAGCTTTTATCCGGGGCTGGTTTGCCGCCTTTCCCTTTGTCAGTTCATAATAATGCCTTTCAGAGCTGTTTGTGCCCGTTTCTGCAATCCAGTGCAATTTCCTCGGATTTCCCTGTTCGATCTGGAAGGGAATCTGTTTTTCAGTATCTCCGTTTACCTTGCAGAGCACAAGCAGGCTGTCCGGCAGATACGTTATCTTATCAAGATCGATGCAGACAGGAATATCCAGTCCTTTCGTCCCTTTGGAAAAGAAAACCTCGACTGAAGCAATTTTCTGTGCCTGGCAGAAAACCGGAATCAGGAGAGCAATACAGATGTTTGTAATTCTTATCAGCATTTTGTTTTGATTGTGTTCAGGAAACAGTAAAATGAATCAGTGATGAATGTCATGGTGATTATGTTCATTTTTTCAGTGTCATTTCCGGAATTTTCCGTTTCGTAACAGTGTGAGTATAAATGTGTTTTTTCTGTAGTATATGCCGGATTTGATTATTGAATTAAAGCACTTAATATCGCGCACAGTAAATACAATATTAATAAATCACTTTTCTGCCTGAGTTTAATGTCATGGGCATATAAAGCTAAATGAAAAAATTATTAATCGCAATCGATTGCAAAATTTTGTTATATAATTTTTTTAAGGCTTTTATTTAAACTAATTTTGAAATACAATAACAGAAAATGAAAAACAGCAAGGAGGTTACGATTTATGATGTTGCAAAAGTCCTTAACCTGTCTCCCTCAACTGTAAGCCGCGGACTTAAGGATCATCCTCATATAAAGAAAGAGACCTGTGACAGGATAAAAGTGGTTGCCCGCGAGATGGGATACCGCCGCAACAAGTTTGCCAGCAGTCTGCGAAAGAAAAGCACGGAAACAATAGGTGTTGTTGTGCCCAGGCTTAACAGTTACTTTATGGCCACAGCCATTGCAGGTATGGAAAAGATCACAAATCAGCTGGGCTATGGGCTTATAATAAGCCAGTCACAGGAAAGTGCAAAACAGGAAATTGCATGTCTCTCAACTCTTTATAACAGTCGTGTTGACGGATTCCTTATTTCGCTCGCCTATGACAGTGCTGATTTTAATTATTTCAATACTTTGTTCAGCAAGGGCATTCCGGTGGTTTTCTTTGACCGTGTTGCGGAATATAATGATTGCATGAGTATTGTGATTGATAACTTCAGGGCAGGATATGAAATTACAAAACATCTTACGGAACAGGGCTGCAAACGGATAATGCACCTTGGAGGGAACCTTCTGCGCAATGTTTATTATGACAGGTTCTGGGGTTACAGGCGTGCCCTGGATGAAGCAGGACTGGAGTTTGATGACAAAATGCATGTAATTAATGATCTGAGCAGTCAGTCAGGCCTTGATGTTGCCCGCAGCATACTTGAAATGAAATCCAGACCTGATGGTATATTTACTGCCAATGACACAACGGCGGTGGCTTTGATATGTGAACTTCAGAGAGAGGGGATCCGGATTCCGGAAGACATTGCCGTTGCAGGATTCAACAACGAGCCTGTCAGTCAGGTGATAAAACCCAACCTGACAACCATAGATTATCCGGCCAGGGAGATTGGGGAAGTGGCAGCCACTTCCCTGATAAACAAGTTAAGGTATAATGAAAACATAGGTTTTAGCAGAGTAGTTCTGAGGCACAGATTAATTATCAGGGATTCTTCACTAAAAAAAGGATGACCCTTCAGTTTCAGGCAAACCTTCAGCAATTTTGTTAAATAAAACAGTAACTTTAGTCACTGAAGTAATAAAACCATTTAAAAAGACAGGAGAAATGCTTTTGCTCGGACTTGATCTTGGGAGTTCTGCAGTCAAGGCCTCGGTTCTTGACGGAGTTACGGGAAACTGCCTGGCTTCAGCCTTTTATCCGAAGGATGAGATGAAGATCGTGGCTCAGCAGCCCGGATGGGCTGAACAGGATCCCGAAACCTGGTGGAAAAACATCAAAGCTGCTATATCCGATTGTAACACACAGCTGGGGGAAAGGAAAAAGGATATCGGGGCCATTGGTATTTCATACCAGATGCACGGTCTGGTGATTGTTGACAAGAGCTTCAATATACTGCGCCCGTCAATAATATGGTGTGACAGCAGGGCAGTTGATTACGGAGAGAAAGCATTTAAATCCCTCGGTGAGGAATATTGCCTCAGTCATATGCTTAACTCCCCCGGTAATTTTACGGCCTCAAAACTTGCATGGGTGAAGGAGTATGAGCCGGATACATATCGAAGGATTCATAAAATAATGCTTCCGGGTGATTATATTGCCCTGAAGCTTACAGGAGAAGCCGTGACAACCTGGACGGGTTTGTCTGAGGGCATTTTATGGGATTTTGCGGAGAACAGGGTTTCTTCCGAGCTCCTTGACCATTACGGATTCAGTCCGGATCTGCTTCCTCATGTAATGCCATCTTTTTCCATACAGGGCAGAGTTACTCCCGGAGCAGCCAGGGAAATGGATCTCCCGGAAGGAATCCTGGTATCGTACCGTGCCGGTGACCAGCCTAACAATGCATTGTCCCTGAATGTTTTCAATCCGGGTGAAGTGGCGGCAACCGCAGGAACATCGGGAGTTATTTACGGGGTAACCGACATGAAGAAATATGATCCCCTTTCAAGGGTGAATACCTTTCTTCATGTCAATCATAGTCCGTATGAACCAAGGCTGGGAGTACTGCTTTGCATCAACGGCACAGGAATACTTAACTCATGGCTCAGAAGAAATGCCGGCGGCAATGTTCAGTACACCGTAATGAATGATATGGCCGGAAAAGTTGCCATAGGCTCTGACGGCCTTTCGGTCCTGCCTTTCGGGAACGGGGCGGAGAGAATGCTGGGCAATAAAAACATAGGAGCCAGGATTCTCGGACTCAATTTCAACATTCACAGCAATTCGCATCTTTTCAGGGCTGCCCAGGAGGGAATTGTTTTTTCGTTCAGATACGGGTTTGACATAATGAAGTCAACGGGGATTGAACCTGCCGTGATAAGGGCGGGAGCGTCAAACATGTTTCGCAGCAGTGTTTTCAGGGAAGCTCTTTCATGCGTTACCGGAACGGAGATACACCTGTATAATACCGATGGATCTGTCGGGGCGGCCCGTGGTGCAGGAATAGGATGCGGATATTACATGTCGGCAGAGGAGGCATTTACCGGTTTGAAATCTACCGGGGTCACTGTACCTGACAGGGAAAAAACAGGTAAGTACGAGGAAGCGTACCACAAATGGCTTGAATATCTTAAGGAAGTAATATGATCAGCTGGTGAAATGAAACAAAATAAAATCTGAGTGATATGGCTAAGACTTTTCAAAAAGAGTATTATCCCGGTATAGGGAAGATAAAATTTGAAGGCAGGGAATCAAAGAATCCTCTGGCATTCAGGTGGTATGATCCTGAACAGGTGGTGTCAGGTAAAAAAATGAAAGATCATCTTCGTTTTGCAATTGCATACTGGCATTCATTCTGCGGTGACGGCAGTGATCAGTTCGGATCCCCGACACATTTTTATCCCTGGGACAGTGTGGCGGATAATGATGAAAAAATAAAGATGAGGCTCGATGCTGCCTTTGAATTTTTTACCAAGATAGGTACCGGATATTATTGTTTTCATGATGTTGATGTTGTAGGCAACGGGTCTGTTCTGGAAATTGAAAAGCGTCTTGAACAGATATTGCCGGTCATGAAAACAATGCAGCAGCAGACGGGTGTGAAGCTGCTTTGGGGAACCGCCAACCTTTTCTCCCATCCGAGGTACATGAACGGGGCGGCAACCAATCCTGACTTTGCTGTTGTAGCCAATGTGGCAGCTCAGTTGCGTAATGCAATACAGGCAACCATTGAGCTCGGCGGGGAGAACTATGTGTTCTGGGGCGGAAGGGAAGGTTATATGAGCCTTCATAATACCGACATGAAGAGAGAACTGGACCACATGGCAATGATGCTCTCGCTGGCGAGGGATTACGGCAGGAAAAACGGATTCACGGGCACATATCTCATAGAGCCCAAGCCAATGGAGCCTACCAAGCATCAGTATGACTATGATTCCTCCACGGTTATCGGCTTTCTCCGCCATTATGGCCTTGACAGGGATTTCAAACTGAACATAGAGGCAAATCACGCAACACTGGCCGGTCATTCATTTGTTCATGATCTTCAGGTTGCCGCTGATGCCGGTCTGCTTGGAAGCATTGATGCCAACAGGGGTGATTACCAGAACGGGTGGGATACGGACGAGTTTCCAACCAGTATTAATGAGGTCACTGAAGCGGTGATGGTGGTTCTGAGGGCAGGAGGATTTACAAGCGGGGGAATCAATTTTGATGCCCACATAAGAAGAAATTCAACTGATCCTGAAGATCTTTTTATTGCTCATATAAACGGGATGGATACATTTGCCAGATCCCTGCTGATAGCCGACAGGATACTGAATGAATCTCCCTATCTGGAGATGAGGAAACAGCGGTATGCCTCCTTTGACAGTGGCCGCGGCAGGGATTTTGAAAACGGCAAACTGACTCTTGAGCAGCTTCACGATATTGCGGTCAGCAACGGGGAACCAGCTGCGATCAGCGGCAAGCAGGAATTTTATGAGCAGCTGATCAACATGTACATTGTCTAGAGCTCAGAAGTCCCCTCGTCTGGTGTCGATGCAGTTATTTCGAATCCGGGCGGACTGGCGATGCTTTTCTTAACAAGGCAGAGTCCGGCGGCATGGATAACGGACGATTTGTATTTTTCGGGGAAACCGGAAGGAAGCCTGATATCCAGCCTGATTGTTGAAGGGAGACCCGTCTCCCGGTTCCATTCCGCCGTCTGGATAATCTTTATTCCTTCTGCGGGAATATTGCGCCTGTCACAGAATGATTTCACATAGACACCTGAACATGTTCCTATGGATGCAAGATACAGGTCAAAGGGAGCGGGCGAGCTGTTTGTTCCGCCATTGCTGACGGGCTGATCCGTTCTTATATCATGGCCGTGGATGTGGGCCGTCACCACTTTTCCTCCTTCAAAGGTTATTTCCATGTTCCCGGATATTAATTTTTATCAGTCAGTATCAATAGTTTAACTCTTGGTTAATAAGTCTTTGTCCTGCTTTCGGAAATTTTCTAAAAAACCCCTGCGGATCCCTGTGTTCCGTGATGGACAGGAGGCACCGGGTTCCACAGAGGTAAACAACAACAATTATTTATTTTTGTTTATTTCTTCAGGACGGTTTTAAGGACTTTTTCCTTGTCAAGCTTTTTGGTGCAGAAGAACCAGTCATAGCAGGTCATATCATCCTTGCCCTCCATACGTTCCTTTGCCACTCCGCATGATCCGGCGGTGGGAACGATCACATCGTCACCCGGCTGCCAGTCGGCGGGAAGGGCAACTGAAAAGGCATCAGCCGTCTGCAGTCCGATAATAACCCTGTAGAGTTCCTCGAAGTTGCGGCCCAGGCTGAGAGGATAATAAATAATTGTGCGGATGATTCCCTTGGGATCGATGAAGAAAACAGCCCTGACAGCTTTTGTTGAGCTTTCTCCCGGCTGAAGCATGCCGTACTTGGTTGATACTTCCATTGTAATATCTTCAATCAGCGGGAAAGTGACTTCAACATCCTTCATCCCCTTGTATTCGATCTTTTCCTTTATGGTTCTCAGCCATGCAATATGGCTGTACAGACCGTCAACAGAAAGGCCTACAAGCTTGCAGTTTGCTTCATTGAACTTTTTTTCCATGCTGGCAAAAGTCATGAATTCTGATGTACATACCGGAGTAAAATCAGCGGGATGACTGAAAAGTATTACCCAGCTGCCTTTGTAATCACCCGGAAAATTGATTTCACCCTGTGTTGTTATCGCTTTGAATTCAGGGGCTTTTTCCCCGATGAGGGGTAATGAAAAGGTTTTTTCTTCCATTTTTACTTTTTTTTAATTGATTATTTGATTGTTATTGTTAATTATTTGCTTTTTAAGTATTTCGCAGTTATTTTCAGGGGGTCCTGAAAGAAATAACTGCAATCAGCATCAGTATTTTTTAAGATGCATAATTTCAAGATCCTCCTTAAGTGCCGCAAGTTCTTCTTCATGTTCAACCTCTTCGGTAAGAATCCCAAGCACGATATTATACGTTACCGGGTCGGTTTCCCTGGTGATATTCAGGATTTTGTCGTAGGTGCGGATAGCACATTGTTCCCCTTTGATATTCTGGTCAAGAATTTTCATCACGAAGGGATCATCGGGTATTTCATATGCACAGTTGGAGATTTTTGACCATTCATCGGGTGAAAGAACCGGTGTGCCGCCAAGCTGGTTAATTCTCTCCACCAGTAAAACAGCATGCGCCAGTTCTTCCATTGCATGCTCTTCAAGTTCTGTAGTGACTGCAACTTTCATCGGGCCCTTAACTATTTTTGCGCCGATCCAGTACTGATAGTAAGCCAGCCATTCATCGGCCAGCGCTTTGTTCAGGAGATTGATCAGTTCGTCAACATCCATTTTTACAATTGCTCTTCCAATTTCTGCCATAATAGTCGGATTTTTAAGAATTATACCATCAAAATTAGTTATTGGTTATTGATTTTTGTGTTCAGGGGAGAGTTATTTTCAGGACTGTTTTCCCGTTTTCCGATTATCTGCAGCTTAAAGTCTTCAACCAAAAAACCGGGAATTTTTTTCTTTTCAAAGTAATCTGACAGGATGTTATCCAGTTCCTCGTCATAATAATCTTCAATGGAATCATTGACAGATGAATAAAGATGATGGTGCCGTACTTTTACCGCATCGTATCTTAACAGGTCACCGTCGGTTTTTACTTTCTGGACTATGCCTGTTTTAATGAATCTGTCCAGAATCTTATAGACAGTACCGTATGGAATATTGGGATAGGTGAGCCTTAGATGCTTAACTATATCATCTGCGGTGGGATGGGTATGCAGATTCATGATAGCCTCCAGGATTGCGGTTCTCTGAGGGGTTACCCTGAGTCCGTTTTCCGTAAGTATCCTGATGATGTTCTGATCTGCCAATGCTTTAATTTTTTAATAACTGTCAGGTTCTTTGATAAATGGAATTATAATCAAATTCTGTTCTGAAAGCCATGGCTTTAAGATTAATTATGCCAGGTTATTCCGCAGAAGATAATTATCATTTTTAGAGAATGATTCTCCGGAGAGAATAGTTCTCTTTTGAGAAAACAAAGCTAACAAGATTTCGTGAATAAAAAAAATCAGAAAATATAAATCTGATTAAAGGAAATCACTGTGTGGCTTTCACAGGTCCGGTGCTTATCCTGAGATTTGCAAAATCTCCTCCCGACATGTCTCCGGTCCAGAATCCGATCCGGCCGCCTGTACGTCTGCCCTGCCTTTCAACGACAAGGAAGGGATCATCATTTCTGCCGGCAAATGCCGATATCTGATCTCCCTGAACGGAAATCCTCAGATGTATCCAGCCCTTTGCATCAGGCCGGGGGCTGAATGCCTTTTTGTATAAAATGAGAAAATGATTATTTGATTCTTCAGAGGCAGGTGCCGGGAGGGATGTATAAAACAGTCTGTGCGATCCGGTTTTTTTATCTTCGGGAGAAACGGATCTTCTCAGATACACGGCATCCAGGGTATCACTGCCCAGTCCGTGAAATGCCAGACCTGCAGCGAAATGTTGTATTTCACTCCCGGCCCGAATATCCACTTCAATTATACCATCAGCGAACTCCATACCCCTTATCCACGCGATTCCATAGCCATTGTTCCCTGACAGGCGGATAATTTTTGTGCCGTTTTCGGTAAAACAGTCTGTCTGCCGGTTGTATGTCGTTATCTGATTTTTCCGGCACATATCGTGCAGGTCAAATGTTACTGAAAAGGTCTGGCCGGCAGTATCCGGCGTTACTGCAAGCAATATGATGCCCGCCATCGCGATGCGGAAAATCTCTTTAATTTTCATGATTCAAATCCATGGTTAAATATGAATGCCTGATGATTTGTTACCTTCTCCTGCAATAAATTTTCATTTTCAGCCAAAATTCCCTATTTTTGATTAATGGTTTTTACTGCCGAAAGAGTAAGGCTTTGTGAAAGAATACACGGATAATGAAATAATTGAATGCCTGCGTGCCCGGCAGAGTTACGTGGTACGATTCCTTCATGACCGTTATTTGCCCATGATCCGGCTTATGATTACCGGGATGGGCGGCACAGCGGAAGATGCCATGGATATTTTTCAGGATGGTCTGATGATCATGATTGAGAAACTTGATAACAGGGAGTTTACATTAACTTGCAAATTCAAGACCTATCTTTACTGTGTCTGTGAAAATCTTTGGAAATCAATATTGACAAAAAGGAAGGCTGCACAGAACTACTTTCTGAGGAAGGTGGATGATGAGGATGACGATTTTACTGAAAGTATGGATGGCAGCCTGTATGAATCCATTTTCCATGCTGCATTTGAAACGCTTGATCCGGCAGCCAGGAATATCCTGAAGCTTTACTGGGAAGAGGTTTCTCCCCGCGAAATTGCAGAGAAACTGGGATATTCCTATGCCTATGTGAGAAAGAAAAAATGTGAGGCCCAGGCGGAACTTATTTTGAAGGTGAAGAAGCATCCGGACTATCTGAGGATAATGAAGCATAAAGACCCTTCTGATGACAGGATGCCGTCATCACAGAACAATATTCAGTCAGATATGGCCATCAGCGGCAGATGAAACCGGAAGACAGATATATGGATAAGGGAGAATCCCCGGGTAGAAAGCAGGATCATAATGATGATCCTGAAGATGCTGTATTGCTTTCACCCGGCGATAATGTGCTCCTTGGAAAGATAAATGATTATTTCAAAGCCCGTTTTGACATTGAAGATGTTAAAAATGATCCTGAATACAGGAAGACAGATGAATCTGTAAAATCCTTTATTTCCGGTCTGGAATCCGGTGAACGGGACGGAAGGGAAAATGAAATACGAAGATTTATCAGGGACAGTATTTATGATGACGGTCGTAATGCCGGACCTGATCCTGAAATAAGCCGGATCAGGCAGGAAAGCAGTCATAGGCAGATTGAGGGCATTACTGCCGAGTGGGTCCGGGAATGGCATGAAAGAAAGCGCATGGAACCTCAGGAAGGGATAAGTGAAAAGCAGAAGGAGATCAGGGACTTTGTCATTGATTCACTTCAGAAAGAAGAGGGGGGCGGGGTACTTTATGAGCTTCCCCAGGCAAGCCGGGGGCACAGGGGCATGAAAGTTCTGTTTCCGTGGGCAGCAATTGCTGCGGCAGCTGCCATTGCCGTTCTTTTTCTCATCAGGGGCCTGATGACTGCCAGTGATCCGGAAAGACTGTTCAGCAGATATTACGAGCCCTATTATGCAGCATCGCTTGTTACCAGAAGTTCCGGACAGGGGGAAGATGAAACCCTTAGATCTGCCCTTGGCTACTACAGGAATCATAATTACCGGATGGCCGCGGTGGAATTTTCAAAGGCACTGCTTACGGCATCTGCTCCTGACATGCCAGTATTTTATCTGGGTGTAACACTTATTGAACTGGAAGAATTTGAGAGGGCATTTATGATCCTTGAACCACTGACGGTTCAACCAGGGGAATTTCTGAAAGATGCGCAGTGGTATCTGGGTCTGCTGTCCGTCAGGACGGGAAAAACGGACAAAGCCCGGGAATGTTTTGAATCACTTGCAGGAGATCCCGGATTTTACTCCGTCCGGGCCGGAAAGATTCTCCGTCTTCTTAAATAGAAAATCACTGCAGCTGCAGCCGGGAGGATTGCCAATGCTGCGGGGGCAAAGGGTTTTAACGGGATGACAACCGGTGAATTGTCGCCGGTAATTTCATATGCTGCCCAGTAATATGGCCCGGAAAATGCGGGAGGCATTTCCCTCAGATAATCGAGTTTTGACAGGCGGAGAGCCTCATCCTTGAATTTTCCCCTGGAGAGATAGTAATAGAAACGGGAAATTATTCTTGCACTTGTCTCGTCGTTGATTTCCCAGGCGGTTGTGACCACGGATGATGCTCCGGCAAGCCTGAAACTCCGTGCAATGCTCATGAGACCCTCACCCTGACGGAGTGTTCCCGTTCCGGAATTACATGAACTGATCACTACCATCGGGGATTTCATATCCAGTGAGCTGATCTCATAGTTGTACAGTTTACCGTCAGAGACACTGTCAGAGCTCGTATCGAAGAGCAGGAAGGAATATCTGGAATTCAGTGAATCTGAAGTTAAATGCATGGCAAGATGGAAGATTACCGGTTTATTGATTACTTTCAGGAAATTCGTTATGCCGGCATTGCTGCCCAGGTATTTCTCTCCCCTGAAAACCTTTAATAATGATTCAATTTCAGTTGCGGCATCAGGAAGCCCGGCGTAGGATTCATCCCCGGCCTGACTCTCATTGTATACAGGATAAAAGGCAAAAACCTTTCCTGACAATCTGCCGCGCCGGGTTCTTTCCCCGATCATGGAGGCCGAAAAGTAATACGACACGGTATAGTCATTTATTAGATATTTCAGCCCGTCATAGTGACCCCGGACCGGACAGGGTTTTTCCGGCAGAAAGGCATCAAAAGGCAGCCATGATATTTCCTCATCAGGAATTATTATCAGCTTTTTCCCGGCGAAATATTTTTCAGCAGGGGCAACAAGCAGATTGTACATGTAATTCAGGGCGCCGGTAAGCTGACCGAAATCAGCTGCAGTCCTGCTGCGGGAATAATTCCCCAGCAGCCGGGCATATTCCGTAAACATGCTGTCTGCCTTTAATTTGAGAAACTGCAGTTTTTTCCCAGTAACTATGAATATATACAGATCCCGCTCTTTCCCGTCATCCGGTTCCGAGAGGATATAATCCAGTATTGTCTCGTTACTTCGCAATTTATGGCGGACGGATGAAAGAGTGACCGGGCCGGTTTTCTCAAGGAGATTCCGGAATTGCGGAAATGAGGTATTAATATCCGAAATTGTTTTTTCATAGTTTATGTTCATGTCGAAAAGAGCATCCTTCCAGAATGATATCTTTTTACTGTCCGGCATCATTTTCAGGGATTCATCAGCTATCATTTTATGTAATGCTGCAATGTTCTCTGAAAGCCTGTTGCGTTTATCCCTTAAAGAATCCGGAATACCTGCAAGGAAAAACAGTTCATTTTCAATGATCTGATTTCTCAGAATGGAAGCTTTTTCGTTTCGTGCCACGCTGTACATTTTTTCAAGCACAGCCTTTTCCCCGGTCATACTGTAAAGAATGTGCGCCACATGAATTGCATGCAGGCATGTGGCCTTCTCATTTTCTGAAATATAAAGACGGCTTTCTTCACTGAAATGATTGTTTTTCAGACGGTTTGACAATTCCAGTGCAAGTTCGGCTGTTTCCAGGCTTTTTCTGAGTGTTTTCAGTTTAAGCCTGTTGTCGTCCATTTCATCTGCAAGATATTCCAGCGATTTTGACTTGCTTTTAAGATTGTCAAGAAGCCGCACATCGAAAAGCACGGAATCAATTGAAGGATTTGAATAAATATCATTGTCGTTGAAATTTTTCACGACGGCTATCAGAGATTTCTGATAATATTCCAGCGATTCCCTGAAGGCGGACTGCCTGAAACAGTGATCTCCCATGTTCTTGTATGCCAGGGCAACAAGCGTATGTTTCGTCCCGTAGTTATCCAGGCAGATGCTAAGTGCCTTTTCGTGGATTTCACGGGCTTCTGCAAACCTTCCCTCAGAGTCAAGGAAAATCCCGTAATCAAAATATACTTCCGCCAGTCTGAAATAGTTCCCGCCGTATGCGGAATACAGGTATTCAATACTTTTCTTATAAAATTCTTCAGCTTTCCGTGAGTTTTTCAGTTTCGTCCAGGTTTTTGCCATATTCATGTAAACAAGCCCTGTTCCCTGAAATCCGTGTTCTGACTTTATTCTGAGACTGTTGTTAAAAAAGTCAAGGGCCTTGGGGTAATCTCCGGCATTACGGAAGGCTATTCCGGCATTCAGATAAACTGAAGCCAGTGAATTGAGAATGGTTTTATCCGTCAGGTCCAGACTGTTATATACCCTGATGCTCTTTTCAAAATATATTATTGCAGTTTCAAAGGACTGCCTGATTGAATGGATGATACCTTTATTGGAATAAATATCCGGCAGGTTTTTAATATAATCCTTCCTGTGGATTGCCAATGATTCTGCCATGCTGAAGAATTCCAGTGCCTTATCATATCTTCCCAGCATCTGGTTTACAACACCCAGATTATTATAAGCAGCTATAAGTTCTGATTCGTCACTTTGTGTTCCCGGTTCAAGAATGACGCTGAGTGTTTTTTCTGCTTCAAGAAGATTACCGGCCTGATAAAGGGATGAAAATCGCAGAAAAAGAGAGTCAGTATCCCCCGCATGCACAAATGAAAAAAATGCAAGTAAATGAATTAAAGGAATAAATCCTGTTCTTATCAATACTCTAAGTCTGAAATCTGTAAGAGTTGTTGATCGTTAAATAATTTGTGCAAATTAATTAAAAAAATAAAACAGACAAGAAGAGCATCCTTTATATGGCGGGATGCTCTTTTCTGAAATTGTCAGGACGGACGTTCCGGGTCCTTTTTCTTTGGCGGTATAATAATAATGGGTTCATATCCGCTTCCTTCCCCTTCACCGCCCCTGACGTGAATCATTCGGGCGGTATCAAGGATCTGATGTTTTCTTAATCCGGCAACCAGTGTTGAGAAATTTCTTTCTGTACGACTTGATTTGTTTTTGTTTTTCATGATTTTATGGTTTTAAATTAAACATTTCATCAATTAATATGAATAAGCTTTTAAATGTTACTTTTTTTGCCCTGATCGCGGAATCCGGCTGATACCGTTAACGGTATCAAAAAAGTATTATCCGGAAGCAATAAGCACTGTGGTTATTCCGGTTCCGGCCCGGAAGATTCCTGTTCATTCAGGCGGTAACAATTTCTGAGTAAAACTTATTAAACTCCGGATTGGAATTAATCAGAGAACCTGGTACGGGAACTGTCAAGATTAAGAATCATATAAAATATCATAAAAGCCGTGGGTATAAAATATCTTATTAAATGCCGGCCGCGTGCCGGCGGAAGTCATACCGTCCACAGGGAGGGCTGCCCTTTTCTGGCCGGAAACGGAAATGAAAAATATCTGGGTTGTTTCGAATACCCCGGGAAAGCACTGGAGGAAGGCAGAAAGTATTATGAAAGAGCGGATTTCTGTGTGTTTTGCATGAAAGAAAAATGCGGAGGGGAGAATTTAAAAAACACAGTCCCTGACCCGCTGAAGCAGGTTCCAGCCTCAGCATGCATCACAGATTCCGGTCCGGGAAATATCCTGATCTGTTGTATTAATTGAAAAAGAAGTCCGGTTACCGCAGGGCTGATGCCGGTTTAAATCCGTTTCTGGGTATTCGTTTGTATACCGGAAAAAAAAGGCAGTTTACAAGGGATCCTGTAACTGCCTTTAAAGTGTGGTCGGCCCGGAGAGGCTCGAACTCTCGACCCCATGATTAAGAGTCACGTGCTCTACCAGCTGAGCTACGGGCCGGAAAAACGATGCAAAAGTATAAAATATATTCTTCCGCTGTGCACTTATTTGCGGGAAATCTGAAATGATTGATTTAAGTAATTATATTTGAGTCAGGCAAGAGTTAGCATTAATAAAACGGAAGCTGGTGATTAACGTCAGAATTGTTTCGCCGGATGAATCAGTGAGTTTTCCTGCAGAAAAGGGCAGGAGACTGCTGGATATTCTCAGGGAGCGCGGCTTTGATATATACACCCCCTGCGGCGGCAGGGGCAGATGCGGAAAATGCCTGGTCAGTATCAGGGGAACGGGAAATGTCCTCTCATGTTCATACTATCCTGACAGGGATATTGAAGTGACTCTTCCGGAAAAGCGTGTGGCTGATATTCTGGTGAGTCAGACAGAATTTCTTGAGGACTGTACATTCAGTCCGCCTTCTTCATTATTAAGTGCAAGGCCATATGGCGTGGCAATTGATATCGGCACAACAACTGTTGCAATGTATTTTATGAATCTGCTGACCGGAAGCCTGGAAAAAATTGCATCTTTTCTGAATCCCCAGGGTATTCATGGCGCTGATGTGATCTCCAGGATCACCTATTGCCAGGAGCATGAAAACGGTCTTGGGGAGCTTCAGCAGATTATAATCAACGCCATAAATAATGAACTGGAGCTTTTCCTGCAGCAAAAGGATTTACAGTCCGGCAGTATCGAGAGGGTCATTGTATCAGGAAATACAACAATGCTTCATCTGCTGCTGGGGGAAGACCCGGTACCTATTGCACTTGCCCCCTTCAGGCCACGGTTCACCGGAAAGCAGCGTACTGAAGGCAGTTCTTCCGGACTGAATATCAATCCTCGCGGAGAACTTATCACCCTGCCTTGTATTTCAGCGTATGTCGGAGCCGATGTGGTAAGCGGACTGGCAGTGATAAAACCTGTTCACCGGAAATATCTTTTTATTGATATCGGAACAAACGGGGAAATGGCCCTTGTTGACGGCAATCGGATATATGCATGTGCCACTGCAGCCGGACCGGCATTTGAAGGCGGCAGTATTTCATGCGGAATGGCTGCGGTTAACGGTGCGGTATCATATTTTGCCGGGCCGGAAGACTACCGGGTTATAGGCAATACTGAGCCTGCCGGAATATGCGGATCCGGAATCGTTGATATTGTGGCATATCTTCTTAATAACAATATTATTGATAGTACAGGACTGTTAAAATCCCCCTTTGTTGTTTATCCCTTTAACAGGATACAGGTTACCCAGCAGGATATACGGGAGATCCAGCTGGCAAAATCAGCCATTTATTCCGGAATAAAAGTTTTACTTAAAAGTTCCGGGATGAACTTTGAAGATATAAGTGCGCTTTATCTTGCCGGCGGATTTGGCAATTACATAAATACCGGTTCTGCCGTAAGGACCGGATTATTGCCTTCCGGGCTCGGGAACAGGATTTATGCCATAGGAAACAGCGCAGGTATCGGAACTCTGCAGTATCTGAAATCGGAAGACTTTGCGGAAAAACTGGACAGGATAGTATCAGTTACCGAATATATAGAGCTTTCCGATTCAGATGATTTTATAACAGAATTTGTTATGAATATGGATTTCAGGGAGAACGGCTGATTCCGGAAAAAGTGTATATTGTTGGAGATTACAAATCCGGTTCCTGGAAAACAGGTTCGTTCAGGAGGAGATTAACAATAGATCGTATGACTTTCTTGTATGGATAAACCACTGTTCCTTACTTTCATTTTCAGCATCCTGTTTTTTTCTGCTGAACTGCAGTCACAGCAGGATATGACGGTCACTTCTGTTTCAACAGATTCCCATGTCACGATTGACGGATATCTGGATGAGGCCTCATGGCAGAATGCCACGTTAATAACCGGCTTCACCCAGTATGAACCACTGGAAGGTGCTGAATCAGATTTTAAAACAGAGGTTCGTGTATTGTTCGGAAAGGATGATCTGTATATCGGAGCCATGCTTTATGATTCCAGGGAAAACATTGAGAATAATCTTGGACGAAGGGATGAATATAACAGGGCCGACTGGTTTCTTGTATCAATAGATTCCTATTACAGCGGCAGGACTGCATTCACTTTTGCCGTGAATGCTGCGGGAGTCCAGCTTGACGGCCTGCAGGATGACGGCAGAAAAGTCAGTTCCAGTGAAATCAATCCCCTGCTTCCGCCGGGTCTGGATGTATCATGGGATGCCATATGGTTTTCCGGGGTCAGGATCAGCGATGAGGGCTGGACAGCTGAAATGCGTATCCCCTACAATATGCTCAGATACAAAAGGAAAGATCCTCAGACCTGGGGTATTTATTTTCTCCGGCGGATCCCGAATTCCGGTGAAGTATCCGAATGGCCCTATATACCACGGTACAGGAGAAATAATCTTGTGTCGGCCTATGGCGAAATAGCAGGAATCCATGGTATAGAACCCAGACGGAATATACAGATCAGGCCATATATTCTTACAGGCTTCGGTATATCCGAAAATGAGAACAGGCCGGGGACAGCAGCTTATAATTTCAAGTATAATGCAGGAGGCGATATCAAGATCGGTATCGGTCCGAATGTAATCCTTGACGCTACCATCAGACCTGATTTCGGACAGATTGAAGCAGATCCGGCTGTTCTCAACCTTACTGCCTTTGAAACCCTTTTTCCTGAAAAACGGCCCTTTTTCCTGGAAGGTGCCGATATTTACAAGTTCGGCATAGGATTCAGCAGACTATACTATTCCAAGCGTTTTGGCGCCGATGAGCCCATTATAGCAGCAATGAAACTTTCAGGCCGGACCGTAAAAGACTTGTCTTTCGGCCTTCTGGGAGTAACTGCCGGACAGGGTTTCAGTCCTGTAAACAACTATGCCCTGCTCCGTGCCACCCAGAGGATAGGAAATTATTCATCGGCCGGTGGAATCCTGACTTATTATTACAGTCCTGCCGGCAGGGGCAGGGGATGGCAGAGCATGACGGGAGGAATTGACTGGGATCTGCGGTTCAAGAATAACAGGTATGGCTTCGAAGGGATCCTTGCATTTTCTGACAGGAATTCCCTTGTTCCGGGAAAGGATGACCAGAAAGGAATGATGAACAGCCTGGTGATCAGGAAAAGACAGGGAGATATTGACGGACATGTGGCCTTCCTGATGTTCACGGACCAGTATAATCCCAATGACATGGGATGGATAAGCTTTGAACAGAACTGGTACCAGATATGGGCCAACGGAAAATACAAGATCAGGGGAGGAAAACCATTCGGTAAATTTCAGAGGGGAGAGATTATCAGTGATTATTCAAGGCGGCTTTCCATTCTTGAACATTATGACATGGGAAGTGAAGTCTACATCAAGCCGAGTTTCATCACCAACAGGTTCAGGCAGATTAAATTCGGAACCACGTTTTTTGATCTGCTCGGGGGATATGATATCTGGGAAACCAGGGGTCTGGGAGTATGGTCAAAGCCCAGGGGTATTGAATTATCGGCAGAATTTGCCAGTGATGACAGAAAAAACTGGAAAATCAGTCCGAAAGCTTTTGTAAGAAAATATGACAACAGGGCCTCGGAATATATGGTTGATTTCCAGGGTAAGATACATGCCGGAACAAGACTGTCAGTGGAAGCAAACATCAAGGGCAGCCGGGAAGATAATAAAACCGCATGGGCATCAAATGAAACATTTCTGTATGATGATAATAAGTGGAAAATAGGCAACAAGTCGACATCACCGGACAAGCTGGATCTGACAGATTTTACCGCTTTTGATGATGGCGGGATGCTGGGTGGCATTCTTTCAGGCGTAAAGGAATACCAGTCCGGAATGTATTATGTGCCGGTCTTCGGAACACGCGACACGCGGGCAATTGATTTCACCGTAAGGGGATCGCTTACTTTTACCAGCAAGTTGTCAACTCAGCTCTATACACAGTTCTTCTTTGCCAAAGGGAAATACGACAATTTCAGCATCCTTACGGGTCCCGGAACAATGCCGGCTTTTCCAGTGTATCCTAAAAACAGGGATTTTAATTACAAGCACCTGCAGTCCAATTTTGTTGCCAGATGGGAATACAGGCCGGGCTCGGCAATATATTTTGTATGGACTCATTCCCGCAACAGGGACGAAGAGAGCAATCCGCTTTCTCCCTGGAATGATCTGCTATACAGGCAGTCACTCAGGGAACAGATTTCCGGGCTCTTCAGGACATTCCCGGGAAACAGTTTCACGGTTAAGATTGATTATGCATTTCACTGAACAAATGCAGCAGCACCCCTGTCATCCGATTTTATAATGCATTTCAAGAATCTTCCGGAACAATTTGCCGGGGAGGATATATTTCAGAAAGACAGCTAATTTCTGATCGAAGGATGCAATTATGTAACGTTGCCGGGGATTTTTGCATTCTGCTATTTTAACAATTTTTTTCGCCAGGATTTCCGGACCCCAGCCATTGTTTTCATCTCTTTCGATTATTTCAAGGGTTTTTTTAAATTGTCCGGCATAAGGGTCATCCTCAGTTTCCGGAGTAAGGAATTCATGCCGGGCTATTGAATTATTCGTATTGAAGTCACCGGGATTTATCACTACCACTTTTATATTGAATCCTGACACTTCCATTCTGAGGGCATCACTTATACCCTCGAGGGCAAACTTCACTGATGAATAGTATCCCTGGAAAGGGAGGCCTATCAGTCCGCCGATGGAACTGATATTTATTATCATACCTCCACCCTGCTTTCTCATCCGGGGAAGAACCTTCCTGATCAGCGAAAGCGTGCCCATTATGTTGGTTTCAATATGCAGCCTGACAAGTTCGGTGGGATATGTTTCAATGGCACCTCCGGAATGCATTCCGGCATTGTTGACAAGAACGTCAATTCTGTTTTCTGCCTTCAGGACAGCTTCAACAGCCTCCTTTATTGAATGCTCGTCCGTAAGATCCATTCTGAGAGCTTTTACAGAGCCTGGCACTTCACAATCCTTCCGGATTGTTCCGTAAACGGTATGGCCTTTTTCAGCCAGGAGTCTGGCTGTCTCTTTACCGAAACCCGACGAAATTCCGGTTATTAAAACAACTTTTTTCATCATCCGGTTGTTCTGTTTTTAAACCCCTGAAAAAAATCAATTCCGATAAATATATAAATTTTTACTTTTGCCGCATTCAAACCAGATCTCAATGATAAATGGAAAAGCTATATAATTATTCCCTTGTTTTGATTTTTTCCCTGGCAGTAATTGTTTTTCTTTTGCTGTTTTTTATTTCCGCTCCCTACGGGAAATTCCGGAGAGAAGGCTGGGGGCCGGTGATCAGGGCCAAATGGGCATGGCTGATCATGGAATTCATTTCACCCGTCCTGATGATTTTCTTTTTCATCATTTCGGACAGGAAATCAGTGCCGGCTTTTATTTTCATTTCCCTGTGGCTGATGCATTATGTTCACAGAACATTTATTTATCCGTTCACCCAGTCAGGCAGAAACAAACCGATGCCTCTGATTCTTGTGGTTTTTGCAATTGTATTTAACAGTCTCAACGGTCTGGTTAACGGTTATGGCATTTTCCATATCTACAGCTATGATTTGTCGTGGTTGCTGTCGTGGCAGTTCCTTGCCGGTGCAATTGTATTTATCAGCGGTTTCATAATTAATAAAACAGCTGATGAGAAGCTGCGCAGACTCAGGAATGAAAATCCGAATGAATATGTGATTCCCCGGGGTTGGTTTTTCGATTACATTTCCTCACCGCATTATTTCGGTGAAATAATTGAATGGGGGGGATGGGCCCTGATGACATGGTCCCTTCCCGGATTTGCATTTTTTGTTTTCACCTTTGCCAATCTTTTCCCCAGAGCCATTAACACACACAGATGGTACAGGGGAAAATTCCCGGCTTATCCGCCCGGCAGAAAAGCAGTGATTCCTTATTTACTATAGGTATCATTCGTGGCGGATTGCTGTCACAATACCCGGACAACAGGGCTCAGGGCCATTCGTTATTGTGGAAAGATGTTGCCTGTATGGCAGCCGGATCAATGATCACATGCTTTATCTGTTTACGATTCCAGGTATAGGTGATATGTACCAGGCCGTCACTGGTCTGTATCACTGCCGGATATGAAAATTCACTTCCCTGCCTGTCATTTTCCAGAATTGCAGCTGCCTTCCAGCTGATACCATCATCCGAAACAGCTACATGAAGGGCATGGCGACCCTTTTCAAGATGGTTGTAGACAAGGATATGACGGCCGTCAAGGAGTGTCACCGCATCTATACCCGAATTGTTATTCGGCAGATCCAGGGCTTCCAGTCTGCTCCAGCTGCGGCCCCTGTCCTCCGACCAGGCGCTGAGTATCCTTGATACGGTACTGCGGCACAGCAGCTGCAGCTTTCCTCCCGGATGAACCAGTATGGAGGGCTGAATAGCCCCCGTCGTCCTTTCATTCAGGGCTGAGGTCCGCTCCCATGTAAGTCCTTCATCGGAAGTAAATTCCATGTGCAGTCTCCAGCCCTCGTCTTCCGTGCTGGAAGGACACAGCAGCTCCCCGTTGTCAAGGAGGACAGGCTTGTTTTTTACAGGCCCCAGAATATCTTCCGGCAATCTCCGGGGGACCGACCATGACCTGCCCCTGTTATCCGAGAACATCATCTCGCCCCACCATGTTGAAGGACTGGGTCCTACCTTGAAAAACAGAAGAATCTTTTTTCCTGTATTGTAGAGTACCGGGTTCCAGCACGGATAACGTTTATCCTTATGCTGAACGCCGTTTGCAACCTCAACGGGCCTGGTCCATCTGCCTTTCACGAAACTGCTGGTCCAGATTCCCACATCAGGATTCCTTTCCTCGGTTCCTCCGAACCATGCTGCCATAAGGCCCTTTCCGTTCTGAACAAGCGTTGAGGCATGACAGGAAGGAAAGGGAACATCAGCAGGCTGATAGATGAATTCCGATTTAATGATACATCCGCTGCCGCTGAACTGGGCACTGATACCTGTGATTAAAACGGTTGCCGTTAACAACGTGACTGGAATAACTCTTTTCATAAGCTATATTCATTTGGTTCAGGTGTTGATTTGATTCTGGTGTCGATTTGGTTCTGGTGTTGATTTGGTTCTGGTGTTGATTTGGTTCTGGTGTCGATTTGGGTCAGGTGTTGATTTTGTTGTTTTCTCTGTTGTGAGGGATCCTGAGGCTGATGAAGCGGGAAACCAGGAAGCCCGCCAGGAATATTGTCATTGTTCCGAATACTATCGTCAGGTTAGTATGAAAGGGACTCCTGAATGCCAGACTTTTTCCTTCGGTGAAATAAAGAGGGGAGAGGCTCATCCAGATTATTACCAGGACTCCGCATACAACACCCGTTACTGCATCTGCCTTTTTTGCTTTCCGCGAGAAATACCCCAGAAGGAACAAACCGAGCATTCCGCCGCTGAAGATTGAAGCCAGAGACCACCATGCATCCAGGGCACTTTCAACTCCCACCAGGGCAAGGGCGATCAGGATTCCAAAAACACCTGTCAGGAATGAGGCTGTATAAAGAACTCTCATGCATTGTTTTTCGCCGGCATTCCGGTTCAGATAGCGCTTGTAATAATCATTCATTACGATGGTTGCCGTACTGTTGAGGCTGGTTGAGACAGTGCTCATTCCGGCAGCAAAGATGGATGCTATCAGCAGTCCGGTTATTCCTGCCGGCAGACCTGTGGCAATGAAATAGGGAAAGACCCTGTCTGCCGCCCCGGTAGCGTGGAGTTCATCAGGCAGCAGTTCAGGCATGGCCGTGTAATAGGAAAAAAGAGCTGTTCCAATATAAAAGAACAGCAGGGAAACAGGAATGTAGAGCATTGATCCGAACCATGCGGAGGCCTTTGCTTCCCTTTCGCTTCCCGTTGTCATATAACGCTGGATATAGTTCTGATCAATGCCGTAGTTCTGAAGGTTGATAAAAAGTCCGTAGACCAGCACCACCCAGAAAGTTGACTGGGAAAGGCTTGATCCAAGGCTTCCGAGACTGAATTTGTTGTTTTCCACTGCAATTCTGAAAAGCTGACCCGGCCCCTCTGGCATGGAAAAGGTCAGTATGACGGAACATATGAGGGCACCGGTGATGAGAATGATGCCCTGTACAGTATCAGTCCATATGACGGCCTTTATTCCCCCCAGCATGGTATAGATCACCACCATCAGGCCCGTAAGGATTATCACGGTTTTTACATTCCATCCGAAAAGTGCATTGATAGGAAGTGCAAGAAGCATCAGTATGGCCCCGGTGCGCATCAGCTGGGTAAGTATATAGCATGCTGAAGCATAGATTCTTGCCCAGGCCCCGAACCGTTGTTCAAGATAATAATAGGCTGATATGTTTCCGATACTCCTGTAGAGGGGAATGAAAAACCTGATTGTCATTATAGTGGCAAAGGGAATTGAAAGACTGAAAACAAAAGCATTCCAGTTTGTTGCATAGGCCTTACCGGGTAGTCCGAGGAAACTTATGCTGCTTACAAAAGTTGCAAAGATTGACATTCCGACAACCCAGGCAGGAAGCTTGCCGCCCGCAGCCGTGAACTGATCTGTTGTCCTGTTTTTGAAATAGAAACTGATTCCAAAAATAATGTTCCCCAGGGTAAGAGTGAAAAATACTATGGAATCAAGCAGAGGAAGCTTCATCGGAAATAAATATTAATAAAGATACGTAGTTTATTTGCGCTTAAACTTACAATTTATATCTTAGTTTTGTAAACAGACATCGATTTTAAACCCATGCCAGTATTGAAATGAAAAACCATAACTTCCCTGACAGTACCGGTACCGGCAGAAATCAGGATATGACATAACAAACAATACGGCAATGGCAGTAATTTCTACAAAAAGATAAGCCCGGAACAGAATAGTATGGTTTATGGACAAGGGATATTTTAAGTCGGATACATATGTTACTTCCGAAGACAGCCTCGGATCATGGCGGAAAATATACCGCCACAACAGATTATATTTCACGCTTAAATTTATAAATATTATTTTCAGGACCAGGAGGGAGGCCAGAAAAGGGATATATGATGACAAGGCCTGGGAAGAATCTTCCTTTTACATATTCAGGTTCATAGAAAAATCGGGAGGCAGGTTCAACATTTCCGGGATGAGTAACATTTCCGTAACGGAAGAACCCGTGTTGTTCATTGCCAACCACATGAGCACTCTTGAAACAATGATACTTCCATGTATCATTTCGCCTCTGAGGAAAGTCACTTTCGTGGTTAAGGAAAATCTCGTCAGCCATCCTCTTTTTGGTGATGTGATGAAATCGAGGGACCCGATTATTGTCGGACGCACCGATCCCAGGAAAGATCTCGAGGCTGTGATGAACGGCGGGATGGAATTACTGTCAAGGGGAATTTCAATAGTTATTTTTCCCCAGAGTACAAGGAATATCATTTTTAATCCTTCCGAATTTAATTCCCTTGGTGTTAAACTGGCTAAGAAGGCAGGAGTGAAAGTTGTTCCGGTAGCTTTGAAAACCGATTTCTGGGGGAATGGAAAAGTGGTAAAGGAACTGGGTCCGCTCGACAGTATGAAAACCATCTGTTTCAGGTTCGGGGAGGCCTTTGATGTTAAAGGCAGCGGCAAGGATGAAAATCAGAAGATTATTGATTTCATTCAGTCTTCCCTGCTGGAATGGCAGGAAAAAGACAGCAGAAAGTGAAATGAATTTTATGAAATAATTTTAAATTATCTGACATGGCAATATTGGACTGGATCGTACTGGGACTCTTTTGTCTTGGTCTTGTTGGAATCATCCTGTGGGTACTGAAACAAAGGGAGGAAACATCAACAGACTATTTTCTGGCGGGCCGTGATGCAACATGGATTGCTATAGGGGCTTCAATCTTCGCATCCAATATAGGATCGGAACATCTTGTTGGTCTGGCAGGTGCGGGAGCTTCAAGCGGAATGGCAATGGCTCACTGGGAAATGCACGGATGGATTATTCTGATTCTGGGATGGTTCTTCGTACCGTTCTATGCCAGGAGCGGGGTGTTCACCATGCCCGAATTCCTTGAAAAAAGATATAACAAGGGATCACGAAGTGTTTTGTCCATCATATCCCTGGTAAGCTATGTGTTCACCAAGGTAGCCGTTACTGTCTATGCAGGGGGAGTTGTTTTCAAGCAGGTCTTCGGAATTGAATCAATGTTCGGTATCGATTTCTTCTGGATCAGTGCTGTAGGCCTTGTTATTCTGACAGGGATTTATACAACCCTCGGCGGAATGAAGGCCGTTTTGTATACATCGGTTCTGCAGACTCCGGTTCTGCTTATCGGATCAATAGTGGTGCTTATTATCGGTCTGATAAAACTTGGAGGATGGTCCGAAATGATGGAAATCTGTCGGGCCGTGCCGGTGAATGATTACGGAAACAATATGACTCAGCTGATAAGGTCGGGGCAGGATCCTGAGTTCCCCTGGACCGGCGTTATACTCGGATCCGCAATAATAGGATTCTGGTACTGGTGTACGGATCAGTACATTGTTCAGAGGGTCCTGTCGGGCCGCAACCAGACCGAATCAAGAAGGGGAACCATCCTTGGAGCGTCTTTCAAGCTTCTACCCGTATTCATATTCCTGATTCCCGGAATGATAGCCTACGGACTGAATGTTAAGGGAATCATCACCCTTCCTGATTCTGATTCCGCTTTTGCCGTTCTGGTAAAAGAACTGCTTCCGGTCGGATTCAAAGGACTGGTTGTAGGCGGTCTTCTTGCCGCCCTGATGAGCTCACTTGCCTCCCTGTTCAATTCATCAGCCACCCTGTTTACCGTGGACTTCTATCAGAAGTACAGGCCGGAGGCCAGTGAAGCGGAACTGGTAAAAGTCGGGAAGATTGCAACGATGGTGGTTGTGGTTCTGGGAGTTCTCTGGATCCCCGTCATGAAGGGACTCGGGAAGGTACTCTACGCCTACCTCCAGGATGTTCAGTCACTCCTTGCTCCCGGAATTGCTGCTGTGTTCCTGCTGGGAATTGCGTCAAAAAAGACTACCCCCAAGGCAGGTTTTACAGGATTGCTTACAGGTTTTATCCTTGGAATGACAAGACTTGCATTCAAAGTGTTTGAATCGGGGATAAGCCCTGACAGTTTCTTGTACAGGATTTTTCTCAAACCCAACTGGCTGCATTACGAGATTGTGATTTTTTTCATTATAATCATTCTCATGATACTGGTCAGCATGGTGACAGAAAAGGCAGATCCGGCATCCATACGGAGTCTGTATGTTGGTTCGGCCACAGCTGAAGAAAAGGCAATAACCAGGGCAAGCTGGAATAACTGGGATCTCTTTTTCTCCGGACTGATAATCGTGGTTATCATCGGATTCTATATCTATTTCTGGTAAGCTGATCCGTAAAGGTCTGCCGGAAGCGGTTCATTATTTAACATGACATACCATGTCAGGCAGATGCAGTTCATAAAGCGCAGCAGGGAGAAACTTCATCTGCCGGGAGGAAAGGACAGACCGGTTAAAAACATAATTACTTATTTCAAGCCAGTAACATGAATGAATTAAGAAAAAAGGAAATCTGGTTCATCACGGGAAGCCAGCACTTATACGGACCTGACGTTCTCAGACAGGTGGAAGCTGATTCCACGGAAATAGTTGCATCGCTGAACAGTTCAGAGATTATTTCACGAAAAATAGTCTTCAGGAGGGTGCTCACCACCCCGGAATCAATTCTTGAAACATGCCTGGAAGCAAACAGCACCGGCAGCTGTATCGGTCTGATAGTATGGATGCATACCTTCTCGCCGGCAAAGATGTGGATAAACGGACTCAGGGTTCTGGATAAGCCCCTTCTGCATTTTCATACACAGTTAAACAGGGATATACCATGGGATTCCATCGATATGGATTTCATGAACCTGAACCAGTCGGCGCACGGTGACCGGGAGTTCGGATTCATTACGGCCAGGATGCGGCTGGGCAGGAAGGTTGTCGTGGGCCATTACAGGGATGACATTACGCTAAAAAGAATAGCTGTCTGGATAAGGGCAGCTGCTGCATACGATGATGCCCGGAACATGAAAATTGCCCGTTTTGGCGATAATATGCGTGATGTTGCCGTTACGGAGGGGAACAAGGTCAGTGCTCAGATAAGGATGGGATATTCGGTTTACGGATACGGTATCGGAGATCTTGTTAAGGCTGTAAATGAAGTTACCGGAGAAGAAATCCGGAGTCTGCTGGATGAGTATTCCTCTGAATATAAAATGACAAGAGAGGTTGCGTCCTCCGGGTCTTTAAGGGAAGCTGCCAGGATTGAGGCCGGGATGGAGAAATTTCTTCTTGGGGGAGGATTCAGGGCTTTCACAACCACTTTCGAGGATCTTCACGGACTGAAACAGTTACCGGGTATAGCGGTTCAGCGTCTTATGGCCAGGGGTTACGGATTCGGTGCGGAAGGCGACTGGAAAACCGCAGCCCTGGTACGCTCGGTGAAAGTAATGGCTGACGGCCTGAAAGGGGGAACTTCATTCATGGAAGACTATACCTATCATTTTGACCCCGCGGGAATGAGGGTTCTCGGGGCACATATGCTGGAAGTCTGTCCGACGATTGCAGAGGACAAACCGGTTGTGGAGATACACCAGCTGTCCATAGGCGGCAAGGAGGATCCTGCCAGACTGGTTTTCAGGACTGCACCGGGAAATGGAATAAATGTTTCGGTTATTGACCTGGGTAACAGATTCAGAATGATTGTTAATGATGTCAAGGTGGTAAAATGCCCCGACATGCCCCTGCTGCCTGTTGCCAGTGTTCTGTGGGAGCCGGCGCCCGATCTCAGGACCGGGGCTGCGGCATGGATACTTGCCGGAGGAGCACATCATACTGCGTTCAGTACTGCCATTGACGCGGAATACCTGGAGGATTTTGCTGAAATGCAGGATATTGAATTCATCAGGATAGATGAAAAATGTGATCTGCACAGGCTGAAAAATGAACTGAAATGGAATGAGGTTTATTATCATATCTCAAACGGTATTAAATAGCTGGACATGCTTGAAAAACTTAAAGCAAGGGTTTACAGGGCAAATACGGAACTCGTAAAAAGCGGCCTGGTTATTCATACATGGGGAAATGCAAGTGCACGTGACAGGAAAACAGGGCTGATAGTCATCAAACCTTCCGGAATAAGCTATGATAAAATGAAAGCCGGCGATATGGTTGTGCTGGATCCGGATGGTAATATAGTTGAGGGGAGATACAAGCCCTCCACTGATGCCCCGACCCATCTCTTTCTGTATAAAGATTGGGATTTAATAAACGGGATAGTCCATACACATTCAACATATGCCACATCGTGGGCTCAGGCCGGCAGGAATATTCCCGCTTTCGGAACCACCCATGCAGATCATTTTCACGGTGAGGTTCCGTGTACACGCAGGCTTACCGCAGAAGAAACAGAAAACGATTACGAGATCAACACAGGGAAGGTGATGGCAGAACGCCTCTCAGGCCTTGATCCCCTGGCTGTACCATCAGTTCTAGTAAACTGTCATGGCCCATTCAGCTGGGGACGGGATCCGGAAGAAGCCGTATATAATGCAATTGCCCTGGAAGAGATCGCCAGAATGGCATTTTATACGGTTCTTCTTGGAAATACCGGGCCTGCTGATGTTCACCTTCTTAATAAGCACTTTGAAAGAAAACATGGCAAAAATGCATATTACGGACAAAAGAAAAAGAAGTGAGCGAAGCGGTAGGGTATTGAAAAAATATATTAAGAACAAAAACGATAAATAGAAAAGACAGCTATGGCAAAAAAGTATGTTATAGGCGTTGATTACGGCACGGATTCGGTCCGTTCTGTTGTTGTTGACACGACCAGCGGCAATATTGCAGGGACCTCGGTTTTTGAATATCCCAGGTGGAAGAAGGGACTCTATTGTGATCCTTCAGCCAACCGTTTCCGTCAGCATCCCCTCGATTACACGGAAGGGCTTGAAAGATCAGTCAGGGGCGCCCTCAGGGGTTTAGGCAGGCAGATCACTGATAATATAGCGGGTATAACTGTTGATACAACCGGATCCACGCCGGTTGCCGTTGACAGGAACGGTACGCCTTTATCGCTTGTTCCGGGCTTTGAGGATGATCCTGATGCCATGTTCATTCTATGGAAAGATCACACCGCGGTGGATGAAGCGGCGGAAATAAATGAACTTGCCAGATCGTGGGGTGGTACGGATTATACGAAATATGAGGGGGGAATCTATTCCTCCGAATGGTTCTGGTCAAAGATACTGCATGTAACCCGGAAAAACCGCAGGATCAGGGAAAATGCATTTTCATGGGTTGAACATTGCGACTGGATACCTGCACTGCTGACCGGGAATACTGATCCGCTGAAACTGAAACGCAGCCGTTGTGCTGCCGGTCATAAGGCAATGTGGCACAAGAATTTCGGAGGTCTGCCTTCCGAAGATTTCCTTACAGGGCTCGATTCCGGCCTGGCAGGTCTGAGGGACAGGCTCTATACTGAAACTTTTGCCTGTGACGTCTCTGCAGGTACAATGAGTGCAGAATGGGCAAAAAAGCTTGGCCTGCCGCCCGGCATAAAAGTAGGGGTGGGAGCATTCGATGCACATCTCGGAGCCGTAGGCGGAGGAATAAGTCCGGGACAGCTGATCAAAGTCATGGGAACCTCAACATGCGACATGCTGGTTTCTCCTTTTACAGGAGAAGAGGAAAGGCTTGTCAGGGGAATATGCGGACAGGTTGACGGATCAATCATTCCCGGCATGCTTGGCCTGGAAGCCGGTCAGTCTGCTTTCGGAGATATCTACGCATGGTTCGGAACACTTATTTCATGGCCTGTTTCGGAGATTATAGGGAAAATGAGCTGGCTTGACAGCAGAACCAGGAAAAGAATAAAGTCGGAAACGTCGGAAGCAATGATATCTGAACTCAGCCGGGCAGCCCGGCAGGTTCTGACAGAGGAGAGTGCCGTTCTAGCACTTGACTGGATGAACGGCCGGCGTACCCCTGATGCCAATCAGGCACTGAAGGGCGCAATAGCCGGATTGTCACTGGGGTCGGATGCACCCCGGATATTCAGGGCACTGGTGGAGGCCACCGCTTTCGGATCAAGAATGATCAATGAGCGCTTCGTTTCGGAAGGAATGAAAATAGACGGTGTAATAGCCGTCGGCGGAGTTGCAAAAAAGAATCCCTTTGTCATGCAGGTTGTTTCGGATGTACTCAACATGCCAATCAAGGCTGCGAAGGCAGAACAGCCTTCCGCACTCGGATCTGCCATGGCGGCGTCGGTGATAGCCGGAATCCATGCGGATATCCCTGCAGCCCAGAAAGCAATGGGAAGCGGATTTGAAAAAACATACAGGCCGGATCCGGCAAGGGCAGCGAAATATGATGTGATTTTTAAAGAATACATGAAATTCGGTGCTTTCATTGAAAATGAAATGACCTGACCTGAACTGACCTGACCTGACCTGATATGACCTGATATGACCTGACCTGATCTGACCTGAGATTCTGTCAGACTCAGCATCGCGCGGTCTTCCCGGGAGATATTTATTAAAAGATGATCTGACTTATCTGGCAAAGGAGCTGGATATTCGAGTTGAACTGATCTATCATTGAAGACGGGAAGCTTCGGCAAATTTGGGTGCCAGCTTCCCTGGCCAGGGGAACAGGTCCCATTGCATATTCTCAGCTATTACATCTTTAATGTTACTTTTTCCCCTTCCTTAAGAGAAATCTTATTTCCAATAGCTTTCTTCCTGCCTGTGAGTGTCAGTTTAATTGAATTCAATGATCCTTTCAGCACTTCAAGAGTAACGGTATCGTCCGAAACCGCGCAGGTGCCCCATGAATATCCATTGCTCCAGAAATAATTCCCCGGCTTAGCGGTAAATTGCATACAGTGATCAACCCCCGAGTATTGAAAATCACTCAAAGCAATAATACTTGCCCAGCTAGCCATGGAGCGAGCATAATGATGTCCACATTCCGGCTCACTGAAAGGATTTCTTTTAGCACCATCATGACGTTCACGAATAGATTCAATACATTTTAGAGCTTCATGTTCCATACCTTCATAAATCATACCGACAGCTGCACTATATTCAAAACCGGTCATTACTTCTGCGAAATAAGGGAAAGGTACTTTTAAACGTCCTTTTGGCCAGGAGGCCATTAACAAGCCCGATTCGTTCCCCATCACATAAGATCGCATATTATTAAAATGGGCACTAAAGTCTTCCACATAATTGTATTTCATTATGCTCTTCAATGTCGTCCGGATATTATTGTCGTCTGCCAGGTATCCCAACCCGCAGATATGAGCCATATATTGCCCCACCAACTGGTCCACCAGACAACCTTTTCCCAATTGAAAGGCAGGGATTTGCGTATTTCCGGATTCCATATCCAAAAACCCGAATGTTTCCGGATCCGTAATCTTATGTTCGTAATACTCTCCATTGAAAAGGTTTTTATCCATCCACTCACTACCTTTATTGAACAGATCCTTACACTTTCTCCCGAACTCCTTGTCTTTCATTGCCAGGGCCATCTTCTCGGCAGCTTTCAAAGCACCCAAATACCAAAATCCCATTTGAGGATTAGGACCAAAGTAATCAACATCCATTGTATTATGCTGACGTCCCTCCATAACACCATCCTGATTCCCATCCCATCCTTTCTCAACCCATGCATATGACATAACTTTTTTGATTTGCCCCCAATTATCTCTTAAGAAATTATTATCACCCGAAAGTTGCCATTCTCTGTACATTTTCATAATACAACCCATTTGCCCGTCAGCTGCCGCGGAATTTCCTTTCGAAGCTTCAGACAAAGGTAGTGATGCACGAAAATTCATTAAACCATTTTCTTTGGTTGCATAATTAAACTCAACATCTCTCATCGTCATTGCCAGATCACCAAAAAGAAAAGGGGTAGCGACCTCATAATTCCACACATGAGTACATGAGCCGGCACAAGAACCAAATCGGTCCATCACACCCTCCCATCCCATCATATGACCACCGGGCAACCGGAATACTGTTTGAGAGCGCAGGGTGGCAAGGTTAAACAAGGCTGCCTCTTTGACTACATCAGGGTAAGTACTGCTCAGGAATGCATTCACAAACCTCAGTGTCTGGTCTTCCAGGTTGGGTATCCCGGGAACGATTCTTTCAGCAGCATCCCATGCATCCTCATACTTTGAACTATAATAATTACCAACCATAGATGGAGACCACGCTTTTCTGTTGGGAAAGTTCCACACAAGGAAAAAAGTGAATGCCTCAGTTTGATCAGGCAGTATTCTTTTTTTCACCGACAATGAAGCCATGGGATCATCTTCAATCTGATTATGAACATCTTCCAGAACACCATCGTCACTAAAATCATCCCAAAAGTTCAACATGGCATTGTTCCAGTGGTCTAGAACAGAAGCAGTGCGGTATGATATCCCAGCTGATGCTTCCGTCACCAATGCCATGGTTCCCCATGCGGGATCATCCTTTTCCACACCCTCCGAATAGAAGTATATTCCTCTGAGATTATTTTTTCCCTCTCTATATTCATTTTTATTTTGCTTTGCGCCTGTGGGAATATAATCTCCTTTCCAGTCGGTACGAAACTTACTGCCATCTTTACCTATGAAATTACGAATCGATCCACAAACAGCCACTTCAAGTGGCCTGTTACTTTTGTTCGTCACCTCATATGTAAGAACAGCAACAGGCAAACCACTTCCATCAGCATCGCCCGGTATCAGTGGATTAAATCCCTTTATTTCCACGGTGACAGGCAATTTTTCATCAGATAAAGATACTTGTCCGAATGGATAAGCAGCACTGAACTTAGCATTTGAGAAACGGGGAAAACCATGATGATTTACCGGGCGCCCCTCATAATGAAGATATTCGTGGGACTCAAGAGAACCTGTAAGCAGTGTGGCAGAAGATGTGCCATCCGAAGATTCAACATAAACGGCAAAAAAAGGAGCATTCAGACCAGTTGTAACTGTACTGTATTTTTTTCCGGGAATATTCATTATTTCCCAATCACGCAGTTCACCTCTTCCTCCCAACGAGACAGTACCTGTACCAATTCCACCCAAAGGCAGAGCTACCTGGAATAAATGATTCTGGTCATAGGTTTTAAGAACCGGCCAGGGTTGGGGCTGCCATTCCTGTGCGAAAATCACGAAGCATGTAAACAGATGGATTAAAGTAAGACTGATTATTTTCATTGTTACTTGTTTTTTATAGTCAAGGGAGTCACTATAATACAACTCCATTAACTTTTCATTGAATTTATTTTTTTCCCAATTTGGATTTTGAGTCAAATTTGGATTATTATCCGGAGCACTTTCCGAAAGTGGCCATAAAAAATGATTTGAAGGATCAAATGTGCGATTTTATTCAAATAATTTGTAGCGGGATAATGAATCCCCTGACAATTATATCCCGAACCACCTTCTCCCCATGCGTTTGTCATCAAAGAATTACAAACACATCAGCTCACTGACGGGACACGCGTGCGGATCAAACCGTGTAGTCTTAATGAGAGCGAGGTAATGATCATAGTAATTTACTTCCATTTAATGCGTTACAGGGACTTAAAACATTACTGTCTTTTTCACGTGTGCGAGCATATGCGGGATGATTTTCCTTCGTTTACGGTATCCGCCTGATTACCAAACTGAGAAAGAACATGAAAAACTCCCTGATGCTTATATCAGACAAGATCCTGCTTCGTAAACGTGCGCTGATCGAATCTGTTATCGATGAACTTAAAAATATCTGCCAGATAGAACACACTCGTTATAGAAGTCAGGAAGGGTTTATTATCAATTTGTTATCCGGATTAATTGCATATTATTACTTACCCGAGAAGCCATCACTTAATCCGGAGATTATTGATGAATCAATGGTTTTATATTTTTAACTTTATATCGAACTCATTTTAATATAATATCATCAGCTATAAACCCTATAAAAGAAAAACTATGCGAAAACTGCTTTTATTATTCTTAGCCGCTTCCTTCGGAATGGTCAATATCAGTTCCCAAAAGGAGAATTCTGATCCGGTCAATCAGCTTGTTATTATTGCCAACAACCCCGGGCCGGTTATCAGCAAGGATATTTACGGTCATTTTTCGGAACATCTCGGAACGTGCATTTATGGCGGTATCTGGGTTGGCCCGGATTCGAGGATACCAAATACTCATGGTATAAGGAATGATGTCCTTTATGCGCTCAGGGAGATCAAAGTTCCCAATCTCCGCTGGCCGGGCGGATGTTTTGCCGATACCTACCACTGGAAAGACGGGATAGGACCAAAGGAAAAAAGGGCATCAATCATCAATACCCACTGGGGAGGTGTTACCGAAGATAATTCTTTCGGAACCCACGAGTTTATGAAACTTACCGAGCTGATTGACTGTGATGCATACATCAACGGGAATGTAGGCTCCGGTACTGTCAGGGAGATGGCGGAATGGGTGGAGTACCTGACGTCCGGTTCAGATAGTCCCATGACCCGGCTCCGGAAAGAAAACGGAAGGGAAGAACCCTGGAAGGTTAAATATTTTGCCATAGGCAATGAGAACTGGGGCTGCGGCGGAAACATGACAGCCGAATTTTATACCGATGTGATGCGGCAATATTCTACCTATCTCAACAATTACGGTGATAACAGGCTATACAGGGTAGCATGCGGTCCTTCGGACTATAATTATGCCTGGACCGAGACCCTGATGAAAGATCCGGGGAGCCGTGCAAGATTTCAGGGATTGTCAATCCATTATTATTCACTTGTGGACGGCTGGAATAAAAAGGGTTCCGCCACCGAGTTCGGAGAACGGGAATGGTTCCGGACAATGAGCTCAAATCTCCAGATGGATGTGATTATAAGGGGCCACAAGGCAATAATGGACCGTTATGATCCCCAGAAAACAAAAGGACTGGTGGTTGATGAATGGGGTAACTGGTTCGATGTTGAGCCCGGTACGAACCCCGGATTCCTTTACCAGCAGAATACAATGAGGGACGCACTTACGGCAGCCATTCACCTGAACATTTTCAATAAGCATGCCGACCGTGTTCATGTGGCCAATCTGGCACAGACAGTAAACGTTCTTCAGTCGGTCATACTTACCAGTGACGATAAAATGGTTCTTACCCCGACCTGGCACGTGTTCAGGATGTTCAGGGTTCATCAGAATGCAAGATTGCTTACAACGGATCTCAAATGTGAGGAATATGAATTTCAGGGAAGCAGAATCACTGCCCTGTCGGCTTCGGCTTCTGTTGATAATGAAGGAAAGATTCATGTTTCACTGGCAAATCTCAATCCAAACAAGGAAATCACGGTGACATGTCCGGTTATCGGAGCCGTTATCAAAACGGTAAGGGGAGAGATTCTGACTGCAGACCAGATGAATGCCTGCAATACATTTGAAAAACCTGAAACGGTGAAGACCGGGCAGTTCAGAGGCTTTAAAGTGAAAGACGGGGTGATTACAGTCAGGATGCCGGCAAAATCGGTGGTGATGCTTGAACTGGAGGAAAAATAAATTCAGTGTGACAGACGAATGAAAACCAGTTTAAACTTAAGAAGATATCTTTTCGGCATTCTTGCAGCCGGAATCGGCTTTGTTTACGGTTGTCAGGAGAACAGATCCGGGAAGGATTATCCCATCCGGCCGGTTCCTTTTACTTCTGTAAGGCTCACTGATAATTTCTGGGCTCCCCGGATAGTTAAAAATGCTGAGGTAACGATCCCTATTGCTTTCGGATATTGTGAATCGACGGGAAGGATAAAGAATTTCGAAATTGCGGGAGGCCTCGATACGGGAAAATTTCAAACCATTTATCCCTTTGATGATTCTGATGTTTTCAAAATAATTGAGGGCGCTGCCTATTCGCTGCAGACAAAACCCGATCCGAAGCTGGAAGCCTATCTTGACAGCCTGATATACAGGATAGGCCTGGCCCAGGAAGAAGACGGCTATCTTTACACGAACAGGACAATAGCTGAAATGCACGGAGGCGAAGGGCTTCATCCCTGGGCATCCAAAAACAGATGGGAGCTGGATTCAATCCTGAGTCATGAATTATATAATGCAGGCCATCTTTTTGAGGCGGCTGTTGCACATTATCAGGCAACAGGCAAAAAAAACCTTCTTGACATAGCTGTTAAATCAGCAGATCTGATTGATAAGGATTTTGGTCACAACAAGATTAAGGTATATCCCGGTCACCAGGGAATCGAGATGGGTCTGGTGAAATTATACCGGGCCACCGGCGACAGGAGATATCTCGATCTGGGCAGGTTTTTTCTCGATATAAGGGGCCCGGGCGGGCAGGAATACAACCAGGCTCACAAAAGGGTGGTTGATCAGACGGAGGCGACCGGGCATTCTGTCAGGGCAGCCTATATGTATTCGGGTATGGCGGATATTGCCGCCATACAAGGGGATGAAGCTTACCTGAAAGCTATTGCTGAGATATGGGAAGATATTGTGTACCGCAAGATGTACATTACCGGGGGTATCGGGGCAACGGGCGGAAATGAGGGTTTCGCCGGTCCCTATGTGTTGCCCAATCTGACTGCATACTGTGAAACCTGTGCTTCCATCGCCAATATTTTTACAAACCACAGACTTTTTCTGTTACATGGCAGGGGTAAATATATTGACATACTTGAAAAAACACTGTATAACTCGATGCTGTCGGGTGTGTCCCTTTCAGCCGACAGATTCTTCTATCCGAATCCTCTCGAATCAGATGGAAGACATGAAAGGAGCGAATGGTTCGGATGCGCATGCTGTCCGTCAAATATTGCCAGGTTTGTGCCTGCGATCCCCGGATATGTATATGCTTCGGAAGGCCGGGATATATATGTAAACCTGTATATTTCAAATGAAGCTGAGATTTTTTCGGGAAAGAAAAAGGTAAATCTGGTTCAGCAGGCAGATTTCCCCTGGGACGGGAAAGTTAAAATCAATGTCAATCCCGCGCGGTCCGGGAATTTTGCGATACGCCTCCGCATACCCGGCTGGGTGATGAATGAAGCCATTCCCGGTGACCTGTACCGTTTTGATGACAGGACAGGCGACAGTTTTAAAATATCAGTCAACGGAATTCCGGTGGATAATACACCGGAGGATGGTTATGTCAGTATCAGCCGCAAATGGTCGGAAGGCGATGTTATAGAGCTGGAATTTCCCATGCCTGTAAGGATTGTCGTTGCAGATGAAAGGGTGGAGGAAGACAGGGACAGGATTGCCATACAGCGCGGACCAGTGGTTTACTGTGCCGAATGGCCCGACAATGAGGATATGAATGTCCTTGATCTGGTGATCGACAGGAACGGGCCATTAAAAACGGAGTTTATTCCCTCGCTTCTTGACGGCACACAGGTCATTCGGGCCAGAGCTTATCCGGCTGAAACGGATTCCGGTGGCAGCACCCTGATCCCTGCCGGGCGGACAATCACGCTTATTCCCTATGCCCTGTGGAACAACAGGGGTCCGGGACAAATGAGGGTCTGGCTGCCGGTGAAGGACTAGAGTAGCGAACAGGTAATCAATGATATAACAATCAATGGCGTGCTAATCAATGATGTAACAATCAGTCCACGGCATACATAAGTTTTTCAATATCAGTCTTTTCCTTTCCGGCCATACGGATGGGATAAAGGATTTTATAGACAACAGGCACCACCACCAGGGTCAGAAGTGTTGACATCAGCATTCCACCGATGATCACCCATGCCATTCCGTTGCGCAGCTCGGCACCTGAACCTGTGGAAAGCGCAATGGGCAACATTCCTATCGTTGTTGACAGGGCTGTCATCAGAATGGGACGTGTACGTATCCGTACGGCCTGAATCAGAGCTTCATCAACCCTCCTGCCTTCGCGTAGGGCATCATTGGCGAAGTCAACCAGCAGTATGGCATTTTTGGCCACCAGCCCGACAAGCATTATCAGTCCGAGCATGGCATAGATACTCATGGCAGTATTGGTGAGAGCCAGTGCGAGTATGGCACCCACAATGGAAAAGGGAATGGAAAACATGATTACAAGAGGGTCAGTCCAGTTGTTATACAACACAACCAGTGACAGGTAGATAAGCAACAATGACATTATGAGAGCCGTTGTGAGCACGTTCATGGATTCACTCATCTTCTTCATGTCTCCTGTTGCTTCAATCCGTAAACCTTTTGGCTTGTACATATTATCCATTTTTGCCATGAACTGCTTTGATATGGCACCGGCAGGGACTCCGAAGACTTGTGAACGGAGTGTCACTGAACTGTTACGGTCATAGCGCTCCAGGCGGTTTGGTCCTGTTCCGGGCGAAACAGCGGCAAACTGTGACAACCTTACATTTTCACCGCGGCTGTTGATAAATACCAGACCGGAAACATTATCTGCCTGTTCTCGATACATTCTGTCAGCACGGATATTGATATCATACTCATACTCCCCGGCGGTATATTTCAGCTGATCATTTCCCTGAAAGCTCATCTGCATCATCATTCCCACGTTCTCGAGCGAAAGTCCGAGTTCCGCCATTTTATCCCTGTTTACTGTTACGGTTATTTCGGGTGTTGTATTTTCAACCGAGAGTTCATGCTGCATCACACCGGGAATTGAGCCCAGGGCATCCAGTGCTTTTTCGGCATAAAACATCACCGTATCGCTGTTGTTACCGGAAATGATGTATTCCACGGCTGCTTTTGATGCTGTTCCGGTCAGGCTCACGCTGAAAATATTCACTTTGGCATCAATCAGGTAATCGGAAAGAGGCTTACGGATCCGGGTGATATAGGTTTCCGTTCCCTCTTTCTGCTTTACCAGTTTTACGTCCAGTTCAGCCAGGTAGGGAGTGCCTTTGGTACTCTGGGTGTTATCGCTGGTAAGACCTACCATTGTAATGACATCCTTGATTTCGGGACGGCTCATAAACCAGTTTTCTGCTTTCTGTACCAGGGCATTTGCTTCCTCCATTGAAATATCCTTCGGCATTTCCAGCTGAACAATAAACTCTCCGCGGTCTATGTAAGGCTGAAACTCAAAATTGATAAATCCCAGGGGGAAGAGCGACATTACGGCAAGTGTCAGGCAAAGCACCACCAGACCAACCACGCGTTTGTGTCCCAGACCCCATTTCAGGATGTCCGAGATCCAGTGGCTGAAACGGGAAATTGCATTTTCAAAGCCTTTCAGCAGCTTTCCAAAAATGTTTTCCCCCTTGATTTCCTGAATGTTCCCGAACCGGGAAGTAAGAAGTGGCACCAGGGTAAGAGCAGCCAGCAGGCTGAAAAGTATGGAAATAACAATAACCGCACAAAACTGCCGCAATATATCGGAAACAAGGGTGTCGGTAAATATTACCGGCAGAAACACCATCACTATTGCAATGGTAACGGAAATAACGGTAAACCCGATTTCCTTCAATGCCTCGAAAGTGGCTTTCACACGGTTTTTTCCCATTTCGATATGCCGGTACACATTCTCAATGACAACAATGGCATCGTCAACCAGTACACCTATGACCAGTGACAGGGCAAGCAGAGACATCAGGTTGAGTGTGAAACTGAAAAGCTTCATTCCGATAAATGTGGAGATGAGTGAAACCGGAACGACCACCATTACGATAAGAGCGTTGCGCACATTATGCAGAAACAGCAGTATCACCAGCGAAACCATCAGAATAGCAAGAAACAAATCGGTGATGACGGAATTAATTGACTGATGAGTAAAAGTAGTAGTGTCCTGTGCCACACTGATCTGCAAACCTTCGGCGGAATGAGTATTCTCCAGCCGGCTTATTGTTTTCATCACTTCGTCGCTTACCCTGATGGCATTGGCATCGGATTGCTTCTGCAGGCTGATCAGAATGGCATCCTGTCCGTTAATACGTCCAAGTGTCACAGGATCCTTCACGGCATCCGCAATATCCGCCACATCTCCCAGACGGATCTGTGTACCTGCCCGGCCGGTGCTGACGATCAGATTCCTCAGTTCGTCAATATTGGTCAGTTTTCCCGACAGTCTGACGGCTATCTGTGATTTGCTGCCATGAAGGTATCCGGTCGGAAAGTCAAGATTGGCCGCTCGGATTGCAGCCTGAATCATCAGGGGTGTAAGGCCGAAGGCCGTCAGCTTTTCCTGGTTTAAATTAATTTGTATCTCGCGTTGCATACCTCCCACAAGTGATATTTTTGCCACTCCGTTCAGGCGTGAAAACTCAGGCAGTATACGTTTGTCTATCAGATCGTAGAAATCTGTCGCTTCAATATTGGAGGTTGCCGAAAGTATCATGACAGGTTTTTCGTCAACCGATATCTTTGATATAACGGGCGAAAGAATATCCCGGGGAAGATCTGAGCGCTTTGCATCAAGAAGGTTCTGTGCATCGGTAACAGCTTTGTTGATATCGGTCCCGTATTTAAATGATACAATGAGCATTGACATTCCTTCAAATGAAAAAGACTGAAGCTGGTCGATTCCTTCCATACCTGAAAGAGCATCCTCTGCCTTGCGTGTGAGTGAGTTTTCCACTTCAGAGGGCGATGCTCCCGGATACACAATCTGGACATTAAGTATGGGAGGAGTAAATTTTGGCATCAGTTCCGCACCCAGTCCCCTGAAACTCAGGTATCCGAGAACTGTCAGCAGCAGGAAGAGCACAATGACGTAAACCGGGCGTTTTATGGATAATTCTGTTATTTTCATCTTCTGAATATTTAAAATTCATCATCAGGGGATGCTTCTCACTTTGGTACCGTCTGACACATTTATCAATCCGCCTGTCACTATACTGTCTCCGGGATTCAATCCCTGAAGGACCTCCATTCTTTCCCCGACTATATCGCCGATTACCGTATTTCTTTTTTTTGCGACACTGTTCTCAATGACGAACACGCTTGCTCCCTGAACACTTCCGCTGATGGCACTGCGCGGGATGAGGATACCGTTTTTTTGTGTCCCCGATTCAAAGAGCACTGTGACAAACATACCCGGTTTCAGTCCTTTCCTGGAACCGGTCAGGCTGACTTCTACCGGAAAATTGAGCGAACGGTCGGCTTTTTCACCGATAAATGTGATTTTTCCGGTGAAGCTTTCCCCCGGGAATGTTTCGCTTACCAGGGTTACTTCCAGTCCTTTTCTGATTCCCTGAATCTGTTTTTCGGTAGCGTAACAGGTCGCTTTCAGTTGTGAGTCATCTATAATATCGAATAGCGGAGTGCCGGGATTCAGATAACTGCCCACTTCCACATGACGTTTATAGATTGTTCCTGTAATGGGTGATTTCACTGATGCATCGGCAAGACGCCGTTTGCTTGTTATAAGAAGGTTTTCCGCTGTAATCATCTGGGTGCGGATATTGTCCAGCTGCTGGTCTGTGACACCTCCCTGTTCATTTGCACTTTTAAACCGTTCATAGTCCTTTTTAAGTCCTTCATATGCGGCCTCCCGTGATGAAACATCGGCTAGAAGCAATTCGCTGTCGAGTTGCAGCAGCACTTTCCCTTTTGTTACATGACTTCCTTCATCGGCATAAATTTCCAGAATACGCCCCGATACATCCGACACGAATTGAAGGTCGCGCAGTGCTTTCAGCACACCGCTGGCTGAAAAACTCACAGAGTATGAACGGTCTCTGACAACTTCAGCTTTTACGGCAACGGCAGAAGAAGCACCCACTGCCATTTGCGTTTTTTTCATTGTCGTTCTTTTGTTGGAAATGAGGATGGCTACGATTGCAGCTAATACTGCACACAGCGATAGGATTTGAATTACTCTTTTCATTTCAGTCCCTGGTTATGTTTTTAATTTTCTGTCAATAAATCGCGGATACTGCCACTTGCCTTCTTCAGGTCAACCCAGGCTTTCATATAATCATTCAGGGCACCGGCATAGCTCAGTTGTGCTTGCACAAGCGATTGGGCCGCATTGAGAATGTCAGACATAGATGACAGTCCTAGCATGAAATTATTTTCAGTCACCCTGAATACTTCCTCGGCAAGACTCTGATTATCACGTTGCAGGTTAATAGTATTCCGCATATCGGCAAGTTTGATCCTGGCATTCATAAATGCCATGTTTAATGATTGTCCGAGCAGTTCGGCATCTTCCCTGGCTTTTTGCAGTTCCATACTGTTTTGCGATATTTTGTATCTGCGTGAGAATCCGCTGAAGACTGGTATTCTCAGGCTTAATCCGACCACTGAGCCCGGATACCAGTAGTTGGTTTCCCCCCTGAAAAATTCATCGCTCACGCCGTTATACTGGTAGTTGAACATAAGTGAAAGGGTGGGCATGTATTCATAAACGGCTGATTTTTTCTGCAGTTTCACCATATCCATTTTCTCCATAAGAAGGAGAAATGATGTCTGGTTTTTCAAAGAAAATGGTGATTCGTAATTGTCTTTTACCTTTTCTTCAAAAAGGGCCAGATCAATAGCCTGAATATCAATAGGATTGCCTACATCGAACCCCATTTGCAGTTTCAGCAGGTTTTTCTGTACTTCTGCAGCGTTTTTAACGGCAACCCTTTGCGTAGTCAGGTTCACAAGATTTACTTTCAGCCTGTCAACATCAACTTTCCTGACCAGTCCGTTCCTGTGGTTCTCTTCCATTGTTTCCAGCATCCTGTTCACCAGTTCAACGCTCCTGTCCATTTGTGTGACTGCATATTCTGTGGACTGCACGGCGTAAAAAAGATTTACGGTCTGGCTGATCACTTCTTCTTCGTCGGCTTCAACTCCCAGGGCCGCCATTTTTTCTGCAGTCTTCGCGATTTCCAGCACGTTGAAAAGGCCCAGGTTCAGTACCTGCTGACTGAGTGACACTCCTACATTGGCATTGTAAGTTGTACCCATCTCAATTATCATGTATTTCTCCGCATCGGGATCCTGGGCTGAAGGTGGCAGCATGCTGTTCACGAAATTGGGCATGATGAACCTGGCCTTTTTGAGATTGTCGTTCAGGTTTGCCGATCCACTGATCTGGGGCAGAAGCGAGCCCAATACCTCCTGGCGGGCGTAAGCTGCCTTTTCCCTGTCGTAATTTGACTTTTTCAGATTCCGGTTGTTATCGAGGGCATATTCCAGGCATTGACGGAGTGAATAAGTTTCCTGCGAAAACAAGACCGTTGCACCAGGCAGGAGACCGAACAATATAAACACTGATTTAATAAACTGTATTTTCATAATGAGAAGATTATTTTACAATAACTGTTTTCCTTTTTCCGAAACGATGGCTCCCAGATTGTACTCTGCCGTATCTTTAAAATAGGATTTCGGGATATGAGGATTATTGTTGATCACACTGTTTATGTAAAATCCGAAAACAGAATAGGAAATGTACCGGCTGATGAATTCCACATCCAGATTCTTTCTGTAAACACCCTCCTTAATTCCCTGCCTGAGATTTGCCTCGAGTTTTTTTCTGAATAATTCCGATCCGGTGAAATGCTCCCTTGTTGCCTGATTGGGGTTCAGGCGCATAATATCGTAGAAAAAAACAGGGCTCAGCTCGGTAAAGAAAAGATTCAGATTCAAAAAACTGTATCGCAGATTTTCAATTGCCGGATGGTCAGGGTCATCAAGCCCTCTGACAGCTTGCTGCATATCTGATGAAATGGATAAGATGCATTCTCTCAGTAGTTCATCTTTGGATGAAAAATGGTTATACAGGGTTTTTTTCGTTATGCCCATCTTCCCCGCAACCTCCTCCAGGGAAAGGCGCAGACCGTCCTGTTTAAATACTGATATCGCTTTGATTATGTAGTTTTTTTTTCGCTGACCGGAATTCATAATGTCGTTGTAAATTATTTTCAGGATAGTGTTTCGTAACAAAATTACACTATTTATACAATAAACGTATAAAAAGAGTATAATAATTTCCGGATAAGAAGTATTTCGGGCAGGCATCTGTAAAATTCCGCTGTTCCGGATTCGAAATAATGATTGATACCGGAGACAATTGAAAATTAATGTAAATTTGATCTCAGGTCCGGAAAGACCGGTACAAATAGATATTATGGCCCGGTTTACAAACAGGTTCTATTATGAGATATATTACAGTTATTTTATTCATTGTTTCAGCAACGCTGTCCCATTCCCAGATTTCGGTTAAATATCCCAACGATGCCGGCATAGAAAAGGATCCGGATGTTTTATATGTGGAGAAATTCAATGATGGTCTGAATAATATCCTTGGTCGTTATGATGAAATTGTAAACTCCGGGGGAATGACGCTTGACAGGGATATTCCTTCCGGCAGCCTGGAACCCTATTCCCTTAGAATCACGAGCATTCCGGGAGAAAACATGGGAGGGCATTTATACAAATCATTCAGGCCGGGATTCGATAACACAGTTTATCTGAGATATTACGTGAAACATCCTTCAATTCCCCAGGGTTATTACGGGCATCAGGGACTTTGGTTCGGCGGATACAATCCGGTACTGGATTATCCTTATCCGCGAGCCGGAATATGTGGTCTTGGCAGCAGCCGGATAAGTATAGCCTTTGAAAACGTATGGCGCAGCGGTTCCCGGCCGGGTATGGATGCATATATATACTGGGGTGACATGAAAAGTTATGATGAGGGGGCTACCTGTTTTGGAAACACAATGATTACGGAGGGAAGAAGAGATTATCAGCAGGCACCGGCGCCGGATGCACCGCTTTGTGATTTTGACGAATGGATGTGCATAGAGGTAATGATCAGGCTTAATGATCCTGTAACGGCATATAACGGAGAACTAAGGATCTGGAAAAACGGAACTGAACTGGGACACTGGGGGCCGGGTTTTCCAAACGGTCACTGGCTCAAGGATAAATGGTATAACAATCCCGCTGATCCTCCTTTTGAGGGGTTCAGGTGGCGGACTGATGAAAATCTGAATATCAACTGGATCTGGATAGAATTCTGGCATAATTCGGACGGTCCTTCGAGTCATATCAAATTTTCAAATATTGTAATGGCCAGGGAATATATCGGACCAATTTATGATCCTGCCACTGCTTTGCCTGAAATACCGGGCAAAAGCAAAAATATCACAGTTTCACCCAATCCGGGTAGCGGGACAATAAATATCTCAAACATTGAAAAAATATGCAAAACATCGGTATTCAATGTTTTAGGAAAAAAAGTAATGGAAACTGAATCGGATACCGAAATCGATGTGAGTTATTTAAATCCGGGAATTTATTTTCTGAACATTGAAACGGAGAATGATCAGTATAGGGTCAGAATAGTAAAAAACTGAAAATTCCCCGGAGCCTGGCACAACATGATCCGCAGACGGAGAATAATAATTTTCCCTGATTCTTTGTATTTTTAAGCCGGAGAGAGGAAAAATCTATCCAATGATTACGGAATTTATATTAAACCGACTGGCTGTGAGAATAAATTATCTGTCAATCATTTTGCTGGCTGCCGGATTTATTTTCCTGGCTTCATGCTACAGACTTCCTGACCGCTTTTCGGCGGCAGAGGAGCTGCCTGATATATTCCCCGACATTGCCGGTGTAAGTATTCCGGTGAACATAGCACCCCTGAATTTCAGACTTGATAGCAAACCACGGAAAACTCTTGTCACCCTGGAGGGTAGAAACAGCATCATGAAAACCGGGGGGAAGAACAAAATCCGTTTCCGGGTGAAAAAATGGCATAAGTTCCTTGAGCAAAACAAGGGTGGTGAAATACTTTTTACGGTATATACAAAAAATGCTACTGGATGGGAGAGACATCTGCCTTTCAGTATTTTTGTAAAAGAGCTGCCCGCGGATCCCTATCTTGTTTACCGCCGTATTGCACCGGGATATGAATCATGGAGCAGAATGGGCATTTATCAGCGTAACATATCCAATTTTGATGAAGATGTTGTTCTTGACAACAGGATGCTAACGGGAAACTGTATGAACTGTCACTCCTTCAGCAATCACAATCCGGAAATGATGATGCTCCACCTCAGGGGAAAGATTGCCGGAACCCTGATAGCCCGCGACGGTGATGTAATTAAGATTGACACAAGAACAAAAGAGACAAAGTATAACTGTGTTTATCCTTACTGGCATCCTTCAGGCAGATATATTGCCTTCTCGGTCAATAATATTTCACAGGTTTTCCATTCGGTGAAGGAAAAAAGGATAGAAGTCATGGATTCGGAATCGGATCTTGTTGTTTATGACATCAATTCAAATGTACTGATCAGAAGCAGGCTTGTTTCGTCGGAAGATAGTTTTGAAACTTTTCCGGCATTTTCAGCCGACGGCAGGGAGCTCTACTTCTGTTCTGCCAGGAAGGAAAACATGCCTTCAGGATATGATAATGTCAGGTACAGCCTGTGCAAAACGGACTTTGACCCTGATTCGGGAACTTTTGGCAGGAAAACTGACACACTTATCAGTGAAGCTTCAACAGGGAAGAGCATCTCTTTTCCGAGGGCTTCCCCGGACGGGAAATACCTGATGTTTACCATGTCGGATTACGGAAACTTTTCAATATGGCACAAGGAAGCCGATCTTTATCTCCTGGATCTGTCCAGCGGCAGCTATCATCCCCTTGATGCAGCAAACAGCGGGGATACTGAAAGCTATCATTCATGGTCGTCGGGATCACGCTGGTTTGTATTCAGCAGCCGGAGAATTGACGGTCTTTACACAAGACTTTATTTATCCTTCCTTAATGAAGACGGAACAGCCACAAAGCCTTTTCTGCTTCCACAGAAAGATCCTGATTATTACGATTACAGCCTGTACTCGTTCAATGTGCCCGAGTTTGTCAGGGGCAGGGTGAGGTATAAGGGGCGCAGCATGATAAATGCCATTGGTTCGGAGCCAAAAAGTGTTATTTTTGAGGCCAAAGACTAACCTGAAATGGCTAAAACCTACTATGCGCTCCTTCCTTCGGTTACGGGCAGTGTGGAAGAGGAATTCCTCCAAATCCTGGATCAGATACTGGATATTTCAAATTCCGGCTTTACCCCGGTCAGAATAAACATTTTTGCAGATCTGCCTGATTTTGCTTCATTAATTACTTTAAGGGGGAAAATAACCGAAATATGCACACACGATCTGGGTCCGGCCTGTCCTGCTGTTTCCCTGACGGCACAGCCTCCTGAGAAACCATGGAAGACGGCTGTTGAGGCTGTGTTTATAAAAACCGGTTCCGCTTCTGTCCGGGGCGGTTATCATAATACTATCCCGTATATAGTTCTTGAGTCTTCCTCCGGCAGGGAACTGCTGGCCGGGGGACTGAGCAGCTATATGCACCCTGATGATACGAGGGCCGCTGCGGAGGCGGCATTTGACACTGTTCTCCGGGTACTTGAAAAGGAAAAAATGTCGGCTGACAATATTGTGCGGCAGTGGAATTATATCGGAAATATCCTTCAGATGAAGAATGATTTTCAAAACTATCAGATATTCAATGAGGTAAGAAGTGAGTACTACGGGCGGTACCGGAGCCTGAGCCGGTATCCGGCCGCTACGGGTGTGGGTATGAACCATGGAGGAGTGATCATAGATATCTGTGCTTTCCAGCCGTCAGATTTTGTTTCCCTGGTTGCCGTTAAAAATCCCGGTCAGGTTAATGCATATGAATACGGCCAGAAGGTTCTGAAGGGATCTGCCGGCAAGGGAAAAAATATCAAAAATCCCCCGCAGTTTGAGCGAGGACTGCTTGTTTCGGCCGGGGATCATTCAGTTTTACTGATATCAGGCACCGCCTCCATCATCGGGCAGGAAACCGTCGGAACAGGGGATATTGATAAACAGACAACTGTTACGATTGAGAATATCAGCAAACTTTCCGATCCTTCCAGAATCGGGCAGCTGATGGGATATCCCGGGGAACCTGTCAAAAAATATGGATTTTTAAGAGTCTATGTTAAGAGGCAAAACGATTTCAGCACTGTTCGTCAGAAATGTAAAGAATATTTTCCCGGAGTACCTGTTTCATACATTGGAGCGGATATATGCCGTGATGATCTCCTGGTTGAAATTGAAGGGGAAGCAGAATTGATGTTTAACAAAAAACACTAGCCGGGGCCGGCAGACAGGAGTTCAGATTTCCGTCGGACTGTTGCCCTGACATGGTGCCCGTAGTTACAATGAATAATTATCCAGTAAGATAAATATATTATGAATTTACAAAGAATCACATTGCGGGGATCACTTCATTTCCCCGGTATATTCCTGCTATTGTCGGCATCACTGCTGTTGACCGCGGTACCGGCTTCATCGCAGAAGAGGAAAAGCAGCAGGTCCGCTACCCCGGCTGCTGTTCAGGATATTCTGCTGGCGGAGAAGGGTACAAGCCAATACCGTATTATCATTCCTGCCAGTCCTGTACCTGATGAGCGCAGAGCCGCGGAAGTACTTCAGGATTATTTTCTTCAGGTAACAGGTGCAGCACTGCCCGTAATTGCCGCTGACAAAAACGAGAAGGGAGTTCCGTTTGAGATAATCCTGGGACAAAATGAACGCCTGGACAGGCTCGGTATTCAGATCAATTTCAATGAACTCGGCGAAGACGGGTTTATAATCAGAACCGACAGTCTGAGACTTATTATAGCCGGAGGCAGCAAAAAGGGGACATTGTATGGTGTTTATACTTTTCTCGAGAAGTATCTTGACTGCCGGATGTATTCACCTGCAGTCAGGATCGTTCCGAAAAAGGAAAAGATACTTCTTGGCAGAATAGAGGACAGGCAGATACCGTTAATAAAATACAGGACCATTCATTACAGGGGTACCTGGGATCAGGAGTATGCCGACTGGCACAAGTTAAGTCATGATGCACGCGGAGAAAGGACTGCATGGGGTTTGTGGGTTCATACCTTTAATCATCTTGTTCCTCCGGATATTTACTATAAGGATCATCAGGAGTATTATGCACTGAGAAACGGCAGGAGGATACCGACCCAGCTCTGCCTTACAAATCCTGATGTGCTCAGGATCACGGTGCAGAACCTCAGGAAAGAGATGGCAAAAAACCCTGAGGCACTTTACTGGTCTGTGAGCCAGAATGACAATACAGCCTATTGCATGTGTGAGCACTGCCAGGCTCTTGACAGACAGGAGGGATCCCCTTCAGGATCAATGATCTCATTTGTAAACAGTGTGGCAGAGCATTTCCCGGAAAAGATCATTTCCACCCTGGCATACCAGTATACCAGGCAGGCACCTGTTAATCTCCGGCCCCTCGACAATGTCAACATCATGCTCTGCAGCATTGAAATGCGCCGCGACATACCGTTTGCCGCCGCAACGGATCCGGTCAGCCGGGCATTCGTTAAGGATGTTGAAGACTGGAATAAAATAGCAAAGGATATAATAGTGTGGGATTACGTAATTCAGTTCAGCAATCTGATCAGCCCTTTCCCCAATCTGCACGTATTGCAACCCAATCTGAAGTTTTTTGTGGAAAATGGCGTGAACTCAATGTTTGAACAGGGCAACCGTGAAGTGGGAGGAGAGTTTTCCGAACTGCGGTCATATATGCTGTCAAAACTGTTATGGGATCCTTATACTGATACTGATGCCCTGATGGATGATTTCCTGAATGGTTACTATGGTGCTGCCGGCCTACCCATAAGGAATTATATTGATGAAATGAGGGCAGCTGTTCTGGATGCCGGTCAGCCTCTGAGTATTTTCGGATCGCCGAATTCGGCAGCCGGGACCTATCTCACACCGTCACTGATTGACAGGTACAAGGAGTTGTTTGACCGGGCGGAAAGTCTTGTTGCGGATTCAACCGTTCTGCTTGAAAGAGTCAGAATTGCCCGTCTGCCGCTGAATTTTGCGATAATGGAGCAGGCCAAGAAAAATTTTTCCGGGGAAGGAGGTGTGTTTATCAGATCCGGAGAGGGCTGGACTGTCAGGCCTGAGATAAGATCCATGGTGGATCCCTTTGTTGATCTGTGCATCCGCCAGGGTGTCACGCGGATAAAGGAATGGAATGTAACTCCCGAAGCCTACCGTTCAGCCATGTACCGTCTTTTTTTCCAGGGCAGGAATGAACACCTTGCATACGGAAAGCCGGTCAGGTTCCTGAGCCCGGATATCTCTGCCATACCTGAGGCTAAGAGAGGAATGCTTACTGACGGAATCAGGGGAAGCCATGATATTGAATACAACTGGCTCGATTTCAGGGGAAGCAATCTGGATGCCGTTATAGATCTGGGTGAAATAAAAAGGATTCAGCATATTGAGTGTGCATTTTATCAGCTTGCGGCCTGGCTCAGTATTATTCCGGACAGGGTTGATTTCCTGGTTTCAGCTGATGGAGAGAAATTTGAGAATGTCGGAACTGTGCCCAATACCCTGCCTATTGATCAGTATGATTCATACCAGCGGGATTTTATGGTGGATTTTAAGCCGCGTGATGCCAGATATGTAAGAGTTGTCGCCCACACAATAGGAAATACGCCCGAATGGCATCCGGGATCGGGTCAGCCGGCCAGGATGCATATCGACGAGATTGTTGTGGATTGAGGCCATCCGTTCTGAATAAAAGGGAAATTCCTTTCAGTACGAACTTAAACCTTTTGACCTGAATAACAGATAAATCCAATTATATGAAACGCAGAGATTTTGTAAACAGAGTAATACTGACCGGTGGTGCCCTCAGTCTGGGTATAGGATGCAAAAGCAAAGTCCGTACCGGTACCGGTACAGAAAAGAGCATGCCGGTATCAACGGATACAGCCTCCGGCAGGACGATCCGGGAGCCTGAAAGGGAAATACCGGTGCTTGCCGAAACTGATGTGCTGGTCATTGGCGGCGGACCGGCAGGAACCGCGGCTGCAATAGCTGCCAGCCGTACCGGGGCTGAGACTTATCTGGTTGAACGTTACAACCATCTTGGCGGGCTCTGGACCGGCGGGCTTGTATTGCCGCTTCTTTCAACCCATGCCCTTGACAGGCATAAAAGACAGAGAAAGGTAATTTTCGGTATCGGGGAGGAGATGTCCGGAAGATTATTTGATCTGGGAATGGCAATACATGAAGTGAATCCCGTTATTGACCCCGAAGCCGGCAAATTTGTTCTTGATGAAATGATACGGGAGGCCGGAGTCAGGATGCTCTACCACAGCTGGGCTTCAAATGTTATAATGGACGGGAATGTAATCAGGGGAGTGTTCATTGAAACCAAATCCGGACGGATGGCTGTCCTGGCTAAGGTTGTTATTGACTGTACTGGTGACGGGGATATCTTCCATCTGGCCGGAGATGATTACGATACCATGAATTATGCTATAGGACTTGTTCACCGGCTTGGCAATGTTGACCGAATCGATCCTGACAAGCCCGGATATGAAAAGAAAAATCTCGGGGATCCCACTCCGCTTAAGGGAGTGAACTGGGTAAACATGTGGGGACGGGAAAATCAGGATGCCCTTGACGTGGTAAATCTTTCGAATCTTCAGATGGACTACCGCCGCGAGATATGGAACAGTGTCCAGGAACTCAGGAAAACACCGGGGCATGAAGAGGTTTTTCTTCTGGATACTGCATCGCAGCTGGGCGTAAGGATGTCCAGAATACTTGACGGCGAATACAGGCTCAGGCTTGAGGATACAATGACATACAGATCGTTCAGTGATGCGATTGGAATAAGCGGGGCATGGACCACCATGCTTTACAGGGGAAGAAAAATCCCTGCATCAGAACGTCCGTGGTGGCAGATACCTTACCGTTCACTTGTTCCAAGGAAGACTGAGAACCTTCTTGTTGCAGGCCGCTGTTTCTGTTTTGAAAAAGAACTGGTGGAAGATACAAGAATTATAGGTACCTGTCTGGTTACCGGACAGGGTGCCGGTGCGGCTGCCGGGCTTGCTGTCAGGGAGAAGGTGTTTCCAAGAAACGTGAATGTGAAACGGCTCAGGGATCTGCTGAAACAGCAGGGTGTCTGGATGGGATGAAAAAGACGGTCACTGCATCGGATATACGGACTGTATCATTCATTATTGCCATGGTGTCCGTCATTCCCGGGCTGTGGAAGGGATTTCAGGGATTCCATGCATGGCTCAGTCCCTTTCTGATGCTTAATTCCGTTTTTGCATTAAAAGCTATTATCTGGCTCAATATGGCAGCCGTTGCCGTATTGGCAGCTGTCATGATACGGAAACGCTGGTTCTGTAAATATCTTTGCCCTGCCGGGTGGTGTTTTGATAAGATATCTTCACTCAGCCCATTTGCCGGAAGAACATACAACAAACTGCCTCATGCAGGCAAGTGGCTGGCAGTTATTTCACTTGTGTCTGCTTTGTTCGGCTTTCCCCTGTTTGTGATTTTTGATCCACTTTCCCTGTTTAACGGATTTTTTCTTAATCTGGCCGGGAAACCGGAACCTGTGGTTTTTATTTCCCTTCTTCCGTTTCCGCTGTTATTGCTGATGCATTTCTTTCTGCCCGGAATCTGGTGCAAAAAACTTTGTCCTCTCGGAGGACTGCAAACAGGCCTGTGGGATATAAAAAGCCATCTGAGCGGATTGAATTTGAAAAAAGCCCCGGTTTCAGAGACTGAACTTCCCGGCAGGCGCTATTTTGTCATGTCAGGAGCCGGTTTGCTGGCCGGCCTGATTATGCCCGGCATACTTCGTTCTTCTCCTGTGAAAGTTATCCGTCCTCCGGGAACAAGGGACAGTCTGTCGTTCAATACTCTTTGTTCCCGTTGCGGTAATTGTATAAGGGCTTGTCCGACCAGGATCATTCAGCCGCTTACCGTTTGTGACCAGCCACTTGCCTGGATGACTCCGGTAATCAGATATGAGAACGGATATTGCCTTGAAACATGCAATATCTGCAGCCGGGTCTGTCCGACCGGGGCAATTGCATTTTTTCCCGTTGATGAAAAAAAGCATGTTTTCATCGGAAAGGCTGAGATCAGCAGTGAAAACTGCTATCTTCTGAATAACAGGGAATGTATAAAATGCAGGGAAGTATGTAAATATGAAGCCATCAGTTATATGCCCGGGACCGGAACCAATACCGGTGTTCCCGTAGCAGACCTGTCAAAATGTGTCGGATGCGGGGCATGTGAAATAGTATGCCCTGCTGATTGTATTGTTGTCAGGCCCCTGTAGCGAAAGCGCAATTCGTATAAACAATGGAATAAATACCGGTTTTGCCGGTTTGATTTTTCTGCTTGTGAGATACATGCTTAGATGTGGAATAAAATATCGCGGATGCTGTAATATTCCGGATAAGTGACGGATATCTCCTTATTTTGTACCAGGGTTTTTAAGGTATTTTGTTTTTAAGTATTTGCAGCAGATTTTTCTGATTGATTAACCGGGAAATATCTTAACTTTATTAACTCATTGTTTTGTTCTTTATGCGCTGTTCTGAACCCATTGCGAATGAGGCTTTTCAGGAGCCGGCATAAGACGGTACTGAGTGAAATAATGATTTACGGGAATTTATGGATTAAACAGAATAAACAGAAAATGAAAAGAATTTTATTATTAACATTAGTTTTTGCAGGAGCTGCTGCATTTCTGCCATCCTGCAATCAATCAAAAAAGAGCGAAATGGTCAGGAAAGAGATTTACGGTACTTATCAGGGGAAAGAGGTTTACATGTTTACACTCACAAACAAGCCCGGAAATATTGTCAAAATTACAAACTTCGGGGGAAAGATCAACTGGATTGAGGTTCCCGACAGAAACGGAAAGAAGGAGAATATAACATTTGGTTATGATACCTTTGAGGGTACAATCAATGGTGATATGTCATACGGCTCCCTTGTCGGCAGATATGCCAACAGGATAGCAAATGCCCGGTTCTCCCTTGACGGTGTTGAATATGAACTTCCTGTAAATAATGGTCCTAACTGCCTGCATGGCGGTCCGAAAGGCTGGCATAGTGTTGTATGGGATGCTGAGGTGGTTAGCGGAAGTAAATTTCCGGCTATCAGACTGACATATGTCAGTCCCGATATGGAAATGGGCTTCCCGGGAACGGTTACTGCCGAAGTTGTCTATACATGGACTGATAATAACGAGATAGTGATGGATTATAAATGCACGACAGACAAGAAAACTGTTGTAAATGTAACCAATCATGCTTATTTCAATTTGCTGGGTCCGGGAAAGGGTGACATACTGGGGCATGTCCTGACCCTGAAAGCATCAGCATTCACACCGGTCGATTCGGTGATGATACCCACCGGTGAATTAAGGCCTGTTGCCGGCACTCCGTTCGATTTTACAAGTCCGCATACGATTGGCGAAAGGATAGGGGAGGATTATGACCAGCTCATACTGGGCCGCGGTTATGATCATAATTTCGTGCTGGACAACAAGGAGCCGGTTGATGTTGAGGTATATGAGCCGGTAAGCGGAAGAGTCCTTGAAGTAATTACCGATCAGCCCGGGATGCAGCTTTATACCGGTAATTTCCTTGACGGAACAAATATTGGTCATGGCGGAGTGGCTTTTACCCACAGATCAGGATTTTGCCTGGAATCGGGCCATTTTCCTGACAGTCCCAACCATCCGGATTTTCCGACAACAGTGCTTAATCCGGGAGAAACATTCAAATCACAGACGATTTACAGGTTCTCAGCCAGGTAAATCATCAGGTCCCTGCTTGTTATCCGGAGGCTTCAACAGAAAGATGGTCATTGACTTCCTCAATGCATCCTGCAGGTCTTAAACAGATAATAAGCTTGATATAAGCATCCTGTATTTTTAAAATCATTATCATCATTAAGAAATGAGGAATATTTTTGTTATCTTTTTTTCTCTGACTTTCCTGGCAGGTTGCATGACGGCGGGGAAAAAAGTTGAATACGGACTGAAAAGTATCACAGCTGATGACATGAAGACCCATATTTCGATACTTGCTTCCGATGAGTTCCTTGGACGGGCTCCTTCTACCGAAGGGGAAGAGAAAACCATTAATTATCTCGCTGAGGAGTTCAGGAGGATCGGGCTTGAACCGGCCAATAATGGCAGTTTTTTCCAGGAAGTGTCGCTGGTAAAAATAACTGCAGATCCGGAAATGAAAGTTGATATCAGCGGAGGAAGAAACAGGATAAACCTGAAATATCGCGAAGATATCATAGGAGGAAGCCCTCAGCAAAAGGAGTTTATCAGGCTTGATAATTCCGGAATCATATTTGTCGGTTACGGGATTAATTCTCCGGAAAACAACTGGAATGATTATGAAGGTCTTGATGTGAAGGGCAAAACCGTGTTGATGCTTATAAATGATCCTGGTTATGCCACCTCCGACGAAACTCTCTTTGAAGGGAAGACCATGACCTATTTCGGACGCTGGACATATAAGTATGAAGAAGCAGCACGGCAGGGAGCCTCGGCAGTCATCATCATTCATGAAACAGGAGCGGCTGCATATCCCTGGGAAGTTGTTCAGAACAGCTGGGGCGGTTCGCAGTTTTCTCTCAGGAACGATCCTCTGGCTTCATCTGCTCTTCAGTTCTGTGGCTGGATAACCAATGAATCAGGCAGGAAAATTTTTCAGGCTGCAGGACTGGATTTTGATGGGCTGACCAGGGCTGCTTCCGGAAGGGATTTCAGGGCTGTTGAGATGAACATGGGATTATCCGTCAATTTCAGGAATGAAGTGGAATATTCTGTATCCGACAATGTTGCTGCCCTGTGGCCGGGCGGCAGGAAAGCGGATGAATACATAATATACTGTGCACACTGGGATCATTTCGGTGTCAGCAATACTTTCAGGGGTGATTCAATACTGAACGGTGCCGTTGATAATGCCACTGGTACAGCGGCCTTACTCGAGATTGCGGAAGCATTTGCAAATCTTCCGGCAAGACAGAACCGTTCAATTCTGTTTCTTTCAGTAACATGCGAGGAACAAGGACTGCTGGGCAGTGATTTTTATGCAAACAATCCATTGTTTCCTCCGGGAAAAACAGCCGCTGTGATCAACATGGATGCCCTGAACATTTTTGGAAGGACAAGGGATATGATAATCTCCGGTTACGGATACAATCAGCTTGATGATTATGCGATTGCAGTTCTTGAAAAATACGGGCGCTATGCAAGCCCTGATCCCACACCCGAAAAAGGAGGTTATTTCCGTTCTGACCATTTCAGTTTTGCGAAGGTTGGAATACCTTCCATTAATCTGTCGGCAGGGGTCGACAATGTTGAACAAGGCAAGGCATGGGGCCTGGCCCGGAGCGAGGAATGGATACGGGAAAACTACCACGAGCCTTCTGACAACTATGAACCGGACAAATGGGATTTTGACGGTATGATTGAAGATGTGAAAGTTTATTTCGAAACCGGCTATAATCTCAGCATGACAGACAAGTTTCCCGAATGGAATCCAGGTGTCCCTTTTAAAGCATTGAGGGACGAAATGATGGAGAATCAGAAACCTTAAAAAACAATGCACATATGAAAAATTCTATTCTTGCCGTAATCATTATCACGGTTTTAACCTCATGTTCCGGTAAGGAAAAAGGCTGGCGCCAGCTCTTTAACGGGAGGGATCTGACCGGCTGGGAACAGATAGGCCCCGGAAAGTTTGAAGTGGAAGACGGTCTGCTTAAAACAGTAGGGGGGATGGGTATGCTTCTTTACCCTTCCGAGAAATTCGGGGATGTGACAATACGCGTTGTTTACAAAGTGGAAGACAATGACTGTAATTCTGGTGTTTTTATAAGGATACCGGAAATTCCTTCAGATGAATGGTATGCGGTGAACAGGGGATATGAAGTGCAGATAGATCATGGAACCAGGCATGTTGGAGGAGAATACCATTGTACGGGAGTGCTATACTCTCTTACCAAGGCCATGGCTTACCCCCAGAAGGAGCCGGGTGAATGGAACACGATGGAAATAACCCTTGACGGACCAAGAACCATAGTAGTTGTAAATGATGAAATGGTGACGGATTATACAGAAGGAGATCCGGTACCTCCGAAATCAAGAGATTACGAACCGGACAGAGGGCCACGTCCTCTTTCAGGTTATATAGGTTTGCAGAATCATGATTCATTATCTACAGTATATTTCAGAGAAGTAGCGGTAAAGTCACTGAAATAAACGTTTTTCGCAGAGGGGGGGGGACAGGATTAGGTTTCCGGAATAGTGGCAAATAAAAATCCGGTGAGTCACTGATTCCAAAATCATTTATATTTATTAATATGCGGAGCCGGGTTTTGAATCCGGAATGATTACGTACTATGAAAATGCCGGTGGACTAAATTATCCGGATAGCTTAACGAATGCCGGCGAATCATCGGGATAAGGAAAATTTCATGAATGGATTTGAAAGAATAAAAGCTGCTCTTTCTGGAAAAGAAAGCGATAAAGTACCTGTGATGCTGCATAATTTCATGATGGCGGCAAGAGAGTATGGTGTTACCATGGAACAATACCGCAACGATCCGCGGGTTATTGCTGATTGTTTCATTTCTGCAGTGGATAAATATCAGTATGATGGTATTGTTGTAGATATTGACACCGTCACTTTAGCGGGTGCGGTTGGCGTTCCGGTGGATTTTCCGGCGGATGATCCGGCAAGAACACATACCGGAAGTCTTGAAAAGCTGGAAGATGTCAGGCTTTTAAAACCTGCTGTGATAGAAAATTATAAATATGTCGGGATATGGCTGGAATCAGTTCGTATTCTGAAGGATTATTTTAAAAACGAAATATACATTCGCGGAAACTGTGATCAGGCTCCTTTTTCTCTTGCAAGTATGATGCGTGGTACACAAAACTGGATGATTGATCTGATGACGGGTGATGAGGCTGATATTTTCTCGTTATTGGAATATTGTACAGATGTGACCCTGCAATTTATAAAGTTAATGGCACAAACCGGCTGTGAAATGGTTTCCAACGGGGACAGTCCGGCTGGTCCCGAAATGATATCAGCTGAGATGTATGTCAAATATGCTTTGCCCTATGAGAAAATGCTTGCTCAGGGAGCACACAAAGCCGGAACGGCATTCGGACTGCACATTTGCGGGAATACTGATCCGATACTGGAATACATGATAATGTCCGGAGCAGATGCGATTGAGCTTGACTACAAAACAGATATTTACAAGATATTCAAACACTTTCAGAACAGAACGACATTCATAGGCAATATTGATCCCAGCGGTATTCTGGCCTTGGGAACTGCCTCTGAAGTGCGGGAGAAAACGCTGGAACTACTGAATATTTTCAGGGAATCGAATCGTTTTATTCTTAATTCCGGTTGTGCTATTCCTCCCGATACACCTTCCGAAAACCTGAAGGCAATGATTGAGACTGCCAGGAATTTTAAATAAGAAAAGAGTTATGGACTATCCATAGGGTTATTTAAGGACTTTTACAGATTGGTCAATTAATAAGCATTCTTCCCAATTCATTTCATAGTTTCTGGTTTATTAATTCCTTTTTAGAAGCGGCGTTTACAGAATTTTCAGCATACTGTTTCGCAATTATCATTTTGAAAAAAACTAATCCTTCTTTCATGCTTTGAAGAAATATGGTTCTTTCTGGTGAAACAGTAAAATTGTTTTACAGAAACATCCAAGTAACTGAAGAGTTGCTTGTTATCAGGAAACAGATTTTAGAAAGAACCACGAGCATACAATGATTTTGATATCATAATAATATTCTTAAAAAAGAAGCCCGTATATAAAAAATAAGTATTTTGCATTATTAAGAAGAGAATATCCGGTAATTTATTATTGTAAATGAGATACCACTCATTTGAGAATGAGGCTCAGTTAGTCAGGAATTTGGCAAGAGGTAACATTCTTGCTTTTAATACTTTGTTCAGGGAGTACAGTGGCAGATTATATCGTTTTGCATACGGATATTTCAGATCTGAAGAATTATCTGAAGAGCTGGTACAGGAAGTTTTTACTAGGGTCTGGGCAAACCACAGATCACTTAAATCTGAATACTCATTTAAATCATACCTTTTTACAATAGCATTTAATATAATTAAAAAGCATTTCAGACGAGAAGCATATGTTTCTGAATATTTTAAAAAAAGAATAGCTGAAGAATTTGATTTGGAGACAACAAGAAAGATCAGCTACGATTCTCTATGCCAATATGTTTATGGACTTGTAGATAAATTGCCTAAGCGTCGTAAAGAAATTTTTAGAAAAAGCAGATTTGAAGGTTTAAGCATAAAAGAGATTGCCAGGGAAATGAAAATCAGTCATAAAACAGTTGAAAACCAGCTAACCGAAGCGTTAAAATTTATCAGGCACAATATAAATAAAGAAAGTTTTTAGGTAATTTTATTTGTGGCTTTTTTTATCATATAAAACTGTGGTTACGATATTCTTGTTTTAACCAGCTTCGCCATTGTCGAATTATTTTTATTATTCTGTATATTACTGATTATAATACTCCCCGAAAATCGGACCACTGGTTAAGTTGAAAATATAAGGATTAATTTTACCAGTGATTATGAAAAAGACAAGAAGGAAATTTACGAGTTCATTTAAGGCCAAGGTGGCCATTGCAG
>Ga0208196_1000139_pt1 | contig 102836 bp, 77 predicted proteins | sample AD_JPNNA7_MetaG_FD_184443 | JGI IMG/M metagenome (GOLD analysis project Ga0208196, IMG submission 184443) | Active sludge microbial communities of municipal wastewater-treating anaerobic digesters from Japan - AD_JPNNA7_MetaG (SPAdes) (version 2) | ecosystem: Engineered > Bioreactor > Anaerobic...
GGATGCACGCCGGCGATGGACCGCGCAGAAACGGCGGGGTATGAGACGGAGATCGCTGGCGGGATACGGGCGAGGATTGAGGCGGGGATCAGCGGAGAAGGCGGGGTACTTCGCTTATGCCGACGCGAGGTATGATGGGGGACTCCCGAGCGGGGTACGCGGGGTCTCTCCGTGTCACCCAATCTGAGAATCTCGCCCCGCCCCCGAAGCAATCAATGTGGGAGTCAGCACGTTGACCGCGCCTCCGGCGCGGCCCGATCGGGTCTAGATCTCCGGGAGCCCGTAGCCGGCGCGGCGCTCGCGGCCGATCCACTTGTTGGCCTCGTCGTCGCCGGGGAACCTCCAATTCTTGGGATCCCACGCGAGCTTGCGGCGATTCCAGTAGGCAAGGTTGCCGAGGTGGCAGACCGTGACCGAGCGGGCGCCGATCTCGACGTCGCAGATGGGGCGCTTGCGCGAACGGATGCAGTTCATCCAGTCGCGCTGGTGGCCGGGCGACTTGTAGAGGCGCACATCGCCGTCCCCGAGGGGCGTTTTCAGGATCGACTCGGGCTCGGATGTCAACCACCCGCGGTCGACATTGACGACGCCGTCGCTGCCCTCGAACCTGACGCCGCGCGGGCCGCCGTGGATGAGCTCGACGCCGTTGGCGTAGACCCACCTGACGCCGCTCTGGGCTTGCGGGTCGTCGGGGGGGATGATTTGGACGGGTCCGGAGTCATCGGCGCCGAGGCCCCACTGAGCGATGTCGAAGTGGTGGGCGCCCCAGTCGGTCATCATGCCGCCGGAGTACTCGCGATAGTTGCGCCAGGCGGGGAAATGGCCGTGGATGCCCCGGGGACTGAGGGTCGAGTTGTAAGGGCGCATGGGCGCCGGGCCGAGCCAGCGGTCCCAGTCCAAGCCGGGCTCCATGCTCTCCTCGGGCAGGTCGCACCACTTGCTCGGGCCGCCGACGTTGGCGTAGATGGTCTTGAGCTTGCCGATCCGGCCGGAGCGCACCAGCTCGCAGGCCGTGCGGAACTCGGCGTCGGAGCGCTGCTGGCTGCCGGTTTGAAAGACGATGTCGTGCTTGCGCACGGCGTCGATGGCGAGTTTGGCCTCCTCGATGGTCAGCGTGAGGGGCTTCTCGCAGTAGATATCCTTCTTGGCCTTACAGGCCTCGAGGAGAACCGCCGTGTGCCAGTGATCGGGCGTCGCGATGACGACGGCGTCGATGTCCCGGCGGGCGAGGACCGCGTGGTAGTCGCCGGAGGCGGCGCAGCCCTTGTAGCCGCCGCCGTAGCGTTCCTCGACGGTTTTCTTGGCGTGCTCGCGCCGCGTGGCGTCGACGTCGCACACGGCCAACACCTGGGCATCGCCTTGGCCGAGGAAGTGCTGGAGGTGCCCGCGGTTCATGGTGCCCATGCCGATGAACCCGAGCGTGATGCGGTCGCCCGCGGCGGCCTTCGTCTCGCCGCCGAGCGCCGCGCGCGAGATTGCAATGGGCGCCGCCAGCGCCGCGGCCGCGGTGGATCCGAGGAACTTGCGCCGGGTGAAACCACGCGAAGACATCATAGCCGAGCCTCCTTGTGCTTCTGCCTCCCGCATGCGCCGACGCGCACGCCTATGGGAAACAATCATACGCTGTCTCGGCCGGAGGTCCAGTCGCTGGACGGAGGAATGTCGGGTGGCGCCTTCCGAAGCGGCTCGGCAACCGGCGGCGGGGGAGCCGCGGATCCAGGCGCGAACGGCCCGTTCCACGGGCCGCTTCGTCGGGCTCGCGTGGACGCGGGCCGGCCGGCGCCCGGCGGCGGCGGCCGGGAAAGGGTGGCTGCGCGCGGACTGCGCGGGGATGCGAGGCGGGTCTAGGAACGTCTAGATGATCGGAAAAGCCAGAGCGACGCGATGCCGGCCGCGGCGGCGCTGACGATGGCCAGAATCTTCCAGACGGAAGCGGGGTGCGCCGCCGCGCTCTCCGCCGCTTCCACCCGCCTGCCGGCGGCGTCCTTGGGCGTCGCGCCCCTCTCGGCTTCGGCGCGCTTGACCGCGGTGGCGAGCAGGGTCCCCTCGACTTTCTCCCTTGGCGGCGGAGGCTCGGCATAGCGCGAACGCCGCCGCGATTGCTGCGCTTCGTCCACCGAGGCCGGGATCGCTCCGCTCTCGACGCGCGGAGCCTCTTCCGGCGTCGCGACGAAGGCGGCTTCGGCCCGGGAAGACAGGCAGAGCGCCGCGACCGCCGCGAACAACGCCAAGCGATGAGTTGAAAACCACAGGTTCACGTGCTTGTCTCCTTTGAAAGCCGACGGACCGCGCGCGCCGCTCATCAAGATCCGTCGCTATCGGTCCAAAACGCCAGAATCTGCAGGTCTCGCCACACCTTGCCGCCGCCCCCCACGATTCCCAGGTCCTCCCACGAGCGCCCGGTGAGGCGTTCATCGTGGTTGAGGGTGAGCTTGGGCGTGAAAACCAGCGCCTCGTTGCGCGAAATCACGGAGCCGAAGAACTTCACCTCGCTGGAGTCCTTGAGGTAGCCGGCCATGACGTGGTTCGTATAGAGGCAGCCGTCGATCCTGCCGATGGATGAGTCCACGAGGTCCGCGTAGCTCGTGAACTTGGCCGGGGTGTTGCCGCCCCAGTTCGTAGTGTTGATGGTCGGCACGGCGAACAGGTTCTTCCATTCCGTCGTATTCTTAGGCTGTATATCGCGCACGCCATCGCCGTCGATATCCTCGCCTGTGCCGGGAATGTTATCGCCGGTGTGCGCTCCGGGCGGCAGGACGCCGAGGCTGTCGTGATCGGCGGTATACCGCTCGATTTCCCATTGCCCGTCATTCTCCTTTTCGTCGCCCGTCCCGTAGACGAGGTCCAGCCCGCAATCCTCATCGCTGCGGTTCTGGCTGTCGGCGAGCCAGGAGTAAACCGAGCTCCAGGAGCTGTCGTTGTAGTTGCCGAAGAGGATATTCTCGCGGGCGTACAGACCGAGGAAATCCTTGTTCAGGTTGCTCGCCAGCCAAGCCTCGGTGGTCGCCTCGTCGTTCGAGGCGGGGCGCTGGGTCGTGGGACCGTTCACGTAGGTGAGGTTGCCCGCGACGTAGATGTTGCCGCCCGCGACGATGGAGCCCTGGCCGGTCACGTAACCCTTAATGATCAAAGAGCCTCGGACGACGACCGTGCCGTTCAAACGAATGGGATTTGTTTGGGTGCCCGCCAGGTAGAGGTGCTGTTTCTCTCCGACGGCATCGCCGTAGACTCCGTTCCCGGTGTACTCGGTGGTGCCGACCTTGAGGGTGCTCCCGTGCGTCTTGGCCTTTGCTTCGTAGTAGCCTAAGTTCGAGAGGTTGGGCATCATCACGGGATCCTGATACTCGTATCGATTCGCGGCCAGGTTGGCCGAACCTCGGCACGTGCCCTCGATGTCGAGGCCGGCGAAAAGACCGCCGTCGTTGGGCGTGATGCCGTTGAATTTCAGGCGGTTCTGGAGATCCGTGCCGTTCACGGCGCCGTAGATCGGGGAGCAGTTGATCGTGGGGTTGTCTTTCAGGCTGAACCTGCCGTTCGCGCTGACGCTTCCGTTCGCGGTGATGCTGGAACCGTGGAACCAGCCCCAGTGGTTGATGAAATACGCGTAGTTGCCGCCCTGGCCGTCTTGCTGCTCGACGCGCACCTTGGCATACACGTTGCTGGACGCCGAACCGCGGGCGCCGGCCAGGAAGGAGGCCTTGTCGGGGACGAAGCCTTGCGACCAGATGACCACGTTGCGGCGCATCGTTTGGGCGCGATCCAGCACGTCGAAACGCACATCGTATTCGGCGACCTTGCGCGCCGCGCTGTCGGCGAGGGCGCCGCTGATGCGTTTTGCGCCGCCCTCGGCGAAAATCACGCGGGTGGAATTGACGCTCAGGTTCGACGGGTCGGTGTCGTCGGGGTCCAAGCGGTCGAGGGCTTCGAAATCGCCCCAGATCTTCATGAGCTCGCGCAGGCAGTGGATGCCGTGCTGCAAGCCCGCCTCCGCGGCCGACCGCGATTGCAGCGCCACCGCCGCCGTCTGCACCTCGACGACTTTGGCATGAACGAGGGTGCTGGCGGCAAACACGAAGGCGGCTATGAGGAAGATGGCCACGGTGACCACCAGCAGGACTCCTCCGCGCCGGGCTGAGCGTTTCACAGGTTCCATAGGGCAGGTTCCTCCAGGTCTGGGTTGCGACCGGTCGGTCACACTCGGATGCGAGCCGTCGTCCGATATTCCCGCTTGAGCTGCGTGTGGGTCCCGTCGTTCAGGTCGATGGCCACGCGCAGCGACACGGTATACAAGCTTGTCCCGACCACCCGGGTGATCGCGAATCCTTTCTGGCCGCCCGCAAGCCCATCGACATGGCGCGCGATGACGCGCGGACCGTCGGAGTAGAGGACGCCGGCTTGCTGCCAGGCGATGGAGCGGACGAGCTCCGATGCCGCGTTGACGCTGTAGGTGACGGTCTCGATATTCTCCGCGGCATTGACGGTGGGATCGGCGCCGCGGGCCCGTTGAATGGCGACGGTGTCGTGGCTGGCGCCGGCGGCGATCGTGACGGGGTCGGGGTAGGGCCCCGGGACCGACGTGTCAATGGCGGCCTGTTGAATATCCTCGACGATCCGGTCAATGGCGCGGCGCATCTGCAGCTCGGCCTGGCCGATGCTCGTGAGATACTCCAGCCCTTCGGTGCTTTTCTTGAACAGGCTGCCGACCAAGAGGATCAGAACGGAAGCCACCGCGCAGGCGATGGCCACCTCTATAAGCGTGAAACCGCTCTGCGTACGAACTGACTTCATCTGTCCCTCGCAGCCGCTAGGGGGAGGAAAGCCAGGCGCTGCGCGGGGCCCGGCGGTCGGAACGCAGCGTGACCAGGCTCAGAATATCGTTGGCCTCGCCGAGGCGCCGCACGCGGACCTGAATCCGCAGGAGGGTGGGCGCGCCGCTTGCCGGTTGGGCCTGATTCACGTTGAGCAGCGCCCGGAGCCCTCCGCTGGTGACGCTCGTGGCGTCGTAATTCGGGATCAGGTCGTCGAAGGGGACGCCCATGAGCTCTTCCTGCATGCGCCGCGCGAGATTCTGCGCGGCGATCTGCTCGGAGGAGACACGCTCGTTGGCGTAGGCCGCGGAAAGTCCGCAAAGGATGGCGGTGGCGGCGGTGACAACGACGGCGATGGCGATCATCACCTCGAGCAGCGTGAGGCCGCCGGCGTGCCGCGCCGCCCAAACCCCGTTCCACTCGCGACGATCGCATGCGTTGCTCTCGTAATGCTGCATACGGCACACCTTCCCGTCGCCGGCGGGGTCCCCGTCCTTCACCGGAGTTCGAATCCACGTGCCGCCGCCGGCTCGTTCTCCCCCCTAACCCGGCACGAAGATTGCGCGTGCTTCATTGCCACGTCGTTGTCGTAATCGGCACACGGCACCCACAACTTGGGTGCAATTTTCACGCCCGCCTGTTCCTACGCCCCGCGGCGGGCGGTCATGCCCTCCAGCGGTCGTCGCGGGGGGGGTGGAGGGCGGATTCTCGGTCCCGGCGGGGCGGTTTTCACCCGGGCAGCCTGACCGTCCGTGGAAGAAAACCCTGGTTATCGGCCGGCCGGCTGCCTGTCGGCGGTCAGTTCGGCGCCGACGGATCCGTCGGACTGGAAACGGGTGATTTTGAGCGTCTCGGGCGAAACGTCGACGCGGATGACGGTGGCCTCGGCAAGGGGATAGGCGCCGCCGATGAAGACGTTGTACTGGAAGCCCCGCGCCTTGTCGGGGCAAGGGGGGATCACCTCGGCATGGTGGTTGTGGCCGCAGATGGCCGCCGCGATGCCCCCCTTGTCGAAGAGGGGACCGAAAAGCGTCTCCACCCGGGCGGGGCCGTACCACTTCTTCTCCGGGATCGGGGTTCGCCAGTCGGGGGGGATATGGGCGACGACGATCTTCCAGGCGGCGGCGGCGAAGGGTTCGCTCTCGATCTCGCGCGCCAACCAGTCCCGCTGTTCTTCCATGTAGGGATCGAAATCGTTCAGGCCGCTGTATTCCTGGCTGGAATCGGGTTTGTCCTCGCCGGTGTCGAGGAACCATACCCGCGCCGCGCCGAAGGTCATCGCGGCGTAGAACCGGTCGTCGGGCAGAAGCAGGTAGTCGGGCAGGCGCCGAGCGTAGGCGCCTCGGGTCTCGTGGTTGCCCCGGAGGAAGAAGCAGGGCATCGAACGGGCCGCGAACCACGCCATGGGCAAGAGCAGGCGCTCGATCACCTCGTTCTCGCTTTGGGGGTCCTGAAGCACGTCGCCGTTGAAGACCGCGAAGTCGATGTCCGCTCCCGCCAAGGGCGTCAGGAGCGGATAGAAGTGGATGTTGTTGTGCACATCGTTGAAGACGATGAAGGCGGCCGAGCCGTGCGCGCGGCGCGTCGGACCGATCTTGATCTCGCCGGAGACCACCGGTTGGCCATACTGGACCGCGTAGGGCTTGAAGGACTCGATGGGCCGCGAGACGGCCTTGAAGCGGAGGGGCTTGTGGGGGTCGTATCCCTTGATGACCGCCTTTTGAATGGTGGCGTTGGCCTGCTTGAGCCCGTGGCGGGACGACCAGGCCTGCTTCCACTCGGTCTTCTGGGAGTCTTCCGCTTCCGATTGCTGCGTCCAGAGAACCTGGCCGTCCCCCGCCGCGGCCGTTATCCAGCCGATGCCGATGGAGTCGCCGCCGAGCAATTGGACCCAAGGGGGTACGGTTATGAAGCCGTCGGAGCGCAGGGCCAGAACCTCGGCGCGCGCCTTGGCCTCGTCGGGCTTCGGCGTCTGCGCCGGGGCTGGAAGTCCCACCGCCAATAAAGCCGCGGCCGCCGCGGCGAGCCGGATCCTCAGGGTTTGCATGCCTGCTCTCCCGCGCATCGAAGGAGCGCTCGGTTTCCGCCGGCCGGTTATGACGTGTAGGGCATCGTCCCGCTCGCGTCCACCTTGTAGCCCCAGCGCTCGATGTACGCCGCCGCCGGCAGAAATTCGTCGCGCGCGGCGCTCAGCTCGCGCGCGAGGGCGTCATCGAGCGCTTTCTGGAGCGCGGCGTGCTCCGGAACGCCGCAGAGGTTGCGCTGTTGATACGGATCCTCGGCGGTGTCGTAAAGGAGCCACGGCCCGGACCGGTCGCGCACGTAGGTATAGCGCGAGGTGCGAATGCCGCGGTACTCCCTGCCGCCCTGGCCCCGCGTCCACTGGCCGAAGGGCGCGGCGCAGAGAATCAGCGCGGCGCGATCCTCGGTGGGCGACGTGGCGCCCCGCACGATCGCCGCGCAGTTCCGCCCTTCCACCGTGCTCGGGACCGCAACGTTGCAGAGCCCGAGCAGCGTCGGCATGAGGTCGGGAGCGCTCAGGGGCATGTCGATCACGCGGGGCGTCCGGCCCGACGCCGCGGGCAGGCGGATGAGGAGCGGCACGAGAATCGACTCGTCCCACGGCCGCTGTTTCATCCGCTGACCCTGCGAGCCCAGCATGTCGCCGTGGTCGGACGTGAAGACGACCACCGTGTCCTCGGCGACGCCGCATTCCTGAAGCGTGGCGAGCAGATCGCCGAGGCACGCGTCGAGCGCCGCGCCGTGGGCGTAGTAGCCCGCCAGATCCCGGCGCGCGGCGGCCGCCGCCGCGGGCGGCACGTTCGGGCGCAGGACGAGCTTGTCGGCTTCGAAGCGGGCGCGGTGCTCGGGCGGCGCCGTGTGGTAGGGATCGTGCGGCGGTCCCCATGAGAGGAAGAGGGCGAAGGGCCGCCCGCGGTCGCGCTCGTGGATGTAGCTCCGGGCCTCGCGCGTCTGCGCCATGGCGTCGTAGCCATCCCAAAAGAGCTTGCGGTTCTCGTCGCCGTAGTAGGCCGAGCGGTTATAGTCGTGCGTGCATTCCAGGACCTTCCAGAACTGGAAGCCCTGGCGGCGTTCCCGGGGGATGAAGGCCGACCGCGAGCCGCTCCCGTCGACATGCCACTTGCCGATGTACGCCGTCGCGTAGCCGGCGCCGTTGAAAGCCTGCGCGATGGAAACGGCCTCGTTGTTCAGGGGAACGTCGTTGATGAACACGCCGTGTGTGAGCGCGCGGCGTCCCGTGAGGAGGCTGGCGCGATAGGGGCTGCACACGGGGCAGCTCGAGACGGCGTGGGTGAAGCGCACGCTCTCGGCGGCCAGCCGGTCGATGGCGGGGGTGCGCGCGTTCGGGTCGCCGGCGTAACCGAAAGCCTGCGCCCGCCATTGATCGGCGAGGACGAAGAGCAGGTTCGGCGGCCGGCTTTCCGCCGCGCGCGCGGCGCGGCCGCCGAGCAACGCGGCGGCGGCCGCGGAAGCGAGGAAGCGGCGGCGGGTGTGGGTTTCACGGAAAGGCTTCATCCAAGATCAGGGTAGGGGAGCCGCCGCGCCGGCGCAAGAGCCCGCCGGCGGAAGCCAGGGGCGGACGGCGCGGCGGGCCGCCCGGAGTTTACTTGGCCCCCCCCCCGCGCGGCCGGTAAAATCGCGCCTATGGGAGCGGTTCCGCGGGAGCCGCGACGCGGCGGTGAGGACCAATGATGCGATGGCGCGATTGCCTGCGTTCGCCGGCGCTGCCTCTCGGCGGCGTGGGGGGGGTGCCGCTCAAGCTGCACGCGTCGTTCCTGCTCGTCTTCGCGTTCGGGCTCCTTGCGAGCCGCGGCTCCGTCGCCTGGAGCGTTCTTTTGTCCGTGTGCGTGTTCGTGCTCGTCCTGCTCCACGAGGTCGCGCACCTTCTCGCGCTGCGCCTCGTGGGCGGTTACGCGCGCGAGGTCCTGCTCTGGCCCTTCGGAGGCCTGAGCGCGTGGGAAATCCCGCTCAATCCGCGCGCGCAGTGCTGCGTGGCGGTCGCCGGCCCGCTTGCGCACTTCATCGTCTGCGTCGTGTTCCTCCCCTGGGTGCTCATGACGCGCGTGCCGCCTCTAGTCCCCGTTCCCGGGGAGAACGGCCTGGAGGTCCTGCTTGCGGCCAACCAGTTGCTCCTGGTCGCCAACCTCCTGCCCTTGTTCGCGACCGACGGCGGCCGCATGTGGCAGGCGCTCCTGTGGCGCCGCCTGGGTTACGGGAAAGCCACGCTGGCGGTGCTGCTCGCCGGCGCGGCATGCGGCGCGGGGTTAGCCGCCTTCGGGATCGCGGCGGGCGCGCCGCTCCCCGTGTTGGCGGGCGCGGGCATCCTCGCGGCGACGCTGTACGGCCGCGCGAGCATCGTCCTGGAAGACGAAGAGGAAGGCGTGCGGATCAGGGTCGGGTCGTTCTTCGACGGAGGATACCGGTTGCGGCGGTTCCTCGCGGGAAGCCGGCACTGGTTTGGCAAGCGCCGGCAGGAGCGCGAGCACGCCCGCCGGGCGCACGAGGCGCGCGTCCTGGACGCGCTGCTCGCCAAGATCAAGGACGGCGGTCTGGGCACGCTCACCGGCGGCGAACGGCGGTTCCTGCAGGAGCAGAGTTCACGCCTCCAGCGGCGGTGACGCGTCGCCGGCTTCGGGCGCGAGGCGGTCTCCCGGGGTCAGGCGGTTCCCGCGCAGGAATTCCCCGCAGGTCATGACGCGCTTTCCGGCGGCTTGGAGGCGGAGCACGCGCACGGCTCCCGCGGCGCAGGCGACATCGAAGCAATCCTCGCCCACGGCGACAATGACGCCGGGCGGCGCCGCCGGCGCGTCGACGGCGCGGGCCTCGATCAGGTTCACGCGGAGCGGCGGGCGGCCGGGGCTTTGGAGAAAGGCGTAGGCGCGGGGCCAGGGCTGCATGGCGCGCACGTGGCGGAGGACCGCCGCGGCCTCCAGATGCCAGGGAACGGCGCCATCGAGCTTGGTCAGCTTGGGAGCGAAGGTGATCCCGGTCGTGTCCTGCCCGCGCAGCGTGAAGTCGCCCGCTTCGAGGCGCGGGAGCGCTTCCGCGAGGAGCGCGGCCGCGTGGGCCGAGAGCCGCGCCTCGAGCGTCGCGCTGGTGTCGTCGGCCAGAACGGGCGCCTCGCGCTGGGCGAGGATCGGTCCCGCGTCCATCTCCTTGGTCATCCGGAAGAACGTCACTCCGCTGGCGGCATCGCCGGCGAGGATGGTCCGCGGGCAAGGAGCCGCGCCGCGCCAGCGGGGCAGGAGCGACGCATGCAGGTTGAAGGGCCCGATGCGCGGGATCGCGAGCACCGCTTCGGGAATCAGTTCTCCGAAGTCGGCGACGAGCAGGAGGTCGATTTGGAGATACACGAGCGTGTCGGCGAGCGCGGCGATCCGCGCCACCTTGGCCACGGGGAAGCCGACCCGTTGCGCTTCCTCGGCGATGGGCGTGGCTGCCACGCGGCGCCCGCGGCCCTTGGGACGGTCGGGGCGGGTGACGACCATGACGAGCCGGCTGCCGAGGGCATGCAGCATCCTGAAAGGCTCGATCGCGAAGGCTCCGGCGCCGGCGAAGGCTATCCGCATGGTTCCTCGCGAGCGTCAGCCTCGGCGGCGCGCTCGAGGCCGGGGGGCGGATCGGTTTGCGGCGCGGCTCCGCGGTCCTCGGGCGCCGCGGCGTCGAGCTCGGCGAGGGCCGCCTCGGTCTCGGGGTCGAGCTCGGGCGCGGCGGTTGTCTCGGCGCCGTCCAGGCCGGCGGCCGCGGGCAGATCCTCGCCGACATTCACGTGGGCCGCGAGGCTCTGCATGCAATCCGAGAGGGCCGCGACCCTCAGGATCACGACGATCGCGCCGGCCGCGTCGTCGCGGTCCAGGGCGAGGGCGCCGAGTTTCACCAGCTCGAGAATCGCCAGGAAGATCCCGATCAGAGTGGAGCGGTCGGCCGCGCCGGAGCGCAGGAAGACATCCTCGAAGGGCACCGTGCGGCGGCCCGCCGCGGTGAACACGTTCTGAATCGAGTCCATGTAGAAGCTGAGGGGCTGCTCGGTGTACACCACCTCGGCCGGCCGGTTCGCGGCGATGGCCTTCTGAATGCGCATGAAGGCCGTCACGACGTCCCAGAGGGAGAGGCGGCCGAGTTCCACGTGGTCCAGGGGGAAGGGCAGCTCGGTCGTCGTGCGTTTGTAGCGGCGCGCCTGCTCCTCGAGCTTGCGGGCCAGGTCGAGGGCGCGCTCCTTGTACGTGCGGTACTCCAGGAGCTGCTTGACGAGTTCGGCGCGGGGATCCTCCAGCTCCTCCTCGTCCTCCGCGCCGGGCGCCGGCGGGAGCAGCATGCGCGACTTGATCTCCATGAGCGTCGTGGCCATGACGAGGTAGTCGGCCGCGAGGTTGACATCGATGTCGGCGAGGAACCGGACGAACTGCTCGTACTGCTCCAGGACTTGGGCGATGGGGATGGCGAGAATGTCGATTTCGTCCTTCCGGATGAGATAGAGGAGCAGGTCGAGGGGACCGGTGAAGTTCTCGAGGGTCGTGCGAAATTCCAACGTCGCGGCCATGCGCGGGATTTTACGGGCTCGGAGGGGAAGAGTAAAGGCGGAGGCGGCAAGGCTCCGGAAACGTCGAGGGCCGCCTCGGGGAGGCGGCCCTCGACGGAAGCGCAAAACGTTCCCGGGATCAGGCTTTCGGCGCGGCGGCGGGCATGGGAATGACGGCGGACTGGAGCCCCGCCTTCGCAAGCACGCCGTAAAGGAGGGCGCCGACCAGGAAGGCCACGACGGGGGCCGCCGGCACCGCGATGACGCCGAAGATGTCCAGCAGCCCCAACGCGAAGCCGCCCGCCCAGGAGATCCAGCCGGCCGGGTTGAAGCCGGCCCGCGGGCCGGACCATTGCTTCCCGGAGAGGAAGTACTCAACCAGCATGGCGCCGCAGATCGGGCCGAACGAGGCGCCGATGATCTTGAAGACGATGATCACGTCGCCCGCCCAGCCGGTGACGGCCAGGACGATGCTCACGGCGGCGCCGATACCCACCGACACGAAGGGGTTGACGTTGGGAAGCGTCGTCTTGAAGCTGTTGGCGGCGATTAAGGCGGAAAAGCACGCGGACGGGAAAGCCGCGATGGCCAGGAGAATGGCCATCCACTTGGCCCAGCCGTCGGAGATGACCGCGGCCATGAACCCGCTCGAGGCGGTCTGGAGCGCGGGGCTGCCCGTTTTCGCGAAGGCGCCCGCGGCGACCAGGAGCGAGAGCCCGCCCGCGATTACGGTGGCGCCCGCAATTCCGGTCAGGCCGCCCAGATTCACGTGCTTGGCGTCGGGATTGTTCATGCCGAAGTCGGCGCCGGCGGCGCCGGCCGTGGCGAAGAAGCCCACGATGTAGGTCAGCATCAGGGCGAAGACGCCGAAGGCCTCCAGCGGGACGGCCGTTCCGCCGGGGTTCGACGCCTGGGCCGCCTGGACCAGCTTCTGGGCATCGAAGTCGCCGATGTTGCCCACCGTGGCGACGAACATGATGATCAGGATGACGAAGGGAATCGCCGGCAGGAATGTGGCCACCTTGGCCACGTACTGGATGCCCTTCAAGCCCACGAACGCCGCCACGACCGCCCACAGGACCATGATGATTTTCTGGGCCACGACGTTGCCGCCGAAGAGCGCGCTGACGGCAAGGGCCGAGAAGTACGTGTTGACGCCCAGCCAGCCGAACTGCAGGACTCCCATGAGGAATCCGGGCATGATGAAGCCGCCCTTGGCGCCGTAAGTCGAGCTGCCGATGACGTAGAGCGGCAACCCCGTCTTCATGCCGAAAAGACCGGGAACCAGGTAGAAGAGAAAGTGGCAGACCAGCGCGGCGGCGACCAGGGCCAGGAGCGCGGTTCCCAGGCCCGCGGCAAGGGTGCCGCCCGGAAGCGCGGTGCCGCCCGTCGGCACATCCTGCCAGAACACGAACCACAGCATGATGCCGGCGTAGGTCGGCGCCGTGCTTTTGTACCACGCCGTGCGGTTCGCCGGCGGGTTCGGCGACGCCTTGGCGATGTAGTCCGGGAGCCGTCCTTCACTCATTGCGCACCTCTCTTAACGCTTGTCCCTGTCGAACGCCGAATCGAACGCCCTCTCGGAGGGCTTGAAATCCACGTTCTTCACGAACTCGGCGGACTCGGCGGCGCCGTGCTCGCGATCCATGCCGCTGTCTTCCCACTCCACCGAGAGCGGGCCCTGGTAGCCGATCTCGTTGAGGGCGCGGATGATCTCCTCGAAATCCACGTCGCCGTGTCCCAGGCTGCGGAACTCCCAGGCGCGGCCGGGGGTGCCGAAGTCCAGATGCGAGCCGAGGATGCCGCCCTTGCCGTTCATTCTGACGGCCGCGTCCTTCATGTGCACGTGGTAGATGCGGTCGGGGAACTCGCGGATGAAGGCGGCGGGGTCGCAGCCTTGCCATTGGAGGTGGCTGGGATCGAAGTTGAAGCCGAACTCGGGGCGGCGGCCGAGGGCGTCCAGCGCCCGCGCGGCCGTGATGGCGTCGAAGGCGATCTCGGTGGGGTGGACCTCGAGGGCGAACTTGATGCCGCACTCCCCGTAGACGTCCAGGATCGGGTTCCACTTCTCGGCGAAGTCATCGAACCCGGCCTTGATCATCGCGGCGGAGACCGGAGGAAACGAGTAGATGTAGCTCCAGATCGAGGAGCCCGTGAAGCCGTTCACCACGGAGACGCCGAACTTCTGCGCGGCCCTGGCGGTGTTCTTCATGGCCTCGATGGCCCAGGCGCGCATGCCGTCGAAATCGCCGTGGGTTTCCGGCGGAGCGAACATCTCGTGGCGCTTGTCCAGGACATCGCACACCAGTTGGCCGGCGAGGTGGTTCGAGAGGGCGAAGACCCGCAGGCGGTGCTTCTCGAGCAGGGCCCGCTTCTTGTCGCAGTAGTCGGGCTCGGACAGGGCCTTGTCCACCTCGAAGTGATCGCCCCAGCAGGCGAGTTCCAGGCCGTCGAAGCCCCACGCGGCGGCTTTCTCGCAGAGCTTCTCGAGGGGCAGGTCGGCCCACTGTCCGGTAAACAACGTAACTGGTCTAGCCATGGCATCCTCCTGTTGCAGCCCGGGTCTCGCGACCTCCCTAATGGCGGGCCTTATCTTACCTTCGCGGGGCGGACAATGTCAAACCCCGGGGAGCGGCGGGCGCGGAGCTTTCCTTTTGCTTCCGAAGATGGTGGTATTGAGCCGCGCGCCGGCGCGGGGCGGCGGGAACGCCCCGGGGCGCGCGGCGGCGAAACCGCGGGAGCCGCGCATGGCGGGCGTTGACATCGGCGTGGTGATTCCGGCGCACAACGAGGCGCCGTCGCTCCGCGCGTTGGCGCAGGAACTCGTCGCGGCGTTCTCGAGCTGCGGGGCGGCGTGGGAGGTCATCGTCGTCGACGACGGGAGCACCGACGAGACGGCGGAACTGCTCGCGGCCCTCGCGGCGGAGGACCCGCGCTTCCGCGCCGTGACGCTGCCGTGCCGGCAGGGCAAGGCGGCGGCGCTCGCGGCGGGCTTCGCGGCCACCGCGGCGGAAATCGTCATCACCCTGGATGCCGACCTCCAGGACGACCCGGCGGACATCCCCCGCTTCCTGGAGGCCTTGCGCGGCCCCTGGGATCTGGTGTGCGGCTGGAAGCGCCGGCGCCGGGATTCTTGGAGCCGGCGGGCGGCTTCGCGGGTCTTCAACGCGGTGGGCTCCCTCGCGCTGGGTCCGCGCCTTCACGACCACAACTGCGGATTTAAGGCCTACCGCCGCGCCGTCATCGATGCCCTCGGGATGTACGGCGACCTGCACCGCTTCGCGACCTTCCTCGCCCACGACCTCGGATTTCGTGTAACCGAGATCCCGGTGCATCACCGGGCGCGGCGATTCGGGCGCAGCCGCTACGGCATCGAGCGGATTTGGCGCTTTGGTTTCGATCTTCTCACGGCGACCCTCCTGGCGCGCAGGCGCCGGCGCGTTTTCTCCGCCTTCGCCGCGGCGGGGGCGCCGCTCGCGCTGGCGGGGCTGTGCCTCTGCGCGGGGATGCTCTTTCTTTCGGAGACGGGCGCGGCCGCCCACATGCCCCGCTTCTTGGCCGGAATCCTCGCGTTCCTGGTGGGCGTGCAGATCCTGGCCGCCGGCTTGATCGGAGAGCTGATCCTGAGCATCTGGCGCGGGCGGCGCCGGGCCGCCCCGAGCGACGCCCTCGCGGTGGTGCCCGCCGGCGGCTTCGTTGCGCGGGGCACCGTCGGTGTGGCGGCCGCGCGCCGCGCGGAGCTCGAGGAAGCCCTGCGCCGGGCCGGAGCCGAGCCTTTCGAGATAACGGAGGCCGCCGGTGCGGCGGGCGCGGCGCTGGTGGTGGCGCCCGCGGGCCTGGACGACCTTGCCGAGCTTACGACGCGCGCGCGCGCCGGCTCCGCCCAGGCGCTGGTCGGGGCTTCCGGGGCGGCTTGGGCGGCGCGCGGCGCCCTGCTGGCCGATTTCCCGGGAACGCCGCGCTCGGGCGGGGAGCTCGAGGCCTGGTTCGCGGGACAGGGAGTCGTCGTGCGGCGCGCGGGGGACGGGACTCCGCGGCGCGCGGGTCGGTTCTCCGTCCTGCGCCACTTTCCGCTCTTTTTCCTGGCGCGCTACCATGCGCGGCCGCTGCACTTCTTCGGGGCGGCGGGCGGGTTGGCCGCCTGCGCGGGGCTCGCGCTCGGCCTCGCCGTCAAGCTGAGCCCGCTCGCGGGCATGCGCCGCTACTTCCTGATGGAGCTCGCGCTGGGCTTCGCGGTGGCGGGAATCCAGCTCTTCGTCACGGGGCTTCTCGGCGAGCTTCTGGCCTACGCGCGCAACGCGCCGCCGCGGGCTGTCTCGCCGCCTCCGGCGCCGTGAGATCCGCCCGGCGCCGCGTCCTTGCGCCGCGCGGACGTGCGCGCTACTGTCTCTGCGTGGCGTTTCGGAGAGGCTTCCTCTATGCATCGTGAGTGCACCCTTCCCAACGGTTTGCGCGTTGTCGCCGAGGAGCGCCGCGGCGTCCCCCTCGTCACGGTGTGGAGCGTCTTCGGCACGGGCTCGGGCGACGAGATCCAGGGACTGACGGGCGCGAGCCACTTCTGCGAGCACATGAACTTCAAGCAGAGCCGCGCGTTCCCCGGCGAGGGCGACATCGATGCCGCGCTGGCGGCCTGGGGAGGGCACACCAACGGCTATACCTGGCTCGACACGACGGCCCACTACAGCGTCGTCTTGAGCGCGGGGTTGGATGAGGCCCTCCGGGTGGAGGCCGAGCGCATGCATGCCATGCGCTACGAGACGCGGAGCATCGAGGTGGAGCGCGGCGTGATCATGGCGGAGCGCGAGGGCGCCCGCAACGACCCCGAGACGTTGCTCTGCGACGAAGTGCAGTTCGCCGCTTTCGCGGCCCACGGCTACCGTTGGCCGACGATCGGCCTGGCGAGCGACCTCAGGACCATGACGGCCGCGGCGCTGCGCGAGTTCAACGCGGGGCGCTTCGTGCCGCGCAACGCCGTCCTCGTGGTGGCCGGGGATTTTAAGTGGCGCGATCTCATGGCGAAAATCCGCCGCCGCTTCGCCCGCCTCCCCGGCGGCGCGCCGCCGCCGCGGCGCCGCACCGCCGAGGAGCCGCCGGGAGGGCAGCGCCGCGTCATCGTGCGCGGCCCGGGCGAGACGCCGTATCTGGCCGCCGCCTTTCATGCGCCCGGCGCCGGGGATCGCGGTCTGGCCGGCGTCATCGCCCTCCGCGGGGTGCTGGCGGGCGGCGATGTCATCGGGTTCGGCCACGGCTCGTACGGGGCGACGCGGCGATCGTCGCGGCTGTACCGGGCCCTCGTGGAGCCGGGCCTTGCGGCCCGCGTCAAGTGTTTCTTCGCGCCGGCGCGCGATCCCTACCTCCTGACGATCATCGCGGCGCTGCACCGGGCGCGGGATTTCGACCGCGCCGAACGGGCGCTGGCGCGCCTCTTGCGCGCCCTCGGGCGGCGGGGGCCGAGCGCGGGCGAGTTGGCCGGCGTCAAGGCCGGATTCGCGGCGGCCTTCGCCGAGGAGGAGGAGTCGATCGAGCAGGTCGCCGACAACCTGGGCTATTTTGCGTCGATCGGCCGGGCCGGCATGTGGCGCGGACTCAGGCGCGCGGTGCTGCGCGCCGGCGTCGAGGACGTGCGCGTGGCGGCCGCGCGCTTCTGCGCGCCGGACGATGCCGTGATCGGCCGGTTCGTGCCGCGGGCGGCGGCGCCTCCCGCGCCGGCGTGGGTGCGGCTGCCGCCCGCGCCCCCCGCGCCGCGGCCCGCGCCGCGGCCCGCGCCGCGGCGAGCGGCGCCGCGGCGGCGCCTCCCCGCCGTGCGCGCGGCGCGCTTGCCCGACTTCGAGCTGAAGGCCGAGACGATGGAAGCGTCCTGCGGGTTGCGCGTTGTTTTTGCCGCCGTGCCGCGGGCGCGCACGGTGGCGCTGCGTCTCATCATGCCCGCGGGGTGCGCGCGGCAGGAGGGGGCCGAGGGGGTGGCGGAGCTGGCGGCGCGGACGGCGCTCGCCGGCAGCGCGCGTTACGGAAAACGGCGCCTCTGGAACACCCTGGACCGGACGGGGGCGTGGATCGCCTCCGGGGCGGGCAAGGACGCGGCCTGCATCACGATGTCGGCGCCGGGCGCTGCCCTGCCCATGCTTCTGCCGGTGCTCTTCTCGCTCGTGCGCGAGCCGCTCATGCCGGCGGAGGAACTCGCCGAGGAGCACCGCCGGATGGCGCACGAACGCGCCGCTGCCTTGGCGGATCCCGCCGCGGCGGCCGGGCGGCGCCTCGTCGAGGAGCTCTATCGGGGTCATCCGTACGGAGCCCACAGGCTGGGTCCCGACAAGGGCTTTCCGCTGGACCGCGCGGCGCTGCGCGCTTTCCGGGAGCGGACGTGGCGCCCCGGGGGGAGCACTCTGGTGGCTTGCGGGGCGTGCAAAGCGGCCGAGCTCGCGCGCCTGGTCGAGCGCGCCGCGGGCGGTTGGCGGGGGGCGGCGCCGCAGGCGCCGCCACCGGCCGTGCGGCCCCGCGCGCCGCGCTTCCTGCGCGCCGTCTTGCCGGGCAAGCCGCAGGCCGAGGTCGTCTTCGGGCGCCTGCTTCCGGCGGGCGATGACCCGGACGTCCCGGCGATCCGCATCGCCGAGTACGTGCTCGGCCGCATTGTGCTCATGGGCCGCCTCGGCGCGCGGCTCAGGACCGAGCGCGGCCTGGCGTATTACGCGACGTCGCGGGTCGAGAGCCTGGCCGGCGCGCGCCATCTGGCGATTCACGCCGGGGTCGATCCCGGCCGGACGGCCGCGGCGCGCCGCGAGATCGTCGCCGTCTTGCGGGAGCTCTCTGTCGGCGGCGCGACCGCGCGCGAGGTCGATCTGGCGAAAACGGCGATCGTCGCGCGGCTGATCGAGCAGGCCGAGACGGCGTCGGGGCGCGCCGATCTGCTGGGCGACCTGGCGGCGCGCGGCCTTCCGATAACCCACGCGGGCGCCTACGTCCGGGCGGTCAAGGCGGCGACGCGGCCGGCGGTGAACGAAGCGGCGGCGCGGTTTTTCGAACCGCGCGGCTTCGCCGCCGTGGTCGCGGGCGCGGAAGCGTGAGGACGGCCGCGCGGGGCGCCGTAATGCGCGCCGCGGCGGGCGGCCGAAGTATAACAGAGCTCGAACGACACGGGAGGAACGGCCATGCGGCGAATCTGCGTGCTCCTTATCGTCGGAACGATCTGCGCGGCGGCGAGCGGCTGCCTGGTGTTCGTGAACCTGGATCTGGCGGCGGGCAAGACGGCGTACGAGGAGGCGGTTCTCGCCCCCGCCAAGAGCTGGTGGACCGGCGCCAAGATCGCGCTCATCGATCTGCACGGGGTGATCTCGAAGCACTACGGATCCTCGGGGCTTCTCTCCCGCGGACCCGGCCCCGACCCGGTGTCCGACATGCGGGAGGCCCTGGCCCGCGCCGCCGGCGACGACAATGTCAAAGCCGTGGTCTTGAGGATCGACAGCCCGGGAGGATACGTGGCGTGGTGCGACACCCTGCACCGCGAGGTGCTGCGGTTCAAGCAGGAGACCGGGAAGCCTGTCGTCGCCAGCATCACCAACCTCGGGGCCTCGGGCGGGTACTACGTGGCCTGTGGAGCCGATCGCATCCACGCGGCGCCCGGCGCGGCGGTGGGGAGCATCGGCGTCGTCGCGCTCTTCCTGAATCTCCAGCGCCTGGCCGACAAGCTCGGCGTCGAGACGCAGGTGATCAAGTCCGCGGACAAGAAGGACATGGGCGGCCTGTGGCGGGCGCTGACCGATGACGAGCGCCGGGTCATGCAGAGCATGATCGACGAGTACTACGGCCGGTTCATCGACATCGTGCTCGCGGCGCGGCGCGGCCTCACGCGCGAAACCCTGCTCCCCCTCGCCGACGGCCGCATCGTCACCGCCGGCCAGGCCGCCCGCAGCGGGCTCATCGACCGGGTGGCGTATCTGGATGAATCCATCGCGGAGGCCCGGCAACTGGCGGGGGTCGACGATGCGGCGCTCGTCACCTACCGGCGCGGCGGCGAGTACAAACACAACATTTACAGCGGAGCTCCGCCGGCGCCCGTGACGAACATCTTCAACGTCGACCTGGGCGAGGCCTTCGGCGTCCACGAGCCGGGGTTCTACTACATCTGGACTCCCAACCCGTAAGGCCCGGATCGCCGACGGCGCCCCCCCGCGCGGGTTGAACCTCCGCGGGCGCGATGCTACGATTCGGGGAAGCGCCCCGGCGGGAGAGGCGCGGGGGAAGCGCGGCCGTGAAGCTCAGAACCAAGGAAGTTCTCGCGAGGACGGGCATCTCGCGGCAGATGCTCTACCGCTACATCATGGCGGGTCTGATCCGCGAGGAAGAGGTTACGGCCACGGGCCGGCGCCTCTTCGCCCCCGATGTCGTCGAGAAGATCAGGCTCATCCGCCACGTCAACGAGAGCGGGTACCCGCTCAAGGATCTAAAGGAAACCTTTGCCGAGGGCATCCAGGGGAGAACCGCGGCCCGCGGGGCCGGCCCCGCTCGGACCACGGAGAGAAACATGCGCGAATTCTTCAACGAACTCCGAGAGCGCGGCTTCATCTCGCAGGCGACGCACGAGGATCCGGCGGCGCTCTTCCGCGGCGGCCCGATCACGGCCTACGTCGGCTTCGACCCCACGGCGGAGAGCCTCCAGGCCGGGAATCTCGTGCCGATCATGGCGCTCATGCACCTGCAGCGCTTCGGCGGGAAGCCCATCGTGCTCGTGGGCGGGGCGACGGGGCTCATCGGCGACCCCTCCGGGAAGCTCGAGGCGCGGCCCATGCTCCAGGAGGCGGCGATCGCGCGCAACCTCGAGGCGCAGAAAAAGCAGTTCGCCCGCTTTCTCGCCTTCGGGAACGGTCCCGGCGAGGCGGTCCTCGTCAATAACGCCGACTGGTTCGCCGAGAAGGGCTACATCGGGTTCCTGCGCGAGATCGGGACGCACTTCTCCATCAACCGCATGATCAAGCTGGAGAGCGTCGTCAACCGCCTGGAGAAAGGGCTCTCGTACCTGGAGTTCAACTACATGATTCTCCAGGCCTACGACTTCCTGGTGCTCTTCGACCGCTTCGGGTGCCGGCTGCAGATGGGCGGCGATGACCAGTGGGGCAACATCGTGATGGGCATGGAGCTCATCCGCCGCTTGCGGCGCGAGGAGGCTTGCGGCGTCACGTTCCCCCTCATCACGGCGGCGAGCGGCCAGAAGATGGGCAAGACCGAGAAGGGGACGATCTGGCTGGACGCGGAGCGCACCTCGCCCTACGAGTTCTATCAGTATTGGATCAACATCGAGGACGGCCTCACGGCGCGCTGCCTGAACTTCTACACGCTGCTCCCGCGCCGGGAGCGCGAGGATCTGCTGCAAGGGACGGGCGCGGACCTCCGCGCCGCGAAGCGCGTGCTCGCCTTCGAGGTCACCAAGCTCGTCCACGGCGCGCGGGCCGCCGAGGAAGCCCGCCGCGCCAGCGAGGCCGCGTTCGGAGGCGGCGGCCGGGAAGACCCGGACCTGGGCGCGATTCCGGCCACCGCCGTGGCGCGGGAGGAGCTGGCCGCGGGCTTGCCGATCCTGAACCTGCTGGTGCGCTGCGGCCTGGCCAAGTCCAACAACGACGGCCGCAAGCTCCTGGGGAGCGGCGGCCTGTACGTCAACGACGCGCGTTTCGACGATCCCGAGAAACCGCTGACGGCGGCGGATGTGAACGCGCAGGGAGCCATCCTCCTGCGCAAGGGGCGCAAGACCTACCACCGCGTCATCGTTTCGTGATCTCCGGCGCGGAGACGAGATCCTCGCACACGATGCGCGCCGCCGCCCTCCTGAGGGGAAACACGTCGCCCTTGCCGGCGGGATGCAGGCGCGAGGACAGCACGATCAAGAACGCGCCGCTGGGCGGATGCACCCACAGGAACGTGCCGGTGAAGCCGCCGTGGGTGCGGACGCCCCGGTCGCCGGGGCGCGGGAGATAGCCCTCGTCGTTCTCGATGACCCAGCCGATGCCCCGCGGGGCGCCGGATTCGGGCGGCGCGTGGTCCGCGAAGAGAAGGTCGACGGTCTCCGGCGGCACGACGCCGCGGCCGCCGGCGGCGCCGCGGCACGCCAGCGCCGCCATGAAGCGCGCGAGGTCCGGTCCCGTGCTGAAAAGCCCGGCGTTCCCCGGAAGATGCGGCCCCGTCCCGTAGAAACGCGCGAGCGGATCGTGGACGACGCCGCGCAGGCCGCCTTCGGTCGGCGCGACGCGCGGGAGCTTCTCCGGCGGCACGCGGAAGAAGGTGTCCTGCATGCCCAGCGGGCGCCAGAGCTTCCGGCGCAGGTAGCTTTCCAGGTCCTCGCCGGCGGCGGCCTCGATCGCGCGGCCGAGCAGCTCGTAGTTGATGCACGAGTAGATCGCGCCCTTGCCTAGGGGGTACTTGCGCTGGTGCGCGGCGATGGCGGCGAGGACCGCATCGCATGGCGCGACTCCCGGATGGTTGCGCGCGATGGCGCCGGCGTCCAGGTAGGCGGCGAACCCCGACGTGTGGGTGGCGAGGTGGCGCAGGGAGAGATCCCGGTCGGGCCATTCCGGAAGGTGCCGGGCCACGGGATCATCGAGCGTGGCGCGGCCCTCCTCCAAGAGGAGCGCCAGAGCCATGCCCGTGGCCGCGACCTTGGTGAGGGACGCCAGGTCGAAGATCGTGTCGAGGGTCATGGGCTCGGCCGGCGCGCCGGGCGCGACGCGCCGCGCCCCGTAGGCCTTGGCGTGGAGGACGGCCGCGCCGCGCCCGACGATAAGGACGGCGCCCTCGATTTCCCAGCGATCGATGGCGGCCGCGGCGGCGGCGTCCAGGCGGCCGCGGGCCGCGTGGCTGAGGAAAGCCGGCGCCGGATCTCGATCCGCGGGGCGCGGCGCCGCGCACCCGCCGGCGAACGCCAGGGTAAGCATGGATGCACGCAGCGCGAAGGACAGGCGGAAACCGGAGTCGTACGGCACGTCCAAAGGATAACGCGGCGGAGATCTCTCCGCCATGGCCGGGAGCGGTGCGGGCGCGCCCCCCAGCGCCGCCGGGCGCAGGTCCTTGCCACCCGTCGCGCCTCGGGTATAGTAACCGTAGTTCCTCGCCCGGGTTCGGCAAGACGGGGGCGGCTCGACGGCGGCGCGCGCCCCGGGGGAGTCCGCGCGCGCGGGCTCCAAGACGTGTGGAGAGACGAGATGGCCAAGGACAAACTCGCGGAAGTGAAGACTGTGGAAGCCCCCGGGACGGCGCGGCGCGCGCCGGCGGAGGACTCGAGAGAGAAGGTGGGTTCGCCCCAGATGGAGAAGCAGCGCAAGCAGGCGCTCGAACTCGCGCTGAGCCAGATTCAGAAGCGCTGCGGCACGGGCGCGATCATGTATCTGGGATCGGCGCACAAAGTCGAGGGCTTCGGCGTGATCTCCACCGGATCGTTGTCGCTGGACACGGCGCTCGGCGTGGGCGGCGTGCCGCGGGGGAGGATCATCGAGGTCTACGGCCCGGAATCGTCGGGCAAGACGACGCTGGCCCTCCACATCGTCGCCAACGCGCAGCGGCAGGGCGGCAACGCGGCGTTTATCGACGCGGAGCACGCGCTGGATCCGCAGTACGCCCGCAAGCTCGGCGTGAACCTCGAGGCGCTGCTCGTGTCGCAGCCGGACTACGGCGAGCAGGCCCTCGAGATCGCGGAGATGCTCGTCGCCTCCAACGCGGTCGATGTCGTGGTCATCGACTCGGTCGCGGCGCTGGTTCCCAAGGCGGAGCTCGAGGGCGAGATGGGCGAGTCGCACATGGGCCTCCAGGCGCGCCTGATGTCGCAGGCCCTCAGAAAGCTCACCGCGGTGGCGAACAAGAGCAGGACGTGCCTCATCTTCATCAACCAGATCCGGATGCAGATCGGCGTCATGTTCGGCAACCCGGAAACGACGACCGGCGGCAGGGCGCTCAAGTTCTACGCCTCGGTGCGCCTCGACATCCGCCGCATCGGATCGATCACCGAGGGCGAGCGCGTGATCGGCAATCGGACCAGGGTCAAGGTCGTCAAGAACAAGGTCGCCCCGCCGTTCCGCATGGCGGAGTTCGACGTCCTCTACGACAAGGGCATCTCGTGGGCGGGAGACGTCCTGGAACTGGCGGCCAACGCCGGGGTGGTCGTCCGGAACGGCACGTGGTACTCCTACGGCGAGCAGCGGCTCGGCCAGGGCAAGGAGCGGGTCGTGCAGTTTCTGGAGGAGAACCGGCCGCTGCTGGGGCAGATCGAGGCCGAGCTGAGGAAGCGCGCGGAGACCGCGCGGAACTGAGGAGCGCCGGGGGGGGCCGCGGCCGCCGAAAGCGAGCGCCTGCGGCCGCCCGCCCGCGCCTCCGCGGCGGACGCATCTTCTTGTCCGCACGCATCTTTCGTGCTACCATCGATATAGTCATGGATGCGCGGCGGGTGTCGGTATGCAACGTCGGCCGCGGGGCGTATGATGGGAATCGCGCCCGCGATGGGTGCAACGGCTCACCGCGGCCGCCGTCTATATGAGCGGATGCGTAACTTTCGAGGACGCAAGCTGTAAGGAGAGCACTCATGGCTGGCCCAGAGCCTCGATCGGCCGGCGCCCGGCGCGGCGCGATGCTCATCATCGCCCTCATGTTCCTCACGCTGCTCACGATGCTCGGGGTGACGTTCGCGGCGCTCATGAAGCTGGAGCGCGAGGCGACGCGCAACTATCTCGACGGGCAGACGGGCGACCTCGTCCTGCATTCCGCCGTGGACGCGGCGGCCGCGCAGCTCTACGGCGCCATGAACTTCTACCACTTCACCTCCTGCCGCGCGCCGTGGCTTTTCAAGGATCCCAAGGGCGACGAGATGGGCGCGGGCGTCTACAAGCTCGAGGAGGTGAGCCCCGAGAATCTCTTCTTCAGCGGCGTCGTCGAGCCGGTCAAGGGCGTTGCGCGGTGTTTCTACAAGGCCAAGGTGCTCGATTGCGCCAGCCAGATCAATATCAACGTCGGCACCGACAACCTGGCGATGATGCTGGACAGCTTGGGGGAAGCCATTCAAATCACCCAGGGCGTCAATCCGCTCTTCTCCGGGAAGCGGCGCGTACGCGGCGATGAGATCGTGCGTCTTCGGCACAAGCAGGAGAAGGGCCAGTTTGCCAGCAAGAGCCAGCTCAGCGACCTCCTGGGCGAAGAGAACTTCGAGCGCCTCGCCGATTTCATCACGACGCATTCCTGGGTGGATACCAGCACCGGGAAGCCCCAGGATACCGTCGAGCTGGTGCTGCAGGTGGAGCGCACGGGCCGCCTCAGCCCGCGCATGGGCGGGATCAGGTACGAGGAGACGGGGCATGCCCACATCTGGGGCTCGAAGACTTTGAGCGCCGAGCCCCGGTCGCCGATCAACATCAACACGGCTCCCGAGGAGGTTCTCATCGCGTGTTTCACGGGCTTGGCGTGCGGGCGGCCGTTTCCGTACATCGAGCGCCAGGCGATGCGGATCGGCGAACAGGAGCTGCGGTCCGGCTTCGCGCCCGAAGGCAACGACCGCTTCCCGCAAGGCGCGCGCGGCGCGGGCGGCGGCCAGGAGGAAACCAACTATACGATCAGGCCCGTCTGGGTTTACACGCCCCGCATCGAGCTCCAGCAGGCACGAATCATCGCCAAGGCGATCATGTCGGAGCGCAAGCGCACGCCGTTCATCGCCTGGGAGACGGGCCGCGCCTCAGGCGGCGGTTTCGCCGAGTTCGTCAACACGCGTCTCGGCGAGCCGCATCTGCCCAGGGCCAACCAGGTCATGGCGATCGACCCGCTGAACCCGCGGCTGACCACCTACCAGAGCGTCCTGAGCTCGGGCGGCGGCGCCAATCCGGCGGTCGCCAACATTTGGGGGCCCGGCCATGAAAACTCGGAGCGCGCGATCCGCAACCAGCGGGGTCTGCCGTACCACGGGCGCAACCGCTGGTATTTCGAGACGGTCAAGGCCGGCATCATCGCCAACTTCAATCCCAACGCGCGCCTGAACCGCGGCGGAGCGAACGTGGGCGCCACCCTGGTCGTCGACAAGACGGCGCTGGTGTCTCCGTGGGTGCCGCGCGGCTTCCGCACGGCGGGCAGCGGCATGTACAGCCGCAGCGAGCTCTACGGCGCCTACACGACGGAGTTCTGCTTCGACACGGGCGGCCACTACGAGATCACCGCGCTGGCGCAGCTCGATGCCCGCTTCGATCCGACCCAGCACCTCTCCCAGCCGAAGCGCTTCCGCAAGGCGCGCGCCATCGTCAAGGTGTTCGAAACGCTCCAGCATACGACGCAGTACGACTTCGAGAAGCAGTTCTACACGGGACGCTACAGCAGCCGCCGCGGCCAGACCAACGGGCGGCGCTACGTCATGACGCACCCGCAGCCCGTGATCGCGGCGACCGACTACATTACGTCCGGGTCCGCGGTGGACGGCAGCGTGCAGCTCATGGGCCACATGGATGCTCAGAAGGTCGTGATGCAGAGCAGCAGCCGCGACTCCTTCTACCGGCCCATGCAGAACATTCTCTTCGCGCACAGCTTCATGTTCCGCCAGAGTCAAGACGAGGAGCGCTTCTTCCGGCTGGTCAGGAGCGGCCACAACGTCAACCGGGCCGCTCAGTTCGAGGGCGACGAGCAGGTCATGGGCCGGCAGAGCGAGTACGACATTCTGTTCCAGTCCGTGCTCGATGCGGATTTTGTCCGAGGCCAGCGCGAGTTCCGCGAGCGCTACAACATGGATCCCCTGCGCCAGGGCGCGAACGCCGTCATCGCCGGCGACGGCGGCAGCCTGTCCCGCGTGGTCCAGTGGCCGCGCCTGAGCGAACAGGCCCTCGAGTTCGGGAACCTCAGGCCCGAAGGCCTGCACACCAACATCTTCAATGCGACCACGAGGGGAGCCGGCATGGCGATGTTCCCGGCGTCGTCGATCGCCACGCGCGGGGTCAACTGGGGGGTCGGCAGGCACGAAGGCGGCGCCTTCAGCACCTCGGGCGCCATGGGGCAGGGCAATGTCCACTACTACGAGGGCGGCGTGGCCTTCTGGATCAGGTTCGATTTCGATGCGAACGATCCGATCTTCTGCGGCCTGGTGGGCTGCACTCAGGTCGTGAGCGATCTGGGTCCGGGGCCGCGGGACTCCGAGGGCAACCAGTTCTATATCTTCAAGAGCTCCTTCGGCGAGTTGCGCGTCGTGCGCATGTACTACCACCGCGCCTTCGGCCTTCCGAGCATGCATGGCACGAACCGGCTGCTGCCCGAGATCAAAGCCGAGGGCCTGCGCGGCGGCGGGGCGGAGGAGGGCCAGGATCTCGAGCTGGATGTCCACAAGGCCTACGCCCGCAGCGAGGTCGTGGTGGACATCTCGGGCTGGAAGAAGGACGAGTGGCACCACGTCGCCGTCTACTGGAACGACCTGGATCAATCCGACCAGCGTGTCCAGGTCTTCATCGACCTGCAAGCGGCCCAGGCGGCCACCGCGGTGACCACCGGTCTTGTGGGCCAGGGCCGCGCGTGCAACCTCAATGTGAAGGTGCCTTACGACGAGCTCACCATCGGAGGCATCGTGCGGCGCCAAGCGGTTCCGGACGCCGGTCTCTTCAAGTTCGCCTATAACCTGACGGGCAGCAAGTCCCGCACGGGCGCCGGCGGGCTGGGCGCCGGCGCGGGCGGCATCGGCTCCTTCTCGGAGCCTTGGAAGAAAGTCTTCCCGGCCAATGCGACGATCGACGAGTTCGTGAGCTTCTCGGGCCCCTTCGACGGGTATCGCACGAGCGTGCTCGGCAACACGCGGAGCTACTTCACGCGCTACACCGGGGTGTACCACAACCAGTTCGAGATTACGCTGCCCCAGGGCGTCGAGGTGGTCAAGCTGCGATCGTTCACGTGGACCGAGTACCAGCCGACCATGTTTCACGGCCCGGTCCGCGGCACGGTTTGGCCCCTCGACACGCAACCGTGCCGCGCCAAGGTCTACCTGGACACCCTGGAGGTGAACTTCCAGCGGCCGCCGTGGCTGGAAACGGGCGCGGTCAGCAAGAACCAGCTCGCCGGCCGCCTGCTGCACCGCCCGACCGGCAGGGGCGTCGCCGAGGATTCCGTGAAGGTCGGGTACCGGTTCGATTTGACGCCCGCGAGGGGGCGCGGCGGCAACTTGAGCGGCGTGGCGCTGGCCACGCCGATCCTCGACGATGTGACGCTCACGTACTTCCTGCCGTCGACGCAGATCCTCTTGTGGGAGGACCTGCCGGTGGACTACGAGGCGCTCGCCGGCGCGAAGGCGCAGCGCAGGTCGAGGTCGCCGGGGCAGTGAGCGGCACGGCGGCGGAGGAGGGCGCAGGCGCGGCGGGCTCATGAGACAGGGAGGCACACCATGATTCGCGGACTTGTGCTGTGTGTGGTGGCGGGGCTCGCGGGGATCGGGTTCGGCGCCGAGGCCGACCCGGCGGAACCCAAAAAGCCCGCGGGGGAGGCTCGGGAGAAGGACGCGCCGGGAAAGGAAGCGTCCCCGAAGAAAGAGGCCAAGAAGGACGCGCCTCCGCGTCTGCCCGCGGCCGAGAAAGAGATCGTCGTCATCACGCAGGCGGATGTCGCCTACAACGGCAAAACGGGGAAGGTTAAAATCACCCTCGCGGGCAAGACCCAGAAGCTTCCCCCCGGCACGAAGGTGACCGTTGAACTGGAGTACTTCTACGAGGTCGTGGGGTCGTGTCTCGCGACGGTGGGCCCTGAAGGGACGTTCAGCAACGCGGCGCTCACGGTGGAAGGGCCGCTGCCGCCCGGCGACGAATACGAGCTGCACGTCAAGATCCTGTCCGAACCGCAGCCGGCGAGTCTGCGGGCGCAGGTCATGAAAATCCTCAGCGACGAGTCGAACGTCATCAAATCCCCCCAGAAGCGCCTCTCCTTCGGCTCCGAGGAGGATCGGCGCGCTTGGCGCGACAAGCTGGCCAAGTTCGTGAAACCGCTGCTCGACAAGGTGGTCGCCGTGAACAACCAGCTCGTCGAGAAGAACGCGGCGGCGGAGGAGGCGGCCAGAGAATCCCGGTTCAATGCGGCGGCTTGGCGCAAATACATTGACGAGGAGTGTCGGCCCGAGCTGATCAAGTTCAGGAAGGAGTTGGTCGACTGGGTTCACGAGAACCCCAGTGTCGAGACACGCTTCGCGCAAGGCGTCATGTGCCTCGATGACTTGATCACCATCGTCGGGTTCCGGACGAAGGTCTTGTCGCTGCGGGTTTACGCCGCCGCGAAGCTGACGCCGGCGCTGGAGGACTCGAGCCCCCCGGCCGAGCTCAAGGTGCAGCCGCGGCAGGCGCCGAGCCTGAGGACCGACAAGCGCGCGCTGCAGTTGCTCGGCGAGTACTATCGGGTCGTACTCAAGGATTTCGGCCTCGCGCAGCCCGAGGCGCCGAAAGGCAAGGACGAGCCCGCCAAGAAAGCGCCGGCGAAGAAGGAACCCGTAAAAACGGGACCGCCCGCCAAGACGAAATAGGTCGTCGCCGGAGCCGCGCCGCCCAACGGCCCCACGCCGTCACGCCGGCGGGCGCCCGGCGCGGAAAGCGTGTAGAAGGCCCGCGGTCGCCAGCGCCGCGCAGACCCACGGCGCGCCCGCATGCCCGGCGAAGGCGGCGTCCAGGAGGTAGATTCCCCCCAGGAGACGATGCACCGGCGTTTCGTTCGGCGCGCCGGCCGCGACCCCCCCCCGGGGATAGGAGCAGAGGGCGAGGACGGCGAGCGCGGCGAGAGGGACCGCGGCCGGCGCGCCGGCGAACGGGATCAGCGCCAGGGGGATCGCCAGGAGGATTCCGAAGCGCGCCGCCAGCCCGCGGCGCGAGGCGGCGCCTTCCAGCGCGCTCACTCCGGTGACCGCGGCGGTATACACGGCAAGGGCGAGCGCCGCCGGGAGCAGCCCCGCGTCGACCCGCGCGGCGGGGGCGGCAGCCAGCGCGCCGACAAGCAGATTGAGCCCTCGGCACGTTCCCATCAGCGCGGGACCGAGCAGCGCGCGGCGCTTGCCGCCCAGGTTGTAGGCGAGGATCGCCGCGAAGAGCGCGGCGGCCGCGGCGCGTCCCGCGGCCGTGACCAGGGGCAGGGCCGCGAGCGCGGCCAGAACGCAGGCCGCCGCCGCCGCACGGGCGCCGGTCGGGCTGATGCGCCCCGACGGGAGCGGCCGCGCGGGGTAGCGCACCGCATCCTCGGCGCGGTCGGCGATGGCGTTGCCCGCCATGCCGAAGAGGTACAGCCCGCCCGACAGGAGCAGCGCGCCGCCGAGCGCCGATGGTTCGGCGCCGCCGGCGAGGCAGGCGCCGGCGGCGACATCGGCCCATGCGCTGGGCAGGAGTCCGATTCGCAGAAGCTCCAGGACCGCCCGGACCGCCGCCATGGTGCGCGTCTACCCCACCAGGCGGATCACGTCGTGGAAGGTGACGTAGATCGCCAGGGCGATGAGCAGGAAGAACATCACCGTCGTCACCGTGTTGACGAGGCGTTCGTTCACCGGGGATCCCTTGATCTTCTCGCAGGCCAACAGCATGAGGTGGCCGCCGTCGAAGATCGGGATCGGGAGCAGGTTGAGGACCCCGAGGTTCACGCTGATGAGCGCCAGGAAGTAAAGCAGCGTCCCCGCGCCGTAGCGGGTGACGTAGCCCGTCACGTGAATGATGCCCAAAGGCCCCTGCAGATTACGGGCGGCGACCTCGCGTTTCGCGAGGCGCAGCAGGAACACGAAGACCTGCTTGATGGAGATCACGGTGCGCTTCACGCCCAGCGTCATGGCGCGCATGGCGTTCGGTTCCTTGATCAGGACGCGCAACTCGTTGAATCCGATCCCGAGGGTGCCGAAAGCCCGTTCGACGGGTCTGGCGGCGACGGTGATCTCGTCCGCCCCGCGCTGCACGATCACCGTGAGTTCGGTGTCGCGGGCGGAGTGCACGGCCTCGACGAACTCATCCCACGACGCGATCGCCTTGTTGCCCACGCGGAGCACGCGGTCGCCGCTCCGCAGGCCCTCCGCCGCGGCGGGCGAGTCCGGTTCCGCGCCGCCGATCTCCGGGCGCTCGTCCCACGCGATGCCCAGGGCGCCTCCCGGGGGAAGCACGATTCGGCGCGCGCCGCCCTGGCGCACGACCTGGAGCGCCGTCTCCGCCTCGCCGCGCGCCTCGAGGAGGCGCTCCACGGTCTCCGAATGGCCCACCGCGTCGTCGCCGACGCCCACGATGCGGTCGCCCGGGAGAAGATCGGCTCGCGCGGCGCGGCTGCCGGCCTCGACGGCTAAAATGCGCGTCGCCGCGGCGCCGAAGCGCAGGTCCTCGCGCCACATCCACCCCAGCAGCGTGTCGCGCGCCACCGTCGCGCCGCGGCCGTCCTCGAAAGTGATGGCGAGGGTGTCGCGGGCGCCGGCGGCGCGCAACAGATCGATGGGAGTCATGAGCATGAAGGGCGCGCCCTCGACAGCGGCGACGGCATCGCCGGGGCGGAAGAAATCGGCCGCCTTGCTGCCCGGCCGAACGAACCGCACCGTGTTCTGGGCGAGTTTGACGCCGAGGAGCGGCACGGCGTTGTCCTTGTCGGGCTGCGGCGCGAGAACGACATCGCGCGCGGCGCCGCCGGGCGGCTTGACGCGGAGGCACAGCTTCTCCCCGGGATGATGCTGGGCGAGGGTGCGGAGCGCTTGGATGAAGGGGCCGCGGGGGAGCGTGCCGGCGTCAATGCGCGCCGTGTAGGCCGGGGTGCGGAGTTCGGCGGCCTGAATTTCATCGTCGGGCGCGATGCCCGCCGCGGCGGCGGCGGAGCCGGGGCTTACGGACGCGACGGTGCGCGCCGCCGTCGGCATGAGTCCGAAGGCCGGCATGCCGAGCGTCGGGTCGATACGCGGCGCGATTTTGACGTCGCGCCGCAGGCCGGCGCGCTCGATCGTGAGGGTGTGTTCAACGCACCCGTCCACCACGGCGGCGAGGGCCACGTCGGGCATGGATTCGATGGGCGTGTCGTCGACGGCGACGATCGTATCGCCGGGCGCGAGCCCGGCGTCCCAAGCGGCGGATCCCGGCAGCACCGTGCCGATCTCGGGCGCCTGAAACGAGACGCCGAAGGCGAAGGCGAGGATGAAGGCGCCGATGCCGAAGAGCAAGTTCATCGTGGCGCCGGCCGCGAAGATCACCGCGCGGCGGCGGGCCGGTTGCCGCGCGAATTCGCCGGGGTGCCCCTGTTGTCCCTCCGGAGTGTCATCAAGGAAGCGCACATACCCGCCGAAGGGGATCATGCCGACGACATACTGGGTTTCCCCCCAGGTAAAGGCGAAAAACCTCAGTCTGAAACCGGCGACGACGGGATCGAATCCCAGGGAGAAGGTCTTCACGCACACGCCGGCCCACTTGGCGGCCAGGAAGTGGCCGAGTTCGTGGACGAAGATCAGGACGCTGATTCCGACGATGCCGAGAATAACGTGGACCGTGGTCATGCGGTTCGTTCCTTGCTAGGCCCCGGCGAGCTCGCGCGCCGTCGCGCGCGCCCAGCGGTCTTGCGCCATGAGCGCCTCCAGGCCGTCCGCCGGGGACGAGGGGCGGCGGCGCAACGTTTCCGCTACGATCGCGGTGATTTCCGTGAATCTGATGCGGCGCGCGAGGAACTCCTCGACCGCCACCTCGTTGGCGGCGTTGAACACCGCTCCGGCCGCGCCGCCCTCGCGCAGGACCCGGTAGGCCAGATCGAGAGCCTCGTAGCCGCGGGGCTCGGTGAAGCGCAGGCGGCCCACCGCGGCCAGGTCCAAACGCGGGAAGCTCGAGGGCATGCGCGCGGGGTGGGTGAGCGCGTACTGGATCGGGTAGCGCATGTCGGGCGGCCCGAGCTGCGCCAGCACGGAGCCGTCGCAGAACTGCACCATGGAATGGACGATCGACTCGGGGTGGATCAGCACCTTGATCTTCGATGCGGGCACCCGGAAAAGCCAGTGGGCTTCGATGATCTCCAGGGCCTTGTTCATGAGCGAGGCGGAGTCGATGGTGACCTTCGGACCCATGCTCCAGTTCGGATGACGCAGCGCCTGCTCGGGCGTGACCTCGTGCCAGCGCTCGGTCGGGACGTCCCTGAGCGCGCCGCCCGAGGCGGTGAGGATCAGGGTTTCGATGCGCTCCGGCGCCGCGCCCTGCAGGCACTGAAAGATGGCGCTGTGCTCGCTGTCGATGGGAACGATGCGCCGCCCGAGACGGTCGGCCAGAGCGCTGACCACGCTTCCCGCCATGACGAGGGTTTCTTTGTTGGCGAGGGCCACATCTTTGCCGGTCTGGAGGGCGGCGAGGACCGGCGCGAGGCCCGCGGCGCCCGCCATGGCGGCCACGACCACATCGGCCTCGACGCTCCGCACGAGCTCGGCGGCGGCGTCCGGACCGCAGTAGACCGCGCCGCGGAATCCGTCCGCCCCGGGAGGCAGCGCGGCGGGATCGCACAGGGCGATAGCGGCCGCGTCGAACTCCCGCGCCTGCCGGCAGAGCTCGGCGCCGTTGCGGCGCGCGGCCAGACCGGCGATGCGGAAGGCGCCGGGCAGGCCGCGCACGACATCGAGCGTGCTCACGCCGATCGACCCGGTCGAGCCGAGAAGAATCACTCGCTTCAAGATCTGGCCTCCAGGGGCGCGGGCGGGATCTTGCCAAGCTCCGCGAAGGGAGTGATTATAAGAGACAATCGCGGCGAACGACACCCCGGAGAAACGCCATGTGCTCCAAGATCGTGCTGCCGGTGCTCGGGATCCCGCTCTTCGCCTACGGGTTCATGATCCTGCTGGGATTCCTGGCGGCGAGCTTCCTGTGCGCGCGCGAGGCCGCGCGGCGCGGGCTTCCGAAGGACCGGGTCATCGACTTCGCGGTTTTCGTGGTGCTTGCCGGCATCGTGGGGGCGCGGGTGCTGCACGTCGTCTGGTTCTGGGAGGAGAGCTTCGCGCGGGCGCCGTGGTGGTCCGTGTTCGCGGTTTGGGAGGGGGGGCTGATCTTCTACGGCGGGCTCATCACGGCGCTGCCCGTGGGAATGTGGTACCTGCGGCGGCATCGCCTGCCGGTGCTGCGGACGCTGGACACCTGCGCGCCGTTCGTGCCGGTGGGCATGGCGTTCGGGCGGCTCGGCTGCTGGTTCAACGGGTGCTGCTTCGGGCGGCGGTGTCAAGATTTTTTGCCCGAGTTTTTGACGCGCTTTCCGCCGGGGAGCCCCGCGCATGCCGCGCAGGAGACCCTCGGCCTGTGCGCCGCGGACGAGCGTGCGTTGCCGCTGCATCCCGTGCAGCTTTACGACGGCGCGCATTCGCTGGCGCTCTTCCTGCTGCTCTGGTGGATGCTGCGCTCCAAGCCGGCGGACGGCGTCGTGACGGGCCTGCTCCTGGCGCTGTACGGGGCGTGGCGCTTTGCGATTGAAGGCCTGCGCGGCGATCACCGGCTCAGCGCGACGGGGCTCACTCTGTCCCAGAACGTGAGCGTGGCGGTGTTCGCCGTCGGCGTGGCGGGGGTTGTGTTCGCGGTGCGCGCGGCGCGCGCCCGGGCCGGGAAAGACGGCTCGCCGCAGGCGGTGTAGCGGCGCCGGTCCGGGCGGAACGGCCGCGACCCCGGCCGGCGTCGGGACGAGACGGGAAGTTGTCTTTGGAGTCACGATTTTAATCCACGGCTTCAGCCGGCAGGCGTGCCTGAGAAGGGCGCGCCTGTCCGACGCTTGAAGCGATGGTGGGCGTGCCTCCATAAAGAATTGTATAATAAGAGGTTAGGTATTGAGCCGGCCGCGTTGTGGCGGTATTCGCACGGCCTGGCTCCGGGGGGGGATCAAGCGTGGTCGGCTGGTTTCCGATAGAGAGGCGGGGGGGTGGCGCGGTTCTAGGCCTCGGCGGGGGCCTTGGACGGGGCTGTAGAAAAAAATCGTCGAAAATCCGGTCCTTGGCCGCTTGACATTCGGTCGGGACGTGCTAAACTCTTAGTCGCGCCACAACGAGTGGCTCTCTCCGGTGAGCGACGAGGAGAGATAAGTTCTTTGAAAACACGGAAGCCTAGTACGCAAGGTGCGGGGCGATAAGCCCCGTGCGAGCCTCATTCGAGAGGTTTCAAAACCCTGGTCAATCGCCCGAAGGCCCGCGAGGGCGTTCGGGTTCAGACTTTAAAACCGAAGGGTTTGATCCTGGCTCAGAACGAACGCTGGCGGCGTGGATTAGGCATGCAAGTCGAGCGAGAAAAGGTCCGCAAGGGCCTGAGTAAAGCGGCGCAAGGGTGAGTAATGCCTGGATAACCTACCCCTGAGAGGGGGATAACGTCTGGAAACGGACGCTAATACCCCATAAGACCACGGGCCTACGAGTCCGTGCTTAAAGATAGCCTCTGTTTACAAGCCTTCGCTCAGGGAGGGGTTCAGGTCCTACTAGCTAGTTGGCGGGGTAACGGCCCACCAAGGCGACGATGGGTAGCCGGGCTGAGAGGTTGTTCGGCCACACTGGGACTGAGACACTGCCCAGACTCCTTCGGGAGGCTGCAGTCGAGGATTTTTTGCAATGCGCGCAAGCGTGACAGAGCGACGCCGCGTGGACGATGAAGGCCTTCGGGTTGTAAAGTCCAATCTCGGGGAAAGAAGAGCCGGAGGTTAACAGCCTGCCGGCTTGACGTTACTCCGGTTGAAGCGCCGGCTAAACTCGTGCCAGCAGCCGCGGTAATACGAGTGGCGCAAGCGTTGTTCGGATTCACTGGGCATAAAGCGCGCGTAGGCGGTGCTGTAAGTCGGTTGTGAAAGCCCCCGGCTCAACCGGGGAATCGCAGTCGAAACTGCAGTGCTAGAGTCTGGAAGGGGGGAGTGGAATTCCTGGTGGAGCGGTGAAATGCGTAGATATCAGGAGGAACGCCGGTGGCGAAGGCGACTCTCTGGTCCAGTACTGACGCTCAGAGCGCGAAAGCTAGGGGAGCAAACAGGATTAGATACCCTGGTAGTCCTAGCCGTAAACGATGGGCACTTGGTAGCGGCAGTTACCGACACTGTCGCTGCTGGAGCTAATGTATTAAGTGCCCCGCCTGGGGAGTATGCTCGCAAGGGTGAAACTCAAAGGAATTGACGGGGGCTCACACAAGCGGTGGAGCATGTTGTTTAATTCGAGGCTACGCGAAGAACCTTACCTGGGTTTGAAGCGATAGGTATAAGCGCGTCGAAAGATGTGTGATTGCCCTTCGGGGTGTAACCTATCACAGGTGCTGCATGGCTGTCGTCAGCTCGTGTCGTGAGATGTCGGGTTAAGTCCCATAACGAGCGAAACCCTTGTCCTTAGTTGCTAGCGGGTAAAGCCGAGGACTCTAAGGAGACTGCCGGTGTTAAACCGTGAGGAAGGTGGGGACGACGTCAAGTCATCATGGCCTTTACGTCCAGGGCTACAAACGTGCTACAATGGCCGGCACAAAGGGAAGCAAGACCGCGAGGTGGAGCAAATCTCAAAAATCCGGCCCCAGTTCGGATTGGAGGCTGCAATTCGCCTCCATGAAGTTGGAATCGCTAGTAATCGCGTGTCAGCTACAACGCGGTGAATGTGTTCCTGAGCCTTGTACACACCGCCCGTCAAGCCATCCAAGCAGGGCGCACCCGTAATCACTGGCCCAACCCGCAAGGGAGGGAGGTGCTGAAGGTGAGCTTTGTGAGGAGGACTAAGTCGTAACAAGGTAACCGTAGGGGAACCTGCGGTTGGATCACCTCCTTTCTAAGGGGATTACCTTAGCCGCGGCGCCGAAGGGCGTCGCGTGATCCGTCGGACCTTGCGGCTAGGCTTCCTTTTTTTGCACTACCAGGGGCTTATAGCTCAGTTGGTCAGAGCGCATCCCTGATAAGGATGAGGTCGGTAGTTCGACTCTACCTAAGCCCACCAAATATCGGTGACGTGGGGATGTAGCTCAATTGGGAGAGCGCCGCCTTTGCACGGCGGAGGTTGTCGGTTCGATCCCGGTCATCTCCACCAACTGAGGATAAGCTTCTGCAAGATACAAGAGCAACAGCGCGGGTCCCGCCGGGTTTGCCCGGCGGGTCACGCATAAGAAACGTGCCGCGGACGGCGGCGCGCCGCGTTCTTTGACAAATTGACTAACTGCATGAATCTCAGTGACTTCACCGTTAAATCCTGTGAAGGAAACGTATCTCGTCACACGAAGGAGTGTCGACGGGTGAGGACGGTCAAGCTACTAAGGGTGTGCGGTGGATGCCTTGGCGGCAGGGAGCGATGAAGGACGTGGCGTGGCTGCGATAAGCTCCGGGGAAGCGCTAAGCAGCTCGTGATCCGGAGATTTCCGAATGGGGCAACCCGGCAAGTTGAAGACTTGTCAACGTACGCTGAATTCATAGGCGTGCGCGGCGAACCAGGGGAATTGAAACATCTTAGTACCCTGAGGAAGAGAAAGAGCATTCGATTCCCCCAGTAGCGGCGAGCGAAAAGGGAAGAGCCCAAACCACATTCGTGTAAGGGCACAACCGTTGCGGATGTGGCGTCGAGGGAAGCACCTTCCTGGTTGTGACAAAGGAAGGGAGTCAAAAAGGTTCATGGTAGACGAGCCGTCTGGAAAGGCGGGCCACAGAGCGTGATAGCCGCGTAGTCGAAACCATGAATTCTCCCGGTGCTTTCCCAAGTAGCGCCAGACTCGTGAAACCTGGTGCGAATTCGGGGGGACCACCTCCCAAGGCTAAATATCTCCTGCCGACCGATAGCGCATAGTACCGTGAGGGAAAGGTGAAAAGAACCCCTGTTAGGGGAGTGAAATAGACCTGAAACCGCATACCTACAAGCGGTCGAAGCCCTATGCCTGAAGAAATTCGGGAATGGGTGACGGCGTGCCTTTAGCATAATGATCCAGCGAGTTACTCGTACGCTGCGAGGTTAAGGCCTTTTGGGCTGTAGCCGTAGTGAAAGCGAGCGTGAATAGCGCGTTAAGTAGCGTGCGGTAGACCCGAAAGCGGGTGATCTATCCATGGGCAGGTTGAAGCGGATGTAAAAATCCGTGGAGGACCGAACCCACTAAGGTTGAAGACTTAGGGGATGACCTGTGGATCGGAGTGAAAAGCTAATCGAACTCGCAGATATCTGGTTCTCCCCGAAATAGCTTTTGGGCTAGCCTCGAGTCATACCTGACGGGGGTAGAGATACTGATTGGGTCCGGGGGGCTTCCCGCCTACCCAACCTAACCAAACTCCGAATACCGTCAGCAGTACCTCGGGAGTCAGACTGTGGGGGATAAGCTTCATAGTCGAGAGAGAAACAGCTCAGACCGCCGGCTAAGGTCCCTAATGCGGGCTAAGTGGCTTAAGGAAGTGGAAGTGCGAAGACAGCTAGGATGTTGGCTTAGAAGCAGCCATCATTTAAAAAGTGCGTAACAGCTTACTAGTCGAGCCCTTCCGCGCCGAAAATTGGCGGGACTCAAGTCCGCTACCGAAGCCGCGGGTTTGGAGAGACTGCGGTCTCTCCAAGCGGTAGGGGAGCGTTCCACCCTAGGATGAAGGCGTACCGTAAGGAGCGCTGGACGAAGTGGAAGCGATGATGCTGGAATAAGTAGCGATAAGATGAGTGAGAATCTCATCCGCCGAAAACCTAAGGTTTCCTGGGGAAGGCAATTCCGCCCAGGGTTAGTCGGCCCCTAAGGCGAGGCCGAAAGGCGTAGTCGATGGACAGCAGGTTAATATTCCTGCACCGCTCATGATGGGTTGATGATGGGGTGACGGAGGCTCGATTGCCTACGGGCGACTGATTGTGCCCGGTGGCTGGGGGAGGACCGCCGCAGGTAAATCCGCGGCATACGGTTCGAACTCGGCGACGAATTCCTTTTTGAGAAGAAGTGGCTTGAAGGCTTCCCAAGAAAAACCTCGGTTCGTACTTTCATGAGCGACCGTACTAAAACTGACACAGGTAGGTGGGGTGAGTATCCTAAGGCGCTCGGGGGAACTGTGGTAAAGGAACTCGGCAAAATGGCCCCGTAACTTCGGGATAAGGGGCGCCCCTTGGAGAAGGCTTCGCAAGAAGAACCGGGGGGCTGCAGGAATCGGTTGTTACGACTGTTTACTAAAAACACAGGTCTCTGCCAAGTCCACAAAGACGACGTATAGAGACTGACGCTTGCTCGGTGCCGGAAGGTCAAGGTGAGGGGTCAGCCCGCAAGGGCGAAGCTCCGAGCCGAAGCCCCGGTTAACGGCGGCCGTAACTATGACGGTCCTAAGGTAGCGAAGTTCCTTGTCGGGTAAGTTCCGACGCGCATGAATAGCGTAACGTAGCAACGCTGTCTCTACCGCAGACCCGGCGAAATTGTAGTAGCGGTGAAGATGCCGCTTACCCGCAGTTAGACGGAAAGACCCCGTGAACCTTCACTGTAGCCTATTATTGAGTTTGGGTGTGGCATGTGTAGGATAGGTGGGAGGCATTGAAGCTGGGACGCCAGTCTCAGCAGAGCCGCCGGTGAAATACCACCCTTGTTGCATCTAAATTCTAACTCGATTCCTTGAACCAGGGTCCAGGACAGTGATAGGTGGGCAGTTTGGCTGGGGCGGCTTCCTCCTAAAGAGTAACGGAGGAGCCCAAAGGCACCTTCAGCGCGGTTGGCAATCGCGCGGAGAGCGTAAGGGTATAAGGGTGCCTGACTGTGAGACCAATAAGTCGAGCAGAGGTGAAAGCCGGGCCTAATGATCCGGCGTTACCGGGTGGAAGGGACGTCGCTCATCAGATAAAAGGTACTCCGGGGATAACAGGCTGATCTCTCCCAAGAGTCCATATCGACGGGGAGGTTTGGCACCTCGATGTCGGCTCATCACATCCTGGGGCTGTAGGAGGTCCCAAGGGTTCGGCTGTTCGCCGATTAAAGTGGTACGCGAGCTGGGTTTAGACCGGCGTGAGCCAGGTCGGTCCCTATCTACTGTGGGTGCAGGAGACTTGCGGGGAGCTGTCCCTAGTACGAGAGGATCGGGATGGACGGACCTCTGGTGTACCTGTTGTCTCGTCAGAGGCACCGCAGGGTAGCTATGTCCGGAAGGGATAAGCGCTGAAAGCATATAAGTGCGAAGCCCCCCCCAAAACGAGGTCTCCCTGAAGGCACCTCGAAGACGACGAGGTTGATAGGCCGGAGGTGTAAGCACGGCAACGTGTTCAGCCGACCGGTACTAATCTGCCGTTCGGCTTGACCGTCCTCACCCATCGACACTCTGAGATACGCGCTGAAGCCGCGGGATGAGTGCGCTAGTCGATTTGAATTTTTCCCGGGTGATCATAGTGGGAGGGCCACACGCGTTCCCATTCCGAACACGACCGTTAAGCCTTCCACGCCGATGGTATTTGCTCGGAGAGGGCTGAGAGAGTAGGTAGTTGCCCGGGATTATTTTGAAACCCGTCGCAAGACGGGTTTTTTTTTGCCTCGCGGGCGCCGCCGCGGCCTGGGGCCGGCGGCGGACGCTGCCGGAAAAGGATACGCTCCTTGTGTTTCATCCACAACTTTGGGATATATCCCGCTACCCCTTGGGTGTCACGTGGAGAGAGACCGCGTCCGGTGGGAGGCGGGAGCCCGGAGCCGGGGTGCGGGGCGGATTTTTGTGCTTGACCGGCGGGTGGACGGTTCCTATAATACGACGGCGAAAGTCCGATGAATTGAGCTCCGGAAGGCACTGTGGGCCGACGGGGCTGATTGCGCGCGGCGGGCGTTCTGCGCGGGGACGTGTGGCGCGTTGAGAGAGGATCGGCGATGAGATTGCTGTTCGTGTGGGCAAGCGCGGTTGTGCCGGTTATCGCCGCGGGCGAGGCGTTCACCCTCGCGCGGGTGACGGGGAATGCCGTTAACTTGCGCGCGGCGCCTTCGGTCGGCGCGCCGGCCTTGGGGAAGGTGTCCGAGGACGAACACCTGGTGGTGTGCGGGACGACCGGGGATTGGGTCCGCGTGTACCTGCCGAAGAGGCTCCCGGTGTTCGTGTCCAAGGATGATATCGCGCGGGCGGGCGAAGATGCCTTCGTGGAGCGGCCGGCGGCGGTGCGCATGGAGCCCGATCGGGCCTTCGCGGAGGTCGGGAAGATCCCGCCGGGGACGAATGTCAAGTTGATCAGGCAGTACGGAGTGTGGTGGGCGATCGAACCGCCGTTGAGCCTGACCGCCTACGTGAATTCGCAGTACGTGAAGGGAGTGAAAGCGCTTTCGGCGCCGGAGGCCGAGAGTGTGCTCGGGGGGCGCGCGGTGGTGCCGTTGGGCGCGATCGAGCGGCCGCGGGAAGTAGCGGTGAAACCCCCGTTGAAACCTGCGCCCGAGGAGCGGCGTCCGGAGAGTGTGCGCCCGCCGGAGGAGGCGCCGCCGGAAAGCGCGCACCGCGTTTCGGAGGGAGCGGAGGCGGCGGGCGGCGCTGAGCCCGCGCGGCCGCTGCCCGGCATCGAACTCAGGACCTGGACCGAGGCGGTCGAGAAGATGTGGAAGGCGTTCCTGACGGGCCGGAACGGGCGCGCGGAGGAATGGGATTTCACCGAGGCGAAGAACGAGTGCGCGCGGACGGCCGCCGACGGCCGGGCCAGCGCCGAAGAGAAGGAATTTGCGGCAACGCTGAGTGCGGAAATCAAGCGCTTGGAGGATGTGAAAGAACTCCTGCTACCGAAACCACGAAAATACATCGATACATCGGAAGAGCCGGAACGTAGAGAGGACAAACCCCTTGCGGTCGGCTGGGTTATCGGCCAGGGCCGGTATCTGAACAGACCAGGAACGCACGCATTGATGAACGGCGATAAGGTCCTGTGTTACCTCGAAGGAAAAGGGACGGATCTGGACGCGTTTGTGAACCGACGGATCGCGGTTCTGGCGGGAACGATCGAGGACTTGCCTCCCCAGTACGGCTGCAGGCTCATCAAGGTGGAACGAGCGCGGGAATTGTCCCGATAGCGCGGGAGAAAGCCGCGCGGCGCGCGGAAGGCGCGCGAAGGGACGATTATGCCGGGCGCGCGGGCTGCGCGGCGCGCGCGCCCGCCGTAGGGCAGCTTAGCCGGCCTCTCTCTCCGGTTCGCGAAGGAAGGAGAGCGATATGCACGGCGAACTTGTGATCGGCGGAGTGGTCGGCCTCGCGCTGGGGGGGGGCGCGGTCTGGCTCGTCCTCTGGACCCTCGCGATACGGGGTCGGCGGACGGCGCGGGATACAGTGGCGCGGGCCCGGAAAGAGGCCGAGGAGGTCTTCAGACAGGCGGAAATCCAGGCGAAGAACGAGACCCTCCGGCGGCGCGAGGAGGCGGACGAGGAGATCGCCCGGTCCCGCGGCGAGCTGAAGGAACTGGAGCGGCGGCTCTCCAAGAAAGAGGACAACGTCGACCGCAAGCTGGATGTCCTGACCAAGAAGGACAAGCAGCTCGAGGTCAGGCAGCTTCAGCTTCAGCAGCACCGCGAGGAGCTCGATAAGCGCGAGCAGGAGCTTGACCGCCTGTACGAGGAGGAAAAGACGGCGCTGTATCGGATCGCGGAGCTTGACCGTGAATCCGCCGAGAAGTTGCTCTTGGCTCGCATCGAGCGCGATCTGGAACACGACATCGAGGCCGTTACGGCCCGGGCGGTGGAGCGCACGAACGAACTGGCCGAAGCGCGCGCCAAGGAGATAATCACCGGGGCGATCCAGCGCTACGCCTCGGCGCACTGCCAGGAGGTGACGGTCGCGAACATCGAGCTCGCCGATGACGCCATGAAGGGCCGCGTGATCGGCCGCGAGGGCCGCAACATCCGCAGCTTCGAGAAGGCCACGGGCGTCAACGTGATCGTCGATGACACGCCGGGCGTGATCACGGTGTCCTGCTTCGACAGCATCAGGCGCGAGATCGCTCGCCGCGCCATGGACCGGCTTATCGCCGACGGGCGCATCCACCCCACGCGCATCGAGGAGATCGTCGAGCAGACCCGGCAGGAAGTCGACGAGCTGATCCAGAAGGAGGGCAAGCAGGCGGCCTTCGACCTCAACGTGGTGGGCATCCACCCGCGCCTCATCACGCTGCTCGGAAGGCTGCGCTTCAGGACGAGCTACGGCCAGAACGTGTTGGAGCATTGCCGCGAGGTCGCGCACCTGGCGGGCATGATCGCGGGGGAGCTGGGGCTGGACGTGAAGCTCGCGAAGCGCTGCGGGCTGCTCCACGACATCGGCAAGGCCATGGACCACGAGGTCGAGGGCGGGCACCCGGAGATCGGCGGCAATCTCGCCAGCCGCTACGAGGAGCCGCCCGAGGTCGTGAACGCCATCGCCGCGCACCACAACGATGTGGGGCAGACCTCGCTGTACGCCGTCATCACGCAGGCGGCCGACGCGATCTCGGGCTCGCGGCCCGGCGCGCGCGGCGAGACGCTGGAGCGCTACATCAAGCGGCTGGAGAAACTGGAGACCCTGGCCTCGTCCTTCCCCGGCGTCAAGAGCGCCAACGCCATCCAAGCCGGCCGCGAGGTGCGGGTCATCGTGAACTCGCAGAAGATCAGCGACAGCCGGGCGCTCAAGCTGTGCCACGACATCGCCAAGGAGATCGAGGTCCAGCTCACGTATCCCGGAGAGATCAAGGTGACCCTGTTGCGGGAGATGCGCGTCGTGGAGTACGCGCGCTGAGCCGTCCGGCGGCGCGGGGAGAAGCACGCTGCGGATTCTTCTGGTCGGCGACATCGTGGGCAAGCCGGGGCGCCGCGCGCTGGCGCGGGTGTTGCCGGAGCTCCTGGCGGCGCGAAGCATCGATTTCACCGTGGCGAACGGCGAGAACGCCGCGCGGGGCTCCGGCATCACCGAGAAGCTGCTCGGCGAGATCGTCGCGGCCGGCGTCGATGTCGTCACCATGGGCGACCATGTCTGGAAGCGCCGCGAAGTGATCGCGCTCCTCGGGCGCCGCCGAGACCTGCTCCGGCCGGCGAATCTGCCGGGGGCCTGTCCGGGCGTCGGAGCCCAGGTCTTCCAGGCGCGGAACGGCGCCGCGGTGGGCGTGGTGACGGTGGTGGGCCGCACCTTCATGGGCCCGAGCGACTGCCCCTTCCGCAGGGCCGAGGAGGAGGTCGCGCGCCTGAAGGCCGCCACGCCCATCGTGCTCCTCGAGATCCACGCCGAGGCCAGCAGCGAGAAGATGGCCATGGGGTGGAAGTTCGCGGGCGAGGCGACCTGCGTGTTCGGCACGCACACCCATGTCCAGACCGCGGACGAGCGCGTCCTGCGGGGGGGCACCGCGTACATCACGGATCTCGGCATGACCGGCCCGCACGAATCGGTCATCGGCCGCGACATCGGGAACGTGCTCTTCCGGTTCGAGACGCAGATGCACGCCCCCTTCACGGTGGCTTCGGGAGACGTGCGCGTGTGCGGAGCGGTGGTGACCCTGGACCCGGCGACCGGGAAGGCCGCGGCGATCGAGCGCGTCCAACTGCCGGTCGCGGTGGATGGGGACGGCGATGAGTGACGCGCCGGAGCAGGCCTTCGGTCTGCGCATCCTGACGGTGAGCCAGCTCAACGAGCGGGTCAGAGCTTGCCTGGAGGAGCGCGTGGGAACCGTGGCCGTGGCCGGCGAGATCGCCGATCTGGCGCGGCCGAAGTCCGGGCACGTGTACTTCACGCTTTGCGATGCCCGCGCGCAGGTGCGGGCGGTCATGTGGCGGGGGTTGGCGGAGCGCCTGCCCTTCGCGCTGCGCGACGGGCTGAAGATCATCGTGGTGGGGGAGACGACGATCTACGGCCCGCGCGGCAGTTACCAGATCGTCGCCGTGGAGATCGTTCCCCGCGGCGTCGGCGAACTCAAGCGCGCCCTGGAGGAGCTCAGGCGCAGGCTGCGCGCCGAGGGGCTGTTCGATCCGTCCCGCAAGAAGGCGCTGCCGTTCCTGCCGCTGCGGATCGCCGTGATCACTTCGGCGACGGGCGCGGCCGTGCACGACATCATCCGCACGGCGCTGGCGCGCTTTCCGGCGCTGACGCTGCGGGTGCTGCCGGTTCGGGTGCAGGGGGCGGGGGCGCCGGAGGAGATCATCGGGGCGCTTGCCCGCGCGGACGACCCGGCCGTCTGCGATGTGATCCTGCTGGGCCGCGGCGGCGGAAGCCTGGAGGATCTCTCCGCCTTCAACGTCGAGGCGGTGGTGCGAGCCGTCGCGGCCTGCCGCCTGCCGGTGGTGTCCTGCATCGGCCACGAGACCGACACCACGCTGAGCGATCTGGCCGCCGACGTGCGCGCGTCGACGCCCACGCAAGCGGCGGAGATGGCCGTGCCGGTGCTGGAGGATCTCCTGGAACGTCTCGCGGCGCATCGCGCCCGCGCCGCCCGCGCCGCCTCCGCTCTCCGCGAGACCTGCGCGTCGGATCTTGCGCTGCTCGCCGCACGGCCCGCTCTGGCGGAGCCGGAGCGCCGCCTGGAGGATCTGGGGCAATACGTCGATGAGTTTGCGGCGCGCCTCGAAGACGGTCTTTGCAGAGTGGGGCAGAAGGTCTATAATTCCCTCGATCTACACGTCTCGCGGCTGCGGAGCGTGAACCCGCTGGCTACGTTGAGCCGGGGATTCACGGTGACGCGGGACCGCGCGGGCAAAGTCCTGCGCTCGGCGCGGGCGGTCGCCCCGGGCGACCGCGTGGAGATCCGCTTCGCCGACGGGTTCTGCGAAGCGGAAGTGCGCGCGAGCAGGGAGGAGAAGCTTGGAGCCGGAAAAGGAGCCGATGCGCTTCAAGGAAGGCCTGGATCGACTGGAGGCCGTCGTCGGCGTCCTTGAGCGCGGCGATTGCGAGCTCGAGGATGCGCTGAGCGCCTACGAGGAGGGCGTGCGGCTGTACCGCCGCCTCCTCGAGATCCTGGCCGGCGCCGAACGCCGCATCGAGGAACTCGCCGGCGAGAAAGAGGGGGCGCTCCTCTGGAAGCGGTTCCAGGGGCTGCGCGCCCGGGAAGAGACGACGCCGGATGCAGAAACGCCCTAGCGGAAGCATGCTTCGCGGCGTGACGAGCCCCTGCGACCTGCGCGAGATGGACCTGGCGGGGCTCGCGGCGCTCACCGACGAGATCCGGAGCGAGATCATCCGCACCGTGGACGCCAACGGGGGTCACCTGGGCTCCAACCTCGGCGTCGTGGAGCTGACCCTCGCCCTGCACCGCGTCCTGGATCCGTGCCGGGACCGCCTGCTCTGGGACGTGAGCCACCAGGCTTATGCCCACAAGCTGTTGACCGGCCGCGCGGCGCGGTTCGGCTCCCTGCGCACGCAGGGCGGGTTGTGCGGCTTCACGAACAAACGCGAGAGCCCCTTCGACCTTTTCGACGCGGGGCACGCGGGCACGGCGGTCTCGACCGCCGCCGGCCTGGCGACCGCCGATGCCCTGGCCGGGCGGCCCGGCAAGACCGTCGTCGTGGTCGGCGACGCGTCCTGCGCCTGCGGCGTGACCTTCGAGGGGCTCAACCACGCGGGCGCCGTGCGGCCGAATCTGCTCGTCGTCCTCAACGACAACCGCATGTCGATCTCGCGCAGCGTGGGCGCGCTCTCGCACTACCTGCACCGCATCAGGACCAAGCCTTTCTGGCGCGAGTTGGGCGCGGAGGTCCACAAGGCGCTGCTGCGCATTCCGGTCGTCGGGCGGCAGGTCAAGGCCGCCGTCCAGCGCGTCGAGGACGTGCTGCGGCGCTCGCTCGTGCCAGGGATGCTCTTTCAGGAGCTCGGTTTCCGGTATTTCGGTCCCGTCGATGGCCACGATCTGGCGGGGTTGCTCCAGGTCCTGGAGAACATTCGCTCGCTCGACGGCCCGGTGCTGCTCCACGTCCACACGATCAAGGGCAAGGGCTACGCCCCGGCCACCGAGAATCCGACGAGGTTCCACGGCTGCCGGAGCTTCCTTCCCGACGGCAACGGGGGGCGGGCCGCCGCGAGCGCGGGCCGCGCGTACACCGACATCTTCAGCGAGGAGCTGGTGCGCCTCGGCCGGGAGCACGGTCGGCTCTGCGCCGTCACCGCGGCCATGGCCGACGGGACGGGGGTGGCGGCTTTCGCCGAGGCCTTCCCCGACCGCGCGTTCGACGTGGGCATCGCGGAATCGCACGGCGCGTGCTTCAGCTCGGGGTTGTCCTTCGGCGGCTTCCCCGTGGTCTACGCGGTGTACTCGACCTTCGTGCAGCGCGCCTACGACCAGATCTTCCACGACGTCTGCCTGCAGTCCAACCCCGTGGTCCTGTGCCTGGACCGCGCGGGAATCGTGGGCGAGGACGGTCCGACGCACCACGGCGTGTTCGACATCGCGGCGCTGCGCCACATTCCCTCCATCGTGCTCGCGGCGCCGCGCGACGGCCGCACGTTCCGGGCCCTGCTCGCCTGGGCGGTGACGTGGCCGCAGCCGGTGGCGATCCGGTACCCGCGCGAGGAGGCGCCGCCCGAGCTTCCGGCCCTCAGGGACGAGCCCCTTGCGCCGGGGAAGGCCGAAGTCCTGCGCCGCGGCCGCGGCACGGCGTTGTTCGCCTACGGGGCGATGGTCAAGACGGCGCTGGCGGCGGCCGACCTGTGCGCCGCCGGTCCGATCACCGTCGTCGACGCGCGCTTCGCCAAACCCCTCGATACGGCCCTGTTGGCCGAGCTGGCCGAGGACCACGACACGCTCGTGACCCTGGAGGACCATGCCCTGGCAGGGGGCTTCGGCAGCGGAGTTCTGGAAGCCCTGAACACCCACGGCATTCGCTTCGGGCGCGTCGTGCGCCTCGGGATTCCCGATCGGTTCGTGACCTACGGCCTGCGCAAGACGCTGCTGGCGGATCTCGGCTTGGGGCCGGAGCAGATCGCGCGGGTGCTGGCGTCGCTGCCTATCCCGGCGGCGCCGGCCTTGACGCGGCTCGAGGCGGAGACGCCGCCGCCGCGCCGCGGAGCGCGGTTGGCGACCCGAGGCTTGGCGAGGCTGCGACCGCCCTGGACGCGGCCGGGGGCCCGCTAAGCGGCGCGAGGGGCGAGGGCGCCGGGTTTCCGAGCGCCGCGATCGTCCGGACGGCGTAGGCGCGCGCGAGCTTGCGGCCCGCGCGCGGGCGGCATTCGCCGCCGAGAGGGGCGCGGGCAAGGAGGGCGCTCGTCGCAACGACGAAGAGCGCATGCCCGGCGAGGACCAGCAGGAAGAAAGTCTCGGAAGGGGCGGCGGCGAGGGCGACCGCCGCGGCCGCGGAGATGGCGCCGATTCCCCAGAGAGCCGCGCTGGATTGGGCGGGGCTCAGGCCGAAGGCCTGGAAGCGGTGGGCGATGTGATCGTGCCCGCAATACACGATTGCGTCCCTGATGGTGGCGATGTCGCCGCGGCGCCAGCGTAGCAGGGTCGCGAGCCCGAGGTCGAGGAGCGGCGCCGTCATGAGCGCCGCCGGCACGGCGGCCGCGTGCAGCGGGTGGGGCGACCAGCGCACGCAGAAGGCCAGCGCCGCCAGCGTGAAACCGATGAAGAGGCTGCCGTTGTCGCCCAGGTAAATGCGGGCACGGGGCCAGTTGTGCGCCAGGAACCCGAGGCAGGCGCCTGACATCGCGCAGGCGCAGGCGCCGATAGGCGCCGGAACGGCGACTCCGGGGAGGACGAGCGCGGCGGCGCAGAACCCGCCCGCGGCGATGGCCGCCGTGCCGGCGGCCGCGCCGTCGGTGTTGTCGATGCTGTTGAAGGCGGCGGCCGTGCCCGCGATCCAGAGGGCGGCGAAGCTGATGTCGGCATACACACCCCACGCGCCCCCGAAAAGGTGCAGGCGCGCGCCGCAGGCGGCCGCCACGAGTCCCGCGGCAAGAAGGAAGGCGAGCTTGGCGACCGCGCTGACGGGCGCGCGGTCGTCGATGATCCCGAGGATGACGCAGCCCACGCCGCCGGCCGCGATGGCGGGAATGCGTGTATCAGAACCGAACAGAGCGGTGCCGGCGGTGAGACTTAACCCGGCGAGGGCGGCCGCGCACACGCCGAGCCCGCCCAGGCAGGGTACCGGGTGCCGTTGCGCCTTGTGCCCGCCCGGGCGGTCAAGGGCGCCGGTGTGGCGGCACAACCGCATGATCGAGGGCATGATCAGGAACGCGGCGACAAACGAACAGAAGAGGGTATACATTACCGGAATGTGAGACGCGGTTGTATCGTCTGGCATACGGTTCGCCCCTCGCGCTCCATGGTAGTAGTTATCGCGCAGCGGAGCTTGGTCGGATTAATGAATTCCTGGTAATAACGCGCTCCCGCTCGGACAGGTTTCCGGCCGCAGCCGGGCGGCTTCTCCCGCCAGGCCCGTGGCCTAGACCACCGGAATGGGACGCGGGCCACGCCGAGCGAACTTCATGAAACACGCGATCTTAGCTGGAAAAGGCCGAAATCGGCAAAAAAACATCTGGTTTTCACCCCTGGAAGGTGCTAAACTCGCTTCTTCGAGACAGTCGGCTTTGTGTACGGTTTAGGCTGGCATTTGAGATACGGTTCCGCGAGCGAGGTGGGAAAGACAGTTCTGGATGGCCTTCGATGCGTGCAGTTGTACAGCGAGTGAGCAAAGCCTCCGTGGCGGTGGACGGGAAGGCGCGCTCGAAAACCGGTCCGGGGATCGTCGTGCTGCTGGGTGTCGAGCGAGGGGATGGACCGGCGGACGTCGAGTACATGGCCGAGAAGATCGTCAACCTGCGCATGTTCCCCGATGAGAACGATCGGATGAACCTCTCGGTGCTCCAGGTCAAAGGCGAGGCGCTGGTCGTGAGCCAGTTCACGTTGGCGGGCGATTGCCGCAACGGTCGCCGGCCGAGCTTCGACCGCGCGGAGGATCCGGCCAAATCCAACACGCTCTATCAGGCGTTCGTGACGGCATGCACGGCACGCGGTCTGAGCGTGAAAACGGGCGAGTTTCGGGCGTCGATGGACGTGAGCCTCGTCAACAGGGGGCCCGTGACGCTGCTCGTCTCCAGTAGGAAGGAGTTCTGATGGGAGTGACGCTCAATCCCTACAAGGTGCTCGGATTGAAGGAAGGCGCGGGTCAGCGCGAGATTAAGATCGCCTTCCGGCGCCTGGCGGTCAGATACCACCCGGACAAGAATCCTGACCGCAGGACTTGGTCCGAGGAGAAGTTCCGTCAGGTTTACGCGGCTTACGAGACGCTGCTGGCCCAACTGGAGCGCAAGAACCGCCGCCAGTCGCTTCGGGAGCGGATGAAGACCGAGGCCCAGAGGCCCGAGGAACCCTACTTCCTGCGGCGCAGCGACCCGAAATCGCGCAGTCTCACGATCCTGCACATGCTCCTGAACGGCGAAAAGGAGGACGCCGTGCGGATCTACCAGGAGATGCTCAGAGAATTCGGCGCCGGAGTGCTCGCCTCGTTCCTTCCGCGGCGGGATTTCCTGGATTGCCAGTTTCTGATCGCCGAGGCCCTCGAGGAGAAGGGCAACGTGCATCTTGCGGCGGCGCTGCTGCGACAGCTTGTGGAGCGGGAGGCGCATCGCCGCTATCCCTGGCACTACGTGCCGGTGGTTGTCGAGAAGCTCAAGGATCTGTACCTGCGCAAACTGCCGCGCTCATCCTCGCCGGAGCAGGCGCTCAAATGGTACGAGGAGAGCGAATCGCTGGGACTCTCGGTCCGCGAGAAGGGGCGGGTGGCCCAGGGGAAGGCCGAGGCTTTCCTGTCCCTCGGCAAGATCGGCAAGGCCGTGCGCCATTTCAAGGAGGCCGAGCGGTTCGGCAACGCCTCGCGCAGTCTCGATCGGCTGCGCACGTCGCTGTCGGGGCACCTCTGAGCCCGCCGTAGAAAGGCCTCAGCTCCTCCCGGACGGCTCGGCGGCCGCCTTACCGCCCGAGGCCGCGCACGCGCGTGGAAGCGCGGACGGAAGCTCGCCGGCAGCCTCCGGCGGTGGCGCGAGAGCCAGTATTGCGTAGACCAGCCCGGTTGCGATGAAGAAGGGTTCTGCCGTCCGGATCGCCGTGAAGGATACGGCCGTCATTGAATGGACGAGGAGCGCCGCCGTCCCCGCCAGGTACCCGAGCGCGAAGCCCCGGAAACACGCCGCAGGCGAAGTGCGCGCGGCGCGCAGCGCGGCCCCGGCCGCGCGCCCGATGACCGCCAGGAAGAGCAGGAGGCCGAGAAGTCCCGTCTCGTAAACCTGGCGCACGTACTCGTTGTCGATGGCCAGCGAGGCGCGGCCGACTCCCCAGCCTAGGAACGGCGCCCGGAAGAAATCGGGAAGGAGGCCTTTCCAGCCCTCGATGCGCGCCTCCCAGGCCGGAGGCGGCGTCCCCGTCAGGAGGCCGAAGATCGTCTCGAAGCGATCGCGGGCCTGGGTGCACGCCACAAGGGCGGCGGCGACGAGGAGAAAGAGGACAATGGCGCGATCGCGGGACAGCGCGCCGAGGACCGCCAACCCGACGAAGAGCGCCACGTACGACGCGCGCGACATGGTATGGACGAAGGGCACGGCCATGGCGACGGCGATGAGGAAGTAGGCGGGCCTGCGCACTCCCGTGGCGGCGGCGGCGATGCCGAGGACGATGCAGATGTGAAACACGAAGTACCCGCCGGCGATGTTGGCGGTCTCTCCCGGGATGCCGTGGAGCCGACTTGCGGCCGGGCCGAGGATGTGCGCGCAAAGGGCGTAGAGCGCCGCGATGAGCCCCGTTGCCCAGAGCAGGTGGATGAAGACGCGCACTTCCCTTTCCGTGCGCGCGATGTTGAGGGCCGCGAAGAACATCAGGTAGTACTCGATGTTCTTGCCGAAGCGCCAAAGGCTTTGGGCGAGGGGCAGCTCGCGGTAAATGAGGTTCGGGAGGGTCGCAAGCAGCGTGACGGCGACGAGCGCCGCCAGCGGCGCGGCGAGGTCCGTCGGAGCCGGACGCTCCCGCCGGTGCAGCGCGCGCAAGACCCAGGCCAGCAGCACGGCCGGGAATAGAAAGTCCTCCATGCGGATGTTCGGCACTTCGAGGATCGTGAACTCGGGCGAGACGGCGATGGCCGCGATCGTGAGGCCGAGGCCCACGCGCACGTCGTGGAAGGTGAGAACCGCCGCCAGGGCGGCCAGAAGCCCGTGCGGCAGGTACCCGAAGTCCGCCCCGTAGAGGTTCTGGGCGGCGAGGAGGCCGAGGGCCGCGATGCCGGTGAGCATCGCCGGCACGACGAGCGGCGAGGGGCGGCGCGCGCCATCGAGCGAAAGATCGGTGTACCCTTCCATGTTGCGGCATCTCCGGCCTCGCATCGTTATCGACCCGTCGGGAGCGGCTTCTGAACCGGCGCGGGGGGGGCGGAGGCGCGCGCCGCGGGCCGGCGGACGGGCTTCGCGCCGTCCGCGCGGACGCCCCGGGGCGCGCGGGCAATTCGACCGCCGGCCTACCGGCTTCGCGCCGTCCGCGCGGACGCCCCTCGCGCGGGGGGGCGGGAAATGCGCGATACGCCTTGGCATTCCGGTCATTGAGGACGCCCCTCGCGCGGGGGGACGGGAATCTTTTGCGGCAGGCCGAAAGATGGTACAAGGAGGTTTCGGCGCGGGCCGCGGAGGCGCCCGCGGAGGAGGATGACGTGGAGGCATTCTTGCGGTCGCAGCGTCTGCTGGTCGTGGCGCCCCACGCCGACGACGAGATTATCGGCAGCGGAGGGCTCATCGCCAAGGTCAAGGATCTGGGCGGGCAGGCGTTCGTCCAGGTTCTGACCTTGGGGCGCGTGGAGCACTACGACGGCCGCGGCAACGCCGCCGTCGAAGGCGCGGTGCGGCGCGGCGAACTGGCGGAAGCCATGCGCCTCCTCGAAGTCGACGACCACGAGGTCGTCTTCGAGAGCGGCGATGAGCACTTGCGGCTCGACCAGGTGGCGCGGCGCGAAATCGTCGAGCGCCTGGAACGTACCTCCAGGCTCGCGCTCGACAAGATCCGGCCGACCATGGTCGTGATCCCGGCCCCGTCGTACAATCAGGACCACGAGGCGGCGTACTTGGCGGCCATGACGGCTTGCCGGCCGCATCTGGCGAGCCTCAAGCCGTTTCAGCGCGTCGTGCTCATGGCGGACGCGCCGCAGCTCTGCTGGAGCCGGGTTCCGTTCAAGCCGAATTTCTACGTGGATATCACGCAGTACCTCGATCTGAAGATCGAGGCGTTCCGCCGGCATCGTTCGCAGCAGCGCCCGGACCCGCACAACGGCGGGGCGGAGAGTTTGCGGCTGCTGGCTCTGGCGCGCGGCCGTGAGATTTCGGTGGGCGCGGCGGAAGCCTACGAGTGCTGCCGATTCGTCCTGTGAGGCCCGGCCGCGCGGCGGGGAAAGGAGCGACGCGGTGAAAAAGAACCGCTACGCGATCATCATGGCGGGCGGCCCGGGCAAGCGTTTTTGGCCGCTCTCCACCGCCGCGCGCCCGAAGCCGTTTCTGGCCCTCGACGGCCGGGAGACGCTGCTTCAAGCCTGTTATGGCCGATTGCGCGCCCTACTGCCTCCGGAGAATATCATCGTGATCGCCTCGGCGGCGCACGCGGCGCTGGTGGCCGAGCAGCTTCCGGAACTTCCACCGGAGAATCGGGTCGGGGAGGCCGAGGGCAAGGATTCGGCGGCGTGCATCGCCCTGGGCACGGCGCTGGTCGCCGCCCGTTGTCCTGAGGGGGCCCTGGCCACCCTGCCGGCGGACCAGATCATCACGCCCGCGGAGGAGTTCGTGCGGGCGCTGGATTGTCTTTTCGAGGCCGCGGCCGCCCGCCAGAGTCTGGGGGCCATCGGCATCAAGCCCACCGAGCCGGCCGTGCGCTTCGGTTACCTTGAGATCGGTCCGGCGGAAGGCCGCTTCCACGGCCTGGATGTGCTGCGGGTTGAGAGCTTCAAGGAGAAGCCGTCGGCGGAGGCTGCCGCCGAATATGTGCGGTCCGGGCGCTATCTTTGGAACGCGGGGATCTTCGTGGCGCCCGTCGCGGTCATGGCGGATGCGATCCGGCGGCATTGCGCTCCCCTGGACGCCGCCCTCGATGAGTTCAGCCGCTTGCTCGCCGCGGGAGTGGACCCGACGGAGGTGACGCGGCGCTGCTACGGCGCGGCCCCCAAGGACTCTTTCGACTACGCCGTGGCGGAGAAGGCGGAACGGGTCATTGCTGTGCCCGCGCCTTTTGCTTGGGATGACGTGGGCGACTGGCGCGCGCTCAGGCGCCACCGGCCCGTCGACGCCGACGGCAACGTGGTCGTGGGGAGGCACGCCGGCCTGGCGACCAGGAACACCATCGTGTACGCGCCGGACCTCCAAGTGGCCACGCTGGGCGTTGAGGATCTCGTCATCGCCCAGGCGGGGGGAACGTTGCTCGTGGCCCGGCTGGAGCGCCTCGACGAGCTCAAGACGTTGGTCGAGAAGGTCTCCCGCGAGGGTTGGGAGGGCGTGTGATAGGACCGGGCCGTGTCGTGGCGGTGGACCACGGACGGAAGCGCACGGGCGTCGCTTTCAGCGACCGCGGCCTGACCTTCGCTTTTCCGGGCGGGGTCTTCGAGAGCGAGGCCGCGGTGGTGGACTACCTCCGGCGCCTTCATGCCGAAAGCCCGGTCGCGCGCGTCGTCGTCGGCATGCCCTTCAACATGGACGGGAGCGTCGGCCCGCGGGCGCGGGAGGTGGCGGCGTTCTGCGAGCGCCTGCGGGGGGCGCTGGGGCTCGATGTGGCGACCTGGGACGAGCGGCTGACGAGCTGCCAGGCCGAGGAGCTGCTGGCGGGGGCGCGCGCCCGGGGCCGCAAGGGCAAGGCGCAGGTGGACGTGGTCTCCGCCCAGGTCATTCTCCAAAGCTACCTGGAGCATCTGGCGCGGGAGGCGCGCGCGGGCGGCGGTACCGGCGGGGATTGAGGATGGCGGCCGGCCCGGGCCGGCCGCGGATTTGGCGCAAGAGTGTCTTGCGGAACGGCCTTCCGTTAACTACAATATACCCTTTCGGCTCCGGAGGGCGCGCCGCGCGTCCGCCCGCCGGCGGGGCCGAGGCGCGGCGGTCCGAAAGCCGCGAACCGGACGGAGAACAAGACGCAGAGCGGTAGAAGAGACGGTAGCGCAGGCGCAAAGGAACCCACATGCAGTTGACGGCTGAACGTAGGAAGGAACTTGTCTCCACCCACCGGCGCAACGAGAGCGACACCGGCTCGCCCGAGGTGCAGGTTGCGCTGCTCACCGGAAGAATCCAGCAGATCACGGATCACCTGAAGGACTTCCCCAAGGACCACCAGGCCCGCCGCGGCCTGCTCATGTTGGTCGGCCAGAGGACGCGTCTTCTGCGCTACTTGCGCCGGAAGAGCATGCAGCGGTATCGCGCCCTGGTCGCGTCGCTCGGCCTGCGCGGCAAGTAGCCCGCGGTTTCGTCCGGAGTCGTTGATCCATGCATGCGTAAGGAGCGCAGTTCCATCCGATGGTGCATTTTGTCGAACGCGAGATTGCCGGAAGGTTGTTGCGGATCGAGGCGGGGAGAGTAGGGAAACAGGCCAACGGAGCGGTGCTCGTCCGGTACGGCGACACGGTCGTTTTCTGCGCCGCCGTGATGGGGGATCCGCCGCCCGACAAGGACTTCTTTCCCCTCACGGTGGATTACCGCGAGAAGACCTATGCCGCGGGGAAGATCCCGGGGGGATTCTTCAAGCGCGAGGGACGGCCCACGACCAAAGAGATCCTCACCATGCGGCTCATCGACCGCCCGGTCAGGCCGCTCTTCCCGGAAGGGTTCAAGAACGACGTCTCGATAAGCTGCATCGTGCTGTCGGCGGACAAGCAGAACGACCCCGATCTCCTGGCCATGATCGGGTCGTCGGCCGCGCTGGCGATCTCCGAGATTCCGTTCCTGGGGCCCACCGGCTCCGTCAAGTTCGGCATGACGAAAGAGGGCGAGTTCAAGGTCAATCCGACCATCGCCGAGATCGACGACGGGCTGCTCGACCTGGCCATGAGCGGCACGCGCGATGCGATCACCACGGTGGAATGCGGCGCCTGCGAGCTGTCGGAGGCGCAGATCCTGACCGCCATGGAGCGGGGCCACGAGATCATCCGGCAAGTCGTGGACATGCAGGAGGAGCTGCAGCGCCTTTGCGGCAAGCCCAAGCTTGAGGTGCCGCCGCCGGAAGCCCACGAGGAACTGTACCGCGAACTCGCGGCCAAGTTCGGCGGCGAGCTGCGCGGCGCGATCAAGACGCTCGGCAAGCTCAACCGCAAAAGGGCCGAGGAGGCCCTGATCGAGCGCGCCGTCGCCGAGTACTGCCCCGAGGACGCGGTCGAGCCGGTCCGGGATCCGGTCGTCGTCGCGGCGCTCCTGGACAAGCTGCGCAAGAGCATCGAGCGCGAGCTGATCATGACCGGGGTGCGCGCCGACGGCCGCGCGGGCCGCGACATCCGTCCGATCACCTGCGAGGTGGGAGTCCTGCCCCGCACGCACGGGTCGAGCCTCTTCACCCGGGGCGAGACGCAGGCGCTCGTCATCGTGACCCTCGGCACCGAACTGGACGAGCAGGTCATCGACGGCTTGAACGACGAGTACACCGAGCGGCTTATCGTGCACTACGATTTCCCGGCGTTCTCGGTGGGGGAGACCTGGCCCAACCGCGGGCCGAAGCGCCGCGAGATCGGCCACGGCAATCTCGCGCGCCGGGCGCTGGAGGCGATCGTTCCCCAGGACGACTCGTTCCCCTACACGATCCGCGTCAACTCCGACATCCTGGAATCCAACGGCTCTTCGTCCATGGCGACGGTATGCGGCGCCAGCCTCGCCCTCATGGACGCGGGCGTGCCGCTGGCCAGGTCTGTGGCCGGCATCGCCATGGGCATGGTCAAGGAGGGCGACAAGATCGCCGTGCTTTCGGACATCCAGGGGAGCGAGGACCACAACGGCGACCTGGATTTCAAGGTCGCGGGCACCGAGCGCGGAATCACCGCAATGCAGCTCGACTGCAAGGTCAAGGGGATCAGCTTCGCGGTGCTTTCCGAGGCGCTCGAGCAGGCGCGGCAGGGCCGCTTGCAGGTCCTCGACGCGATGAACGCCGTGCTCGAGCGGCCGCGCAGCCACCACTCGCCGTTCGCGCCCCGCGTCGAGCGCTTCATGATCAATCCGGAGAAGATCGGCCTGGTGATCGGGCCGTCCGGCAAGACGATCCGCAAGATCCAGGACGACACGGGCACGACGATCGCCGTGGTGGATGAGGGCCGCGTTTCGATCTGGGGCCCCTCGCAGGAGAGCACCCTCGCGGCCCGCAAGATCGTGGAGGCCCTCGTCGAGGAGCCGGAGGTGGGGAAGATCTACACCGGCAAGGTGACCTCGATCAAGGAGTTCGGCTGCTTCGTCGAGATCATTCCCGGACAGGAGGGGCTGGTCCACATCTCGGAACTGGCCAACGGCTATGTCGAGCGCGCTTCCGATGTCGTGGCGCTGGGCGACGAGGTCACGGTGAAGTGCATTGCGGTCGGCGACGACGGCAAGATCAAGCTCTCCATTCGGGCGCTCAATCCTGAGGCGCAGGCCGAGGGGCAGGCGGGCGCGCCTCCCCGTCCGCCGCGCCGGCACGAGCGCGGTGAGCGCGGCGGCGCCCGCGGTGGTCGAGGAGGACGCGGCGGACGCGAGGGCGGCGGGTTCCGCGGTCACGATCGCGGAGACCGACCCGAGCGACGGCGCTGAGGCCCCCGCTCGCGACGCCCGCAAGCCGCCTGAAGGGCGGGAGAGCCCCTAGATAATGTCCTTGCGTTCATGTTTGCGTGGGCGTCGGGCTCGCGATCTGTCTTTTTATTGAACAGCGAGGACTGTCTCAGGACCACACAGACAGGCGGAGGGCCGTCGGACAGGGTTCGCGGAACAGCCCTGGAAAGCCGCAAGAAGGGCGCTCCGGCGACCGAAGGCAGGAATAAGGACCTTCCGCGTGTCTCCGGGTCTTGTTGAAGGCCGGGCGGTACGGGAATTGCTTAAGGTTCCGCGGTCGGTGCTCTCGTTATGCCCGCGCCTCCGGGTGGGAATGCGCGGTGCCGGGCGAGGGCGCCGCCGCGCGCGAAGGCACGAGCATGGCGCAGAGGCGAGTCACATCCGCGTTCGATCGCAGCGGCGAGAAAGGGCTGGCGCTCTTCGTCGCCCTGGTGGTCGCGCTGATCCTCTACGTCGTCGTCTACCAGCTCTGGCACAGCGCGCTCCTGGAGACCCGCATCGCCAAGAACCAGAGCGGTTACATGAAGTCGGCCCTCGCCGTGACCAGCATCGTGCCGTACACGCTGGCGCTGATCCAGGAGGATCTGAACCAGACGGCCGGTTCGAGCACGGCCTCGACGGAGGGCTTGTCTTCGGCCGCCGGCGCGCCGGCGGCCGGCATGCCGGCGGCCGGCGCGGGCGCGCCGGAATCGCGGACCGGCGCCGGGCGGCTCGGCGATCCGTCGTCGACCGCGGCGGCGCGGGCTTCGGGCGGCTTGTACGATCACGTCAACAAGGCGCTCTTCCAGCCGCGGACGCAAGCGATCAACGATATCCAGGTGAAGATCCAGATCACCGACACGGAGCGCAAGGTCAACCTAAACAAGCTGTTCAAGTACGTGTCGTTGTGGTCCATGCAGACGGAAGGGATCGGGCGCTTGGGGGAAGAGACGGCGGCGCGCGGCGGCGCGCCGGGCGGAGCCGCGGCGGCGGAGGGCGCCTCCAAGGACGATGTGGATCTCCTGCGCGCCGCGCTCGGCGACGATGCGGCCGTGCTGGAGGACACACTCGCGGGGCTGGAGGAGGAGTGGGTGGAGCCCGACGATGCGCAGGTCGAGGCGACCGTGCGGCTGGTCGCCGACCTGATCATCCACATGGTGGAATCCAACGTCGAGAACGGCCTCACCTATGAGCGCCAGTACAACGCGGATACCTTCGGACGCGCGATCGTCCAGTACGTGCTCGCGCGCAAGCGCGACGAATTGCAGCCCTACATCTACAGCGTCACCGAGCTGCTCCAGATCGACGGCATGACGCGCGAGCTTTTTCACGGCCCCGTGCCCCTCGACGTCCTGGATCCCGAGTACACGCCCGAGGCGGGCGAGGGGGGCTATCGCCGCGACGAGTTCGGCGACATCGTCTACGACTTCGGGCTGGAGGTCGATGCGGGCGAATCGACGCGGATGGAGGAGCTGCGCCAGCTCATGGAGATGCCCGAGGTCCGCCAGTTGAGCGGCATCGGCCGCGGCTTCATGCCGGGGTCGACCGCGCTGGCGGGCATGCCGCTCCCCGTCAACGAGGACGGAACCGGCATTACGAAACCGTTCCAGCCCGTGGGCCTCAAGCACCTCTTTTGCACCTTCTCCAACGGGAAGATCAACATCAACACCGCGCCGCTCGAGGTGCTGCTGGCCCTGCTGCAGGGAGGCGGCGCCCCCAACGCGTGGGACGGCATGACGAAGCTGGAGATCTGCCGGGCGATCGTCGCGCACCGCGACCGATACACCGAGGAGTATCTCAAGGAGCTCGACGACCGGGAGGCCGGCCTGCTGCCCGAGGAGGAAACCATGCTGGATCCCGCCGCGCAGTTCCAAACCATGGCCGCCACCGAGGATCTCAAGACCAACTACTTCACCAGCCTCGCGGACCTGGAGAAAATCGAGGTCGACGGCCAGCCGATTCTCAAGCCCGCCATCGACTCGGGCGCCTCGGACCGCACCCCGGCGGTGCTTCTCCAGAAGGATCTCAAAGACGTCGCGGCCTTCGCCAGCGAGTTCTTCGAGGCGCGGTTGGTGGCCAAGGGCGAGCGCTTCCGGCAGGAGGCGGAGCTGGTGATTCACCGCGATCTGTCCGGCAAAGCTCTGTCCGTGGTGTACTTCCGGGAACGGCAGGATTGAGGAGGCACGTATGCTGGCGCGAATACGGCCCGATACGCTGAGGTGGCTGCTGGTTGCGGTCAATGTGGCGCTCACGGCGTTTCTCGGGTGGTGCGCGCTTTACGCCTTCAATTTCAACAAAACCGTGGGCGTCGCGCTCAAGGACAAGTCCTGGTACAAGCCCATTGAAGGCTACGCGCATCTGTCCGCGGACGAGATCAAGGGCTACAAGATCCCGGAGCGCTCGGCGCCGCCGCCGGTTGCCGGGAAACCTCAGGCCGTCGCGCTGGCCTTCGAGCCGATGGTGCCGCGGCTCCCCGAGGAGAAGGTCAACGAGGAGCCCGCGGATCTCGCCGAGGAATCCGCCGTCGAGGGCGGTCCTCTCAGCGACAAATGGACGCTGGAGAGCGTGGTGTGGGCGGAGGGCCCGGCCCAGACCTATGCGTTCCTGAGCGAGAAGCAACCGGATCCCGCCAGGCCCGCCGCCGTCGTGCGCCCCGGGACGACCTTCCCGGCTGCGAAGACTACGGCTTCCACCTATCGCCGTCCGGCGGCCGGCGCCAAGCTTCAGAGCAAGCAGAAGATGCTGCGGGTGTACGATGCGGAGGTGAACGCCCACCCGGTCGAGATCGGCGAACGGGCGATCTTCTTCGTCGAGGCCCAGGAAAACCCCGTGGCGATCGTGTACACCGAGGCCGGCCTGGAGAATTCGGAGGACCGGTACGTTTTCGATCCGAAAGCCAAGAAATACGTGCTCAAGAAGGAGGAGGAGGTCTACGATCCGTTGGTTCTCAAGGGCCGCGACCCGAACGAGGATCCGAACGCGCCGGCCAAAAAGGCGGTGCCGCCGGTGGATCCGGACAGCCGCGGCTCGATTTCGGTGGGCGGGAAGACCCTGCAGGCGACGACGCCGGCTCCGGCCGCCGCGCCGCCGCCGGCCGCGAGCGGCAGCCGGATCGTGTCGAGCTCTCCCGCGTCCCGCCCGGCGCCGCCGTCGGCCAAGGACGTCCAAGAATTGAAGAGCGCGATCAACGACATGAAGAAGAATATTCCGCCTGAGGAACTCAAGAAGATCAACGAGGCCATGACGGGGAGGAAGAAGTGAAATCCGGGGTCGGCATCGACATTAGCAACGGCGCCGTGACGGTCGCCGTCGTGCGCGGCGCTGCGGTCGAGACCTTCGAGTCGCGGCCGATCGTGCCCCGGGAGGACGAGCGGCCCAAGGATGCCGCGGCGCGCGAATTGCGCGAGATCTTCCGGACCCACGAACTGGCGGGCTATACCTCGGCCGCGTCGCTGGAGGCGCGGGAGTGCATCCTCAGGGAGCTGGTGGTGCCCTTCGCGACGGAAGACAAGATCAGGCGGATGATCAGGTTCGAGGCCGAGAATTACCTGCACGCCTGCGCGATCGAGGACGTGATCGTCGACTTCTTCAAGGTGGACACGCTGGACGGCAAGAGCGGAATTCTGCTGACGGCGGCGCGCAAGGATGTGGTGCGCGACCGCCTGGCGCTGTTCCAGGGCGGGGGCGTGGATCCCGAAATCCTGGATCTGGACGTCATGGCGCTGTACAGCGCCTTCAAGACCGGCCCGCAGTGGAAGGCCGAGGGCACGGCGCTCGTGGTGGACATCGGCACCGACACGGTGAGGATGCTGCTGGTCGTCAACGGCATGTTGCGCAAGGTGCGGGCCTTCCGGGTCCGCGCGGGCGATCTGCTGGCCTCGGGGCGCCGGCTGCCGGCGCCGGAGGAGACGCCCGGGGCGGCGCCCGGCGAGTCGCTGCTCGGGGAGCTGGAGGAGCGTTTCGCGGCCATCGACCGCGAGCTTGCCCAGGCCGGGGGCGCGCCGCAGGGCGCGGGCGATGTCCCCATCGCGATCGTCAGCGAGGATGACTTCGCGGCGCTGCGGGACGCGGAGGGCGGCGACGCGCCTTCCGCGGCGGCCTCGCCGGCCGGCGGGGATGGCGGCTCGGCGCTTTTCGACCGCATTCTGTCCGAGGCGCGGCGGACCTTCGCGAGCACGCTCTACGGCCGGGGGCTGGACGCGGTCTTGCTCTGCGGCCCGGGCAGCACGCTCCCCGAAGCCTGCGAGTTCTTCAGAAAGAGTTTCGGGGCCGATGCCCATCGCCTCGACCTCGAGGCGATGTTCGAGAAACTCGAGGATCGGAACGTCGCCGCGCAGGCGCAGACCGGGGGGGCGGTCGCGCTCGGGCTGGCGCTGCGGGCCGCGGGCGGAACCGCCGACGGCCTGGATTTTCGCAAGGATGAGTTCCGCTACGAGAAGCGCTTCGCCAAGCTGAGGATTCCGCTGCTCGTGGCCGGAGCGCTCCTTTTCGGGAGCCTGTTCCTGAACGTGTTGTTTCTGAAACAAACCACGGAACGGTATGCCGCCACCTACGACGACGTGCGGACGGCCTCGGTCGGGCTGGTCAGGACGACGTTCAACCTGGCTGACAGCCAGCGCCTGCCCTACCGTCTGGCGGCCTACGTCGATTCCGAGGCGCAGCGTCTCGAGCAGCTTTTCAAGGGCGGCTCGGGCATTCCGGAGTATCTCGTCTTCCTAGACCTGGCCGCGGACGTGAGCGAGGCCGTCAAGAAGGCCGAGGTGCCCAATCTCGTAATGATGAAGATCGAACTGAAGACCGAGATCCAAAAGCGCGGCGTGGGAGCCGGGTCGATCGCGTTTCTGTCCGACGAGGCGACGGCCGTCGATCGGGTCAGGGAGGCGATCTTGAGGCATTCCCAGTACGTGGACGCCCTCAAACCGACGACGCGGCCTCACCGGGCGAGCCAGCGCGTGGAATGCATCCTCGACCTTGAGTTCAAGGAGAGCGTGATCAACAAGACCTCGGGCACGGCGGGCAAGGGCAAGAGCCTGCTCGGGCCGCCGAGGTTGACGCCGAAGAGGAAGTGAGACGGAAGCGAGGCGCAGCAATGAAGAAGTCCGACGGAAGCGACATTCTCCAGATCGCGATTCTCACGCTCTTCATGGTGAGCGGCTTGCTCTTGGTGTTCAACATCTGGTTCGGCGGCAAGCGCACCGCGGCGTACGACCAGGCGCAGGCGGCCGTGGCGGAGAACGCGCAGATCCAGAAGGCCCTGCAGGACGAGACGCTGCGCCGCATGCTGGGCGAGGAGCGCCGGCTGCAGAGCACCGAGGCGGGCAGGAAAGACTTCAGCGCCGAGATCAACGAACGCGCGCAGAACGAGCTCAGACAGACGCGCACGACGCCGGCCTCTCCCAGGCCGTCCGAGAGCTATATCAAGTGGACCAAGCGCCTCGATGCGCCGGTCAAGGACTTCGGCCGCGACCTCGCGTTCTGGCTGAGTTTTCTGGGGCGCATCGAATCCGAGCGCCCCGACATTCACGTGGAGAACGTGACCCTCATGACGACGGATTTCGACATCGTGCCGGGCGGAGCGCCGCGCATGTGGGGCATGAACGCCAACTTCGTGTACTGGGAGAAAAAGGACGCCGGCGCGGTCAAGTAAGCGGCGCCCCGGCGGTCTCCTCCCGCCGCACCTCGGCTAGGGCGGCGGGAGCGCGGCGTCCAGCGCCGCCGCCATCCCTCGGAACGCGAGATCTCCATCGAGGATGCAGCCCGCCGGCAGCGCCGGCAGGAGCAATTCGGCGCCGCCGCCGGTCACGAGGACCGGCAGCTCCCCGCGGCCCGCGCGCAGGTTTTCGATTAGAAATCGGATCGCGCCCGCGGCGCCGAAGTACACTCCGGCGCGGATGGCTTCCTCCGTGTCGCGGCCGAGGGCGGACGCGGGCGGCCGGTCGATCGTCACGGGGGGCAGGAGCGCCGCCGCGCCGTGGAGCGCCGCGGCGCAGCGCGCCGGGCCCGGCAGAATCGCCCCGCCCTCGAAGGCGGGACCGGGGGCGACAAGGTCGACCGTGATGGCCGTGCCCGCATCGACGACGATGGAGGCGCCCGCGCGCAGCCACGCGCCGAGGGCCGCGAGCAGGCGGTCGGCGCCCACGCGGGCGGGTTCCCTGGTGCGGTTCTCGATGGGGATCGGAATGTCCGCGCCCACGGCCGGGATCGGCGCGCCCAACGCCGCCCGCAGGCGCGCCAGGCCCGGAGGGTTCACCGAGGCGGCGTACGCATCGGTCCCGCGGGCGCGGGCGCGCAGCGCGTCGGGCGGCGGGTCGGCGACGGGCGCGGCCCCGCCCTCGGCGAACTGGCCGCCGCGGACGCAGCGCCACCTGAGCGAGGTGTTGCCGATGAGGAGGAGCAGCAGCGGACGGCGGTCCATGCCGCGATTGTACGGCCGGGGCGCGGGGGCGGCCACGCCCCGCGGGTCTCAGTACTCGAAGTTGAAGTCGGTGATGGAGGTGCCCTTGTAGACGCCCTTGAGCTCGAGCTTGAGCTCGTCGGGGTAATCCGAGGCGCCCAGCGCGTCCTCCAGGGAGATCATGTCGCCCTGGTAGAGCTTGCGCAGGGACTGGTTGAAAGTCTGGCAGCCGAAGTACTCCCCGTCCCTGAGGGCGCGGTACAGCTCGCGGATCTTGCCCTCGGCGAGCATCTCGGAGGTCGTCGGCGTCTGCATGAGGATCTCGATGGCGGGAACGCGGCCGCCGCCCTTCTTCCTCGCAATGAGGCGCTGGGACACGACTCCGATCAGGATCAGCGAAAGCTGCTGCCTGATCAGGTTGTGCTGGTGCGGCGGGAAGAAGTTGATGATGCGCTCCACGGTCTGCATGGTGTTGATGGAGTGCAGCGTGCTCAGGACGAGGTGGCCGGTCTCGGCGGCGCCCAGGGCCGCCTCCATGGTCTCGCGGTCGCGCATCTCGCCGATCAGGATCACATCCGGGCTCTGGCGGACGGTGTACTTGAGCGCCGTGTTGAAGCTGGGCGTGTCGATGTTGACCTCGCGCTGGTCGACGATGGACTTCTTGTCCTTGAACATGAACTCGATGGGGTCCTCGATGCTGATGATGTGCCGGTTGAAGTTGGAGTTGATGTGGTTGATCATCGCGGCGAGCGTCGTGCTCTTGCCGCTGCCCGTGTTGCCGGTGACCAGGATCAGGCCGCGCCGCTGGCCGGCCAGCTTGACGAGCTGTTTTTCCGGTAGATTGAGCTCGGCGAAGGACGGGATCTTGGCCTCGACGTGGCGGAAGACGAAGCCGAGCTGTCCGCGCTGCCGGAAGATGTTGACGCGGAAGCGGCCGATGCCGGGCAGCTCGTAGGAGACATCCAGGTCCGTGTCGCGGGCGAAGTTCTGCTTCTTGGAATCCTCGATGGTTTCGAAGATCTCGAAGGCGTCCTGAGCCGTGAGCTCGTCGGTGTCGAGGAAGTGAATGCTTCCGTCGATGCGCAGCGAAGGCGGGTTGCCCACCTTGAGAAAAAGGTCGGACGCCTTCTCGATTACCATTTTGCGCAGCATTTCATGGAATTCCATGGGTTCCCCCGCGTTGCCCAGGTGCGATGTCCCGCCGAAGTATACCGCGCCCGGAGAGGCCGTGCCAATCGGGCCCGAAGGCGGGGCGGGGCTTGCCGAAGGAGCGGCCGATCCCGTACAGTGTGGGCGCGGGGTGCGCGTCCGCGCGGCGCGGCGGCGGGCGCACCTTCCGGTAACACGCGGCGCGGCGCAGACAGGAGGATCGCCATGCACAGGATCGGCATCGCCGGCTTCGGCTTCATGGGCCGTTTTCATTTTTCGGCGCACCGCAAGGCGGGACTGGGGCGGGTCGCGGCCGTGTTCGATGTCAACCCGAAGGCCTTCGAGGCGGCGGCCACGGCGGGGAACATCGGCACGGCGGAGGCGGATTTGGCCGGCGTGACCCTGTTCGGGGACTACGATAAGTTTCTGGCCGCCGTCGATGTCGTCGACATCTGCGCGCCGACTCCGCTGCACCTCGATCTAGTCCTGCGGGCCTGCGCCGCGGGCAAGCACGTGCTGTTGGAGAAGCCCATGGCGCTGTCCGTCGCGGACTGCAGCGCCATGATTTCCGCGGCCGCCGGCGCGGGGGTGACCTTCATGGTGGCCCACTGCATCAGGTTCTGGCCGGGCTACGATCTCCTGATCGACGCGGCCCGCGATGGGCGCTTCGGGCGCCTGCTGACGGCGGCCTTTCACCGCATTTCAGGCAGCGCGTTCTGGAGTCCGTGGTTCCTGTCGGAGGATAAGAGCGGCGGCGCGGTCATCGACATCCTGGTCCACGATTTCGACCTTTGCCGGCTCCTGGGCGGCATGCCCGAGACGGTCGATGCGGCGGGGTCGCGCGACCGGCTCGGCGCGGGCACCGGCGTCAACTACGTGCACGCGCTCCTGCGCACGAAGGCGGGCGGGCCGGTTTTCGCCGTGCACGGCGGCTGGGTCGCGAGCGGCAAGTTCCCCTTCGCCATGAGCTATTTGGCGCAGTTCGAGGAGGCGACGCTGGCTTACGACGGCGGCCGCGAGAAGCCGCTCGTGGTGTACCCGGCCAAGGGCGAGCCCTTCACCCCCGAGTTGGCGGCCCACGACGGCTACGAGGGGGAGGTGCGCTACTTCATGTCGGTTCTCGGCGGGGTGCCGTCGCGCTGCATGCCCGAGGAATCCCGCGACGCCGTGGCCATCGGGCTGGCCGCCAGGGAGTCGGTCCGCACGGGGGCGCCGGTCCGAACGGCGGTGTAGAGCGCCTGTTCGGCGGCGTGATACGAGCTCCGGACCAAGGGGCCGGCGAAGACGCAGGGGATGCCGAGGGCGCCCTCGCCCTCGGCCTTCCAGCGCGCGAACTCCTCGGGCGGGGCGAAGCGGTCGACGGGGAGATGCTCCGCCGTGGGCGCCAGGTACTGGCCGATCGTCACGATGTCGCAGGGCGCGCGGGCCAGATCCGCCAGCGTCGCGCGGATGTCGTCCTCGCCTTCGCCCACCCCCAACATGAACCCCGATTTGACGAGGAAGCCGTGCGCGGCCTTCCGCTGCGCGGCGTAGGCGAGCACCGCCAGCGAGCGCGCGTAGCTCACCGCCGGGCGCACGGCGTCGTGGAGCCGGCCCACGACCTCGACGTTGAAGCCGAAGACATCGGGCCGCGCGGCGAAGACCGTCTCGAGGTGGGCGCGCTCGCCCTTGAAATCCGGCGTGAGGAGTTCGATCAAGGCCTCGGGCGCCGCCGCGCGGATGGCCGCGACTGTGCGGGCGAAATGCGCCGCGCCGCCGTCGGGGAGGTCGTCGCGATCGACGCTGGTCACCACGGCGTACCGCAGGCCTAGGTCCCGCACCGCGGCGGCGACGCGCCGCGGCTCATCCTCGTCGAGCGGCCGCGGGACGCCGGTCGTGACGGCGCAGAAGCGGCAGCTCCGCGTGCAGATGGACCCCATGATGAGAAAGGTGGCGGTGCGCGCGCCGAAACACTCGTGGATGTTGGGGCAGTGCGCCTCGCGGCAGACCGTGTTCAGGTTGTGGGCGTCGAGGATGCGCGCCACGGCGTCGCAGGCGGGCGACTCGCGCAGCTTGACGCGGAGCCACGGGGGGCGTGGCGGGGGACCGGCGGCGCTCATGCGGTGGCCCTCCGCGCGGCGGCGCCGCGGCAAACCTGGAACCGGCGGGCGAATACGGCGGCGAGCGCCTCGGCCAGCGCCTCGGCCGCCGCGGACATGGGCGGCGCCGGCGCGGGCGCGCACAGAAGCTCGACGCTCGCCACGCGCGTGTCGGCCAAACCGCAGGGCACGATGGTGGCGAAGGGCGCCGGATCCGGGTCCAGGTTGAGCGCGAGGCCGTGGCTCGTCACCCAGCGTTTCAGGCGGATGCCCACGGCGGCGATTTTCCCCGCGCGCGTCCAGACTCCGCTGGCGCCCGCGCGGCGGTGCCCTTCGATGCCGAAACGCGCGAGGGCCCGCAGGCAGGTCTCCTCCAGGCGCCGGATATACGCATGCGCATCGCGCTCGTCGGGGCCGAGCTTCATGATGGGGTACATGACGAGCTGCCCGGGGCCGTGATAAGTGACGCTGCCGCCCCGGCCGGCGGCCGCGACGGCGATGCCGCGCCGCGCGTACTGGTCGCGCTCGAGGCGCAGGTGCGCCGGGGCCGTGGCGGAGCCGAGGGTAATGACGGGTTCGTGCTCGACGAAGAGCACCGTGTCGGGGATCGCGTCGCGGATGCGGTCTTCCACGAGGGCCTGCTGGAGCGCGAGGGCTTCGGCGTAGGGTAGGAAGAAATCCGGGTCCGGGGCGCGGCCGCGCATGGCACCGAAGGCTCTCACGCTTCCGCGGGCGGCGTGCGCCAGCGTTTCAAGTACTCTTCCACCGTGGGGTCATCGAAGGCGAGGTCCTCCATGACGGCGCGGGCGGCGCCGTGGAGGCGCGTCTCGTCCTCGCGCGTGAGCTCGCCGGCGAGAACGCGCGTCCGGAGGAACACCAGGTAGGTGTCGAGCACATCGCACAGGCAGTAGGAGGCGACGAGGTTCTTCCGGCCCTCGCGCCAGAGCCCCGCGACGTGCTCGCCGCGCACGTCCATCTTGCCCGGCGCTCCGAGCATCTTCGCCAGGAGGTTGAGGCCGCCCTTCAGGCGGTAGGCGCCCCAATTGCCGAACCACTCCATCATGTCGAAGTGCCGTTCGGCGAAGCGCTTGCGGTAGGCCGCGCCCTTGCCGAAATAGGCCGGAAGGCTCAAGCCGTGCCTGAACGCGGCGAGCTCCAGCACCGGGAGGTCGAAGCCGCGGCCGTTGAAGTCGACCAGGGTGGCGTCGGGGTAGGTCTCGATGCCTTTCCAGAAGAGCTCCACCATGCGGCGCTCGCGGTAATGGGGCGCGTCGAGGACCACGGCCTTCTGCAGCATGAATTGCCGGCTCACCCGGGCCACGGCGATGACGACGGGCATCTGGAAGGTGACCGGCGCGAAGGCGGATTTGCCGCCCGAGGCCTCCAAGGTCTCTTTTTCGAGGCGCGCCACGGCCTCCTCCGCGGAGATGTCCTCCCCGGGGTAAAGCACGTCGGCGATGAGGGCGCCGTTGGGCACGGTCTCGATGTCGAAGACGATGTACGCGGTCGCGTCGTCGGCCATGGGTCGCTCTCGGGGTCTGTGCGGCGGAGTCCTTCAAGACATGATAGACTCAAACCACCGTGGTTCAAAGGGCCTCGCGCACACCTTCGCCGGGGAAGCGTCCGGCTGAGCGGAGGCGGCCGCCGCGCCCGCGCTGCCTGCGCTGCGGGCGCTGCTGCCGCGAGAAGGTCGACATCGAGGGCGTCGTCTTTTACACCGACCGGGTGTGCAAATTCTGGGACGAGCGCACGAAGCTCTGCACGGTGTTTCCGCAGCGTCGCGCCATCTGCCCGAACTGCGCGAGCCTGGAGGAAGCCATCGCGGGGGGGCTTCTGCCCGCCGACTGTCCCTTCGTGCGGGGCCGCGAGGGCTACGACGGGCCGGTCGAGTTCTGGGAGGACCCGGAGGTCGAGCGCATTCTGGCCTTGCTGCCCGAGGACCCGTACACGCGCCACTGCCCGAGGAAGCGCCTGGAGACCCCGCGGCCCAAGCGCGGGCGGCCGCGTCGCGGGCGCGCCCGCGGCGCGGCGGGGGAGTGACTCCGGCGGGCGGGTGGGGTATATTAGCCCCTTCGGCCGCCGGGGCGACGCCGGCCCGGGGCACAGATTCATTCGCGGATTCGTGTGAAAGGAGCGTGCATGCGTAAGAAGCACCGCGGCAGGCGGAAGATGGGCCGCAAGAAGCGGCTCGCGCGCCGCAAGCGCCGGCAGAAGAAGAGCTAGTCGCCGGCGGCGGACGTCTCCGCGCCGGTCGCGCGGCGGGCCGGTAATGCGCGCCGGCGCCGGTCCGCCGGCGTTTGTCGCGGGATTCCGCCGGCCTGGGCCGCGGGGATCGAAGGGCTCCGCGGCCGCGCGGCGGCGCTTCTCTCCGGAGTGGCGCGCCCCGCGTTACGATACTAAGATCATGGGTATGGAGCCGCGAGCGAGCGAATCGGCCGGCGCCTCCGGCGAGCCGGCCCCCGCAACCCCGGCCGCCGAGGAGCGCACGGGCAGGATGCAGAAAACGCGCCTCCAGCGGATCGGGCGCTTCCGCGTGAAGGTCAGGCTGGGGGAGGGCGGCATGGGGACCGTGTTCCTGTGCGAGGACCCGAGCCTCGGGCGCCTCGTCGCGGTGAAGGTGCTCCGGGACGACATGCGCAACGATCCGGAGAGCCGCGAGCGCTTCCTGCGCGAGGCCAGGGCCGTGGCGCGCGTGTCCCACCCGCGGGTCGTCCAAATCTACGAGGTCGAGGCGGGCGACGCGCCGTTCTTCGCCATGGAATACGTGCAGGGGGCGTCGGTGGAGGAGCTGCTCCGGCGCCGGGGACGCTTCACGGTGGATGAAGCCTGCGCGATCATCGCCCAGGCCGCCGACGGGCTGGGCGCGCTGCATCGCGCGGGCATCGTGCACCGCGACATCACGCCCGCCAACATCCTGCTCGATGGCGACGGCGGCGCGAGGATCGTCGACTTCGGCCTCGCGGCCGAACGCGGGCAGGCCGGCGAAGCGGGGGTCATCGCCGGGACGCTGCACTACATGGCGCCGGAGCAGGTCGAGGGCGGCGCGATCGATCACCGCGCCGACATCTACGGCCTCGGCGCCACGCTCTACCGCATGCTCGCGGGCGAGGCGCCCTTCGGCTCCTCCACCAAGGATCGCGTGTTGGCGGACAAGCTCGCGGGCGATCCGGCGGAGATCCGCGCGCGGTGTCCGGCGATTCCGAGCCGCTTGGCCGGGTTGGTCACGCGGATGCTCGATCGCGCGCCGGAGCGGCGGCCGCAGCAATGCGAGGAGGTCGCGGCGGCGCTGCGCGCCTTCAGGACGCGCCGCAGGCGCGGCCGGCGCGCCCTGGCGGCGGCCGCGGGTTTGGCCGTGCTGGCGGCGCTGGCGGTTTTCGCCCGCGCCCCCGCGTCGGCCGACCGCGGCGCGCTCGCGGAGTTCTTCGCGAACGAGCGCACCTTGGCCGTCGACTTCCGGCGGCCGGAGCTGCGGGGACTGGCCTTGAACGAGTTTCTCAAGCCGGCGCGGCCCGCCGGCGCCGTGCCGGAGCTCGGCGCCGAGGGCCTGGTCTTCGACGGCGGGCAGTTCGATGTCTTGTTTCCTCCGGTCGCGCTCGCCCGCGCGCGGGTGGCGGGCGTGCGCTGGAGCCGCCTGCGCGGCGACCTGCGCGTCGGGTTCGGACACCCGGAGTTTCTGGCCCGCGGCTTCTCCGTGTCGCTGCGTGGAGGCACGGGGGATGTCGTCTTCCGGGCGGTGCACGCCGGCGCGCTCGTCGCCGAGGAGGCGTTCACGGTGGAGAAGCTCGCGGCCGCCTTCGCGCACGGGATCGATGTCGAGCTCGGGTTTCCGGATCCCGCCGCGCATCCGGGCCGCGTCCAGGTCATGCTGTTCGAGACGCAGGGCGGAAAACCGCTCCTCGACCGCCGGATCGAGAAGGATCTGCCGCCGGTCGAGGGCGGCTGGGCGCGCGGGTGCCTTCACATCGGCGTCTCGCCGGCGCCCATGAAGCGCCCGCAGTGCGTCGTCAGGAGCGTGACGATCGAGGGCGCGTTCGATCGAACCCGTCTCGGGCGCTGGGTTGCGGGGAAGGATCTATGGCGCACGTGGTGATAATCGAAGGCGTCGAACGCGGCAAGAGCTTCCGCCTGGACGCGGAGCGCGTGGCGATCGGGCGCGATCCCGAATGCGACATCGTGCTGGCGGACCAGGCCGTGTCCCGGCGCCACTGCGAGCTGCGCCGGGAGGAAGGCGGCTGGGTCGTCGCGGATCTCGGCAGCAGCAACCACACCTTCGTCAACGACGCGCCCGTGGATTCGGCGCGGCTCAAGGACGGCGACCGCATCGGCGTGGGCGACTGCGAGCTCATGTTGGCGATGGACGAGGCGCGCGAGGAGGATTTGAAGACCACCATCGTCAAGACGTTTCGGCTGGACGGGCCGGACATGCCGCGCGAGGCCGAGGCGCCCCTGCGGCGCAAGCTCTCCTTTCTGGCGTCCTTCGCGCGCACGGCGGAGGCCGCGGAAACGAGCGCGGCGCTGCTTGAGTGTTGCGCGCGCGAACTGTCCGTGGCGCTGGGCGCCCAATGGGGCGTGGCTCTTTTGTGGCGCGACGAGGCCTGGAAAATCGCGGCGCGCGCGGGGGCGCGGGTCAAGTGCGCCTTCAGCCGGACGCTGCTGGAAATGCTGCGCGCGCAGGGCGAGAGCATCCTCTGCGCCGACGTCGGGGCCGACCCGGCCCTCGGCGGACGCGCGAGCATCGTCGAGAGCAAGGCCCAGGCGGTGCTGGCCGCGCCGCTGGCCAGCCGCGGGGCGCTTCTGGGGGCTTTGTACTTCGCGCGCCGGGAGGGGCAGTTCGCCCCCGAGGATGTCTTCCTCGCGTCGATCGCCTGCAACCAGGCGGCGGTGCTGCTCGCGCGCCAGCTCGCGCAGGAGGCGCTCGAGGAGGACCGGCGGCGGCTGCTCGACCAAATCCGGGAGCGGCAGGCCATCGTGGGGAGTTCGGCGCCCATGCGCGCGGTGCTGGAGTTCATCGCCCGCGCCGCGCCGGCGGATGCCACCGTGCTCGTCAAGGGCGAGACCGGCACGGGCAAGGATCTGGTCGCCTCGGCGATTCACTACTCGAGCGCCCGGGCCGGGAAGCCCTTCGTGCAGATCAACTGCGCCGCCATTCCCGAGCAACTGCTGGAGAGCGAGCTTTTCGGTCACGAGCGGGGCGCTTTCACGGGGGCGACGGCGCTCAAGAAGGGGAAGTTCGAGGCGGCCGACGGCGGCACGGTGCTCCTCGACGAGGTGGGGGAGCTGTCGCCGGCCTGCCAGGCCAAGGTGCTGCGGCTCATCGAGGAGCGGCGCTTCGAGCGCGTGGGCGGGGTCGAGCCGATCAAGGTCGATGTGCGCATCGTGGCCGCGACGAACCGCGATCTGCGGCAGGCCATCGAGAGCGGGAAGTTCCGGGAAGATCTCTACTGGCGGCTCGATGTCCTGCACGTCGAGCTGCCGCCGCTGCGGGAGCGTCCCGAGGACGTGCGCTGCTTGGCGGAGTTCTTCCTGGGCACGCTGGCCGCGGCGCGGGGCGCGGCGGCGGCGCTCACGCCCGCGGCGCTGGAGGCGCTCGAAGCTTACCATTGGCCGGGCAACGTCCGGCAGCTCAAGAATGTCATCGAGAACGCCGTGATCATGGCGGCGGCCCCCCTGATCGATGTGAAGGACCTCCGGCTGATCGACATCGGGAAGGGCGGCCGCGCGAGGGACGAGGAGCCTTGGAAGCCGCGTTCCATGGCCGAGGTCGAGAAGGACCACGTGGTGCGGGTTCTGAAGTGGGCCCGAGGCAATAAGAAGCTCGCCGCCGAGACGCTCGGCATCGAGCGCTGCACGTTGTACGCGCGGCTCAGGGAGTACGGGCTGCACAAGGAGGCCGGCGGCTCGAAAGCGGGGAAGTGAGCGCCGGGTGGCACGGATATTGCTATAGGTTCCCATATGTTGGCCTTCATCTGCATGCTGCCGTTCGTGCAAGGACCACTCGCCGAGGGTGCGGAAGTCGTGCCCGCGGCGCTGCTTTTGGCCCGCGTCGAACGGGAGGCCGGCCTGGCGATCGAGCGCGCCGACGGCGACATGGACGGCACGCCGATTCTGTGCCGGGAGCCCGGAGCGGTGGCCGCGGCCGAGGCGCTCCTCCTTTTGCGGGCCCACGGGATCTACGTGCACGCGAGCGCGGGCGAGCGCGGCGAGCCTCTGCTGAAAGCCACGCGCGATCCGTCGCCGCCGCCCAAGGCGCCCAGGCGCGTGACCCTGGGCGTCTACGCGCCGGTGTACGTGCAGCCCGAGGATCTCGTGGCGCGCCTGGAGGCTTCCGAACAGGGGGCGGGCGTCAGCGCGCGCATCGAGCGGCGCACGGGCAAGATCGTGCTCATGGCTTCCGGCGGCGCTCTGGAGGCGGCCCTGGATTTCCTCGCCGGCCTCGACCGGCCCCTCGGCGGCTCGTCCCGCCACCACGTGTTCAAGTGCCGGGGTGTTTTCGTGCGCAGCGCCGAGGAGAAGCTGCTCAAGTTGCTGTCGCGCGAGGTCCGGGGCCGCGTCGTGCTGGTGAGTTACGAGCGGATCAACACGCTGCTGGTCTCGGCGGCGGCGGATGACTGGCTTGTCATCGCCGAGTTGCTCGCGAAGATCGATCCGCAGGGCGAACGGTTGTAGGAGGAGAGGTTCGCCCGCTCCGACGTTCGGCCCTGGAAAAGGGCTCCGGGAAGCGGCCTTAATGTATCGATTGCATACATAGAGGTGTGGCCGCACCATACAACCTCCGGCCGGTGTTGAATTATGGACTTCCGGCAGTCTCGTTCTCAACCGTAGAGCCGGAAGTTACGAAAACTATGATAGTGCCGCGTGGTCGGTCCATTTTTTGCTAATTTGTCGCCTGAACGAGTCCGCGGACGCGAGTCCGGTTCACGGCAAGAGGAGAGAACGACGTGCCTTCACGGCGAGTCTTGATACTGTCGGTGTGGTTGTGCGCGGGGTGGGCGTGGTCCGCCGCCGGCGAAGCGCGCTTCGCCCGCGGGACTTGGCAGGGTGTCGCGATGCCGGCCGCCGGCGCCGCGCCGTCCGTGCCCGCGGCCGCGCCGCAGGATGCCGCGCAGAAGGAAGCTCGTATCAAGAGAGCGGCGCCGACACCCCCCGCCGTGGGCCAAGCCGCGCAGACCGAGGATGTCCGAGGGGCGGCGATGGCGGCCGAGGAAGCGCCGGCGGCCGCCGGTGCGGCCCCTTCCGAGAGCGCGGCCAAGACGCCGCCTCCGCCCGGAAGCGGTGAACCGGCCCCGGCCGCCCCGCGGAAGTCCGCGCCGGCCAAGAAGTCCGCTCCGGCGGAGAAGCCCGCTCCGGCGGAGAAGGCGGCTCCGGCGGAAGAGCCCGCGTCCGAAGGGAGCGCTGCGCCTGAAGAGGAGTCGTCGCCCGCGAAAGAACCGGAGCCTCCTCAGAAGGTCGCGCCCGTCGCCGAGCCCGCGCCCGACCAAGAGCCGGCGCGCGCCGAGGAGCGCGCGCCCGCCCAGCCGGCGCCGCCCGCGACGAAAGCTCCGCCTGCGAAGGCGGCGCCGGTGAAGAGCGCGGCGCCCGCCAAGAAGATCACGGACGCCAAGGGGGGCGCGCCCGCCAAGGGGGCCGCGGCCGATGCGGTCGTGGTCGAGAACGAGCTGGACAAGCCGAGGCCGCCGGCGCAGGAATCGGTTGTCGTGCCCGTGCCCGCCAAGGGTGCCGCGGCCGCGGCCGTCGCCGCGGAGGCGGAGACGGAAGGCGACGCGAAGCCCGGCACGCGCAAGGGGTCCCTCGAGATCCCCGAGGAAGACGAGCCCGTCGTTCCCCGGGACAAGTCCACGGTGGGCAAGGCCGGCAAGATCATCAAGGGAGCGATCGATGTCACGCGCTTCCTGGAGTTTCTGGCGCTCAACCAGGACAAGCCCGTCATCTACGACTCGGTCAACAGCGCGACGTACTTCAGCCAGAAGGTGATCGTTCTGGAGAGCGACATTCCCGTCTTGACCTACGAGATTGCCAAGGCGATTCTCGACGTCAACGGGTTCAGCGTGTTCGAGCGCACGCTTCCCGACGGGGCCAAGATCATCGAGGTCCAGGCCAGCAAGGTGATCCAGGCCCGCACGGAGGGCACGCCGATCATCGATCTGGAGGACCAGCGGAAACCGCCGCAAGCCTTCGATCCCGACGAGACGGCCACCTTCCTCGTGCCTTTGAAGCACGCCGACACGCGCGAGGCCCAGAACGTTCTCAACCAGATTTTCGGCGCCGCCGCGGGCGGCAAGCCGGGCGGGGGAATTCAGGTCGTGCCGGTGGAGCGCACCAACACGCTCTTCGTCAAGGCCAAGTACGGCCTCATCGGCTACCTGTGGTCCATCGTTCAGAAGTTCGACATCCCGCTGCCGGAGGCCGAGCAGATCATCGAAATCATCGATGTCCGGGAGGCCGAGGTCGTCGAGCTCGCGCGGCTTATCGAGGACGTGCTCCGGGAATCCAACCGCGACACGACGCAGCGCGCCGGCCAAGCGGGCGCGGCGCCCGCGACCACGACGAGCAGCCTGATTCGGACGCGCACCACGTCGTCCGCTTCGCGCCTGGGGGGCGCATCGTCCTACCGGAGCCGCAGCTCGTCGTACGGCAGCTACGACTTCCAGACGGCGCTTATCCCCGAAGAGCGCACGATGAAGATCATCGTCGTCACGACTTCGGAGTACGAGCTGGAGCTGGTGCGGATGCTCGTCGAGGAGTTGGACACCGAGATGACGGCCGCGCGGCGCAAGACCCATATCTACCAGGTGAAGTACCTCACCGCGCCCGATGTCGCCGATGTCCTGAGCTCGCTCATCGAGGGCACGCGCCGTACGGGCGGTCTCACGGGCAGGACGTCGGGGACGCGGGCGGCCACCACGCGGCGCACGTCGACCCTGCGCAGCGCCACGACCACCCCGGGCGCGACGCCGACGACGGCGGGCGGCGCGACGGGGACCGCCGGGGGCGTGACCTCGGGCGAAACCAGGATCGTGCCGCACGAGCAGACCAACAGCCTGCTGATACAGGCCGATCCGGACGAGTTCGAGGAAATCCTCTTCATCCTCAACACCATCGACCGCAAGCGCAACCAGGTGTTCCTGGAGTCGGCGCTCGTCCAGGTGAGCGAGAAGAGCGACCTGAACTACACCATCGAGCTCCTGGCGGGCAGCCTCGACAACAAGAACCTGAGCGCCGCGGCCATGTCGAGCTTCGGGCTCTCGACCCTGGACCCGACGCTGCTTCCCGACACGTTCGACCGGCTGCTGCTTGAGAAGGCCCCGACCAGCGGACTGGTGGGCGCCGTGGCCAAGAACGGGCAGCTTCCCGCCCTCATCAGGTTCTTCAAGCAGGACAACGAGTCGCAGGTGCTGGCGACGCCCTTCATTCTGGCCGATGACAACGAGCCCAACGAGATCAACGTCACGACGACCACCTACGTGCTCTCGACCTCGTCGCTGGCCAACCAGACCACCGTGAGCGAGCCCAAGGGCGAGGAGGCCGGCGTGCGCCTGCTGTTGACGCCGACGATCAGCCGCCAGGCGGTGCTCCTGGATATGACGCTCGAGGTCTCGCAGTTCGCCGAGTCGGCCACGGTCTCCGGCAACCTGCCGGACAAGACCACGAACCTGATCCAAGGCAAGGTCTCGGTGCCCGACGGCGAACTCTTCGTCGTGGGCGGCTTGACGAGCGAGACCAGCTCGCGGGCGGTGGACAAACTCCCGATTTTGGGCGACCTGCCCCTCATCGGGTTCCTGTTCCAGTCCAAGTCGACCAGCAAGAAACGCTCGAACCTCTACGTGTTCCTCACGGCTTTCGTGCTGACGGACAAGGATTTCCGCGATGCGGGCGACCTGACCCGCCAGGCGGAGCAGAGCATGCGGGACTTCAAGGAGGGCAAGACCATCAAGATCGAGCGCTGGGATCCGCCGCCGAAGTTCGAGGACCGCCGCCTCGAGGATGACGCGAGCGACACGTTCACGCCCATCCGGCGGCAGTACCGCGCGAGGAAGGACTGATGCGTTTGGCGATCTTCGATGCGCTCATCGACGAGGGCGTCGTCACCAAGGCCCAGTTGGAGGAGTGCCGGACCGTCGAGCGCGACACCGGCCAGCCGCTGGACCGCGTGCTCCGGCAGAAGGGGTACGTCTCCGAGGAGAAGCTGCTGGAACTCCTGAGCCGCAGCCTCAGGCTGCCCTTCCAGGCCGACCTGAGCGACATCACGGTGCCGAAGGATTTCGTCGACAAGGTGCCGGCGCATTTCGCGCGCAACTACTACCTGATCTCCCTGGGCCGCGACAACGGCGCCCACCGGGTGGCCACCTGCGATCCCCTCGATTTCCATCCCATGGACGACCTCTCGGCGCTGCTCGGCTGCGAGGTCGAGCCGGTGATCGCCCCGCGCGCCGAGATCACGGCGCTCATCAACCGCGCCTACCAGCGCTCCAGCACCGACGTGAGCGAGCTTCTGGACGGCGTCGAGGACGACGAGATGATCGCGGTCACCAAGGAGGTGGAGGAGTCCGAGGACGTTCTGGACGTCGCCAACAAACCCCCGATCATCAAGCTCGTCAACACGATCATGTTCGAGGCGCTGAAGATCCGGGCCAGCGACATTCACTTCCAGCCCTACGAAGACCGCATGCAGGTCAGGTACCGGATCGACGGCATCCTGTACGACGCCAAGGTGATCCCCAAGAAGGTGCAGGACGCCATCGTGAGCCGCGTCAAGGTCATGGGCAAGATGGACATCGCCGAGCGCCGCCTGCCCCAGGACGGCCGCACGTCCATCAAGGTGGGCGACAGCGAGGTCGATGTCCGCATCTCGTCGGTGCCCACCAACTTCGGCGAGCGCATCGTCACGCGCCTCCTGGACAAGTCGGCGCGCATCTTCCGGCTCAACGAGATCGGGCTGGAGGACGCCAAGCTCAAGACCATGCGCGAGCTCCTGGACTACTCGCACGGCATCATCCTGCTGACGGGCCCGACGGGGAGCGGCAAGAGCACGACGCTGTACGGCGCCCTGAGCGAGATGGACCACGAGGAGCTCAACATCATCACCATCGAGGATCCCATCGAGTACCACATCGGCGGGATCAGCCAAATTCAGGTGTCCAACAAGAAAGGCTTGACCTTCGCCTCGGGCCTGCGCTCGCTCATGCGCCAGGACCCCGACGTCATCATGGTGGGCGAGATCCGCGACGCGGAGACCGCGGCCATCGCGGTGCAGGCGGCCAACACGGGGCACCTGGTCTTCTCGACGCTGCACACCAACGATTCGGCCGGCGCCGTGACCCGCATGATCGACCTGGGCGTGGAGCCCTACCTGGTGTCGTCCAGCCTGGTCGCGGCCATCGCCCAGCGCCTCGTGCGGCGCATCTGCCCCGAGTGCAAGGAGTCCTACATCCCCGAGGATGCCGAGCTCAAGCAGATCAACATCAAGCGCGAGGATCTTCCCGGCGGCGTGCTGTGGCGCGGCCGCGGCTGCGACAACTGCCTGGGCCGCGGCCTCTACGATCGGACGGCCATCTACGAGATCCTGGTGGTCGGCGAGCAGATCCGCGACTTGATCATCGAGCGCACGAGCGCCTCGGTCATCAAGCAGGTCGCGGTCAAGAACGGCCTGAGCACGCTGCGCATGGACGGCGCCCAGAAGGCCAGGGCCGGCCTGACGACGGTGGAGGAAGTGCTGCGCGTGACGCAGCTCGACGTGTTCTGACGAGCGCCGCGGAGAAGGCGATGCCGATTTACCAGTACGTGGCTCTCAGCGAGGCGGGCAAGCAGAAGCGCGGCATGATCGACGCGAACTCGCCGCGCGAGGCCCGCGACAAGCTGCGCCTGGAGCGGCTCTACGTCACCGACATCGGTCTCCTCGACGGCGACAAGGGCGGCGCGGCCGCGGCCAAGAGCGCGCCGGCCGGGGCGGGCCTCGGCAAGGGCCTCAAGCGCGAGATCAAGCTGCCCGCCTTCCTGCAGAAGCGGATCGGCGTGCGCGAGCTGGCCATGCTGACGCGCCAGTTCGCGACCCTGCTCAAGAGCGGCCTGCCGCTTTCCGAGGCGCTGAACGCCATGGTGGAACAGGCCGGCGACGCCACGAGCGAGCGCATCTTCCGGGACCTCAGGGAGAAGATCGCCAGCGGCAGCCCGTTGGCCGAGGCCCTCGCCAAGCACCCGCGGCAGTTCAGCGACCTGTACGTCAACATGGTCAGGGCCGGCGAGGCGAGCGGCAACCTCGACATCGTGCTGGTGCGCCTGTCCGACTACCTGCAGCGCCAAGCCAGCCTGCGGGGCAAGGTCAGCTCGGCGCTCACTTATCCCGTCATCCTGTCGTTCCTCGGCACGGCGGTGGTGATCTTCCTGATGTCCTACGTCGTCCCGAAGATCACCGATGTCCTCAAACAGCAGGCGAAAGTGCTGCCGGCGCCCACGGTGTTCCTCATGTCGGCCTCGGACTTCTTCAAGGGCTACTGGTGGCTGGTGCTGCTGGCCATCGCGGCGGTGTACGCCCTCTACCGCGTCGTCGTCAGGACCAAGCGCGGGCGCTTCGTCGTCGACAGCTACAAGCTCAGGATGCCCCTTTTCGGCCCCGTGCTGAAGAAGCAGGCCGTGGCGCGCTTCGCCAACACGCTGGCGACGCTGCTCAAGAGCGGCCTGCCGGCCCTCGACTCCCTGAAGATCGTGGCGCAGGTGGTGAACAATGCCCTCCTGACCAAGGTGATCGAGGAAATCCACGCCCGAATTCTGGAGGGGACCGACATTGCCACCCCCGTGAAGCGCAGCCGGGTGTTTCCGCCGGGCATCGGCTACATGATCGCCATCGGCGAGCAGAGCGGGCAGCTCGAGGATGTCTTGGAACGGGTGACGGAGGCCTACGAGGAGGAAGTTAACTTGACGATTCAGCGGATGACCACGATCATGGAGCCGCTGATCCTCGTCGTTATGGCCAGCGTGGTGCTCCTGATCATCCTGGCCGTGTTGTTGCCCCTGATCGAGCTGCAGAACATTTGACGCGCCCGCAGGGCGCGCGGGAGGTGAACCATGAAGCGACAATCCAGGCGCGGGCGCCGCGGCTTCACGCTGATCGAGCTCATCGTGGTGATCACGATCATCGGCATTCTCGCCGCCGCCGTGGTGATCAACGCGCCGTCCTTTATCGAGAAGGCCAAGAAGAAGCGCGCGGTGGCGGACATCGTCAACATCGAGAAGGCCGTGACCGCCTACCGCATGGAGTACGGGCGCTACCCCGAGTCCCTGGAGGCTCTGGTCTCGCCGCCGTCCACCGGGGCCGGCGAGGAGGAACCGCTGCTGCAGAGGCTCCCCGTCGATCCGTGGAACAACCCCTACGTCTACGGCGTCGAAAACCGCAAGCCCATCATCCTGACGTTCGGGCCGGACGGGGAGCAGGGCACGGCTGATGACATTAGCAACGTCTCGCTGCTCGAGGCCGACACGGAGGGCCGCTAGCCGGGGCGCGGCAGCAACGACATGACGCGGCGCGGGCGCGGCTTCACACTCTTCGAACTGCTCGTGGTGCTCGTCGTCGTGGGCTTGATCGCGGGCATCGGCCTCCCGCGCTTGGAAGCGCTCTCGCCGAAGTACAGCCTCAGGGCCGCGGCCAGGGCGATCGCCACGGAGCTTGAGTACGTGCGCTCGACGGGCGTCTTCCAGTGCCGGACCTACGGCATGCGCTACGACATCGGCCGGAACGTGTACTACATGGTCCTGCCGCCCGAGGAGGACGCCGGCGACATCCCCTTCGAGGACTGGCCGATTTCGTCCGGCATGCGCCCGCCGGCGCTGATCGCGATCAAGGCCGTGGTGCTCGCCGACAACTCGGTGTTCGAGGGCGACGACATCGCCGACGTGGTGATCGATCCCTTGGGCGCGGCGGGCAGCCACGTGGTGATCTTGACGAACACCGAGGGGCAGGTCTTGTCGGTGAAGTTCAACGCGTTGACGGGCACGGTCGACTTTTTCAACGAGGAGGTGGGCTTTGCGCGCTTCGATTGACGCCCGCCGCCGGCGGCGGGGGGGCGGCTTCACCCTGGTCGAGCTGCTCCTCGCGCTGGGCATCCTCGGCATCATTCTCACGACGCTTATCTACATGCGCCTGGAGGCCATGGAACGCGTCACCACGACCGTCGAGGAGCGCGGCCTGCGGCGCCTTGCGCAGGAGAAGCTCGAGGAGAACATCGCCCGGTGCATGAGCAATGAACTGGAGGAGCTGAGCGGCGAGTTTCCCGACCGGCCGGGGTGGGTCTGGGAGTGGCGCGAGGAGGTGAACCGCGAGGGCGAGGACGTGCTCTTGTCCTTCACGATCGTTGTCACCTATCCGGATCCGAGAGCGCAGGATCGCGGCGGGGATTACGAGGAGAAGACTTACGAGTTGACGGCCTGGGTGCTGCCGACCGACGAACAGCGCGAGTTCATTCTGGAACAGGAGCAGCTCATGCTCGACGGGGGGAGCATGGGAGTCGATGGCTACTACGGCACGGGCATGTAACGCGGGCCGCGGGCGCGCGGCCTTCACGCTGCTGGAGGTGGTGATCGCCATGGCGATCCTCGTCATGGTGCTGATGATCTGCTACCAGATCCTGGGAAGCACCCTCGATGCCTCCGACCAGATCGACCGCAAGACGCGGCCCGACAAGATCGGGGACGCGATCATGGGGACGATCCGCCGGGATCTGCAGGGCGTAGTTTGGTACGGCCTGGGCGAGGACGTGTTCCGCGGCGATGACGGCGGGGTGGGCGAGACGGCGCGGGACGAGATGCATTTCTTCACGACGACCCGGCCCGTCGCCATGGTGCAGGGCCGGCTCGGAGGCGAGCGGTGGTGGACCGGCGTCACCTCCGTGAGCTACGTGTTGCACCAGAGCAGGGAAGTCGACGGGTGCTACGTGTTGCTCCGGCGCGAGAGCGCGGAGATCGCGGAAAACCCCTTCGAGACCGGCACGTACTCCGAGCTGTACGGCAAGATGAAGTTCCTGGACATCCTCTACTTCGATGGCTACGAGTGGGCGGAGGGCTGGAACTCGCTGGATCGGATCGAGTACTACCGGACGGAAGTCCAGCTTCTCTCGGAGCAGGCGGCCGGCGAGGCCTCTTCGGTGACCGCTCGGACGCGCGATGCGGGCGCCGCCGCCGCGGCGGCTTCCGCGAAGACGGCGCCGGGCGCCGCCGCGGCGCGCAATGTGAAAACGGCCGGCGGCGCGGCCGCCCGCGGCACGGATGCGGCGGGGGAGACGCTCGCCCTGACGCCGCTTCCCGAGCGAGGCATTCCGAGGGCGGTCAGGGTGACGTTCGGCCTGCTCGCGGGGGTGGAACGCGGGCTGTTCAAGGAGAGCGCCGCCCCTGGCGCCGCCGAGAAGGTCTACGTTTTCTCGGCGACGATCGCGCTGCCGGCGGCGACCTCCACGCGGATCACGGCGGATGTGGCGGCATTGACGCCGCCGGCCGCGGTGGGCGGCAGAGCCGGCGCGCCCGGCGAAGGCGGCTTGGCCGGCGGCGGCGGCGCCGGCGGCGTCGGGGGCGTCGGAGGCCTCACCGGGAAGACGCCGGACGGGAAGTCCCACACGGGCAAGGGACGCGAGGATCTTCTCAAAAGGCTGGAGGGCTTGAAGAAGGGGCCGGCCACAGGAAGCGGCCGCCCGGCTTCGGGCGGCGCGGCGCCGGCGCCGAAGCGGATGCCCGGCCAGAAGAAGTAGGCCGCGGGACGGAGGCTGAAGGCGCTCCCGCGGGGCGCCTCCGCCGCTCGCGGGACCGGCCGCCGCGGGGCTCGGCGCCGGCGGACGGGCGCGGGCGACGCCCGTGCCCCTGGAACGGTTTTTGCCCATCATCCCGCGGAGGCCGCGGGCGAAGGCGTCGTCGGCTCGCCCCGGACGCGAGACTCCCTAGAGTGCCACAAGGGAAAGCGTCAGCGGCTGTCGGCGGCGTCTCCGCCCGCGGCCTCCGAGGTTCATGAGCGGCAACGACTTATGCTCAGTTCGGCGCCGCTGCCGTGCGCCGCGGATCATCGCGCCGCGCGGTCGGTGTCGGCGGTCGAGCGGCGTGTGTCCCGCCCTCGCGTCATGTTTCGTTTCCGCACAATCTGTAAGAGAAGTGGACAGATCGTGGCCGGCCCGCTGATGCTTGCGCCGCGCGCGACGACCGAGTAACCTGGTTGTTTCGCGCGGCGCGGCGGGAGCGTCGCGGGCGCGGCCTCGAGGTGGAGCATGACGCTGCGCTGCAGGCGGGTGCGGGCGAAGAACCGCGGGGCGGTCAGGATCTCCGTCCTGTGCGTGGCGCTCATCGGCGCCGGCCTCGCCTGTTTCCTCATTCTCTATCAGTTGGGAGCGCTCCGGAGCGCGGCGCCGGCGGCGGCTCCGTTGGCTTCGGGAGCCAATAAACCGGCGAACGAAGCGCGGATCGTCTACGGCGACCCGAACGCCGTGAATCCCGCGCCGCGCGTTCTGGATCTCGAGGGCCAGCGCGAACCCACGGAGGAGGAACTGGTCCGCCAGGCGATCGAGGATTACCTGGCGCGGATGCGCAACATCAGCGGGTCGAAGGATCAGGAGCGGGCGCTGGCTTTCGCCGCCAACAAGGCCGAATTGCAGGCGCTGCTCCGGGAGCTCCCGCCGTGGGCCGTGCCGATCATCGCCGAACTGCTGGAGAAGGAGTCTGATTTCGTCCTGCGCCGCATCCTCTACGACGGCCTGGCGGCGATAGGCACGGAAGAGGCCGGGGCGGTCATTCGCGACTATTTCCTCGCCCGCGCATCCCAGGAAGCGTTGGGGTCCGAGCTTCGCCATGTGATCGCCGCCCTGGGCGCCTCGGACACCTCGGTGGCGTACGACACGCTCGTCGAGCTGCTGGGCAAGGACGAGGCGTACCTGAAGGAATACAGGCCGCAGTACGTGGAGGCGCTGGGTAAACACAGCCGCGGAAGCCAGGCCCTGCCCCTCATGCTCGACCTTCTGGCGGGCGACGCGCGCTTCGAGGTGCGGAACAAGTCGGCGCAGGCGGTGAAAAACGTGGCCAAGCGCGATGTGGGTTCCTGCCGTCCGGTGTTGCCCGAGCTGGTCCGGAGCTTCGAGAACGAAAAGGCGGTGCCCGTCAGGCAGACGACGCTGGGCGCGATCGGCCAGATCGGCGACCCCGCGTCGATTCCCTACCTGGAGGGCGTGGGAACCCGGTCGCAGGAGCTCGGAATACGCCTGAGCTCGGCCGCGGCGGCGAGCCGGATCGGGGGCGAGGAGGCGGTGCGGGCGCTCAACGCGATCTACGCCAACGAGTCGCAAAAGAGCGTGTTTCTGGACGCGATGGGGCAGGTGCCGACGCCGGCCGGCGTCGAGTTCCTGCGGGGAGTCGCCCTGAATGCCCCCGGCGCCGGCGAACGTCTGATGGCGGTCAGGGCGTTGGCGCAGAGCCAGGCGTCCGAGGCGCCGGACGCCCTGCGGGCGGTGCTGGCGGCCGAACCGGATTCCGCCGTGCGCACGGAGGTTGAGCGATACGTACGCGCGGCGGAACGGCGCGGGAGATAGGCCCGGTGCCGCGGATCGCCGGCCGCATCGGCGCGCTCGCGCTGGTGCTCGCGCTGTGGGGCTGCGACGGCGGCGGGCCGCGGCTGCTTTACGGCTACTTCGCCCGCGCCGGGGACGGGCGCGAGGCCGTGCTCGTCTTCGATCGGGCGCCGGTGCTCCCGGCGCCCGAGGCGCTGCGCTTCGATCCTCCGCCCGCGGGAACCTACGCGTGCGCGCCGGGCGGCAGTCCCGGCGAAGTGCGGGTCGTCTTCGACGCGGCCGCGCCCTTTCCCGACGGCGCGGAGGTCAAGGTTTTTCTCGCCGGCGCGGGACGCCGGAGCCCGGCCTGCGTGCTGCGCGCCGGCCGCCCGCACCCCGTGCTGGTCGGCGCGGTGTGGCGCGATACGGACGGCGATCGCATCGTCGACGCGGGCGACGAGCTGTTGCTCGCCTTCGACGGGGAGGTCGCGTTGGCGTCCCCCGGCGGCGGGTTGCCGCTGTCCGAGATCGTCCTGGCGGGCCGCGACCGCCTGGCGAGGACGAAGATCGCCGCCGTGAAGGCGGAGGCGGTGCCCGAGGGCGTGCGCGTGACCCTGGGCGAGGGCGTGTTTCTGAGGCCCGGCCGGGCTGGGGCCGCGGAGCGGTCGGAGATCGCGCTCAACGGCACGCCGGCCGCGCCGAGCCGCGCGATCGTCGGCAAGGACTCGGGTCTGGGCGCGGTTTCCATCGGCGCCGTGCCCCTGTACGCCGAGCCCGGCTTCGCGCCGTTCCGGGAGTGCGGCGCGTTGGATCTCGGTCCGGCGGGCGGCAACCTCGATCCGAGCGTGACTTTCGCGGGGCGGCCCGGCCGCGCGCTGGCGGTGATCGCGGGCGGCTACGACCGGACGCAGGAGCCGCGGCCGGCGGCCGACGTTTTCGTCATCGCGCTCGAAACGCCCGCTCCGCCCCTGTGGGTGGGAACGTTGCTCGCGCCGCGGTGGCGGCACGCGGCGGTGGCCTTGCCGCCGCCGCCGGATTCGTCCGTGCTCGGGGCCGTGCTTTTTGTGGGCGGGGACACGACGGGCAACATGCCCGCGCGGCGCAGCGAGCTCTTGGTGGTCGGCGCGGATGGCCGCGCGACCCTCGGCCCGTTGCCCGAGACGGCGGGATTTCCGGCGGAAGCGGTGTCGCCGCCGCGGCGCGATCCGCGGGCCGTCTACGTTCCCGAAGGCCCTGAGGGCGGCCTCGTGGTCGTCGCGGGCGGCGACCCGGCGGGGTTTATCGGGCTGCTTGAGGTCAGGTGGCGCGCGGGCGCCGAGGCGCCCGAGATTTCGTCCCTGATCAGGAATTGGCGCGAGCCGTTGGCGGCGAACCGCAGCGGGCACACGTTGACCGTCTTGGAAACGCCCGGGGGCGAGCGGGCCGTGTTTCTATTCGGCGGCAAGATCACGGGCGTGGCGGGGGTCTCGTCGGTGGCGGCGCCGCTCCTCTTGTATCCCCGCCGCGCGGCGGCGGAGGCGGACGCGCCGTGGGCGGTTTCGGATTTCGGCAGCATCGACGAACGCAATCTGAAGCGCGAGGGACACGCGGCCGAGTATCTGCCGGCGCAGGGCAAGGTCGTGCTGATCGGCGGTGAGGTGAAGGCCGATGTCCGCGACTGGCAGCCGCCGTGGATCGAGTCGGCCATCGAGTTCAATCCGGCCGACGGCAGCTTCCTCGAGTTGCGCGAAGCGCTCTCCGGCGTGCGCATAGACCCCGCGCTGGCGGCGCTGTCCGGGCGGGAGGGGATTCTTGTCCTGGGCGGCCGGGATGGGACCGGGGAGCTTCTGTCCACCGTTGACGTCTACGTGCCGTACGCGGCGCCCGCGGCCGCGCGGTGCCTGGCCTTCGGCGGCTCGCTGCCCGAGGAGGCGCTTGGGGCGCACATCGGCGCGGTGCGCGGGAACGGCGCCGTGGCGGTCTACCTCGTGGGCGGCAAGGGGCGGCGCGTCTGGGAATTGCGGCTCTGAGGATCGCCCATGCGTCGGTCCGTTCTGCCGAAACTCGCGGTGACGCCGCTGACGCCGCCGCGGCCGGCCGGCATCGGCGCCGTGGCCGTGTGGGGGCTTGAAGCCGGCGGGCGGATGCGGCGCTGGTTTCCCCGCCTGGCCCGCGAGCCGCTGGTCGTGGCGCGCCTGGAGGACGACCGCGCGGAACTCGTCGATGAAGTGGTGGCGTTCTGCGTGCCGCCCGAGCACGCGCCGACGGGTTGCGAAGAAGGCGAGATCAATTTTCACGGCGGCGTCATGGCGCGTGCGCGCGTGTGCGCCTTTTTGGCGGCGCAGGGAGCCGAGGAGGTTTCCCTCGAGGGTTACGCGGCCCGGGCGCTGCGGCTCGACGGCGCCGCCCGCGAAGCGTTGGCGCTGCTGCCGAGCGCAGTGACGGCCGGGCAGACGGCGTTTCTCCTGCGCCAGGTCCGCGGGGAGCTGCGGGACGCGATCGCGGCGCTGCGGGAGTTGGACGCGGAGGGTTGCGCGCGCGGTCTGAGCGACCTCCTTTCGCGCGCCCGCGCGGGCATCGCGCTTGCCGGCGGCATGCGGGTGCTTGTCGTCGGGCCGGTCAACAGCGGCAAGTCGACCCTCGTCAACAGGTTGTGCGGCGTCGAGCGGTCGATTGTCTCCGAGGTTCCGGGGACGACTCGGGATCTGCTCGAGGCTCCGGGCGGGATCGGCGATTACCCGGTGGTCTTTGTCGACAGTTGCGGCCTCTCCGCGCGCCCGAAGGCCATCGAGGCGCTGGGCGCGGAGCGCCTGCGGGCGGAGATTCCGCGCGCGGATTGTGTCTTGTGTTTGGGGATCGATCCGCCGGCGCTACCCGCCCGGCCCGCGACGGCGCTGGTCTTGGGGCCGAAAGCGGACTTGGGCGGCGCATGCCCCGCCGGCGCTCTGCCTGTGTCCGGGAAAACTGGGCTGGGCATCGAGGCGCTCAAGACCGCCATCTTGGCGGTCGTCTGCGAGGGACGCGACTGCAGCTTTCCTTCGCCCTTTACGCATCGACAGCGCGGACTGCTTGAGGCCGCCGTCGGGAAACTCGCGGGGGGCGATCGAGAGGGCTGCGACGTGTTGCTTGAGGAAATCACGGCCTGAACGGGTGGTTGCGCTCGCCGCTCGTGGGCCGAAAACTGGTCCGCGCGCGAGGCGAGGCGCGCCGGGGCGGTTTTTTTTCACGTTTTGGGTGAATAGCGGCACCGCCGGCTACGTATAATCTATTGGAAGTGCTTCGCACGACGGAATTCTTCGGCTACAATGGAATCCGTCACAAGACTTTGACGTCCAACGGCTTAACGCCGGCCATGGGCGGCGCCCGCCGAAAGGCGCCGCGGCGGCCGGCGGGCGGGGGATCCGCGAGGGTCCCGGGAGGTTGCCATGCGTGCCTCGAGAAGTCGGCCTGGATATCCGCGACTGATATCGTTCGCTCTGGCGATGGTGCTTGCTCCGTGCCTGGCTTTCAGCGCGTCGAGCAGGATTTCAACGGGAGGAGGCTCGAGTCCCTCCAGCGGCGGCGCCGCGCGGGCTCCGAGCATTTCGGCGCCGCGGGCTCCGAGCGTTTCGGCGCCGCGGGCGAGCATTTCGGCGTCCCGCCCGAGTATTTCGGCACCGCGGGCTCCGAGCGTTTCCGCGCCTCGGGCAAGCATTTCGGCGTCTCGTCCGAGCATTTCAGCGCCGCGGGGTCCGAGCGTTTCCGCGTCTCGCCCCAGTGTTTCGACACCGCGAGCCCCGGTCATTTCCGTGCCGCGGCTCTCGACGTCGCGCCTGAGCTCCGAGCGGCGTGGCTCCAGCACGGTCGTGTCGCCGACCCCGCGCAGCTCCCCGGAGACGAGATCGAGGAGCTCTTCGGAGGGTGTGAGGCTGGCACCTTCGCGCGCCAGCGGCAGCGACACGCTTCGGCTGGCGCCGTCGCGCGCTGGTAGCAGCGACACGCTCCGGTTGGCACCGTCACGCGCCAGCAGGACCGACACGCTTCGGTTGGCGCCGGAGCGCGCGGGCAGGAGCGACACGCTTCGGTTGGCGCCGTCGCGCGCGGGCAGCAGCGATACGCTTCGGTTGGCGCCGGAGCGTACCGCAAGTCCGCTGCGCGAGCGGCTGGTCGCACGCTATCGGCGCGAGATCGGCCCGTTGCACGAGGGTGGCTTCAGCAGCATCCGCAACCCCGACGCGGGGCCGAACACCCGCGTTCCGCAGTCCTTCGGCACCCGCAGCCGCCTCACGGTTTCGGGCGGAGAGAACACGTACGGCCGCATGACGGCGACCTCGCTGCGCGCCGGCGATACCGGGGCGCGCTCCACGCAGGCGCTCGCGACCTTGTACGCCTCGCGCACGCGGACTCCGGCGTCGAGCATGGCGGACAGCCGGGCGCGGAGCGGCGCCGTCCTTTACTGGGGCACGACCGCGATCGGCTCCCGTTCGGTAGTCGGCACGTACCTGCGCGTGCCGTTGTCGGGCGGCGGCTCGGTGTCGCCGTACTTCTATCACCATACGTACCACCGCGCCGATCGTTGGCGCGCGTCGTACTGGCACGGCGGCTACGGTTACTACGGCGGCGGCTACGGTTACTATCCGGCTTACAGTTACGGTTGGGGCTACTACCGCCCGTACTATCGCTCCGGCCTCTATATCGGTTGGGGCCTCGGGTGGGGGCTCGGCTGGGGCTGGTGGGGCGGAAGCTACCTCGGCATTTACGATCCATGGCCGTACTACGCCTACAACCCGTATTACTGGTCTTACCCGCGTTACTACAGCGCCTGGTACCGGCCGTACTACGGGGACAACGTCACCTACAACTATTACTACTACAATGACGACGATCCTGAGCCGGTCGTCGTCGAGAGGGCCGAAGGCAGCCCGACGAGCGGAGCGCGGCCGGTGAGCGGAGTGCAGCCGGTGGGCGGAGTGCAGCCGACGAGCCTCACGCCGGCCGAGGCGGTGGCGCCGGCGGCGGACGACGAGGCTTTCCTGCAAAGCCTCAACCCGGCGGAACTCGCTTTCGTGACGGGGCTGGTGAGCTTCAGGGGCGGGGAGTACGAGCAGGCGGCGCAGGCGTGGTACAACGCCACGCTCAAGTCGCCCGATGCGATCGCGCCGCGCATGTTTCTCGCCATCGGCCTGTTCGGGCTAGGCGAGTATCAGCGCGCCGCCGAATACCTGCGCGACGCCGTGAAGCGCAACCCCGAGGTCGCGTCCTACCACTGGGACGTGCGGCGGTTGTACGGCAAGACCAACGCCGCCGGGTTCGAGCGTCACCTGCAGACCCTCGACTCGTACATCGAGCTCTACCCCAACCAAGCCGATGCGTATTTGGTGCGGGGCTTCGTCCTGTCGGGAACCGATGACACGGAGGGTGCGGCGCGCGCCTTCGAGAACGCGCGCACGATCGACCCCAACGATGCCGCCGCGGAGGTGTTCGCCAAGAACGTCAAGGAACGTGGCAAGACCATGTACGACGAATTCCAGACGTTCCTGAACACCATGCGCTTGGAGGATGTGCAGCGCCTGAAGCTGTGAGCGGCGCGGCACCGCGCGCGCGGACAACGCGCCCCCGCGAGGCGTGAGCGCTTCGCGGGGGCGTTTTGTTTCCGCCGAGTTGCATCCGCGGCGGCCCTTCCCGCCGGCCCGCGGGGCGGTTCTCTTCCGCGCCTTCCTGCGCTATACTGCGGTGCGCCGCCGGCGCGGCGCCGCATGCGGCCGCATGCGGCCGCGGGCCGGAAGCGGGAGAACCGACTCATGGAACAGGCTAAACCCAGGAAACGCCGCCTCCTTCGGAAGCTCATCGTCTGGCTCGTGTTGGCGGGCATTGCGGCGTTGTTGTGCGTGCGGTTCTTCGGAGGGCCGGGGCTGCCCGCGCGCGCCGTGCTCGTCCTCAAGGTCGACGATACGCTGCCGATCGCGCCCGCGGAGGGCTTCGAAGCGCTGCTTTTGGGCCAGCGCGGGCCGTTGCTTCCGGCGCTTCACACGGCGCTCGCCCGGGGGGCGCGCGATGCGCGCGTCGAGGGCATCTTCCTCGATCTGGGCGAAGGCTCCCTCGGGCTTGCCGATGCGCGGGAGCTGAGGCGGCTCTTCGTCGAGTTCCGGAAGGCGCGCAAGCCCGTGATCGCCTATGCCGACAACTTGAGCCTGAGCGCGTGGTACGTGGCGAGCGCGTGCGACAAGGTCGTCATGAATCCGGCGGGACGCCTGCAGCTTACGGGTATCTCGCTGCGGGTGATGCTCTTCGGCGATCTCCTGAAGCGGCTCAAGCTCAAGGCCGACCTGGAGCGCATCGGTCGCTATAAGACGGCCTTCGAGACCGTCACCGACAACAAGCTGAGCCCCTCGAGCCGCGAAGCCCTGCAGCGCCTGAGCGATGCCGTGTGGGAGGAGTTCGTCGGAGAGCTGGCCGAAAGCCGCGGGATCGAGCGGAAGGCGCTGGAAGATTTGATCGACCAGGGCCCGCTTTCGGCGCGGGCTGCGGAGGAGAAGAAGCTTGTCGACGCGCTCAAATGGCGCGACGAGTTGGACGCTTACGTCAAGGAAGCCTCCGGCGGGACGGGCGACCTGGTGACGTTCGAGCGCTACGCCGCCCACGCCGCCCGCGGCGCGTCGTCCGCGCGGATCGCGTACCTGCCGCTCGCAGGCACCATCGTCGCCAGCGGGACGGGACGCGGGGTCATCGCGGCCGATGCCGTGATCTCGCAGCTTGCGACGCTGCGGGACGATTCGTCCATCGCGGCTATCGTCATTCGGATCGATTCGCCCGGCGGGGATGCGGTGGCGTCGGCGTCGCTGTTCCGCGCCATCAGGAGCGCGCGCCTGAGGAAGCCGGTTGTGGTGTCGATGGGGGCGTCCGCGGCTTCCGGCGGCTACTACTTGGCCGCGGCGGCCGACTATATCGTCGCGCAGCCCTTTACGCTGACGGGTTCAATCGGCATTTTCGGCGGGAAGATCGCCGCGGACGAGCTGCTGGCCTGGGCGGAGATTTCGCGGGAGACCTTCAGGCACGGAGCCTTCGCGGGGTTGTACGATCCCTTCGAGCCCTTCGACGATGCGAAGCGCGCGCTGATCCGCCGGGAGCTCGAAGACATGTACGACCGCTTCGTGCGCGACGTCGCGGAGGGACGCCACCTGCCGGTGGAGGCCGTCGAGGCCGTGGCGGGGGGGCGGGTGTGGACCGGCGGCGATGCCTGCCGGCACAAGCTGGTCGACGCGTTGGGCGGGCTGGACGCGGCGATTGACAAGGCCAAGGAGCTTGCGCGCATCGAGGGCGCCGCGGCATTGGTTCTGTGGCCGCCCCCGAAGGCCTGGTACGAACAGCTTCTGGCCGCCGAGAAGGATCCAAGCGGTTTGGGGCGGCTGCTGACGCTCCAGCGCGCGTTGTGCGCCGGCCGCCCGCTCGCGCTCCTGCCCTTCATGTTGGGATGGGAATGAGGCCGCGGCGGAGGCCGTTGCCTTCGGCGGGAGGTGAGGCCGCGCGCTCTCGGGGCGCGGGCGGTCAGAAGTCGCCGGCGGAGCGCCGCGGCAAGCCCTGCGGGCGGAGAGCCGGCGGTGCGCTCGTCTCGGGGTCGGGGATGCCGTAGCGTTGCATGCGGCGATACAGGCTCGTTTTGGGGATGCCGAGCAGGCGCGCGCAGGCCGACTTGTTGCCGTTGACCGCGGCCAGGGTGCTCTGGATGACGCCGCCGACGGCCTTGCGCTCGTATTGGGGGAGGTTGAGCTCGCCGTGCAGGAAGCGCTGCGCGAAGGTGCGGCGGCGCGGGCCGGTGATGTGTGCCGAGAGGTGCGCGGGCATGATGGCGTCGCCGCGCGCGAGCACGACGGCGCGTTGGATCTCGTTCTTGAGTTCGCGGATGTTGCCGGGCCATGCGTATTCGCGCAGGGCGGCGGCGGCTTCGAGGGAGAGCGAGGGCGGTTCGGCGGCGTCGTGGAAGGCGGCGCCGTGGGCGAGGAAATGGTGCGCCAGCATGAGAATGTCGTCCCGGCGGTCCCTGAGGGGCGGGAGGTGCAGCATGACGGTGTTGAGCCGGAAGTACAGGTCCGAGCGGAAGATGCCGGAGGCGACCAGTTCTTCCAGGGGGCGGTTGGTGGCCGCGATGCAGCGCACGTCGATTCTCTCGATGGTGCGGCTGCCCACGGGGCGTAGTTCGCGTTCCTGGAGGACGCGCAGAAGCTTCTTCTGGAGCATGGGAGGCATCTCGCCGATTTCGTCCAGGAAGAGCGTGCCGCCGTCGGCGAGGCGGAAGAGCCCCGGGCGGTCGGAGGTGGCGCCGGTGTAGGCGCCCCGCGCGACGCCGAAGAATTCGGACTCTTGGAGCGATTCAGGGACGGCGGCGCAGTTTTCGCTGATGTAGGGGCCGGCGGCGCGGCGGCTGCGGAGGTGGGCCGCGCGGGCCACCAGTTCCTTGCCGGTGCCGCTTTCGCCCTGGATGAGGATCGGGTAGTCCGTGGGCGCGAAGAGCTCCAGCAAGCCCAGGATTTCGAGCATTTCGGGGGTGCGCGTGACGATGTGCGGGAAGAGGGCTTGGATGCGCCGGTGCCGGGGCGAGAGCGGGAGGTCGTCCTGGGGCGGCGCGCCGGCGCCATCGGCGAAAGCGGCGGCGTAAAGGGCGAGGGCGCAGTCGAGGAAGTCGAGCCGCGGCGCGGCCGAGGGTGTGCGCTCGGGTCCGCGGTTGTGCTTCGTGATGAGGAACCATTGGCAGGGCTGACCGCCGCGCAGCAGCGCGGCGCGCAGGTCGCCGTCGCGGGCGACGCCGCGGAGGAGGGCCTTGCCGGCCAGCTCGTGGGCGCGGGCGGGGAAGGGTTCTCCCGCGCGTGCGACGGTGTAGGTGCCGGAGGGGGCGGCGAGCGCGATGAGGGCGCCGGAGGCGTCGGCTTGGCGGCGCAGGATCTCGGCGCCATCATCGATGGCGCGCCCGAGACGGGAAAGAACGCCGAGGCGATCAAGCAGCTCGACAAGGCTCCTCTGGTCGTCCGCGCAGGATAAGGTGGGCTGGTAGGGAGCATGTGCGAGGCAGGCTTGAGTCGGGAGTGAAGCGGTGGGGCAAGGAGCCGTTCGGCTGTCGATCGCCCCGGCGTGTGCAGGCAGTCTGTCGGTGCAGGCAGGGGTGGCCATTCGAGTTTCCACACGATAAGAAAAATTCACCAATCGAAATCGTGTCGAGATTGTAGCGCCGCCCGAGGGGCGGTCAACTTTTTTTTCCGGGCGCGGAAAAGGGGCAAGGCAATATATTTCGTCGGGGGTGGAAAATCGGCGCGCGGCCGATAATGGCGCCTGTTCCGGGCGATCTTGACGGGTGCCGGCAACGACGTATAATTACTTGACTTGCGCGCGGTGTGAGGCTTCGGTGGAGCCGACGCGCGGGGATGCGATTCCCCTGTAGCTCAACTGGTAGAGCATGCGGCTGTTAACCGCAGGGTTCGAGGTTCAAGCCCTCGCGGGGGAGCCAAATTTAATCCGCTGAACTTCAGCGGTCATTTGTTAGCGCGAAACCCCGTCGGGTCATCCCCTCGGGGTTTTGCTGTTTCAGGCGATTCCACGCCGCTTTGCGCCCGCCCACACATTCTCTCCTCTTCTCCGATTCCCGCACAGCCTGCGGGCTTCGCGGATGAACGCTGACGTTTTCGCCCGCCGCTTTCGGATGTGCCCTCCTGATTCTCCGATTCTCCATTCCTTTTCCGCCCGCTGTTAACGCCTCTCCTGTCGTCAACCCAGGTCCGACACCCCGAAAGGAGCTCCGGTAAGTATCGACCGGAAGCCGAGCGGAAGCGCCCGGCAAAAGACAAACGCCAGACAGCGGAAGCGGCCGAGAGAGACGGAGACCGTTGTGGGTGACGCCAAGCCCGCCCTTCAGGGCGGATCGGTGGACCCGCGGTCGGCGACTTGACGGCCGAACCCATCCTCCCGGCGGCATCCACGACGCCCCCTGCGGTCGCCGCAAGGAGGACATGATGGAACGTAGAGAATCCTCAGCACCTCGTCTCGAGGAAACCATTTCAGAGATCGCCTCGATTCTGGGAGAAGGCTACCTCCGTTACCGGAGGGGACGCCGCCTGCCGCCATCCAGCCCGGATATGGCCGGCCATGTGGCGCAAACCCAAGAACACGAAGAGTTTACAGAGAATCGACTTGATTGTTCGGCCAATAGAAGCCTTCATTCATGCAGTGGTTAACGCCACGAGACGGCTGGAGCGGCTGGCCGATTTCGGCGGTTGGTCCGAAAAATAGGAGGTTGCCATGAATGAAACGACTTATCAGCAGGTGCAGGCACTTTCCCGGATGACCGTAGGGGAACTTCGGGAGCGGTATATCGATGTCTTCGGCGAGGAAACGAGGTCGTACCACAAAGACTTCCTTCGAAAACGGATTGCCTGGCGAATTCAAGCCATGGCCGAGGGCGATCTTTCGGAGCGGGCCAAGCGGAGGGCTGAAGAGATCGCCAACGACGCGGATCTCCGGGTCCGCACACCACGCGATCCGTTGAAACCGGGGTTGATGGAAGTCAGGGAGCGCTCGGTGACCGGCCGGTTGCACCAATTGCGGGACCGCAGATTGCCCTTGCCCGGAACGCTGCTGGCCAGAGAGTTCCGGGGCCGTGACATCGTGGTCAAGGTGCTCGACAAAGGCTTCGAGTACGACGGACGACGGTTCAAGTCCCTCTCCGCAATCGCCCAGGAGGCCACGGGCAGCAAATGGAACGGATTCCTCTTTTTCGGACTTGCGGAATCCAAGGAGCCGCGAAAGCAAAACGGAGAGCCGAACAGGAGGAATGAATGAGCAGACCTGCGGAAAGAAACAATCCATCCATCCGGCAATCGGTGGAGACTCACAGGACGACCGTGCGTTGCGCCATCTATACCCGGAAATCCACCGACGAAGGTCTCGACCAAGACTTCAACAGCCTCGATGCCCAGCGGGAGTCCGCGGAAGCCTATATCGCGAGCCAGCGGCATGAGGGATGGCTGTGCATCTCAGAGCGGTACGACGACGGTGGTTTCACCGGCGGCAATATGGAGCGCCCGGCCCTCAAGCGGCTCTTCGCCGATGTCGAATCCGGCGGCATCGACTGCGTGGTGGTATATAAGGTGGACCGTCTGAGCCGGTCTCTCCTGGACTTCGCCCGCATGATGGAGCTCTTCGACAAGCACGCCGTGAGCTTTGTCTCTGTCACCCAGCAGTTCAACACGACCAGCTCCATGGGACGGCTCACCCTAAACATCCTACTTTCCTTCGCCCAGTTCGAGCGGGAGATCATCTCGGAGCGGACCAGAGACAAGATGTCCGCGGCCCGCAAGAAGGGCAAATGGGTCGGGGGCATGCCTGTCCTAGGCTATGACGTGGATCGTAAGGGTGGACGGCTGATCGTCAACGAAGACGAGGCTTTGAAAGTGCGGGGCATCTACGACCTCTACCTGGAGCATAAAGCACTGATCCCCGTCGTGCAGGAACTCGAACGCCGCAAGTGGGGGGCAAAACAGTGGACCACCCAGCGAGGGGATGTGCGCGGCGGGAATCTGTTCAACAAAAGCAGCCTCTTTCGGTTGCTCACCAACGTCGTCTACACAGGCAACGTCTGCTACAAGGGCACCATTTACCGCGGGGAGCACGAGGGAATCGTGGACCCGGACCTCTGGCAGCGGGTACAGGATACCCTGCGGCACAACGGCCGCTCCGGCGGAAAGGATATCCGCAACAAATACGGAGCGCTGCTGAGGGGGTTGCTCTACTGCGCGCCCTGTGGAACCGCCATGGTGCATACCTACACCGCCAAGAACGGAAGGCACTACCGCTACTACGTCTGCCTGACCGCCCAGCAACGCGGATGGACGGCCTGTCCGACCAAATCGCTCAACGCCCATGAGATCGAAACCGCGGTCGTCGACTATATCCGCGGCTTGGGCTCAAGCACGGAGGTCTTTTCGAAGACGGCATCAGAGGTGCGGGCACAGAGCCAAAAGCGATTGACGGAACTCGAAACCGAACGTCGGGCCCACGAGCGCGAACTCAAACGGCTGGATGTCAGACTCCGCGCCCTTGTGGCCGAGTCGCCCACATCAAGCACGGACCGACGGCTGGTGACCGATCAGATGGCCGATCTTCAGGACCAGATACGGTCTCTGGAGCAGCGGATGACCGCCATCCGGGAGGAAACCGTCGCCATTCAGAAAGAAACACTGGACGAGGGAGACCTGGAGAAAGCCCTCACGGCTTTCGATCCCATTTGGGAATCGCTCGCCCCACGCGAGCAGGCGCGGATCATCAAGACCCTCGTCGAGCGTGTCGCCTACGATGGACGCGACGGCAAAGTGACCGTGACGTTCCGATCCCCCGGCATCAAGGCAATGTGCATGGGAGACGGAACCCGTGGAGTGGAGGAGCGCACATGACCTCGACGATACGTCTTTCGGGCGGCGGTGGGCACTTGGAAGTGAGCTTCACATTCCAGCCGAGAAACAAACGCAAGTCCGGCGGGGCACAATCCGACAACCAGAGCGGTTCAACCGGCAAAGGGAACATCCCCCGTGTCGCCAGGCTTCTGGCTTTGGCGATCCGCTTCGACGGGCTGGTCCGGCGCGGCGAGGTACAAGACTACGCGGACCTTGCCCGCCTCGGCTACGTGACCCGGGCGCGCATCACCCAGATCATGAACTTGCTGAATCTCGCTCCGGACATTCAGGAGGACATTCTTTTCCTACCGAATACAACCAAGGGCCGCGACCTGATCCTGGAGAGGGACCTCCGGCCCGTCGCGGCCGTTCCCCACTGGAACCGTCAGCGCAAAATGTGGGCGCAGATGCGCAAAGACCGCATCGAATAAGCCTTCCACCCGTCTGCCGACATTCTCATTCTTGAGGGCCTCTATCGCCCTCAATCTCTTTCCTTTCGATTAGTTGAAGCCTTCCCTCGGTCTGTGTACATTTTTTTGAATTGACCTGACGCCTATCAGGGTTATATAATAGCATTTTGTAACGTGGCCGTAGTGTGCCTCCACTCGGCACCGCGGCCGATGTCGTTCATGAGGCTTTCAAGACTCAGGAAGACCGAGGTCATCGAAATGGAACGTAAAGGCAGAGGCCGACGCCCTGTTGAGGAGATAACCGACACACAGATCAACGCCTTGAAGGAGATACGCCGTTTCACGAACCATCGGGGGTTCCCCCCGACCATAAAGGAGCTTGCCGATATTCTCGGGATATCGCACGCCAGTGCGCATGGACAGGTGAACCAGCTCGTCCGCAAGGGATACCTGAAACGCGAGGCGAGAAAAGCCCGGAGTCTTGCCATCGTCCGCGAACCGGAGGACACACTCTCCGTCATGACCGCCATTCCCATCGTCGGACGCGTGGCGGCGGGCCGACCGATTCTGGCTGTGGAGAATATCGTCGGCGAGATCATGGTCGAAGGCAGGATCGCCCGGTCGGGCAGATGCTTCGCCCTCGAAGTTGCCGGAGACAGCATGGTCAACGCCGGAATCAGAGAACGCGATCTGGTTGTGGTCCGCGAACAGCCCGTGGCTGAGAACGGAGACATCGTGGTCGCCCTATTGGAAGACGAAGCCACGGTGAAACGGCTTTTCATTCGTGACGAAAAAATAGAACTAAGACCGGAAAATCCGAAGCATCGACCGATCCCGGTTGGACCCGACGACGGGCTCCGTATTCTCGGCAAGGTCATCGCCGTCCGGCACAGACAAGGGAGGTAAGAGAGAATGGGGAAGCTCAAGCATCGAACGTTCAATGCGGATCGGTTTTTGGATAAATTCCAGGGCCAAGAGGCCATCCTCCGCAACTTCGTTGGCCTTTGGGATGGTCGACTCGGGCTTGACGCCGCATCTCTTGATGTTCCCCGCTTCAAGGAATTCCTTGTCGATGGCGACGGGGACGGCAAGGACGATCTGCTCGAAAGCCTCTACATGGCCTTTGACCTCTGTACCGAGCGAGGCCATGAAGACCTCGTGGCCGCTTGCAACGAATGCGGATACGCACCGGACGGCAATGGAGATTTACCAGTCGAATGTATGAGTCTGAAGGTCAGAAGCGAGAACGAGGATGCTTTTACCCTTGCGTATGATCGGTATAACCTCTGGCGCGCCGAACGCTTCACCATTTTTCGCGGGAAGTCGGCAGCGGGCATCGTTGACGCGGATGCGGCTTCCAGCGCCTTCCAAACAAAACTCGCCGAAGTCTTCAAGGATCACAAAAACAGTGACCGGGTTCTCGTCCGCCACTATCAAGAGGGTGCATACACGAATTTCATCGTCTACCACGAGAAACGGGTCAAAGCGGAATTGATTTTCAAGGGAACCCGCACGAGGCCGAAAGTTGCACCGACCATCCTCCGTCCCGCGCAGCAGGACTTCATCAGCTATAACAATGAAACCGGGCAGGTGGAAATAGAAGCCGGTTTTGAAAAGGAGGAGACCGCTCTCCGCAAAGCGTTTGCCGAGTGCTGCCTCAAGGACGAAGACTTTTTCGACTCGCCTGGATCGGCGGACCGCATCAATCTCGCGCGGATAGCGGAAGATGACTTTGACATGCCGGTCGACGAAGATCATTCGGCCTTCCTCGCTGAGCTTCATTTCAACATCCAACAAACGCACGGCCCATCCTTCGTCGTTCGCTCCAAGAATGTGATGGAGACGCTGGAAAAGAACTATCTCCGCAAGCGTCTGCCAGGAGGCACGATCCGCCGGGCCGTATTCAAGATCATGTTCCCCGACGACCGGCGGGGAAAACGCATCGAACTCTCCGGCACCAACAAGATCAAGTTCAAGCGGGCCACGCATGCCGAAGACGTATTCCGCTATTTGAGAAACTGGGGGATCATCATTGACTGAGACGCTTCTCCATTTAGTGCTCCAGCGCCTCGACCAGATCGAGTGCCCCGTCTTTCTCCATAGAGAATTGGAGCGCTTCCCGGATGAAGAACTCGGTGTTCTTCGTGCGGAGGGAATCCTGCGGGAAACATCAAGGGCCACGGAGATTCCACGCCCGAATCACTTGCCTCCTGGGGGTGACCTGATTGTCCGGCGGACCTCCAAGGGCATATTCGGGGTTGCAGACGAAGACGACTACTTCGATCCGATACCACTCACCGAAGACGACATCCGGCAGTATGATATCTCACTCCCTAAGCTCGCTGCGGCGATCCGTCGCGATAATGGCATCAGTGGAAGCGGTCTTGAGAATCATGACGGTTTGATTCCGCTGGGGCAGAAGAGTGTTGAAGGAATCGGCAGCCTGAACGTTTATTTTTCGATCTTGAACGCGGACCAGAAAGATTTCCTATCCAGATGTCAACGTTTGGAACGATCCCCACAATCCCAAAGAATCGTTATGTTGACGCCTCGTGGCGTTGCACTTTCACCCGAAGGGCGTCGGATACTGGACGCTTCGGGGATCATCGTTGCAGCCTTGGATAGCGCCTTCGACCAGAGGAGTTTCTCGATTGATTGGATTGGCATTCTGGGTGTTATTGAGTCTCTACTGGCCGAAGATCATCCGAAAGATCGACGGGTATTTCAGAAGCAGGGAAAGACCTGGCTTGCTGTCTATGACGGTGTCCCGAAAAGCATCGGGGATTCCGTAGGCATGACCTACATCTGCCAACTCCTTCAAAGCGGTGGCCAAGACATCCACGCCGCAACGCTGAGGGGTGCAGGCATAGGCAAGGACAACACCATTGTCTTCGGCTCCGCCGGCGAGGTCATCGACGACCGAGCGCGCCGCGAGTATAGGGAACGAATCACAGAAATAGACGAGGAACTTTCGGAAGCCGAGGCCAATAATGACCTTGCCCGCAAAGAGAAACTCAATGAAGAGCGTGAAGTGCTTAATGAGGAAATCGCTCGGTCCACCGGCCTCCACGGGAAAAACCGTGAGGCATCAAGTGACCGAGAACGCGCTCGCCAGTCCGTCTCAGCCGCAATCCATCGTGCACTGAAAGCCATCAAGAAAGAACACGAGCCGCTTTGGCAGCATCTGAAAAACGCCTTAAAGATCGGGGAGTTCCTATCCTACCAACCCGATCAGCCCACCTCCTGGACCACATAATTCTCTGATTTTTCCTTCCGCGACGCCTCCTGTCGCGCCCGCGACGCCGGTTGTCACGCCTTCCCTCTGAAGGCTTGGTCCGGCGACCAATCAATTTAGGCAACAACGCCCTCTGGGCGCTGAAGCAACCCCCGAGAGAGCCTTTCGCCGGGCCAGCCTCTCGGGGGTTTTTCTTTGCCCAGAGGGCCAGACCGGAGGTGTGACATGCCAAATGTTGTGACAAAGGCGGCCCTGACTCCTGCCAGGAAACGCCTGGTCGAGCTGATGCAGGAGGTCAACTACGGGCGGATCGAGGGACTGCGCGTCCAAAACGGCGAGCCGGTCTTCGATCCCCCGCCCACCGTGCTGCGGCTGTTTCTGTTCGGCAAGGACAACGGGCCGAACGAATCCCGCGGCAACGACGGCTTCGCTCTGAAAAAGAAGGTGGCGGAGTTGTTCGAGGTCTTCGACCGGGAGCGTTCGCTCTCGATCCAAGAACTCATGATCGACAACGGATTGCCCGTCCGCATGACCGTGGCGGACGCGGTCCGGGTCTGATTCAGACCCGGCCATAGAGCACGGTCCATCACCAGACAACAGACTGGCCGCAGAGCGGAGGTCGTTGTGGGTGTCGCCGATACCGGCGTACTCGCAACACCTCCGCTCGCATCGTTTAGAGCGGTCGTCCCGGCATTGATCGACACCCACACGAGCTCCTCCTCGGCCCCGAGGAGGCTCAAATGGGTTTCGACAAACGCTACGAAGGAATCGACGAGTATGCCGTTCAGATCATCAAGTACAAGGCGAGACAACTGGTCGGACGGGTGGGCTTCACCGAGTCTGACCGCGAGGACCTGGAGCAGGAGATGCTGATGGACCTGCTCCAACGCCTGCCCAAGTACGACCCCGCCCGCGCCCAGCGCAACACCTTCATCGCCCGCGTGGTGGAACACAAGATCGCCACCATCATCGAGGCGCGGAAGGCCGGACTGCGGGATTACCGGCTCTGCAATTGTTCGCTCAACGACCGCTTGGAAGACGAGGAAGGCGGCTCCGTCGAGCGCATGGAGACCATCGATCAGGAGGATTACCTGCGCCGCACGGGCAGACTTTCACGCCCTGCCTCCGAGTTGCGCGATCTCTCCCTCGACGTTCGCAAGGCAATCGAGAAACTTCCGCCCGAGCTGCGTGAGCTGTGCCGGCGTCTCGATACCGACACCGTCACGGAGATCTCCCGCGACACCGGGATTCCGCGGGGGACGATCTACGAGTCCATCAAGAAGTTACGCGCGATCTTCGAAGACGCCGGACTGAGGGACTACCTCTGATCGTCCGACGGTCCGGGTCCGCCTCCGGTAGGTATTGACCGGGTCGGATGCATGGAAGGCGTCCGAGAGGTCGCCGAAAGCATCCGGCCCGGGCGCGCCCTCCAACAGACCTTACTGAACGGAACGGAGGCAAGATCATGAACCGAGAACTTTACCGATACAACTTCGACTCCAAGGTCCCGATCCGGGACATCGAGGAGTCTCTGCTCCTGGCGGTGCTCGCCGCCGAGAGCCTTCACGGTCGGTCGCTGGTTCGGCTGGACGCGTCCTTCTGCCTGGATTCGCACAAGCGCTCCTGCGTCGTGGATGCAGCGACCGAGGTCGGCCGCGCCATCGCCCGCATCTTCACCGGTTTTCTCACCCGAGAGTTCGGCGAAGAGGCTTTCCAAGTCGAACGCGTGGGTGACGGCCCGGTGATCGGCCCCGAACTCAAAGCCACGGGGGCCGCCTGATGGAATCGAAAACGACCACCACCTATTCGATGTGGAGCCTGTTCCGCAATTGCCGCAAGGCATGCGAGTGGCGCTACATCCAGGAACTGGTTCCCCTGGAACGGGACCACAACCTGGCCTTCGGCACGGTGATCCACAAGTGCCTGGAGATCTGGCACGGCGGCAGGGACCTGGGGGCAGTCCTCGATTTCATCGACCGGACCTACCCCAACCGCGCACAAGAGGAGGACCAGAAGCGGGACTGGCACCTGGCCGCAGCGATGATGAAAGGCTACGCGGCCTGCTATGCGAGCGAGGAATTCGATGTCGTCGCCCTCGAAAAGACCTTCGAGGGGAGCATCGTCAACCCGGCCACCGGCGCTTCATCCAGAAGCTTCGTGCTGGCCGGAAAGGTCGACGGCGTCGTCAGGATCGGCGACGAGCATTTCCTGATCGAGCACAAGACCGCCTCGCAGGTGGATGCGGACTACCTGGAGCGGCTCTGGACCGACTTCCAGATCGTCCTTTACTCCCGCTACGTGGAACAGACGCTCGGCATCCGCATCGCAGGTGTCCTCTACAACATCCTGGTCAAGGCCCGTCTGCAACAGGGACGCGGTGAAACCGAAGCCGAGTTCGAGGCGCGGCGGGCCGATCTGATCGCAAAGTCCAAGACCGGCAAGAGCAACGCCAAACGCAGACTGACGGAGAGCGACGACGAGTTCCAGGCACGGCTGGCCGCCAAGTACACCGAGCCGGGCATGTTCCATCGGGAGATGCTTTATCTCTCCCGTGACCGGTTCGAGAACCTGCAGTCCGAACTCTGGGAACTGACCCAGGCCTTTCTCGACGCGCGCCGACGCGGCGTCTTCTACCAGAACACCGCCTTCTGTTTCCACTACCGCCGGTCCTGCGCCTATTTCCCGCTCTGCCGCGCCGACGGCAGCCCGAACGTCATCGAGAACTTTTACCGCAAAGTCCCCCCGCACGAAGAGCTGCGGGACGAGACCTCGTTCGAAGAGGCTTCGGCTTTTTGAGGACCCCATAGAAAAGGAGAACCGACATGTTGCCTACGAA